>OEPS010000142.1_pt1 | contig 26898 bp, 24 predicted proteins | sample 1539411 | NCBI WGS metagenome assembly OEPS01 (sample SAMN02671747, study PRJEB22543) | soil metagenome | biome: bacteria | place: China:Hunan Province, Lengshuijiang City | collected 2012-10-15 | depth 0.08m m
CGTCTGCGGGCCGGTAGCCCGGACAGATACGCAGCATCGCCTCCGGGAAACTCTGCTTCTCTGCGCCATGCCCCCGGGGGCGGCGCAAAGCGCCTTGCCCGGGCTACAGGATCACCGCCGTCTGCGGGCCGGTAGCCCGGACAGATGCGCAGCATCGCCTCCGGGAAGTTCCGCCACTCTGCGCTCTGCCCCCGGGGGCGGCGCAAAGCGCCTTGCCCGGGCTACAGGATCACCGCCGTCTGCAGGCCGGTAGCCGGGACAGATGCGCAGCATCGCCTCCGAAACTCTGCCTCTCTGCGCCATGCCCCCGGGGGCGGCGCAAAGCGCCTGCCCGGGCCACAGGGTCACCACCGTCTGCAGGCCGGTAGCCCGGACAGATGCGCAGCATCGCCTCCGGGAAACTCTGCCACGCTGCGCTCTGCTCCCGGGAGATATGCCGAAGCAGGTGCTTCCCGGCTTGCGCTACGCTTAGCCAGTCCGCAGGCGGGTTCGCAATCTTATACAGCCAAAAGAGATATACCGTTTTCTTATACTTTCAGGCCCTATATTGATCCAGCTTACGCCGAAAGTATGATGAATCATTAAAATCGTCATACTTTCCTGTCGCTGAGAAAAAGCCTTGTCTATCATCCGCACCACTCTGCTGGCGCTGCTTGCCTGCGCCCCTTTACTGGCTAACGCCGTCGCCAATGAACTCACCACCGCGTGGCCGGTCAACGTGGGACCGCTCAACCCCCATCTCTACACCCCCAACCAGATGTTCGCCCAGAGCATGGTTTATGAGCCGCTGGTAAAATATCAGGCGGACGGTTCGGTAAAACCCTGGCTGGCCAGAAGCTGGACCCACTCGAATGACGGTAAAGTCTGGACCTTTTCCCTGCGCGATGATGTGACATTCTCCAACGGTGAAGCGTTTGATGCCGTTGCGGCGGCGGAGAACTTCCGCGTGGTGCTCGATAATCGCCAGCGCCACGCCTGGCTGGAGCTGGTTAATCAAATCGTCGACGTTAAAGCGCTCGCCAAAAACCAGCTGCAAATCACCCTGAAAAGCGCTTATTACCCGTTCCTGCAAGAGCTGGCCCTGCCGCGCCCTTTCCGCTTTATCGCCCCGTCGCAGTTCAAAGATAATGAAACCCTGCACGGCATTAAAGCGCCGATTGGCACCGGTCCGTGGGTACTGAAGGAGTCGAAGCTGAACCAATACGACGTGCTGGTGCGTAACGACCGCTACTGGGGTGAAAAGCCGCAAATTCAAAAGATCACCGTCAAGGTAATCCCCGACCCGACCACCCGCGCGGTGGCCTTTGAAACCGGCGATATCGACCTGCTCTACGGCAACGAAGGGCTGCTGCCGCTCGACACCTTCGCCCGCTTCAGCCACAACCCGGCTTACCGTACCCAGCTTTCCCGGCCAATAGAGACGGTAATGCTGGCGCTGAACTCCGCCAAAGCCCCAACCAACGAGCTATCGGTACGCGAAGCGCTGAACCACGCGATAAATAAACAATCGCTGATCGATAACGCCCTGTACGGCACCCAGCAGGTTGCCGATACGCTATTTGCCCCCACCGTGCCTTATGCGGACGTTGGCCTCAAGCCGCGCCGCTACGATCCACTGCAGGCGAAGACGTTGCTGGAAAAAGCGGGCTGGACGTTGCCTGAAGGAAAAGATATCCGTCAGAAAAATGGCCAACCGCTGCGTATTGAACTGTCTTTTATCGGCACCGATGCCCTGAGTAAATCGATGGCGGAAATCATCCAGGCCGATATGCGCCAGGTTGGCGTGGACGTGGCGCTGGTCGGCGAGGAAGAGAGCAGTATTTACGCCCGCCAGCGCGATGGCCGCTTCGGTATGATTTTCAACCGCACCTGGGGCGCGCCGTACGATCCGCATGCCTTTATGAGTTCGATGCGCGTTCCGTCGCACGCCGACTTTCAGGCGCAGCAGGGTTTAGCCGACAAACCGATTATCGATAAAGAGATTAGCGAGGTGCTGGAAACCACCGACGAAACGCAACGCCAGGCGCTGTATCGCGATATTCTGACCCGCCTGCACAACGATGCGGTCTACCTGCCCATCAGCTACGTCTCGATGATGGTGGTGGCCAGACCGGAACTGGGCGCGATCCCCTACGCGCCGATTGCGTCTGAAATTCCTTTCGAACAGATTAAGCCGGTGAAACCCTGATGTTGCATTATGTATTGCGGCGTATTCTGCTGCTGATTCCGATGATTTTCGCTGCCTCGGTGATTATCTTTCTCCTGCTGCGTCTGGGAACCGGTGACCCGGCGCTTGACTATCTACGTCTGTCAAACCTGCCGCCAACGCCGGAGATGGTCGCCTCCACTCGCGTCATGCTGGGACTGGATCAGCCGCTTATCGTGCAGTACGGCAGCTGGCTGTGGAAGGCGCTGCATCTGGATTTCGGCGTCTCGTTCGCTACCCAGCGCCCGGTACTGGATGATATGCTCAGCTTCCTGCCCGCCACGCTACAGCTGGCGGGGGCCGCGCTGGTGCTGATCCTGCTTACCTCCGTCCCGCTCGGTATCTGGGCGGCGCGCCACCGCGACCGCCTGCCGGATTTCATTGTGCGGGTTATCGCCTTCCTCGGCGTGTCGATGCCCAACTTTTGGCTGGCTTTCCTGCTGGTGATGTTCTTTTCGGTTTACCTGCAATGGCTGCCGGCAATGGGCTACGGCGGCTGGCAGCATATCGTTCTGCCTGCGGTGTCGATTGCTTTTATGTCGCTGGCGATCAACGCCCGTCTGCTGCGCGCCAGCATGCTGGAGGTCGCCGGGCAGCGTCACGTCACCTGGGCGCGCCTGCGCGGCCTGGACGAGAAGCAGACCGAACGTCGTCATATTCTGCGCAACGCCTCGCTGCCGATGATTACCGCCGTCGGGATGCACATCGGCGAGCTGATTGGCGGCACAATGATTATTGAGAATATCTTTGCCTGGCCCGGCGTCGGGCGCTACGCCGTCTCGGCAATTTTTAACCGTGACTACCCGGTCATTCAGTGTTTTACCCTGATGATGGTGATCGTTTTTGTAGTCTGTAACCTGCTTGTTGATCTGCTGAACGCCGCGCTCGATCCGCGTATTCGCCACCATGAAGGAGCGCATTCGTGAACTTTTTCCTCTCTTCACGCGGGTCCGTCCGTATCTCTTTGCTCATCATCTTCCTGCTGGCAGTCATTGCGCTCACCAGCCAGTGGTGGTTGCCGTATGACCCACAGGTCATTGATTTGCCTTCGCGCCTGCAGCCCCCTGACGGTCAGCACTGGCTGGGGACCGATCATCTGGGGCGCGATATCTTCTCGCGCCTGCTGGCGGCGACCCGCGTATCGCTCGGTTCAGTGATGGCCTGCCTGCTGCTGGTTCTGGCGCTGGGTTTAATCGTTGGCGGCAGCGCGGGGCTTATCGGCGGCCGTGTCGATCAGGCCACCATGCGCGTCGCGGAGATGTTTATGACCTTCCCGACCTCGATCCTCTCTTTCTTTATGGTCGGAGTACTGGGAACCGGGTTGACCAACGTGATTATCGCCATCGCCCTGTCGCACTGGGCGTGGTACGCACGCATGGTGCGCAGCCTGACGATATCTCTGCGCCAGCGCGAGTTTGTCCTCGCTTCCCGGCTTTCCGGCGCGGGCCATATTAGGGTGTTTATCGACCATCTTGCCGGAGCGGTGATCCCCTCGCTGCTGGTGCTGGCAACGCTGGATATCGGCCATATGATGCTGCACGTCGCCGGGATGTCATTCCTCGGCCTTGGCGTCACCGCGCCAACCGCCGAATGGGGAGTGATGATTAACGATGCCCGCCAGTATATCTGGACCCAGCCGCTGCAAATGTTCTGGCCGGGACTGGCGCTGTTTATCACCGTCATGGCGTTCAACATGGTGGGCGACGCGCTGCGCGATCGCCTGGATCCTCATTTGATCGCGGAGCATGCCCACTGATGCCGCAACGAATTGAACTGCAAAACATTACCTTACGTGCCGAACGCTCGCTGGTGCATAACGTTTCGCTGACGCTCCAACGCGGACGCGTGCTGGCGCTGGTAGGCGGTAGCGGCAGTGGGAAATCGCTGACCTGCGCGGCGGCGCTGGGTATTGTTCCCTCCGGCGTACGCCAGACGGCGGGGATGATTCTTGCTGACGGCCAGCCGGTTTCCCCCTGCAAACTGCGCGGCAGTACAATCGCCACCGTTATGCAGAACCCGCGTAGCGCCTTTAACCCGCTGCACACCATGGCGACCCACGCGCGGGAAACCTGCCAGGCATTGGGTAAACCCTCAGACGACGCCACGCTTATCGCAGTCCTCGAAGCCGTTGGGCTGGAGGAGGCGCAGCGCGTGCTGAAGCTTTATCCGTTTCAGATGAGCGGCGGTATGCTGCAGCGAATGATGATTGCCCTGGCGCTGCTGTGCGATGCGCCGTTTATCGTCGCCGACGAACCGACCACCGATCTGGACGCTGTGGCCCAGGCGCGCATTCTCGATCTGCTGGCAGACATCATGCAAAACCGCGGGCCGGGGATGCTGCTGGTCACCCACGATATGGGCGTCGTGGCGCGGCTGGCGGACGATGTGGCGGTGATGGATAACGGCAGCCTCGTAGAACAGGGCGATGTTGCAACGATATTCAGCTCTCCGCGGCACGCCATCACCCGCGGTCTGGTAGCGGCGCATCTCGCCCTTTATGGTCTGGAGCTGGTCCTATGACGTTACTGAGCGTATCCGCAATTACCCATCAGTATATGAATTTACAGGTGCTAAAAGAGGTCTCTTTGGCGCTGAAAAGCGGCGAAACCGTTGCCCTGCTGGGGCGCAGCGGCTGCGGGAAAAGCACTCTGGCGCGCCTGCTCGTCGGGCTGGAAACGCCAAAGGAGGGCAGCGTAAGCTGGCGGGGAGAGCCGCTCTCCCGGCTCAATCGCGCTAAACAAAAAGCGTTTCGCCGGGATATTCAGCTGGTGTTTCAGGATTCCATCGGCGCGGTAAATCCGCGTAAAACCGTACGTGAGATTTTGCGTGAACCCATGCGCCATCTGCTGTCGCTGAAAAAATCTGAGCAGCTGTCCCGGGCAAGCGAAATGCTCAGGGCGGTGGATCTCGACGATAGCGTGCTGGATAAACGGCCGCCCCAGCTGAGCGGCGGCCAGCTCCAGCGCGTCTGCCTGGCGCGGGCGCTGGCGGTAGAGCCGAAGCTGCTGATCCTCGATGAAGCGGTTTCTAATCTCGATCTCGTGATACAGGCAGGCATCATACGTCTACTCAAAAAGCTCCAGCAGCAGTTCGGCACCGCCTGCCTGTTTATCACTCACGATTTACGTCTGGTGCAGCGTTTCTGTCAGCAGGTGCTGGTGATGGATGAGGGGAAAATCGTGGAGATACAAACCGTGGGCGACGCATTAACTTTTTCCTCTGACGCCGGTCGCGTGTTACAAAATGCGGTACTTCCCGCCTTTCCCGTGCGCCGAAATAAGGTTTAAGTCAGATGCAACGAATTACCATTACTCTCGATGACGATTTACTCGATACGCTGGATAGCCTGAGCCAGCGCCGTGGCTACAACAACCGTTCCGAAGCTATCCGCGATATTCTGCGCGGCGCGCTGGCCCAGGAAACCACTCAGGAGCACGGCACCCAGGGCTTCGCGGTTCTCTCCTACGTTTATGAACACGAGAAGCGCGATTTAGCCAGTCGCCTGGTCTCCACCCAGCACCACCACCACGACCTCTCCGTCGCCACCCTGCACGTACATATTAATCACGACGATTGCCTGGAGATTGCCGTCCTGAAGGGAGATATGGGCGACGTTCAGCATTTTGCCGATGACGTTATCGCCCAGCGCGGCGTACGTCACGGTCATTTGCAGTGTTTGCCTGACGAGAAGCCATCAAGCCACTCATAAAGCGCAGGCCAGTGCAACGTACGGAACTCGATATAACAGCCGCTGAATGATAAAAGGCGGCGCATTTGATTAAATGAATGACACATCAAATTTATCAGTATGTTCATTCAGCCACACGCTGGCGGGAAAAATCGCTAGCCGGGCTTTTTTATTCCCAGTCGAATATCAGCAATTGCGTTAAGTAATCTCATTAATTCTGGAGCCAGCTGATAAAAAACAAGCCCCTTTTCCGTTAAGATGACCTTTCTGATATTCCTGCCGCGCTTAATCAGATTAAAACCCAGAGAATTTTCAAGCGCACAAATGCTCGCCGTTATTAATAATGGATCTGTAGCAAGCCTCTGCGCAGCCTGATGAATATCGCCCATCTGTACCATAAGCATAAATATTTCGACTTCTGACTTTTTCATCACCGGTGCGCTCTTACTAAAAAACCTCCCCCACTTTTTAAGCGGTTAAAAAAACATTGTCAATAAACAATCAATTGCCCTCTGGTTTACACAAGAAATAAAAGTGAGAGGCCTATAACGCTTCCATTTAATTTTGCAATTCATGCATTTCAAAATTAAATAAACCTCACGACAGGCACAAGTAAATATGTGAGAGGCATCACCAGACGCCAGCCTGCAACAAAAAAACAATAAATAAATTACCCATAATTATCATGATGTTAAATGCAAAACAGTCATCATGAAAATTTTATGGCACAGCGTATGCAATTAACTACTCGTAAACCACACTGGAGATAGTTAAATGACGTATAAAATTTTACTCCCACAGGAAATCATGGCAGAAGGGAGAGCATATCTGGAAAGCCGCGGCTATGAACTGATTAACGGTTCAGGGATGGAAGAAGAAGATATCATTCGCGACATCGTAGATTGTGACGGGATTATTGTACGCCTTTCAAAAATGTCCGATCGCGTATTTGAGGCGGCTAAAAAGCTGAAAGTCGTTGCCCGTCACGGTGCCGGTTATGATACGGTCGATCTGGAGTCAGCGAAACGACACGGCGTAGTCGTATTAAATGCGCCGATTGCTAACAGTATGTCCGTCGCTGAACTGGCAATATTTTATATGCTGCACTGCTCGCGTAATTTCAAGCTGGTGCAGGAAAAGATGCTGGAAGATTATTACTGGGCAAAACTGCGCACACCAAAAGTGGAGCTGGATGGTAAAACGCTGGGCTTAATTGGCGTAGGGAATATTGGTTCGCGTGTGGCAATAAAAGCGCTGCATGGCTTTAATATGAAAGTTATCGCCTACGATCCGTATAAAACTCAGCAGCAGATCCCTGAAGGCGTAGAGCTCACCGACGATTTTGACCGTATTTTCAAAGAGAGCGACTTCGTTTCTTTGCACTGTCCAACCACGGCGGAAACCACCGATTTTGTCGGTGAGAAACAGTTTTCCATGATGAAGCCCAGCGCCTATTTCATTAATACCGCGCGCGGAAAACTGGTTGATGAAAAAGCGCTGTATCACGCATTGAGCACTCACGCCATTGCCGGCGCCGGCGTCGATGTTTTAAAGAAAGAGCCGTTTGATGCCAACGATCCAATTTTCGCGCTGAGCAATATCGTTATTGCTCCGCACATAGGCGCCGCCACTATCGAAGCCACCGACAGAGCCTCACTCCATTCCGCTATTGGCATTGATGAAGTTTTATCCGGTAAGAAACCGTCCTGGCCGGTTCCAGGTTTTTAAGGAGAAAAAACATGACTATTGGTAACCGTATTTTTTTAAAGCGTCCGAACTATAACGTCGATCTTCTTAAAGAATTTGAGCACCTTCCGGCGGCGAATATAGCTGACACAATGAACCGGATCGCCGTGCTGGGTAACGGAATTAAACGTATTTCTTCGCCGAAAAAACCGATTATGGCGGGCTTTGCTATCACGGTAAAAGCACGAGCGGGCGATAACCTGATGCTGCATGCCGCGCTGGATATGGCGGGAGAAAACGATGTCATTGTGGTCTCCAACGAAGGCGATCGTTCACGCGCATTAATGGGCGAGATCATGGTGGCTTATGCCCACTACATGAAGAAAATCGCCGGTATCGTGCTGGACGGACCTATCCGCGATATCGATGCGCTGTCGACTCTCGATTTTCCTTTGTTCGCCACCGGTTCCAACCCCGCGGGTCCTTTTAAGCAAGGCCCCGGAGAGGTAAACACGCCGATTGCCGTTGGCGGCGTCGCGGTTTGCCCCGGCGACCTGATTGTTGGCGATGCGGATGGCGTGATTGTTATCCCACTCGGCGACGCGCAAGCCGTGCTGGATAAAGCCAAAGAGTATGCAAAATTCGATGCAAATAAAGTAGAAGCGGCAAAAAACGGCACCGCGAATCGCCAATGGGTTAAAAAATCACTGGATGAATCGGGCGTTGAGTTTATCGACGACACGTATCGTTAATTTGATTAAATAATATCAGACCACGGCTCTCCGACGAGCCGTGGCTTTAAAGCAAAGGTAACAAATATGCTTTATTTAAAACTCTTACCCATTATCTTTTTTCCCGTTTTATTTTGGATAATACCTCATCCGGAAGGCGTCTCCGCCCCCACCTGGCATATGGTCGGTATTTATCTGGCGATGCTATGCGGGCTGGTTTTACGTCCGTTTACTGATGCAGTTATTATGTTGATAATCCTTGGATTTGCCTCCCTGGTTCTCGATCCCGGCCCTCTTTTCGCCGGCTTCGGCAGCCCGATGGTCTGGTTTATCATCAGCGCATTTATTATTTGCAAAGCGTTTGTCATTACTGGCTTAGGTAAACGTATCGCCTATCTGCTGCTGAGACGCTATGGTAAAAATACCCTTACCCTGGGATATTTGATGATGGTCACGGATACCGTGCTGGCTCCGGCGACCGGATCAAACATGTCCCGTTCGGGGGGAATTACCTATCCCATATTCAGAAATATCGCCGAAGCGCTGGGTTCGAAGCCCGACGATGGCAGCCGCAAAATAGGCGCCTATCTGACCATCCTGATGTATGTCGTTTCTATGGGCACCTCCAGCCTGTTCCTGACGGGGATGGCGACCAACTCCATTACCGTGTCGCTGGCTAACGAGATCATGAAAGTTAATCTCGAGTGGATGACCTGGTTCAAAGCCGCCGTTGTTCCCGCCGGGCTGGTGCTGCTGCTCGCACCGTGGATACTGTATAAAATCTATGCTCCTGAGCTCAAAGTTATTGATAACGTCAACGAAATTGCCGAGAAGGGGCTGAATGAACTGGGTCCGGTCAAGCGTGAAGAAAAGCTGTTGATCGTGTTCTTTATTCTGGGTGTATTAGGCTGGATGACGGGCTCTCTCACCGGTATCGCCTTCATTCCCGTCGGCCTGGCCTTCCTCGCCTGCCTGCTGCTTTTCGGCGTACTGAGCTGGAACGATGTGGTGAGCGAAAAATCGGCCTGGCAGACGTTCGTCTGGTACGGTGCGTTTTATGGTTGCGCGGTTGCGCTATCAAAAGGCGGATTCTATGTCTTTCTGGTCGACGTCATTAAAAACTATCTCGACCTGTCGCATCTGAATGAAATCAGCGCTATTGCCGTGCTGGTCTTTATCAGCCTTGCGGTCCGCTACTTCTTCGTCTCTAATAGCGCGTTTGTTGTCTCTTTCTATCCGGTACTCTTTACTCTGGGAATGACGACTCAGGCGCATCCGATGTACGTGGCGCTTTCTCTGGCCTTCTCCGCAGGCTACGGCGCATTGCTGACGCATTATGGCAACGGCGCTGGCGTATTTACCTTCTCCAGCGGCTATGTCCCGCAAAAAACGTTCTGGTTGCTGGGGACCGTCATGGTACTAGTTAACGTATTAGTCTTCTTCTTAATTGGTATTCCTTACTGGAAGTTTATCGGCATTTAACAGGAGCATAAAATGAAACTGGATATTCTGATTAAAAACGGTCTGGTCGCTGATATCGAAAGCCACGATTATATTAATCGTAATATTGGCATTATCGGCAATCGTATCGTTGACTTAAATGCCGTTGATGATTTACAGGCCGAAACGGTTATTGATGCCGCAGGTTGTATCGTGCTTCCTGGCTTAATCGACTTCCATGGCCATTTTTTTCATGGTGGAACCGCCATCAGCGTTAACCCTGATATTATATGCCTGCCCAACGGGGTCACCAGCGTGGTGGATGCAGGCAGCAGCGGCTGGGTGAACTATCAGCTGTTTCGAAACAGCGTCATGAATGCTTCAATGACCAAAATCAAAAGCTACCTGAACGTAGTCAACGTCGGCCTTTCCACTCTTGGAGGCGGGCCTACGGGTTATCTTGAAAATACGAATCCTGCGAACTATAACGAAGAAAAAATTACTCAAACGCTGAATAGCAACCGAGACAATATTCTGGGTTTGAAATTACGCTACAGTCAGGATATTGCCAAAGGAAAACAATATGCCAGCGATCCGCTTTTATCTACGGTCTCCCTGGCGCGTAAACTCGATACTTCTATTTGCGTGCACGTTACCGATTCTTTGCTCTGCGCGGACGAACTGATTCGCTATTTTAATGCTGATGATATTTACGCCCACTGCTTCCACGGTACCGGTCACTCGATTCTCGATGAGCAGGGTCAAGTCTACTCGGCAATAAAAGAGGCTCAAACCAGAGGGGTTATTTTCGATTGTTCAAACGGCGTCGCCCACTTCGATTTTAACGTTGCCAGTAAAGCTATGGAGCAGGGATTCTATCCTGATATCATTAGTACCGACCTCACCTTACGAAATAGTTTACGAACGGATAAAGTCTACAGTCTGCTCCACGTCATGTCGAAATATCTTAATATGGGAATGTCCTTCTTTGATGTCCTGCGCGCGGTTACCACCACGCCAGCGCGCCTAATGAAGATGCAGGGGCAAATTGGCACACTGGCTCCCGGCGCTTTTGCTGACATATCCATTATTAAGCTACGCAAAGAAAAAATCATGTTTGAAGATACTCAAGGGTTCAAAATTGAAGGCGACCGGTACATTGATAACTGCGCGACCCTGTGCAACGGTCAAATTGTCTACCGCCGCCTGCATTTCTAATCAATAATTATTAAGCCTTACGCCATCCTTTGCGTAAGGCTTTTATAGCCTGGATAATTCAAGCTACATAACAAAACGGTGAGACTGCCGGACAAAGCACGCAGTCATCGATGAATCCGGAACCACCTACTGCAGTAAGCGGTCGACTGAGCGAAAGCGGCCAACACACCGGCACCTTAAAACATGAAGGATATATTCTGAAAAACGTATTATATGACCTCCTTCATAGATTATCCCTACACTCATTATATAATCATCATAGCGGCCCAGAAGACCTAAGCGAATAATGCATGAAGAATAATGAGATTGTCATTTTTTCAGTATCAAAAACAATAACCCAACGCATCATGAATATTCTTATTGAGCGAGAGCTTGATATTCCTGTGTATGAATTCCGTTATTCAGACGTTCTGGATAAAGCAAATGAGATGATCCAGTCCGGGACTAAAATCATTATTAGTCGAGGAGGTACTGCCGCACTTCTTCGTAGTAACATCAGTATTCCGGTTATTGAGATTGCCCATGATTTTCATGGCGTGTACAGAATTTTACAACAGGCAAAAATTAAATCACAAAAAATTGCTGCCGTTGGCTTTCCACAGTTTTGTAATGCCTTACGGCATTACCAGAACATGACTAATGAAGACTTTAAAATTTGTCAAGTATATAACCATAATGATATTGAAAACGTTATAAAAAACCTTTCAGAAAATGATTACCACACCGTTATTGGCGGCCTTACGGTTGCCGAAATGGCTAAGAAATATAATCTCAATGCTCTTATGGGCGATACTGATAATATCTCGATTGAGCAGGCCATCAATGAGGCCTTCAGTCTGTTAAAATATATAAATCGTGAAAGCTCCAGGCTAATCATGAGCCACGCAGCGTTGAATCAGGCGCGCGAGGGCATCATGTGCATCGATCAGCTGGGTGAAATTATTAATATTAACGCCATTGGTGTAGAGTTGTTCCAGTGTCAAAGCGGAGATAAAATATTCAAGAAAGAGGCCTTTAAAGACATCTACGCCAGTATTATTAATGAATTAGATATTAAAGAACAACCTATTGAAATTAACGGCATAACTATTTTTATTTCCTTACGCCATTTTTCCAACCGGCAGATATCTTACAGTATTATCACCGGATTAAGCCAGGAAAGTACGCTCTGGCAAAATAGTATTAGCAAAAAGAGTAAGCTTCGTGGCTTTTCCACCACCTGGTCTTTCGATGATATTATTGGCCAGTCGCAGATAATGAGTGAAGTTATTAAAAAAGCGAAACTCTGTGCACGACACGATCTTCCGGTTCATATTTTGGGTGAAACCGGCACAGGTAAAGAGCTCTTTGCCCAAAGTATTCATCACTATAGCTCCAGAAGCCATCGTCCTTTTATTGCGCTCAACTGTGCAGCGATTCCCGAAAGCCTTCTTGAAAGCGAACTTTTTGGCTATGCCGAAGGGGCATTTACTAACGCGCGCAAGGGAGGCAAGCCCGGCGTTTTTGAAATGGCGATGAACGGTACAGTGTTTATCGATGAAATCAGCGAAGCGCCGCTATCGGTACAGGTCAAACTGCTGCGCGTGTTGCAGGAAAAGCAGTTTTCTCGTTTGGGCGGCGATATGCTTATTACCGCAGATTTTCGTCTGATCACCGCCAGCAACAAAGATCTGCGCGATCTCGTGACCAACGGCGAGTTCAGGCAAGATCTGTACTACAGAATCAATATTCTTGAATTGAAGCTCCCGGCTCTGCATCAGCGTCCGGGAGATATCATGCTGTTGATTCAGCACCAGCTGAATCAACAGGGTAAGCAAATCACCTTTACCCCCGACGCGGTAGATTTTTTACATAGCTATCGCTGGCCCGGCAACATTCGCGAACTACAGGCAGTTATCTACAGGCTGGTCGTACTGGTGGAAATGGAAACGGTAAGCAAAGAGGTTTTGCAGCAAATCAGCCACATTTCACCCGCTTACCACGAAGATATATCTCCTGATGCAAGCGTCGGTGTGACGGATGATGAAACCGATCTGTTAAAAAAACAGGAAAGATTATTGATTGCCAGCGTGTTAGCGAAAACGGACGGAGACAGAACCAGAGCCTCAGTAATGCTGGGTATCAGCCCCACCACCCTGTGGCGTAAATTAAAGCAGCATAATATCAGCGGTCAGGACTAATCCTTTCCGCTGACAGAAAGCCGCAATTATTGCTGTTCCGCCAAAGCCTGCGCGCACGCCCAGGCTGACGCCCACGCCCACTGGAAGTTATAGCCTCCCAGCCAGCCGGTTACGTCCATCACTTCGCCAATAAAATAGAGGCCCGGCACCTTACGGGCTTCCATGGTGCGCGAGGAGAGTTCATTAGTATCAACGCCGCCGAGGGTCACTTCCGCGGTGCGATAGCCTTCGGTTCCGTTTGGCTGCACGCGCCATGCGGTCAGCGTCTCAACCAGCGCCTGCTGCTCGCGAACGTTAAGCTGTTTCAGGGTAACATCCGGAATCTGCCCCAGCTGCTGTAGACACTCGACCAGCCGCTTCGGCAGCTGTATCGCCAGGGTGTTTTTCAGGCTCTGGTTGGGATGCGCCGCGCGCTGCTCGTTGAGAAACTCATCAAGCTGGCAATCCGGTAGCAGATTAATACTGACGAACTCCCCCGGCTGCCAGTAGCTGGAAATTTGCAATACCGCCGGGCCGGATAGCCCACGATGGGTAAAGAGCAGATTTTCCCGAAAGACGGTACCGTTTTCCGCCGTAATGGTTGATGGCACCGATACCCCGGAAAGTACCTGTAGCTGTTCAAGCAGCGGCTTATGCAAGGTGAACGGCACGAGCCCTGCCCGGGTTGGCAACACCTTCAGGCCAAACTGCTCGGCAAGCTTATAGCCGAACGGCGAAGCGCCCAGGCCTGGCATGGAGAGCCCGCCGGAAGCGACAACCAGCTTTTTCGCCGCGACCGTATCGCCGTTAAGCTGCAGGGTGTAGCCCTCATCATCCCGCTCAACGCTGATAATTTCGCTACGCAGGCGAATTTCCACGCCGCCTTTTTCGCACTCGGCCAGCAGCAGGTTAACAATTTGCTCGGCTGAATCATCGCAAAAAAGCTGGCCCAGGGTTTTCTCGTGCCAGGCAATATTGTATTTACCCACCAGCTCGATAAAGTCCCACTGGCTGTAGCGCGCCAGCGCAGATTTGCAAAAATGCGGGTTTTGACTGAGATATGCCGCGGGTTCGATATACATGTTAGTAAAGTTGCAGCGGCCGCCGCCGGACATCAGAATCTTCCGTCCAGGCTTTTTGCCATTATCGAGCAGCAGAACGCGGCAACCTGCCTGCCCTGCCTGCGCCGCACAAAACATTCCCGCCGCTCCGGCGCCGATTACGATGGCATCAAACCTTTCCACACAACATTCCTCATCTCCCGATTGTCGGGAATTGTAAATTTTTCACTCTGGTCGCACCAGCACGAAAAAAACAGATTTATCTAGCTTATTGAAAGATATAGGAATACTCCCAACGAGCTAAAACTTAAACAGGAAGAAAATCAAAAAAAGTCTATATTTCACTTTGCCCGCGCCGCTAAAGTCACTGATAATGCGCCGCGTTCATGTCCTCAAAATGGCGTAACGTCCTATGCTACATTTATTTGCCGGTCTTGATTTACATACCGGGCTACTATTATTGCTTGCTCTGGCTTTCGTGCTTTTTTACGAAGCGATCAATGGTTTTCATGATACCGCAAACGCTGTTGCAACCGTGATCTACACGCGCGCAATGCGGTCGCAGCTTGCTGTGGCGATGGCGGCTCTTTTTAACTTCTTCGGCGTTCTGTTGGGCGGTCTCAGCGTAGCTTATGCCATTGTGCATATGTTGCCGACCGACCTGCTGCTTAACATGGGTTCAGCACATGGCCTCGCCATGGTCTTCTCCATGCTGCTGGCGGCAATTATCTGGAACCTCGGCACCTGGTACTTCGGCCTTCCGGCCTCCAGCTCACACACCCTGATCGGCGCGATTATCGGTATTGGTTTAACCAATGCGCTGATGACCGGCACTTCGGTTGTGGACGCGCTGAATATCCCGAAAGTCATGGGTATTTTTGGCTCACTAATCATCTCGCCGATCGTTGGCCTGGTGGTTGCGGGCGGCCTGATTTTCATACTGCGTCGCTACTGGAGCGGAACCAAAAAACGTGCCCGTATCCACCTGACTCCTGCCGAACGTGAAAAGAAAGATGGCAAGAAAAAGCCGCCGTTCTGGACGCGTATCGCGCTGATTCTCTCCGCTATTGGCGTCGCCTTCTCGCACGGCGCCAACGATGGTCAGAAAGGCATTGGTCTGGTTATGCTGGTTCTGATTGGCGTTGCTCCGGCGGGCTTCGTCGTCAACATGAACGCTTCCGGCTACGAAATCACCCGTACTCGCGATGCAGTCAACAACGTGGAAACCTTCTTCCAGCAGCACCCCGATCTGTTGAAGAAAGCGACCGGCGCCGAGCAGCTCATTCCGTCTCCGGAAGCTGGCGCTGCCGCCAACGGCGAGTTTCACTGTCACCCGGCAAACACCATCAACGCGCTTGACCGCGTGAAGACAATGCTTGCGGGTACTGAAAGCTACGATACGCTCACCGTCGAACAGCGTAGCCACCTGCGCCGTATTATGCTCTGCATCTCCGACACCACCGATAAAGTGGCGAAACTGCCGGAAGTGAGTGCCGACGATAAGCGTCTGCTGAAAAAGCTGAAAACCGATATGCTGAGCACCATCGAGTATGCACCGATCTGGATTATTATGGCGGTCGCTCTGGCATTGGGTATCGGCACCATGATCGGCTGGCGTCGCGTGGCGACCACCATTGGCGAGAAAATCGGTAAGAAAGGAATGACCTACGCGCAAGGTATGTCAGCCCAGATGACCGCAGCCGTATCGATTGGTCTGGCGAGCTATACCGGTATGCCGGTTTCCACCACCCACGTACTCTCATCGTCAGTGGCGGGGACTATGCTCGTTGATGGCGGCGGTCTGCAGAAGAAAACCGTCACCAGCATCCTGATGGCCTGGGTGCTCACCCTGCCCGCAGCGATTCTGCTGTCCGGCGCGCTGTACTGGATCTCGCTGCAGATTATCTAAGCGTATATCTGGAAATAAGAAATTTTAAACGGGTCAGGAAACTGGCCCGTTTTTTTTGCCTGCCGCGCAACTAGTGCCAGATAATGAGGGCTATCATGCTCACCATAACCAGGCCGCATAGCGCGCTGGTGAGAATAAACTGCCGACGAACCCGCTCACAGCGACGGATAAACTCATCATCGTGGTGATCGCGGTAGCGCTGAGCGTAGATATACCACACCAGGCGCATCTGTTTGCTGGGCTGCCCATGCGACGTAAAAAAACCGCCGCCATCGACATATTGATAGAGCAAAGGGTCACAACCACGTAGCACAACAAGCAATGCACGCAGCGACGAGAAGTAGCGTGCCATATTCACTACACATACGATACACAGGGCCCAAAACAGCGCGATAGTGCTGATCATACCTCCTCCCCGGCGACCCGTCCTCGGAGGCTCCCTCCGGGACTACCGCTCCCCAATGTCAAACCGACTTGTACAGTTAAAGAGTGCGATTCCGATCACATTTATTTATCCGACCGGCTCATTAAATAGTGTAGGAGATCAGTTAATTTTTTTACCACAAGGTTAATCATTATCAATGCATAAGTCTGATATTTAACCTGAATAATTTGAATTATGAGACAAAACGATTAACTGTTTGAACCGCGCTTACGCTGGTCTCGCAGGAGACGGGGCTAAAAGCCAACAGATATGCCACTGAAAGTATGACGGATATATTTGTTTAACCATTTGCTGAACAAGGTAGATTGACGGATCGCGAGGGGAGCTATAAGGTAGAAATATCTTCTACAATTAAGTCCTTAAGGACTACCCCCCGCGAATGTGGCACGCAGGACGCGGGCGAAGCGGCAGCGCTGGCTGTCAGGTCCAACGGTCGTCGACAACTTATGGAAGGAGTAACACTATGGCTTACAAACATATCCTTATTGCAGTAGACCTGTCCCCGGAAAGCAAAGTACTGGTAGAAAAAGCCGTTTCTATGGCCCGTCCCTACAATGCAAAAGTGTCCTTGATCCACGTTGATGTGAATTACTCCGATCTATACACCGGCCTTATCGATGTTAATCTTGGCGACATGCAGAAGCGCATCTCCGAAGAGACTCATCACGCGTTAAGCGAACTGTCTACTAACGCTGGCTATCCGATCACCGAGACCCTGAGCGGCAGCGGCGATCTCGGCCAGGTCCTGGTCGATGCGATTAAGAAATATGATATGGACCTCGTGGTTTGCGGTCACCACCAGGATTTCTGGAGCAAACTGATGTCCTCCGCGCGTCAGCTAATCAATACCGTACACGTCGACATGCTGATTGTCCCGCTGCGCGACGAAGAAGAGGAATAACATAACGTTATTGAAATTCGCTGATAATCAACGCCCGCCAACGCGGGCGTTTTTATTTTTCACGCGCAAAATAGCATTTAAAACCATACAATCCGCATTAAAACAGATTTATAAACCAATAAAATCGCCTTTAATCCATATAATAATTCGCTAACAGCCGTAAAAATCATATCATTGCGCAAAGTTAAGCATTTTGAGCGCGTTTTGGCATACGCGTTCATACTTTTCCGGACAGGACTAAAAGGCGAAGAAAGATGAATTCCACCGCACCGAGAGGCTTGCTGCAGCAACCTCGCCCCTTCTTCATGATCTTCTTTGTGGAACTTTGGGAACGATTTGGCTATTACGGCGTTCAGGGGATCCTGGCCGTTTTCTTTGTTAAACAGCTCGGATTCTCTCAGGAACAGGCTTTCATTACCTTTGGCGCGTTTGCCGCGCTGGTGTATGGCCTGATCTCCATCGGCGGCTACGTCGGCGATCACCTCCTCGGCACCAAACGCACGCTGGTGCTGGGCGCGATTGTGCTGGCCGCGGGCTACTTTCTGACCGGCCTGTCGTTGCACAAACCCGATCTGATTTTTATCGCGCTGGGAACCATTGCAGTAGGGAATGGGCTGTTCAAAGCTAACCCGGCAAGCCTGCTTGCCAAGTGCTATCCGCCCAAAGACGCCCGCCTTGATGGCGCCTTCACGCTGTTTTATATGTCGATCAACATTGGTTCGCTGCTGTCGCTATCGCTGGCGCCGGTGATTGCCGATAAGTTCGGCTACGCGGTGACCTACAACCTGTGCGGGGCGGGTCTGATTGTCGCCCTGCTGGTGTACTTCGCCTGTCGTGGAATGGTGAAGGATATCGGTTCAGAACCGGACCACAGACCGCTCAGCCTGCGTAATTTGCTGTACGTGCTGGCAGGAACGGTAGTCATGATTTTTACCTGCGCCTGGCTGATGCATAACGTAAAGATCGCCAATCTGGTGCTGATTGTCCTCTCGGTGGTGGTGACGATTTTCTTCTTCCGCGAGGCCTTCAGGCTGGATAAGACCGGGCGCAACAAAATGTTCGTCGCCTTTATCCTGATGCTGGAAGCGGTGCTGTTTTATATTCTGTACGCGCAGATGCCCACCTCCCTCAACTTCTTTGCTATCAATAACGTCCACCACGAAATACTCGGCTTCGCGATTAATCCGGTGAGTTTCCAGGCGCTAAACCCGTTCTGGGTGGTGGTTGCCAGCCCGATACTGGCCGCGATCTACACGCGTTTGGGCAACAAGGGCAAAGACCTGACCATGCCAATGAAGTTCACCCTCGGTATGTTCCTGTGCTCTCTGGGTTTTCTCACCGCCGCCGCCGCGGGGATGTGGTTTGCCGATGCCCGGGGCCTGACCTCGCCATGGTTTATCGTGCTCGTGTATCTGTTCCAGAGCCTGGGGGAACTGCTGATTAGCGCCCTGGGGCTGGCGATGGTCGCCGCGCTGGTACCGCAGCATCTGATGGGCTTTATTCTTGGGATGTGGTTTCTGACGCAGGCCGCCGCGTTCCTGCTGGGCGGCTACGTCGCCACCTTCACCGCCGTACCGGAGAATATTACCGACCCGCTGCAGACGCTGCCAGTCTATACCAATGTCTTCAGCAAAATCGGCCTCGTGACCCTGGGCGTGACGGTAGTCATGGCGTTAATGGTGCCGTGGCTAAATCGGATGATTAATACGCCGGGTACCGAACAGTAATTATCTTTGTCGGATGGCGGCTAGCGCCTTATCCGGCCAGAATTCTATATGCCCGATAAGCTTTGCGCTATCGGGCCTTCTTCCTGGTGTCAAAGACAGACGCTGTCATTCACTGCATCATCACCTGGCGTACGAACTCTTTCTTCATCTGCATGCTGTAGGTCTTACCGTAAAATTGCACCTCAATATCAGGGCGCTTCACGTCCGGCCTGACCTGCTTGTTCATCGGCGTGGAGCCGAAGGCTTTACTCAGCGCCTGTTGCGTTTCAGGCTGAATCAGCCAGTTAAGAAACAGCCGTGATGCCGCCGGATGCGGGCTATTAGCGGCAATGGCCGCGATATTACCGCCGCCGGGCATGCCAAACTCCGGCACGTAAAATTTCAGCCTGGAGGTAATGGCCCCGGTTTTTTGCAGCCCCGCCAGATGGTCCTCCCAGGCGGGCGTCAGCATCAGCTCGCCGTCGTTCAGGCGCGTCAGGCTGTCGGCGCCGGAGGCGGTGCGGGTGATTTTGTCGCTGTTGGCGGCAAACCACTGCCAGCCTTTGTGCCAGTTTTTCACCACCGCCGGGTTAACGCTCTCCGCTTCGCTGTCAAACTCACCGCTTTGAGTCGTAACGACACGCTGGATAAACGCTTCTCCCGCGCCGCCGTTGTTCGGGTCGTTATAGCCAAACTTCTTCGGGTTGGCGTCGATAAAGCTTTGCAACTGCTCCAGCGTCTGCGGCAGCGCCCTGTCGCCCATCTGCTGCGGATCGTAAGCAAATCCTGTCTGATTGCCCCAGAAAGCCACGGCATAACCCTGGGTATCGACATTCTGAATCTGGTGAACGGCGTCACCATAGCCGGGCAGGTCATCCACCTTCGCCAGCGCTTTTGCCCCCGTCGTCACCGGCAGCTGCGCCACCGACAGGGCGATAACGTCGATTTTGCCCTTCGCTTTGCCCGCCTCCGCCAGCAGCTTATTCATATTGCCGTCGATGCTGCCTTCCGGAATACGCACCTTAACGCCGTACTGCTGTTCAAAATCCTTCACAAAGCTGCGCCACTGCGGCTGCAGGTACCAGACGTTAAAGGTCACGCTGCCCTCTTTTTTCGCCTGGGCGAGCAGATCGGGGCTATCCGCCGCTATTGCCAGCGAGCTGCACAGCAGACCGCCCGCCAGAATTATTACTGCTTTTTTCATCACATTATCTCCTGTAAAAGATCAGGCTTTCCCCGTGGACTGCGACAAATAGTTTCCCTTCAGCAGCTTCTCGATGATGACCATCAAAATGACGTTAGGGATCACCAGAATCATCGACACCACTGCCGCATCCGGGCGGACGAAGGAGTAGCCGAGGAAAGAGTAAAGAATGGTCGGGACGGTGATAAAATCCGGCGCGCCCAGCACATATGAGATGCTGAACTCCTCCAGACTTCTCACCAGACAAAATATCAGCGCCGCCAGGAAGCTTGGCTTAAGCATCGGCAGATAGGCATTGCAGAAGGTGCCCCATATTCCGGTTCCCAGGTCCCGGCTGGCATCGATCAGATCCTGCGGCACCGCCTTAAATCCTGCCGACATAATGCGTATTGAGTAAGGCAGGGTCAGCACGGTATGGCCGATAACAATGCTGATAAAGGCATTGTCGATATTGAGGTTGATGAGCATGGCGCTAAAGAAAATACCGATCAGCATACCCGGCATCACCAGCGGGATCAGCGTCAGCATCTCCGCCACCGCCTTACCGCGAAAGGTCATGCGCCCGAAAGCGTAGGCGGTAGGTAATGACAGCAGCAGGCTGACCACCGCTACAGCTGGCGCAATGGTGTAGCTGTTGAACAACGCCTCGGAAAGCGAGGTTTTCTCCCACACCAGCAACCAGCGGCTAAACGACAGCACCGGCGGGAAGATATCCGGGTAGCTCCACGGATGGGCCGGGTCAACCAGCGACCAGAGGATCGCCATGCCGAACGGCATGCCCAGCCAGATCAGGTTGGCGACCACGAAGAAGATCAGCGAAATCGTCACCACCCGGCGACCGTTGGTAGTGTGGCTCATTTGACCTCTCCTTTGCGGGTGGCGAACGGGGTAATCAGCGTGGCGATCAGTAACGTGCAGATGGCCGCCGTGACCATAATGATCACCGCGATTACCGCTGCGTTATTCCACTCACCGTATTCCATGGCGGTGGCCTGCATCAGCCGCGCCAGCGAGTAGGTGTTGCGCGGCCCGGCCACCGAGAAGAAGGCGAAGTCGCCCAGCGCGCCGATAAATACCAGAATCAGCGTCACCTGTACGGCGGGCAGCGTCAGCGGCACCACCACGCCGGTAAAACAGCGCCAGCGGCTGGCGCCGAGGTTGCTGGCGGCGTCCAGTACGTCGTTGCGAATGGCGTTGGCCGCGCCGCCGACGAGGATCAGGGCGAAGGGCAGGTTTTTCCAGATTTGCAGGATAACGACGCCCCAGCCGAAATCGTCGTTCTGCATCCGTAGCGGCTCGCTGATAATCCCCAGCGCCATCAGCAGTTCGTTGATGATGCCGTGATAGGCGACGATGTTAACGAACAGGAACGCCGCCACCAGGCCGGGAATAAACATCGGCGCGCGCAGTACCGCGATAATGCCCTCTTTACCCACCATCGGTTTACGCAGCCACAGCGCCAGCGGGTAAGCAAAAATCACCGAACCGAACGCCCCCAGCAGCGACACTTTAACCGAGTAGAACAGGGCGCTTTGCAGCACCTCGTCCTGCAACATATTGCGCCAGTACTCCAGCGAGAAGTGGCTGTCGCCTTCGAGGTTGAACCAGCCCAGGCTCTGGACGATCACCACGTAAAAGGTGGATCCCATCAACAGCAGAATGGTGCCCAGCCCGCTGAGCATCAGCAGCCAGGCGAAAAGCTCGTTGCGCCAGTTTTTCATGATACCGGCTCCAGAAAATGGATAGCGTTTTCCGCCAGGTGGAAACAGGCGCGTTCGCCCGGCGCAACCGGCGGCTTTTTAATCAGCTGCAAACGAACCGAAAGCCCGTCGCGGTTGTGGCCCCAGGCTTCGGTGAGATTGCCCATAAAGGCCATTTTGTCGAGCGTCAGGGTGAAGTGATTGCCGCCCGCCTGCGGTTGGCTCACATACTGCGCATCTTCCGGTCGCCAGCAGATATAGCAGTGCTCTGCGCGGGGCGGTTGTTCTGAGAACACGTAAAATTCACCCAGGCCGCAGCGTACCCGGTAATAGCCCGGCAGCTCCGCGGGGGTGACCTGCGCGGTATCAATATTGGCGGCACCGATAAAGTCCGCGACAAAGCGGTTTACCGGACGGTAGTAAATCTCTTCCGGCTTGCCGATCTGTTCGACGTTACCGGCGTTCAGCACCACGATTTTATCCGACATCGCCAGCGCTTCCGCCTGGTCGTGGGTGACGTAGATCGAGGTGAGCTGGTACTGCCGCTGCAGCTCTTTAATTTCAAAACGCACGCTTTCACGCAGCTTGGCATCAAGGTTGGAGAGCGGTTCGTCGAACAGGATCACGTCCGGGCGGGTAATCATCGCCCGCGCCAGCGCCACGCGCTGCTGCTGACCGCCGGAGAGCTGGGCGGGCATTTTCAGCCGCTGGCTCTCCAGCCCGACCTGCTTCAGCGCTTCCGCCAGCCGGGTCTGCTGTTCGCTGATGGCGACCTTTTTCTGCTTCAGGCCAAAACAGATGTTGTGCGCCACGTTAAGGTGCGGAAACAGCGCATAGGACTGAAAGCACATGGCGGTATTGCGCTTTTCCGGCGGCAAAGTGTTAACCGTTTTATCGCCAATCTGTATCCGCCCGCTGTCCGGTTGATGAAAGCCGCCGATCATTTTCAGCAGAGTGGTTTTACCGCAGCCGCTTGGCCCGAGCAGGGTGACGAACTCCCCCCTCTTCTGCACAGAAAGAGATCTCTCTGGCGGCATAAAAATCACCGAACGTTTTGGTTACCTGTTCCAGTACCAGTTTTGACATAAGTCCGTTTTCCATCGACTAAAAGTGAGCAATTAAATTTACATACTAAACATTAAATTTATGTGACGCAGGTCTTCAAAGCTAAAAATTGATCTAAAATGATAATTAAAATCATAAAAAACAATATATTGAAAAATAAATAACAAAAACGACTTTCACATTTAAATTTAAATAGTAAAGTTAATTTCCATCTTACATCGAAAGGAGAAGAAGATGGCGTTTACTTTTCACCGCGCGGCAGAAGGTATTGTGCTGGCCAACAGCCACCGGGGTTATTCCAGCTGCGCGCCGGAGAATACCTTTCCGGCCTTTGAAGCAGCCCGCCGGGCAGGCACGCACTGTATCGAAATAGACATCCACCTGACGGCGGACAACCAGCTGGTCGTCACCCATGACCACCGCATCGACCGGGTATCTACCGGTCAGGGATTTGTCGAACAGCTGACTTACCCTCAGTTGCTGGAGAGCGACTTTGGCGTGAAATATCATCCAGCATTTAGCGGCACGCGGATCCCGCTGCTGGCGGATGTGCTGCGCTGGGCGGTCGATAACCGCATGGGGCTGATAGTCGAAGTAAAGCAACGTCGCCGTCACGATGAGTTCGTCAACGCGCTGGTAGAACTGCTGCGCGCAATGCCGGAAGCTATCGGCCATATACAGCTTCTCGGTTTCAATCATGTTTTGATTAACCGGGTGAAGGCACAAATCCCGGAGCTGGCGTTACAGGTGGTGACGCTGGAGCGTTACAATAACCAGCTGGCGGCAGTGCAGCAATCCCATGCCAGCTGTGTCTGTTTTGAGTACGAGTTTGCTCACGTTGACGATCTGCGGGCCTACAAAAAGGCAGGGCTGGGAGTGAGGATGTATCTTCATGAAGTGAAAAACGGCATGGATCCATTGACACAGTATCAACATAAATTCGGCTATGATAGTCGCCCGGAGATCATGAGCTGGCTGCGTGAAGGGCTGATTGATATGCTCAGCCATGATGATATTCCGTATCTGCAGGGGCTGATTGAAGAGGCCGGACTGCGCTGGGACTAATCCTCTTTGTACTTACCGCCACAGCGGCGTTGGCTACATTTGCTCATCCCGGTCACTTACCTGGGTAAGCTCCCGGGGATTCGCTCATTTGCCGCCTTGCCGTGACGGCCATTACTTTAAGGATAAGAGAGTAACGATGATGAACGCCCACGCTGAACGCCTTGAACTGCGCGGTTCGCAGCGCCTGCTGCTGGAACTGATCCGCCGCCATGCGCCGGTGACGCGAGCTGAACTGGCGCGGTTGTCGGGGCTGACGGCGGGCGCTATCACCCAGCAGTGCCGGGAGCTGATGTTCTCCGGTCTGGTGGTGGAAGGAGAGCGCAATACCGGGCAGCGCGGTCAGCCGTCGCTGCCGCTGCGCCTTAATCCCGGCGGCGGCTGCGCCATTGGGCTGTCGTTCAGCCCCGGTTTTATCGATATGACGGTGGTCGATCTGAGCGGTCGCCAGTTACTCTCAATTTCCGAAGCGCATCTGGAGAATCAGCCGCTGGAAGCTACCCTCGCGCAGATTAAAACCCTGGTGGAGCAGACGCTGAAAAAGCGCCAGCTCCAGCATGCGCGGATCCTCGGTATTGGCTATGCGGTGCCTGGCTTTCTGAAAGCTGACGGGCGCAAACGCCACAGCGTAGCCTGGCTGGAAAGCTGGCGTGAAGTGGATTTACAGCAAGCGTTTGCCGATAACCTGCCCTGGCCGACGTGGGTGGAAAACAACGCCAACGCTTCGGCGGTAGGCGAGCTTTACAGCGGCGAATGGAATGCGTATAGCGATCTGACCTTTATCGATCTCGGCTACGGTATCGGCGCCGGGATTATCTCAGGACACCGGCTGCTGCGCGGCGGGTTCTGCAACGCTGGTGAAGCTGGGATGGCTTTTCCGTCCGGTATGCCTCGCCCCTCTTATAAAGATCTGGTCGCCACGCTTGAACGTGAAGGGCTAACGGAGGCGCAGCTACCCGAATTGATTGCTGGTCAACATCCGCTGCTGGAGGAGTGGTTCTCCCGCTGCTGCGCACAGGTTGAACAAACGGTATTTAGCTGCGTTCAATGGGTTGATCCGCAGTTAATTGTGCTCGGCGGCGCAATGCCCAAACCGATTATTAGCCGTCTGGTGCAGGAGCTTAATCTGCGTCTGCAAACAAAACTCGACCCTAATCGCCCAAAAGTCATGCTGGCAGCCTCGTCGATGGGAGCGTTAAGCGCTTCACGCGGCGCAGCGATGATCCCGCTATATCAGGTGATTAACGAAGGGCAAAGTTAGCAGAAAGAAGGCTTCCCCGGAGGCGGTGCTGCGCACCTGTCCGGGCTACCAGACCGCACGAGCCCGTAGCCCGGGCAAGGCGCTTTGCGCCGCCCCCGGGGAAAACGCGCACGAGATTTGAGGCGTCATCCTCGGATTGTAAAATTTATCCTTGCGGCTCGATCGCCGTCCCCGAATAAATATCAAACCGGTGGCCTTTGGTCACCACCGCGTTGGGAGTCGCGATATCCGCCAGCGGCGGCGCGTAGTCCGGACGCTTAACCACCACGCGTTTGGTTGCCAACTGACGCGCGGGTTCCAGCAGACCGTCCGCGTCTAAATCCGGCCCCACCAGCGACTGGAATACCCGCATCTCTTTCTTCACCAGCGCGCTTTTCTGTTTATGCGGAAACATCGGATCGAGATACACCACCTGCGGACGCGGGGTGATATCGGTCAGCGCCGTCAGGCTGGAAGCGTGAATCAGCTGTAAACGTTCCTGCAACCACGGGCCGATTTCCGCATCGGCATAGCCGCGCGCCAGGCCGTCGTCGAGCAGTGCGGCAACCACCGGGTTACGTTCCAGCATCCGCACGCGACAGCCTACGGAGGCAAGAACAAAGGCATCCCTTCCCAAACCGGCGGTCGCATCGACCACGTCCGGCAGATAGTCGCCTTTGATTCCCACCGCTTTTGCCACCGCCTCACCGCGGCCGCCGCCGAACCTGCGCCGGTGGGCCATCGCTCCGCCGACAAAATCAACAAAGATGCCGCCAAGCTTCGGCTCATCGCGCTTGCGCAGTTCCAGATGCTCCGGCGTCATCACCAGCGCCATCAGGTTGCCGTCGTCCTGCTCCAGCCCCCAGCGGGCGGCAAGAACAGATAAGGCGCCGTCTCCGGCGCCCGTTTCATCTATTAAGCAGATTTTCACAACAGGATTAACTCTTAATACCGTAATGCTCAAGCATCGCATCCAGCTGCGGCTCACGACCGCGGAAGCGTTTAAACAGGACCATTGGCTCTTCTGAACCGCCGCGGCTGAGAATGTTGTCGAGGAAAGACTGACCGGTTTCCCGATTGAAGATCCCTTCTTCTTCGAAGCGCGAGAAAGCATCCGCCGCCAGCACGTCAGCCCACAGGTAGCTGTAATATCCCGCCGCGTAGCCGCCAGCAAAAATGTGGCTGAAGGCGTGCGGGAAGCGGCCCCATGAAGGCCCGGGAATCAACGCGACCTGCTGCTTAATTTCCGCCAGCGTTTCCAGAATCTTAGCCCCCTGCTGCGGGCTGAATTCCGCATGCAGACGGAAGTCGAACAGGCCGAACTCCAGCTGACGCAGAATAAACATCGCCGCCTGGTAGTTCTTCGCCGCCAGCATTTTCTCCAGCAGCTCCTGCGGCAGCGGCTCGCCGGTTTCATAGTGACCGGAGATAAACGCCAGCGCTTCCGGCTCCCAGCACCAGTTTTCCATAAACTGGC
>OEPS010000143.1_pt1 | contig 26772 bp, 19 predicted proteins | sample 1539411 | NCBI WGS metagenome assembly OEPS01 (sample SAMN02671747, study PRJEB22543) | soil metagenome | biome: bacteria | place: China:Hunan Province, Lengshuijiang City | collected 2012-10-15 | depth 0.08m m
AGCCAGGCGATTCATGCGCCGCTCAATGCCTTGGCGCAGGCTGGAGGACGGCTGATTGCCGCAGGACAACGCGGCCACATTCTATTTTCCGACGATTCCAGGAACTGGGTGCAAGCCCAGGTGCCGGTCAGTTCCGACCTGACCGCGGTGATGTTCCCCAGCGCCCGCCAAGGTTGGGCAGTGGGGCATGAAGGCGTGGTGCTGCACAGCAGCGATGCGGGCGCGACCTGGCGCAAGCAGCTCGACGGTCGACAGATCGCTGCGCTGATGCTCAAGCACTACGGCAACCCGGCCAACCCGGACGATCCCGAGGCCCAGCGGCTGAAACAGGATGCCGAGCTGTTTGCCCAGCAGGGCGCCGATAAACCCTTGCTCGACGTGTGGTTCAGCGACGAGCGCACCGGGTTCGTCACCGGCGCGTTCAACCTGATCTTGCGCACCGAGGATGGCGGGCAAAGCTGGACGCCCTGGCAGGATCGCGTCGACAACCCGCGCAGCATGCACCTGTATGGCCTGCGCCCGGCGGCCGGCACGCTGTTCATGGTTGCCGAGCAGGGCCTGGTGCTCAAGCTCGATGCGGCGAGCCAGCGTTTCGTCAAAGTGCCGCTGCCTTATGAGGGCACCTTGTTCGGTGTGCTCGGCGATGACCGACTGGTGCTGGTCTACGGCCTGCGTGGCAATGCCTTGCGCAGCCTTGATGGCGGCGCCAGCTGGAGCAAGGTCGATACCGATATCGAAACCGGTATCACCAGCGGCCTGATCAGCGCGGATGGCAGCATCGTGCTGGCCAGCCAGACCGGTCAGTTGCTGCGCTCCAGCGACCGTGGGGCGACCTTCAGCCGCGTCGCCGTAGACCGCGTGGCACCCAATTTTGCACTGGCATCCCTTGCCGACGGGGCCGTCGCCCTGGCCGGGCTCGGTGGCGTTCGGGTGCAGAGCCTGCAACAGCACACGACAGTCGGAGAGCTCTGATGGGTATCCACAACGCCAGCGACAACCTGCAGACCATCAGCAACCTGAAGGATTTCAATCACCGCTCAGGCAGTCGTCTGGAGCGCTTGATCTTCAACAACCGCTTGCTGGTCATCCTCTTCTGCGCCGTCGCGACGGTGATCCTGGGGTGGGACTCGACCCGGCTGACACTCAATGCCGCCTTCGAGAAAACCATTCCGCAAAACCAGCCCTACATCCGCAACTTCCTCGACAACCGTGATGAACTCAAGGGCCTGGGCAATGCCGTGCGCGTGGTGGTCGAGAACCGTTCCGGGGATATTTTCGATCCCGCCTACCTGCAGGCCCTCAAACACGTCAACGATGCGCTGTTCCTGACCCCCGGGGTTGACCGCGCCAACGTCAAATCGTTGTGGATGCCGGTGGTGCGCTGGAACGAGGTGACCGAAGAGGGCTTCGCCGGCGGCCCGGTGATGCCCGACAACTACACCGGCTCCCAGGCCAGCATCGATGCCCTGCGCCAGAACATCAGCCGCGCCCAGTTGCTCGGCAACCTGGTGGGCACGGATTTTCGTTCGAGCATGATTTTCCTGCCGCTGCTCGACAAGGACACGACTACCGGTGAGCCGCTGGATTACTGGGAACTGTCCAAACGCCTGGAAACCATTCGAAGCCAGTATTCCGGCGATCAGGGCGGTGCCGACCTCGACATCCGTATTGTCGGCTTCTCCAAGGTGGTTGGCGACCTGCTCGATGGTCTGCAGCAAATGGTCATCTACTTCACCGTGGCGGCCTTGATCGCCGCACTGATCATTTTTGCCTGGACCCGCTGTGTGCGCAGTACTGCGCTGGTGCTCGGCTGTTCCTGTATTGCCGTGCTCTGGCAGCTCGGGCTGATTGCCCGGCTGGGCTACGAGCTGGACCCTTACTCGATCCTGGTACCGTTCCTGGTGTTTGCCATCGGCGTCTCCCATGGCGCGCAGAAGATGAACGGCATCATGCAGGACGTGGCCCGCGGCACCCACAAGCTGGTGGCGGCGCGTTATACCTTCCGGCGCCTGTTCCTCGCCGGAGTGACGGCGCTGGTAGCCGACGCGGTGGGTTTCGGGGTGCTCATGCTGATCGATATCCCGGTGATCCAGGACCTGGCGATCACCGCCTCGATCGGCGTCGCCTTGCTGGTGTTCACCAACCTGATCCTGCTGCCGGTGATGCTCTCCTATACCGGCGTCAGTCCCAAGGCCGCAGCACGCAGCCTGCGCGCCGAACAAAAGCCGGCCGGTGGCCTGTGGCTGCTGCTGGAGCGGTTCACCGAGCGCCGTTGGGCGACAGCGCTGCTGGTGGTGTCGGCGGTCCTCGCGGTGGCCGGCTTTATCGTCAGCACCCAGCTGAAGATCGGCGACCTGGATGCCGGAGCCTCGGAGTTGCGCCCCGATTCGCGCTACAACCTCGACAACGCCTACATCAACAGCAAGTACTCGCTGTCGTCCGACCAGTTCGCGGTGATCGTCAAGACCAAGGCCGAAGGCTGTCTTGAGTACCAGACACTGGTGGACGCCGATCGCCTGGGCTGGGTGTTGCAGCAGGTGCCGGGGGTGCAGAGCACCGTGTCGCTGGCCGACGCGGTACGCAAGATTACTGCCGGCTCCTACGAGGGCAGCCCGAAATGGATGTCGATTTCGCCCAACCAGGACGTGCTCAACTACGCCGCTCGTACCGCCAGCACCAGTAACCCGGAGCTGTTCAACACCGATTGCTCGGTCATGCCGGTGGTCGCCTACCTGACCGATCACAAGGCGCAAACCCTGGACCAGGTGGTGCAGGCCGCCGAAGCCTTCGCCACCGCGCACAGCACACCGGAGCGGCAGTTCCTGCTGGCGGCCGGCAGTGCCGGGATCGAAGCGGCAACCAATATCGTGGTCAAGAAGGCCAACCTGACCATGCTGATGTACGTGTATGCCGCCGTTATCGTCTTATGCTTCATCACCTTCCGCAGCTGGCGTGCGGTGGTGGTCGCCGTGGTGCCGCTGGTGATCACCTCGATTCTCTGCGAAGCGCTGATGGTGGTGCTGGGCATGGGCGTCAAGGTTGCGACGTTGCCGGTGATCGCCCTGGGCGTGGGCATCGGCGTCGACTATGCGCTGTACCTGCTGAGCATCCAGCTGGCCCGCCAGCGCGCCGGAGCGACCCTGGCCGAAGCCTACCGGCATGCCTTGCGCTTCACCGGCAAGGTCGTCGCCCTGGTCGGTGTGACCCTGGCCGCCGGGGTCATCACCTGGGCGTTCTCGCCCATCAAGTTCCAGGCCGACATGGGCATCCTGCTGACCTTCATGTTCCTCTGGAACATGCTCGGTGCTTTGGCCCTGATCCCGGCGCTGTCGCACTTTCTGCTCAAGGACGTACGTGCCAGCGGCTCGCCGGTTGTCACCCCGGGGGTGCGCGATAGCGAGGTGCCGGCCGAACCCGAAGCCCGGACTGTGCAGTGCGTGTAACGCCAACCTGAACCTGTCTTTAGCCCCGAATTCATAAGGAATCACCATGAGCGACAGCTGCGCAACCTTCCTCAGCGAACAGGAAATCATGATCCGCGACACGGCGCGCAAGGTCGCCGCCGACGTGGTCGCGCCCACGGCGGCCGCGCGTGACCGCAGCGCTGCCTGGCCCCACAGCGAACTGCGGGCCGTTGCCGAACTGGGCTTTCTCGGCATGCTGATCCCCGAGGAGTACGGCGGTTCCGGCGCCAGCTTCGTCGAGTACTGCCTGGCCATCGAGGAGTTCGCGGCCGCCGATACCGGCTTTGCCACCCTGATCCATGTTCACAACTCGGTGGGCCTGGCCGTGGCCCGCCTGGGCAACGAGGCGCAGAAGCGCAAGTACCTGGCGGACCTTGCCAGTGGCAAGCGCATCGGCGCCTTTCTGCTCAGCGAGCCGCAGGCCGGCTCCGACACGGCGGCGTTCCGCACCCAGGCCCGCCGCGAAGACGACCATTACGTGCTCAACGGCAGCAAGCAGTTCATCTCCAACGGCAACGAAGCCGGTCTGGGCCTGGTGCTGGCAGTGACCGACAAGGCTGCGGGCAAGAAAGGCAGCAGCCTGTTGATGGTCGACCCACGGGAGAGCCCGGGGTACGTCGTGGCCTGTGTCGAACACAAGATGGGCCAGCGTTCGGCCCATGTCGCCCAGATCCAGCTCGATCAGTGCCGCGTACCGGTGTCGAACCTGCTGGGTGCAGAAGGGGCAGGCTACCGCAATGTGATGGGCTCGCTGTCGGAAGGGCGGGTGGCGATTGCCGCTGTTGCCACCGGCACCGCGCGGGCAGCACTGGATGCTGCGGTCAGCTATGCCAAAGAGCGCGAGGCATACGGTGCGCCGATCATCAACCTGCAAGGGGTGGCGTTCGACCTGGCCGACATGGCCGCCCAGGTCGATGTCGCCCACCACTATATGGTGCATGCCGCACGCTTGTGCGAGGCCGGTGTGGCCTGTGCCAAGGAAGCCTCGGTGGCCAAGCTGTTTGCCAGCGAAATGGCGGAAAAGGTCTGCTCCGACGCCCTGCAGATCCACGGCGGTTATGGCTACCTGAATGATTTTCCGGTGGAGCGCTATTGCCGGGATGTGCGGGTGACCAAGATCTACGAAGGCACCAGCCATATTCAGAAGCTGATCATCGCTCGCGGCCTGGTGTAGGAGCCCGTACCCACAGGCAGTTGCTCTCAATTTCGCCTACCCCCTCCTCATTGAGGGGGGCACCTGGTCAGTCACAGGCATAACCTGCTGCGAAGGGCGCGCGTATTTGCGCAGGGAACCACAACCATGAAGATACCGATCAGCACTGACGTACAGCGACTGGCAGTGGACAGCTTTCGGACCTTTCTAGCGTCCGAGGTAGCACCTGTTGCGCGCCTGTTCGAGGGGCGGAGCATTCCGGCGCAGAAAATGCGCGAACTCACCCAGGGCATTGCCGAGTTTGGCCTGCCCGGCGCCAGTATCGCCCAAGCCCTCGGCGGCATGGGACTGTCGGCGGACACTGAAGCCATGTTGTTTGAAGAACTCAGTGTGGTCTCCAGCGTGATTGCCGAGTGTGTACTCGGCAATCTGCTCGTAGCCTCGGCACTGGCAAACATGCCAACGGGCCGAGACGCCTTGCGCAAACGCTACCTGCCAGACCTGCTGGCCGGGCGCAGTTTCGGCGGTTTCTTTATGGAACAGGCAGAAGGCGTCAGTGCCTGGCCGACTGACGAGGGCTGGGTGTTCAACGGTACCCGGCAGTGGGTTGGTAGCGGCCAGTTCGCAGATGTCCTCATTGCCCCGTTGCCTACCGAGGACGGTGCGTGCTGTTACGTGGTGGTGGAGCGTGAGCAGCATGGCTATTTATTGCGCAACGACGCCTCGCGCCCGGCACAGCTGACATTCAGCATTGTACGCTTGCCGGCCGGCCTGAGCGCCGCTCAGCAACGGTCTATCACTCACGTGCTCACAGGGATCAGCGCTCAGGGCTGATGGCTGTACTGCTTGAAGGAAGGCTGCCACAGTCTGGCGGGCCAGAATAAAAACGGTGGACATGATCCACGCTTAAGGAATCCGTATGCGCTATTCACTTGCTGCTCTTGCCACTGCCATTGCCTTGTCCAGCGTTCCATCCTGGGCGGCAGACACCTCCAGCAATCCGGCCAAGGCTGCCAGCCCGACGACGGCCGCGGTCAACCAGGCGGTGCTCAAAGCGTTGCCGTTCGAGGATCGCGCCGACTATGAAGCCGCGCGCAAGGGCCTGGTGGCCGCCTTTGAGGGTGAGGTCAAGAATGCTGATGGCAAGGCCGTGTGGAATACCCACCAATACGATTTTCTCAAGCAGGCCCAGGCGCCGGACTCGGTGAACCCCAGCCTGTGGCGTATCGCCCAGCTCAATGCCAACGCCGGTCTGTTCCAGGTCACTGACAAGGTCTACCAGATTCGCGGCATCGATCTGGCCAACATGACCATCATCGAAGGTGACGACGGGCTGATCATCATCGACCCGTTGTACGTAACCGAGACGGCCAAGGCCGGCCTTGAACTGTACTACCAGAACCGCCCGCGCAAGCCGGTGGTGGCGGTGATCTACAGCCATAGCCACATCGACCACTTCGGCGGCGTGCGCGGCGTGGTCGACGAGGCCGACGTCAAAGCCGGCAAGGTCCGCATCTATGCCCCGGACGGCTTCATGGAGCACGCGATCCAGGAGAACGTGCTGGCCGGCACGGCGATGTTCCGCCGCGGCATGTACCAGAGTGGCGGTGCGGTGCCCAGGACTGAACGTGGCCAGGTCGATACCGGGATCGGCAAGGGCGCGCCGATTGGGGGCACCATCAGCCTGATCGCGCCGACCCATTTGATTGTCCAGCCGCTGGAGAGCCATGAAATTGCCGGCGTGCAGTTCGAGTTCCAGCTTACGCCGGGCACCGAGGCACCGTCGGAGATGAATGTGTACTTGCCGCAACTGAAGGCACTGAGCATGTCCGAAAACGCGGTGATGTCGATGCACAACGTCCTCACCCCGCGGGGTGCGGAAGTACGTGACGCCAAGGCCTGGTCGAAATTCATCGATGACAGCCTGGTGCGCTATGGCGACAAGGCCGAGGTCATGTTCGCCCAGCACAACTGGCCGACCTGGGGCGGCGAGGGCATCCGCAGCATGCTCGCCGACCAGCGCGACATGTACGCCTTCATCAACAACCGCACCTTGCACCTGCTCAATCAGGGCATGACGCCGCTGGAGATTGCCGACGCGGTGAAGAAACTGCCCGGCGAACTCGATCATAAATGGTACGCCAGGGGCTACTACGGCACCTTGAGTTTCAACACTCGTGCGGTGTACCAACGGTACCTGGGCTTTTACGATGGCAACCCGGCCAACCTCGATCCGTTGCCGCCGGTCGAGTCCGGCAAGCACTATGTGCAGGCCATGGGCGGCGCCGAGAAGGTGCTGGAACTGATGCGCACGGCGATGCAGCAGGGCGACTACCGCTGGGCTGCACAGCTGGGTAATCACCTGGTCTTCGCCGAGCCGGACAACAAAGCCGGCCTTGAAGCCCAGGCCGACGCGCTTGAGCAACTGGGCTACCGCAGTGAGTCGGCGATCTGGCGCAACATGTACCTGACTGCGGTCCAGGAACTGCGCCAGGTCACGCCGCAACAAGGGGCCCGCGGCAGTGCCGATCTGGTGCGCGCGGCGACACCGACGATGTTCATGGACATCCTGTCGGTACGCATGGACTCCGACAAGGCTCAAGGGCATGATATGACCCTGAACTGGGACTTCGACGACCTTGACCAGCACTTCGCCCTGACCTTGCGCAACGGCGTACTGACCTATCGCGAGCACACACGCCATGCCAAAGCGGATGCCACGGTGAAAATGAGCAAAGCCACACTGGACCAGATCAGCCTGCGCCAGCTCGATTTCCCGACGGCGATCAAGCAGGGTGATATCAAGCTCGAAGGTGATGCTGATCGCTTCAAGGCCATGCTCGGCATGCTTGCCAGCTTCCAGCCGACCTTCAACGTTGTGACCCCCTGATCCATGGGCCGTCGCCTGGACGCTTCGCCAAGCCACGAGGGGGTGACCGCTCGTGGCCAGGGCAGCCATGACAATGTGGTGGTGGAGCTGCCGGCCAGGCCGCGCAAGCAACCGAAGCAGGCGCGCTCGGTCGCCCTGGTCGAGGCCCTGAAAACCGCCGGGCGTGAAATCCTCGAAGGGGAAGGGCGAGAGGCCCTGTCGATTTACCGCCTTTCCGATTACTCCGGGGTGGCGATCAGCTCGATCTACGAGTATTTCCCCACCATTGAGTCGCTTATCGGCGCGATCTTCGAGGATTACCGTGCCAATGCCCGCCTGCAAGTGATCGCCAGCATTGATGCGCTACCGGCATCGGCGACCCTCTATGACGGTATCGAAATCATCTTGCGCACCGGCCTGTCAGCCCTGCATCGCTGGATGCAGGTCGACTCCGAGCAGAGCATCAAGGCCGCCTACTATGGCGAACTGGTACGCCTGGAGATCGTCAAACCGGAGCGCTTCTGGATCTCGATCGTCATTCCGGCGCTGGTGCAGCGCTTTTCCGATCAGGTGCTGGTGCGTGATCGCGAGAAGGCCGGCTTTCTCGCCTACCAGGCGGTTACCGCCTTGCCACGTGCGTTGTTGATCGAAAAGCCGCACTACCTGATCGAGGAAACCACCGTTCTCATGCTGGCGCGCATGATCCATGCGCTGCTGACCACGCAAGACCCGGAATAACCTCCCGCCTGAATTGCTTTTCAAGTAAAAAACCTATTAAAAACAGATAGTTATATTGTTTTATCAGGTTCCTGAATCCGGAAATGATTTCGCCCTCAAGCCCCCTAAACTGGGCCTGCCGAACAGGTCGTTGCAGCATCACGACCTGGGCGAGATCGAATGAATTCCAGGAGGCTGTCCCTTGAAAAAAACAATAGAAGAGCGGGTCGAACTGCTGCTGAGCGACCCGGCGGCCCTGGTCGAGCATAATCTGCAGAACTGGAAGCAATTACCTGTCGAACAGATCGATGAGCTGCAGCTGGCGGGCCTCAAGCGCCGCTTTGGCGAAATGCGCGACCGAATCGCGGTACTGACGAAACTGGCGGACGCCGAAGGCATCGAGCAGATCGAGCAACTTGACGACGTGGTGCCGCTGCTGTTTGAACACACCCTGTTCAAGTCGTACCCGCCATCCTTGCTGGAAAAGAACAACTTCAGCGCCATCAATAAATGGCTGGGCAAGCTGGTGATCCCGGCGCTGGCGGAAAAGATCGCTGCCGTCGATGTCAGCGCCTGCACCGGCCTGGATGACTGGTTCGAAACCCTGGACCGGGAAATCCCCGAGCTGTGCCTGAGCCATACGTCCGGCACCTCCGGTACCTTGTCGTTTCTGCCGTGCAGTGCCCGCGAGTTCGAAAAAGCCTCGCAAGTGCGCAAGCTCTACGCCTGGAACATGACCGGCGCGGACACCCCGGATCCGGACCTGCACACCGCCTACCCGTACTACCGCAAGGGCTATCTCAGCCATCTGCGCGGCATGGGCTCGCTGGTGCGCGTGCTGCTGCCGGATCTGTCGCATTTCCACCCGGCCTATCCCTCGACCCTGTCCAGCGACGTGCTGCGCCTGGGTGCCAGGCTGCGTGCCGCCCACAACAATGGCACCCTGGATCGCCTGGTGGTGGCGCCGGAGCTGCTGGCGAAGAAAAAGGCCTTTGATCAACAGCAGGCCGAGATGCCGCAGCACCTGGCTGCGTTCTTCGATGACATCGCCACCCGCCTGAAGGGCAAGCAGGTGTACATCGGCGGTACCTGGAACCTGCTGCACAACATGGCCAAGGCTGGTCTGGAACGCGGCCTGGAGTCCGTGTTCCATCCTGACTCCTACATCATCACCACCGGCGGTGCCAAAGGTGTGGTGCCACCGGAGAACTGGCGCGAGGAGGTCATGCGCTTTACCGGGGTGAAGACCCTGCACGAATCGTATGCCATGTCGGAAGTGGTCAGCGGTTCGCACCTCAAGTGCGAGCATGGCAACTACCACTTCTCGCACACCGCGATTCCTTTCCTGCTCGATCCCGAGACCAGCAAGCCGCTGCCACGCCAGGGGCGTCAGACCGGGCGTGCGGCCTTCTTCGACCTGGGCGCGGACATCCATTGGGGCGGCTTTATCACTGGCGACGAAATCACCATCGAATGGGACCAGCCCTGCAGCTGCGGGCGCCCGAGCCGCTACGTGGTGGGGACTATCCAGCGCTACAGCGAAAAGAACGGCGGCGACGACAAGATCACCTGCGCCGCGTCCGAACAATCCCATCGCGAAGCGATGGACTTCCTCAACACCCTGGAGGGCTGAGCCATGACCCACCCCATTGCGCCAATGATCATTCGTGGTCAAGTGATCACCGACAACCTGATTGAAGTGGGTGGCCGTGGCGGCGATCTGAGCTTCCTCACCCCCGATGCGACCCAATACATCGACCAGTTGCCGCTGGGCAACCCGGCCAAGCTGGCAGACTTGTACAGCTTGAGCTTCGAGGACATTCTCGACTACGCCGTGGCGCTCGGCGAACGCCTGGCCCTGGACAAGAACCAGTACCTGCAGGAAGCCTGCGAGCTGTCGTTCCTCACCGCACCGACCACCCCGAGCATCGTCAAGGGCTCGTACATGGGCCTGCAGCATATGCTGTCGCGCGAGTTCATCCGCGAAATGGCGGAAACCACCGTCGGTATCAAGTACCTGGAAGGCTGGGTGCCGCAGACGTTGCTCGACGGCACCCAGCTGGAAGTGCGCTGCTTCGGCGCACGCACCTTGCACATCGTCGCCGGTAACGCGGTGTCGCTGTCGTTGTGGACCATCATCCGCAACATGGTCCTGCGCAGTGATGCGATCATCAAGGCGCCGTCCAACGACCCGTTCACCGCACTGGCCATCGCCCGCACCATGGTCGACATGGCCCCGGACCATCCGCTCACCAAGCACCTGAGCGTTGCCTACTGGAAAGGTGGCGACGAGGCCTTCGAGCAGCGCCTGTACCAGCCGCAGAACCTGGAAAAAATCGTCGCCTGGGGCGGTTTTGCGTCGATGAAGCATGTCACCCGCTACATTCAGCCGGGCCTGGAACTGATTTCCCTCGACCCGAAACGCAGCGCCAGCATCATCGGCAAAGACACCTTCGACAGCGAAGCCAGCATGCGCGAAGCGGCTGTGCGCCTGGCGGCCGATATCGGCGCGATCAACCAGAAGGGCTGCGTCTGCGCGCGGGTGGTGTACGTGCAGAGTGGCACCGATGAGCAGGGCCTGGAACGCCTCAACACCTTCGGCCAGTATGTGTATGACGCCATGATCGGCCTGCCCAACACCCTCAGCACCACGCCCAAGCGCTATGACCAGGGCCTGAAGGCCCATGTCGACGCGCTGCGTCTGGATGACGAGTGGTACAAGGTCATCGGCGGCAAAGGCGGCGAGGGCGCGATCATCTGTTCGCAACTGCCTGAGCCGGTATCGTTTGCTGCCAGCCTCGACGACCGCACTGCCAACCTGGTACCGGTCGACGACCTGAGCGAAATGATGAATGCGGTCGATGCCTACACCCAGACCGTCGGTGTCTACCCGGAAAGCATCAAGGACCAGCTCAAGGATGTGCTGCCGCTGTATGGCGCGCAACGCATCGTTTCGCTCGGTTATGCCGCCGCCATGAAGTTTGCCGCACCGCAGGACTCCATCGAGCCGATGCGGCGTATGGGCAAATGGATTTCCAACCAGATTGCCGCGCCTGAAACCAGCGCCGCGCCCTGGCTACGCCCATCGATCTCGTAACTACATCCACATAACCTGATGGGTGGGAGCAGGCTTGCCCCGCGATAGCGATCTTTCTGTCAGATTGCATCGCGGGGCAAGCCCGCTCCCACCTGCAGGTGTTGCTGTCCAATACCTGGAGGAAACACCATGACTACCTGTATCGGCTACGGCGTCCACGAAGCCAACGCGCCACTTGCCCCAGTACGCTTCGACCGCCGCGCGCTGCGCGATGACGATGTGGCCATTGATATCGACTACTGCGGCGTCTGCCATTCCGACATGCACTACGTGCACAACGACTGGAAGAACACGCGTTTTCCCTGTGTTCCGGGCCATGAAATCGTCGGTCGGGTCACTGCCGTCGGTACGGCAGTCAGCCGTTATCGTGTCGGCGATCGGGTTGCGGTGGGCTGCCTGGTCGACAGCTGCCAGCACTGCGAGGCCTGTGAACAGCACCAGGAACCGCACTGCACTGAAGGCATGACGCCGACCTATAACGGCCTGGACCGCATCAGCGGCGAAGTCACCCTTGGCGGCTACGCCCAGCACATCGTCGTGCGCGAGCATTTTGTGCTGCGCGTACCCTCGGCACTGGATCCGCGTTTTACCGGGCCGCTGCTGTGCGCAGGCATCACCGTGTGGACGCCGATGCGCGCGCATGGCGTCAAGGCCGGTACGCGTCTGGCGGTCATCGGCCTAGGCGGGCTGGGCCATATGGCGGTGAAACTGGCCGTCGCCCTCGGTGCTCAGGTCACGGTGATCACCACCTCACCCGGCAAAGCCGATGATGCCCGCGCACTGGGCGCCCATCATGTGTTGCTGTCCAGCGACCCGCAGGCCATGAAAGCGGCCGCCAGCAGTTTTGACCTGATACTCGACACCATCCCGCGCGGGCACAACGTCAACCCTTACCTGATGCTCCTGGCCCGCAACGGCACGCTGGTGCTGGTTGGCGCGCTGGAACCGCTGGAACCGATCCATGGTGCCTTGCTGGCGGTCAACAACCGTTCGATTGCAGGTTCTCTGGTTGGTGGCCTGCAGCAGACCCAGGAGTTGCTGGACTTCTGCGCTGAGCACCAGGTGTTGCCCAGCTGCGAGATGATCCAGATCCAGGACATCAACCTGGCGTTCACGCGCATGCACAACAATGATGTGAAGTACCGGTTTGTGATCGACATGGCGTCGCTGTAGGAGCGGATTTATCCGCGATGGAGCGCGCAGCGGTCCCATTTTTGGGCCGCGTTGCGACCCTTCGCGGATGAATCCGCTCCTACAGGCAAGCAAAAAAAAGCCCTGATGTCTCCATCAGGGCACAAATGCGCATCAGGACACGCAGCGGGCCGTGTCTTTCCAGTACTTCTCGCGCACCTGGCGACGCAGCACCTTACCCACCACACTGACCGGCAGGGCTTCGACAAAGACGATTGATTTGGGCACCTTGAAGCGCCCCAAGCGGCCTTTGACATGCTCGATCAGCGCCTGGGCCGAGACACTTTCACCGGCTTTGAGCATCACTTCGGCATGTACTGCCTCGCCCCATTCCTCATGGGGAATACCGACCACCGCCGAGTTGGACACCGCCGGGTGGGCGTTGAGCGCTGCTTCCACCTCGATGGCGTAGACGTTGAAGCCCCCGGTGATGATCATGTCTTTCTTGCGGTCAACCAGAAACAGGAAGCCCTGCGCGTCGATGTAACCCAGGTCGCCGGACTTCCAGTAGCCGTTGTGAAACTCCGTGGCAGTGCCTTCCGGGTTCTTGTAGTAACCGGCAATGGTCCCGCGCGAACGCACCCACAGCTCGCCGGTTGTACCCAACGGTACTTCCTGGCCGTTGTCGTCGACGATCAGGATTTCTGCGCCGACGGCAATGCGCCCGGCCGATGACAGCTGCTTTTCGTTATCGGTCAGGTGATCGGCTTTGCTCAGCAGGGCCACGGCATGCAGGCTTTCGGTGGCGCCGTAGATCTGCATGAAGATATTGCCGAAGCGTTGCTGGGCCTGGCGCAGTTTTGCCGGGCTCATCGGGGCGGCGCCGTAGGCCATGGTCTGCAGCGAAGACAGGTCGTAGTCCCTGGCTTCGGGCAGTTCCAGCAGCCGATAGATCATGGTCGGCACCAGCAAGGTCATGGTGACCTTTTCGGCTTCGATGTTGCGGCACAGTTGCGCCAGGTCCGGAATGTTCTGGGTCAGGGTGCAGCCACCGCGAAACAGGGTCGGCAGCAGCCCCAGGCCGGAGCCGTGGCTGATCGGCGCCATGTGCAGGAAGCGGGTGTCCGGCTGGTAAGGCTGTTCAGCCTCCAGGTACATCGAATCGCGCAGCGCCATCCAGTTGTCGATGGTGTAGGCGGCGCACTTGCTCTGGCCGGTGGTGCCACCGGTGAAGCGGTAGACCAGTGCGTCCTTCTGCACGTCGTTGTCGACGCCCGGGTTGTGATCCGGGACGCCTTCAAGCAAGTCCCAGAAATACAACAAGCCCTCGCGCGGGGTCGCGGGAGGGTCCATGCAGACCACCTTGATACCTTGATCATGCAGCAGGTCGAAATAGCGATCGATCAGTGCGTTCTCGATAAACACCACTTTCGGCCGCAGAAACTCCACCTGCCAGCGATGCTCTTCGAAGGCGTCGCGATAGTTGGTGTAGGCTGCCGATGCATCGCCCTTGAGCGCCGTCCAGGCATGAAACAGGGAGATGTTGTCGTTTTCCAGAATGCACAGGTAGACATCGCCGCGGTGCAGGGCAAGGCGCTCGCGCAGCATGTTGACGATGCGATTGCTCAGCGAATGCAGCTCAGCGAAGGTGTAGCGCCGATTGCGCTCGATGTTGACCAGGGCTTCCCGGTCGCCAAAACGCACAGCCAGGTTACCGACCGTGTGTGCGAAGTTCATTATTGTCATGGTTATTCTCCGTCCGGGCGTGTGGCTGCACGCCCGTTGCGATCATCATCGCACGTTTATCTCGAGCCCTGTCCCGCGAGCGGTCAGGCCTGCTGGGCCTTGAGAGCCTGCAGGGCGGTGTCGATGAAGACCTTCACCTGCTGGTTGGCGTCATCGCGGGGAACGGCGGTGCTCCAGTCGGTGATCTGCGCCAGGTGCGCTTCGATGGCCTCCGGCGACAGCTCGTCGTTGCCGATGTACACCGGTGCGGTCTCTTCCATGCGCACGGCACTGAACACACCGGCGCCAGCGCCGAGGATCAGCTTGGTCGGGGCGTTGTCGCTGACCAGGAACAGGGCGCCCGGGGTGACCTGCTCGGGACGGCTGGCCGCCAGCAGTTCGGCCGGCATGACGTCTTCGGTCATGCGCGTGGCGGCCATCGGCGCCAGGGTGTTGACCAGGATGTTGTTCTTGCGGCCTTCGATGGCGAGCATGTTCATCAGGCCGACCACGGCCATTTTCGCCGCGCCATAGTTGGCCTGGCCGAAGTTGCCGAACAGGCCGGCGGCGGAGGTGGTCATCAGGATGCGCCCGTAGTTTTGCTCGCGCATCAGTTCCCACACCGCTTTGCTGCAGTTCATCGAGCCCATCAGGTGGACGTTGATCACCGCCTGAATGTCGGCCATCTCCATCTTGGCGAACGACTTGTCGCGCAGGATGCCGGCGTTGTTGATCAGGATGTCGACGCGGCCGAAGGCTTCTACCGCCTGCTTGACCATGGCCTGAACCTGCTCGTAGTCAGCCACGTTGGCACCGTTGGCGATGGCGGTACCACCGGCCTGGCGAATTTCTTCGACCACAGCCAGGGCGGCGTCCGAAGAACTGCCGGAGCCGTCACGGCTACCGCCAAAGTCATTGATCACTACCTTGGCGCCGCGGGCGGCCAGGTTCAGGGCGTGAACGCGGCCCAGGCCGTTGCCGGCGCCGGTGACGATGGCAACACGGTCATCGAAGCGAATGGTCATGGTGTTTTCCTCTTGTTATTCATAATAGGTGGCGAACGGCGGAGGAAGTGCGTGGTTTCCCCTGGGTCGCCGTTCGCCATAACGATCAGGCGCGGCTGAAGATGCCGACATGCTCGGTGGATTCTTCCACGCGCCAGAGGCCGCCGCCGTTGCCTTGCAGGGCAATGCGCGCACCTTCTACCTGACGCGGGCCGCAGTTGCCGCGCAGTTGCTCGACCAGCTCGAAAATCTGGCCGATACCGGTGGCACCAATCGGATGGCCCTTGGATTCCAGGCCGCCCGACGGGTTGACCGGCAAGCGGCCGCCGAGGGCGCTGTCACCGCGTTCGGCCATGACCCCGCTCATGCCTGGCTCGCACAGGCCCAGGGCCTCGATGGCAAGCAGTTCGCCGATGGCCGTGGCGTCATGCACCTCGGCCACATCGACGTCCTGCGGGGCAATCCCGGCCTGCTCGAACGCGGCCTTGCCGGCCAGGTGCGTACAGCCTTTGTCGTAGTCGTCGGCAGCGCGGGCCGACGCGGAGCGCACCACACTGGCCAGGACCTTGATCGCACGGTTCTTGTCGAAGCCGTATTTTTTCAGCGCCGACTCGGTGCACAGGATGGCCGCGGCGGCGCCATCGGAGATCGGCGAGCACATCGGCAGGGTGATCGGGTAGGTGATCGGCGGCGCGGCGAGGATTTCCTCGATGCTCATGGCGTTGCGGTACTGCGAGCGCTCATTGTGCACCGAATGGCCGTGGTTTTTCGAGGCGACGGCGGCCAGCTGGCGTTGCGTCACGCCGTAACGCTCCATCAGGCCGCCACGGCCCAGTGCCGCGTAGACGTCCATGAACGGGCTGTAGGGCTTCTCCGATTGCGAACCGGCAGGCGGAACCACGCCTTGGCCCATGGCGGCCAGGTAGTTTTTGTTCTCTTCGAAGGTTTCGATGTCCCAGGCCGACTCGAAGGCGGAGAACATTTTTGCCTTGTCGCTGTAGAACATCTTTTCTGCGCCGACCGCCAGGGCGACTTCGGCCGCGCCTGCCTGCAGTTGGGTCACGGCCAGGTTGAAAGCATGGCTGGACGAGGCACAGGCGCCTTCGATGTTGAAGATCGGGATGCCGTCCAGGCCCAGCGGCAACAGTGCCACCTGGCCGCGGATCATGTGCTGGCCGTCGAAATGGCCCTGGGTGCAGTTGCCGAAGAAACCGACCTGGATCCACTTGCGGTCGCAACCGGCGTCTTTCAGCGCGTCTTCCACCGCCCAGGCGGTGAGTTGCTTGACGGACTTGTCGATGTGACGGCCGAAGGCGGTCATACCGACGCCGACGATGTATACGTTTTCCATCGTTGCCTCGAATTTTTCAGAATGAAGGGGGGCAGGGCGCCCGGCTCAATAGCCTTTGAAATCAGGCTTGCGCTTCTCGGCGAAGGCGCGCACGCCTTCGGCCATGTCGTAGGAACGCTGGTGGTCACGCAGTTCCAGCAGTTCCTGGCGCAGGGCATCGGCACGCGACTTGTCACCGGCTTCGTTGGCGACCTTTTTCATCTTGCGCAGCACCAGCGGGCTCTTTTCCGCCAGCTTGTCGCCCAGCGCCTGAACCCGTTCGAGCAGTTCGGCATCGGCAACCACTTCGCTGACCAGACCGTAGGTTTTCATGTCCTCGGCGGGCAGGGCGTCACCGGTGAACAGCATGTATTTAGCAATGTTCTCCGGGATCTTGCGTGGCAGTACCGCCGCGCCGCCACCGCCAGGGAACACCCCGAAGTTGGAGTGGGCATCGCCGAAGCGGGCGCTCTGGGCGGCGATGACCAGGTCGCAGCACAGGACGGTTTCCAGGCCACCGGCCAGGGCCAGGCCGTTGACGGCGGCGATGACCGGCTTGGGGAAGACCCGCAAGGTGTCGAAGAAGGTGACGATGGTGTCCAGCAGGTCCTTCTCACCCGGCAGCGGCGTGCCACCGGCCTTGAGGTCGGCGCCGGCGCAGAACGCGGTGCCGGTGGCGGTCAGCACCACCACGCGGACCTGGCTGTCGTTTTCCCAGGCGTGCAGGCGGGCGGTCATGGCCTCCAGCATTTCACGGTTCAGGGCATTCATGGCCTTGGGCCGGGTCAAGGTGATCCAACCCACCTGGCCCTTGATTTCAAAAGAAACGGACTCGCTCATCTCCAATCCTCAATCACGCTGCAATTGACGTTTCTGTCTGAATTGGAACTTACGCGAGTGCCTCCGGACCTCACCCCCCCCCTTGCGGACGGGGGCGCCCACCCTGGTGTCTGTTGCAGGATGCGGGCGACATCCAGGCATCAATGCCAAGGGCGGAGACTCTAATAATGCATACAAATGTCATCAACGCCGGCGATCTGCTGGTCGCCACCAAGTTCTCGCCACCGCGCCTGAACGCCCGGCACATTGTCCGTACCCAGCTGCTGAGCCGTTTGCGCGAATCGCAGCCGTGCAGTGCAACCCTGATTACCGGGGGGGCCGGGTTCGGCAAAACCATTTTGCTTGCCCAATGGCGGCTGGAGCTGATGAAGGCCGGCCAGGACGTGGCGTGGATCTCGTTCAGTGTCGACGACCGGCAGTTCGGCAGTTTTCTCTCCTATTTGCTCGAGGGGTTGCAGCGCCTGGGGATCGCCATCGAGCAGGATTGGCTGCACAGCGATGGCAGCGAGCAATCGATCAATACCCTGATCGCCATCGTTACCCATGCAGCGCAAGGCATCGACAAAGAACTGTACCTGTTGATGGATGATTTTCATCATGTCGAATCGCCGGCCGCGCACCGCTTGATGCAGAAGCTGCTGGACCATTGCCCGGCCAACCTGCATATCACCATTGCCTCGCGCTCCACACCCGGGCTAAGCCTGGGACGTTTGCGCATGCAGGGGCACGTGGTCGAGATCGATACCGTCGAACTGCCCTTCGATACCGACGAAACCCGTGACTTCTTCAAGCAGAACCTCAGCACCCTGGCGCTCAGCGCCGACGAAGAACGGCTGATCCATGACCTGACCAGCGGTTGGCCGGCCAGCCTGCAACCGATTGCGACCATGTTGCGGGTGCGTCCAAGCAAGCGTGCGCACCTGCGTTCGATCCTGCGCAACTCGGCAGACCTGCAGGCCTACCTGGCCGAGGATGTGCTGGTGTGCCTGTCGCCGGAACTGCTGGAGTTCATGGAAAAAGTCTCGATACTGCGGCGGTTCAACGCCGACCTGGGGGCATTCGTCAGCGCCAACCGCCATGCCCCGGAGATGATCAAGCGCGCTGAAGACGAGAATCTGCTGATCTACCGCATCGAGTCGGATGACAGTACCCCGTGGTACCGATTCCACCCCCTGTTCGGCGAGTTTCTCACCCAGCGCCTGGCGGCCCGTGGTGAAAGCGCGGTGCAGGCGCTGCATCGCCGCGCCAGCCAATGGTTCGCCGAGCAGGAGTATCTGGTCGAGGCAGTACGCCACGCCAACCTGGGTGGCGATCGCGATTACGCGGTCAAGGCGATGGAGGAGGCCGCATCGAGCACCTGGAGCATGGCCTATATCAGCCCGATGCTGAGCCTGCTGGAGCGTCTGCCGCAGGACATCCTGTTTGCCCATCCGCAGCTGTTCATCATGGGCTGCCTGACCTATGCCTTCACCGCCCGCCCGGAAAAAGCCCAGCGCTGGCTTGAGCAGATGCGCCGCAGCGACGCCGCGCGCAATCCGGCGATTTCCTCGAAACTGGTGCTCGCCGACGCGGCAATCGCCTTGCAGCTCGATCAGCCACAACGGGTCATCAGCCTGTTGGAGGCGGCGCATCAGGCGCCCCTGGAAAACCGCTCGCTGCGCTACATCAGCTTTTCCGGTCTGGCCACCGCCTACCTGTCGGTCGGACGCGCGGCCGATGCGCGCAAGCTCCATGAACAGTACCCGATTGACCTGCAAGACCGTGCCAACGATATGGCCATGGTGTTCGAAAGCACGCAGGCACTGGCCCGGCTCAAGGAAGGCAACGCCCGCCAGGCGCTGATCATCGGCGAGCAGGTTACCGCCCGCGCCGAGGAGGCCTATGGACGCGGCTCGGTGTCGGCCAACCTGTGCGCTGCGACGCTGTGCGACGCTTACTACGAGCTGGACCAGCTTGATGACGCCTTGCGTGTGCTGGCCAATCGCAGCGGCATTTTGCGCTCCTCCATGCCGGATGTGATGGGCCGGGCATCCATTTGCCGCGCGCGCATCACTCTGCAACAAGAGTCGCCGCAGGCAGCATTGAGCTTTCTCGACACCCAGGGCGCGCATTTCCAGGTGCTGGGACTGGAACGGCTGTTGGCGTTGATATTGGCCGAACAGGTGCGGGTGCTGGTGCTGCAGGGCGAAAACCGCCGTGCCAGCGAGGTAACTGGACGCCTGGCGACCCTGGCGGCGGCACAGCGGCCGAATGCCGAAGCACGTGGCGAAATCAACTACCTGCTGGCGCTGTCCCGGACACGTCTGGCGCTGGCCGTGCAAGACGGGCAGTCGGCACTGGAGGCACTGCCGGCTATCCACGCATTCGTCGAGCAGTCGGCACGTGGCCGCAGTTGGGTGAGGGCGCACCTGCTCAGTGCTCAGGCCCACGCGTTGCTGGGCCAAACGGACGCGCTGCAGGCCAACCTGCAGCAGGCTGTGGAGGCTGCTGCGCGGATGGGCCTGGTGCGGACCTTGCTCGATGAAGGCCAGGGTGTACTTGGTTTGCTCGGTCAATACCAGGAAGCGCTCAGCCGGGAACCGGGCGTTGCCGGGTACCTGCATGCACTGTTGAGTCGCCAGACACCTGTGCCGGTGCCGGTGGCGCAGGCCAGTGGCGCGAGGAACATGGTCGATTCGCCACGGGCCAGCCTGACCCCGCGCGAGCTGGAAATTCTCGGCCTGGTGGCCCAGGCCATGTCGAACAAGCGCATCGCCCTGACGCTCAACATCACCTTCGGCACGGTGAAGTGGAACGTGAAAAACATCCTCGCCAAACTGGGTGTTTCGAGCCGCTACGCGGCCATCACCCTGGCTCGCCAGCAAGGTCTGCTCAAGTAGCGGGATGCTGGCAGCGGCCGTGGCGCCCTCCCGAGAGGATAGGCGCGCACGGCCGGGGGCAGCCCGCATGCTCAGGTCAGATTCGACTATCCGACCCGGTTCAAGAGGAAGACCATGAGCGATACATCTGCAGCATTCCTGAGCGAGCAGGAAATCATGATCCGTGACGCCGCCCGCAAGGTGGCGCAAGAAGTGGTGGGCGCCACGGCGGCCGAACGCGACCGCACCGGCGCCTGGCCCCACGCGGAGCTGAAAGCGGTGGCCGAACTGGGCTTTTTGGGCATGCACATTCCCGAGGAGTCCGGCGGTGCCGGCATGTCCTTTCCCGAGTACTGCCTGTGCATCGAAGAGTTCGCGGCGGCAGACGCCGGGTTCGCCACCATCCTGCATGTACACAACGGGATGGCCGACATGCTCCACCGCTTCGGTACCGAAGCGCAGAAGGCCAAGTACCTGGCGGGCATGATCAGCGGCGAACTGATCGCCGCCGGCTTGCTCACCGAACCGCAGGCCGGTTCCGATACCTCGGCGTTTCGCACCACGGCGCGCCGCGATGGCGACCACTACGTGCTCAACGGCAGCAAGCAGTTCATCTCCAACGGTAACGAAGCCGGGATCGCCTTTGCCATTGCCGCGAGCACCGAAACCGCGGAAGGCCGCAAAGGCCCGAGCATGTTCATCATCGATCCACGCGAGCCCGGCTACATCGTGACCCGCGTGGAAAGCAAGATGGGCCAGCGTTCCGCTCATGTTGCCGCGATCCAGCTGGACAACTGCCGGGTACCGGCGCACAACTTGCTGGCCGAAGAGGGCACCGCCTACAAGCGCCTGATGGCGACCCTGTCCGAAGGGCGCATCGGCATCGCCGCCGTCGCCGTGGGTGGCGCCCGTGCTGCGCTGGAGGCGGCAGTAAAGTATGCGCAAGAGCGTGAAGCCTACGGCGCACCGATCATCAACCTGCAAGGTGTGGCGTTTGACCTGGCCGACATGGCCACCCAGTTCGAGGTCGCGCAGAACTACATGCTCCACGCCGCGCGCCTGCACTACGCCGGTGTGCCCTGTGCCAAAGAGGCCTCGATTGCCAAGCTGTTCGCCAGTGAAATGGCCGAGAAGGTCTGCTCCGAAGCCCTGCAGATCCATGGCGGCTATGGCTACCTCAGCGATTTCCCGGTGGAGCGCTATTGCCGTGATGTGCGGGTTACCAAGATCTATGAGGGAACCAGCCATATCCAGAAGGTGATTATCGCGCGCAACCTGTGATGCAGGTTGCCTATCGATCAGGGGGCGGCCAGCAGATGCCGGCCAATACCCCGCGAGGAGGTAAGGGACATGACTGACAGTGCAGTGTTGTATGAACGGATCGGCAAGACCGCGCTGATCACCTTGAATCGGCCGCAGAAAAGGAACGCCTTCGAGACGGCCATCAACGAGGCCTTGCCGGTTGCCCTGAAGGCGGCACGCGATGATCGCTCGGTGCGTTCGATCGTGCTGACTGGCGCTGGCGGAGCCTTTTGTTCCGGTTTCGACCTTGGCAGCCTGGATGAGGGTGAGGATGCAGCGTTTGCCGGGCGCAAGCTGGTGCTGGGCTTTCAGGAGTGGTTCAGTAGCTTTGCCGACTTGCCCAAGCCGGTGATTGCCGCGGTCGATGGCGCGGCGGTGGGCGCAGGCTTTTCCCTGGCCCTGGCCGCCGACTTCATCTTTGTCACGCCACGTGTGCGGCTGTTGCCGACGTTCCTGAGCCTGGGACTGGTGCCGGACCTGTCGATGCTTTATGTACTGCCGCGTCTGGTCGGCCTGGCCAAGGCCAAGGAGCTGATCTTTTGCGCCCGTGGCCTCGATGCGCAGCAAGCCTTGGCGCTCGGCATCGCGCAGGCGATCATCGATCAGGAACAACTGCTCGACAGCGCCCTGCAGTTCGCCCGGCAGTTCGATGATGCACCCGCGGATGCATTAGGATTGAGCAAGACACTGCTTAACCGTTCCTTCGAAACCGATCGCCCGGCGATGACCGAGTTCGAAGCCTGTGCCCAGTCCTTGTGCGGGGCCAGCCATTACCATGCCGAAGCCGTACGGCGCTTCCTCGGCAAAGAAGGCTTGCCCTACCGTGGCGCAGTGTTGCCAGCGCCGTAAACCTCCAAATAGGGAGGGGCCGTGTGCTTGAGCGCGCGCCTATCCTTGAGACTCAAAGCCTGCCGTGCGCTACAACGTGGCGAACGAACCCCAAGGGCCGGTAGGTTATCCAACGCTGAGGAGTAAGACATGAGGCAGAAAGTCGTCATCGCGGGTGTCGGTATGATTCCCTTCGTCAAGCCGGGCCAGAGCGAAACCTATGCAGTCATGGGCGAGCAGGCCGTGCGCCTGGCCCTGGCCGATGCCGGGGTCGGTTACGAGTCGGTCCAGCAGGCGTATGCCAGCTTTGTCTTCGGCGACTCCACCTGTGGTCAGCGCGTGCTCTACAACGTCGGCATGACCGGTATTCCGGTGATCAACGTCAACAATAACTGCGCCAGTGGTTCTACCGCGCTGTTCCTGGCCAATCAGGCGATTGCCAGCGGCATGGTCGACATCGTCCTGGCCTTCGGCTTCGAGCAAATGATCCCGGGGGCCATCGGTAGCGCCTTCCCGGACCGTCCGAGCCCGCTGGAACTGTTCCTCGATCAATGCGATGAGGCCATTCCTGGGGCCTCCGAAATTCCGGCAGCGTTGCGCATCTTCGGCAGTGCCGGGGTCGAGCACATGAAGCGTTTCGGCACGCCGCTGGAAACCTTCGCCAAGATTCGCGCCAAAGCCAGCCGTCACGCGGCCAACAACCCCAAGGCGGTGTTCCGCAAGGTGATCACCACTGAAGAGGTGATGGCCGATCAGGTGGTCTGGCCTGAAGTGATGACGCGCCTGATGGCCTGCCCGCCGACCTGCGGTGCTGCTGCCGTGGTGCTGTGCAGCGAGGCCTATGCGTTGAAACATGGTCTGGACCGCAGTGTGTCGATTGCCGGCCAGGCGTTGACCACCGATGGCGCGGAAACCTTCAAGTCCGGTGATATGCGCGACGTGGCCGGTTACTCGATGTCGCGTGCCGCGGCGCGGCAGGCCTATGAAATGGCCGGTATCGGTGCCGAAGACGTGCACGTCGTCGAACTGCACGACTGCTTCGCCCAGAACGAGCTGTTGACCTATGAATCCCTGGGCCTGTGCCCGGAAGGCGGCGCGCAGAAGTTTGTCGACGATGGCGACAACACCTATGGCGGCCAGTTCGTGGTCAACCCGTCCGGCGGCCTGCTTTCCAAAGGCCACCCGATCGGCGCAACGGGCCTGGCGCAATGCACCGAGCTGGTCCTGCAACTGCGTGGCCGCGCCGAGCAGCGTCAGGTAGAGGGTGCGCGTATCGCCTTGCAACACAACATCGGCATTGGTGGCGCCTGCGTCGTCACCCTGTACCGCAAAGACTGACAGAGGAAACACCATGGATTTTCGACCTGATGCCAGCCTTGAGGCATTCCGCGAGGAGGTCCGTCAGTTCCTTCGGGACCAGGTTCCGAAGGACCTGAAAGGGCAACAGCGCTGTACCCGATCGCCGCGCGAGCAGATCATGCGCTGGCAAAAGCTCCTCAACGCACGCGGTTGGGGGGCGCCGTACTGGCCCAAAGAACACGGCGGCACGGGTTGGTCGGTACCGCAGATCCTGGTGTTCGATGACGAGTGCAGCCTGGCCGGTACACCGACCCAGGATGCCTTCGTGCACAAAATGCTCGGGCCGGTGCTCAATGCCTTTGCCACGCCTGAGCAAAAGGCCGAGCACCTGCCGGCCGTGTTCAATGGCGAGCGTCTGTGGTGCCAGGGCTTTTCCGAGCCTGGCGCCGGCTCCGACCTGGCTGCGCTGCGTACCCGTGCCGAGCGTGACGGTGACCACTATGTGGTCAATGGCCAGAAAATCTGGACCAGTTATGCCCACCACGCTGACTGGATCTTCCTGCTGGTGCGCACCGATGCGCAGGTGAAGAAGCAGGCGGGTATCAGCTTCCTGCTGGTGGACATGCGCACGCCCGGGGTCACCGTGCGGCCGATTCGCAGCATCGATGATGCCCATCACCTCAACGAAACCTTTTTCGACAATGTCCGGGTGCCGGTAGGCAACCTGATTGGCAGCGAAGGGCAGGGCTGGAGCATCACCAAGTTCCTGCTCAACAACGAACATGCGACCACCGCCGACTTGCCCGAGCTCAAGCGCTACCTGCGTGAACTGCGCCAGATCGGTTCGACGCTGCAGGTGGCGGGCCAGCCGCTGTTCGAACGCCCGGAGTTCGCCCTCAAGCTGGCGCGTCTGGAGGCTGAGCTGCAGGCCATCGAAATGCTCGTGCAGCGTGTCGCGCGCCTGGATGAACAGCACAACCCGGCGTCCCACACGTTGGGCTCGATGCTCAAGATCCGAGCCACCGAACTGCAGCAACGCATGACCGAGGCGCAGATCGAGGCGCTGGGTGACTACGGGGCGATTGCCTATGCGCATCCGCACGAGGCCGATCCTCAGCAGCCGTTCCCGCAGCAGGCGCTGGCCCGCGGCATTTGCAACGACATGTTCCTGCGACGGGCATCGACCATCTACGGCGGCACCAGCGAAGTGCAGCGCGGCATTATCGCCAAGATGCTGTTCCAACTCTGAGATCAGGTAACTGCTATGGATTTCGAATTCACTTCGGAACAACAACTGTTGCAGGACAGCCTGCGACGTTATGTAGACAAGGCCTACAGTTTCGAGGCGCGTACCGCCCTGCTCAGCGCGGGCAACAACGGTAGTGCAGACAACTGGGGCATTTTTGCCGACAACGGCTGGTTGATGGCGGCGCTGCCGGAGGCCTACGGCGGGCTTGGCGGTTCGCTGCTGGATACGGTGATCATTGCCCAGGAGCTGGGCCGTGGCCTGGTGCTGGAGCCATTCCTGGGCTGCGGCGTGTTGGCCGCCCAGACCTTGCTGGCCGCCGCCAGCGAAGCACAAAAGGCGCGCTTGCTGCCGCAACTGGCCGAGGGCAGCTACCGCGTGGCGCTGGCCTACAGCGAAGCGGGGTCACGCGGTATGCCTGAACCGGTAACGCTGCAGGCAGAGCGTAACGGTGACGGCTTTCGCCTGACTGGTCGCAAGAGCCTGGTGCTTGGCGCGCCGGGGGCGCAAGCGTTCATCGTGTCCGCGCAGATACCGCATACGCAGGGCATCAGCCTGCTGCTGGTAGAGGCCGATAGCCCGGGGCTGAACGCCCAGGCGCTGCCGTTGCACGATGGCACCTGGGTCCAGGACCTGCACTTCGACGGTGTCGAAGTCGGCGCCGATGCTTTGCTCGGGGCGGTTGGAGAGGGCCTGGCCGGGTTACGCCAGGGCCTGGCCAACGGCATCGTCGCGCTGTGTGCCGAACTGATCGGCGGCATGGAAAAAACCCTTGAAGTCACCGCCGAGTACCTGAAGGTTCGCCAGCAGTTCGGCGTACCCATCGGTTCGTTCCAGGTATTGCAGCACCGTCTGGCCGATATGGCGGCGGAGCTGGAACTGGCGCGTTCGAGCCTGCACGTTGCCCTGGCATCGATGGCCAACGATGACCCAGTGACCCGCGACAAGACCGTGTCAGGCAGCAAGATGCTCATCTGCCGCGCTGCCAGGTTTGTCTGTGGCCAGGGCATCCAGTTGCACGGCGGGATTGGCATGACCGAGGAGTACCTGGTCGGGCACTACTACAAGCGGGCCGTCGTCGCCGAGGTGCTGCTGGGCAGCAGTGACAGCCACGAAGCCGCCTATGCCGCCGCCTTGCAGGCCGAGCTGCGCGCCTGATCCGTAAACCGCAAACACATCGAGAACACAACAACAATGAAAAGCTACGAAACCCTGGCTGAACTGCAAAGCCTGGTCGGCGAAGTCGTCGGCACCAGTGACTGGGTCAGTATCGATCAGCAACGCATCAATACCTTTGCCGAGGCCACCGGCGATCACCAGTGGATCCACGTCGACCCGGAACGCGCCGCCACAGGGCCGTTTGGCAAGCCGATCGCCCATGGCTTTCTGACCCTGAGCCTGCTGCCGACCTTCATGACCAACGCCTTCGAATTGCGCGATGTGAAGATGGGCGTGAACTATGGCATGAACAAAGTGCGCTTCGTCCAGCCGGTGCCGGTGGACAGCCGTTTGCGTGCGCATTTCAAGTTGCAGTCCTGGGAGCCGCTGGATGGCAAGGGGGCGCAGGTGACCTATGAGATGACCGTCGAGATCGAGGGCGCGGCCAAGCCAGCCTGCGTCGCGGAGACCATCCTGCGCGTGTTTGCCTGACCGCTGCAGCTGTACCAACGCCTCGCGGCATGATCATGCCGCGAGGCACTTTTTGGATCCTCGCGGAATTCTGGGGCTGTGATCCTGGAGTTGGGTTGGGTTGTTGTGGCTGTGAGCTTATCCATTCGGTGTGGCGCCGCTGCTGGCCCCTTCCGCCCTTACGGCGGCCTACTTTCCTCTTGGGGAAAGTAGGCAAAGCCGCTTGCTCCTGCATACGGCCCTACGCTGCGCTCCGGGTCCCTTCGCTCCGGCACCTTCC
>OEPS010000145.1_pt1 | contig 26720 bp, 18 predicted proteins | sample 1539411 | NCBI WGS metagenome assembly OEPS01 (sample SAMN02671747, study PRJEB22543) | soil metagenome | biome: bacteria | place: China:Hunan Province, Lengshuijiang City | collected 2012-10-15 | depth 0.08m m
TCACACCGTAGGGATGCATGATCGCCATACGCTCGACCAGGTTGGCCAGCTCGCGGACGTTGCCTGGCCAGCCGTGCCGGCACAGCGACATGATCGCCGCCGAGTTGAAGCGGATCGAGCCGCGCTTTTCGTGCTCCATGCGCGAAATCAGCTCGTTCATCAGCAACGGAATGTCTTCGACGCGCTCACGCAGCGGAGCCATCTCGATGGGGAACACGTTGAGGCGGTAGTACAGGTCTTCGCGGAAAGTACCCGCCTCGATCATGCTCTCGAGGTTCTTGTGGGTCGCGGCGATGATGCGCACATCGATACCCTGGGTCTTGTTACTGCCCACCCGCTCGAAGGTCCGCTCCTGCAGTACGCGCAACAGCTTGACCTGCATTGGCAGGGGCATGTCGCCGATTTCGTCGAGGAACAGGGTACCGCCATTGGCCAGCTCGAAGCGCCCGGCACGGCTGGTGATAGCGCCGGTAAACGCACCCTTCTCGTGACCGAACAGCTCGCTTTCCAGCAACTCCGCGGGGATCGCACCACAGTTGACCGGCACGAACGGCGCTTCACGACGCTTGGAATGGTAATGCAGGTTGCGCGCAACCACTTCCTTGCCTGTACCCGACTCACCGAGGATCAGCACACTGGCGTCAGTATCGGCCACTTGCTGCATCATCTGGCGCACATGCTGAATGGCACGGCTGGTGCCCACCAGACTGCGGAACAGGTTCGGCTCGCGCTGGCGACCGCGCTCGCGGGCCTGGTCGTACATCTCGCGATAGACCTGGGCACGGTGCAGCGAATCGAGCAGCTTGCTATAGCTCGGCGGCATTTCAAGGTTGGAAAGAATGCGGCGGCGCAGCTCTTCCGGAAGCTCGGCAGAAGAAATTTCACCAATTAGCAGAACCGGAAGGAACTCATCCCACGCTGCCACTGTCTTAAGCAAGCCCATCAGACTTGCCGGAGCGTTCACGGTCCCGATCAGGACACAGAGTACTTCTCGACTGGATGACAACGATTCAACCACCTGCTGCCAGTCATGGCTTGAGCAGGTGAGATTGTCTTCGCCTAGAAAATTCAACACCACCGCCAGATCGCGGCGGCGGACGCTATCGTCATCGATCAGCAGAATTTTGGTTTCACGCCACATGCAATAGCAACTTCCCTAGTCATCTCGGCGCCCTATTGAGGGCAAGCTCGACATCATTCCGACTGAACGGTCAGTGTTCGGACGTCTGAAATTTGAAAACAGCTACTAGTTAAGTCAAAAAACCGCACAGAGTCAAATTTATGGCGCCCTGTTTATGGTTTTGCCCAGCTTCAGCTGAACAAATGGTATACCTTTGCCGCGTTTTTGGCTTGCCGGATCTGTGTCATCTCATCGACTATTGATTGACGCTCGTCACTTGCAACCTCAATTAGTTGCCGGTAGACCCCGAGCAACTCCTCCAGACTGCTGCGCAACACCTCTTCGTTGACCGATGCTTCGGCCAACACATCGTCGACACACAACCGACAGCTGACGTCGAGCTCGCTGATCGCCTCCCAGTCACGACTGTTCAGGGCACCCAGCAATGCTTCGCGGGTTTGTTCGATACGTTCGAGCACGACACTCATGACAACCTCCTAGACGTCGGCGGATTGATCGCCGATGGCGTCCCAGCCTTCCTTGACGGTAATCAGCAAACGGGCAACCTCGTTGAGGATTTCCGGGTCATTCTGCACGTTGGCATCGACCAGGCGCTTGCTCATGTAAGCGTACAGGTTATCCAGATCGGCCAGCGAGTCGGCATGGTTTTCCAGGTCCAGACCTTCACGCAGACCGCCAACGATACCAATCGCCTTGCCGATCAGGATGCCGCGCTGGGCAATGTCATTGCGGGCCATGGCGCCTTTGGCCTGGGCAATGCGGTCAAGACCACCCTGCATCAGCATTTGCACCAGACGATGCGGGCTGGCCTCAGAGGTCTGGGCCACGCCGTTGACTTTCTGGTACTGCCGAAGGGCCAACATAGGATTCATGTTCTACCTCGTCACAACTAAAAGGTTTCGTATACCGCTTATATCGCCTGGGCGTCAAAAAACTTTAGGGGAAAAGAAAAAGCCCGGCGCATCCAATGGATGCTGCCGGGCTTTTGGCGATCAATATCACTTCTTGGCTTGAGCGTTCATGGCCTCGAAAAGCGAGGTGATACCAGCGGCCTGAGATTTGAGCTTGCCGACCGCGACATCCATCGCGATGTATTTCTTGGTCAACGAGTTGGTCAGACTTTCAATTCGAAAATCCAGCGCCTCCTGCTGCGAAGCCAGATAACGCTGCGAGCGGTTGAGCGCATCGTTACGCTTGTCGAGCGAACCGCCCGACTGCAGGAACGGCTCAATGGCCTTGTTCATCCGCGCGATCACGCCATCTTCCTGGGTGAACAACTTCTGTACTTCACCCCCCAGCTTCTTGTCGTTCAACGCTGCCTTGAACTTGACATCGTTGAATTCGAGGGTGCCATCCTTGGCGGTGTTGATACCCAACTGACTCAGCGAGGTAAGACCACCACCAGATTGCGCAACTGCCAGCTCGGAGCGCATCGCAGCCAACAATGAACGCGAGGTCGGGTCACCGGTCAGCGACCCCAGAACCGTCTTGCCATCTGCATCTTTACTTGTCGCAGTCAGACTGTTAACCGTCTGGACCAAAGCGTTGTAGGCATCGACGAAGGTCTGTACGTCCTTCTTCAATCCGTCGCTATTGAGGCCGACTGTCACCGTCGACTTCTCGCCTTGAGCTTTCAGCTCCAGGGTCAAACCACTGACAGTTTTATCCAGCTTGTTGGATTTGCTGGTAATCGCCATGCCGTCGATCATGACCTCGGCATTGATTGCCAGCTCACCGATACGACCAGCCGCATCACCGGTCATTGCAACAGTGTTGTTGATCTCCAGCTCGGGAATGCCGCCGACTGAAATGTCCGACCCCAACCCGGTGGTGGTCGAACCGAACACCAGCCGCGACTTGCCACCATCATTGATGATGTTGGCGGAGATGCCATCCTTGCCCAGCGTGCTGTTGATGCTGTCGCGCACGGTCTGCAAGGTCGCATTGGCGCCTACTTCGACCTTGTAGACCTTACCGTTCTGGGTAATCTCCAGGGTGCCTGGGGAAATCGGCGCTTCAGAGCCGGCAAACGTCTGACTGGCTACTCGCGAAGAGGTGGCAAGCTTGAGAACTTCAACCTGGTAGCTACCGGCCACCGCCGAGTTATTGGCTGTCGCCGTTACAGCCTTGTCGTTGCTGCTGGTTGCAGCAAAGGCGAGAAAGGCTGGCGCGTCTTTGTCATTGAGTTTCTTCAACGCCGCCTGATAAGTCGACAGCGCACTCTTGAGCGAGGCAACGCCAGAGATCATCGCCGAGTTATTGGCCGTCTGGCGCTTGATCTGACTCGACTTCGCCGCAGTATCAGAATCAACCAGCACTTTGACGATTGCACCAATGTCCATTCCTGAACCGGTGCCGATGCTCGCTGTAATTGGGCTTGCCATGAGTAACTCCCTCTCCGTTGCGCTGCTCCCTAGCCAACAACACTAGCGAACATTTGAATCTTTAAGGTATCAGACCTTGGCGTCGAACAGCAGACTGCTCACATCGCTCAGGCTGTGGGCGATGCGCAGTACTTCTTCCGATGGAATCTGGCGGACCAGTTCACCGGTTTCACTGGCAATCACTTTGACGACAATTCTGCCGGATTCTTCATCCGTGGAAAATTCGAGATTGCGGCGGTTCGAGGCGAGAAATTTCTCGATGTCCTTGACCGCGGTTTTCACTTGTTCAGTTTCAGACTTTTTGTCCCCGGCAGGCGCCTGGGCTTCATTAGCCGCCTGGACCACCTGGGTTGCCGACTTGTCGGTGGCCTGTTCGGCCGGGCGCGCAGCCGGATAAGACAAGTTCAGCTTGACGCTCATATCCATGTCTACCACCTCTTAATGCAAAAAGCGGGGAAGCGCCACGCGTGCACTCCCCCGCCTACAGCCGTTAAGCAGATTAGCCCAGCAGCTTCAGTACAGCCGATGGCAGCTGGTTAGCCTGGGACAGAATCGAAGTCGAGGCTTGTTGCAGAGTCTGCTGCTTGGTCAGCTGGGCAGTTTCAGCAGCGAAGTCGGTGTCCTGTACACGGCCACGGGCAGCTTCGGCGTTTTCGTTGATGTTTTGCAGGTTGTTGATGGTGCTGGTCAGACGGTTTTGCGCAGCACCCAGAGCGGCACGATTGTCGTTGATCGCATCCAGAGCGCTGTCGATAGCGGTCATGGCGCTGCTGAAAGCAGCTTCGGCGGCAGCGCTGGTGGCGCCCTTGATGTTCTTACCAGCCAGTGCAGTCAGAGCCGGGTTGGTACCACCGGTGGTCTTCATCGCACCGCTCAGGGAGATGGTGATCTGGTTTGCGCCACCGGTGTTCGAACCGACCTGGAAGGTCATCACGCCAGCGGAGCCGTCCAGCAGGTTCTTGCCGTTCAGCTGGGTGCTGTCAGCAATACGGTCGATTTCCAGCAGCATTGCCTGGAACTCTTTGTCCAGTGCGTCACGGTCAGTTGCGCTGTTCGAGTCGTTTCGCGACTGAACGGCCAGTTCACGCATACGCTGCAGAATGTTGCTCTGCTCTTGCATCGCGCCTTCAGCGGTCTGGGCAATGGAAACACCGTCGTTGGCGTTTTTGATTGCCATGGTCTGACCACGGATCTGCGAGGTCATACGGGTAGCGATCTGCAGGCCAGCGGCGTCGTCTTTAGCGCTGTTGATTTTCAGGCCGGAAGACAGACGGCTCATCGAGGTGCTCAGTGCATCGGAAGCACGGTTCAGGTTTTTCTGAACGCCCAGAGAGGTGGTGTTGGTGTTAACGGTCAAAGCCATGACGAATTCCTCGTTGGATTGGGTACTACGGCTTCCGGCCTTGGCAATTCGCCGAGGGTGGCACAGAGAACCTTCGTAGTAGTTATCGTCGTCAGGGCGGGTTGCTTTAGCGGATTTTCAAAAAAAATTACTGGCATCCTGCCACCCCAATGAAATCGGGGGCTTCTGACCTCAATCCAAGAGGCGTCACAAATAAAAACGCCGCCCGGGAAACGGCGGCGTTTTTGTATTGCAGACAGCTGTCAGTCGCGTCGTTCGATGATCGCAGAGCCCCATGACAGCCCGACACCAAAGCCACTCAAGGCGACACGCTTGTGCTGCGAGCCAAGCACATGCTTTTCCAGCAGCAACGGGATGCTGGACGACACGGTGTTACCGGTCTCGACCATGTCCTTGACGAACTTATCCCTGTGCTCGCCTTCCTTGAAGCGCGCAGACACGGCATCGACAATCGCCGCGCTACCCTGATGCAGGCAATACAGGTCGATATCCTCGGCCTGAAGCTGGCTGGCTTCGAGCAGCTGCTGCAGATGAGCCGGAACCTTGACCAAGGCAAAGTTATACACCTGGCGCCCATTCATGAAAAATTTGCCATCGGTCGTGCGCAGGTGCTCGGCGCCGCCGCCATCGCTGCCGAACAGTGACTTGCCAAGCTGCCAAGCGGCGCCCTCACCCATCCACGTCGCCGTTGCGGCATCGCCGAACAGCATGGTCGTGTTGCGGTCTTCAGGGTCGACGATCTTCGAATACGGGTCTGCCGTGATCAACAGGCCGTTCTTCAGACCTGCTGCCTCCATGAAGCCCTTCATGGCATAAATGCCGTAGACATAGCCGGAGCAACCCAGGGAAATATCAAAAGCGGCCACCTGGGTTGGCAGACCAAGCTTGTGCTGGACGATGGCAGCAGTGTGCGGCAGACCTTCGGCATCACCATTCTGGGTAACGACAATGACGACATCCACGGAGGCCGGGTCCAGTGCTGGATTCCCAGCGAACAACGCCTTGACCGCCCCGACGCAAAGGTCGGAAGTTTCCTGGGCGGCGTCCTTGCGGGGCAAAAAGGTAGAACCGATCTTGCCGAAAATAAAATCCTGGTCTTTACCGAATTTCGCACCCTGGGCGTAGTTGTCCAGCCCTTCTGTTGGCACGTAACTGGCGATGCTTTTAATGCCAATCATATGGCTTCCCAATTCAATAACAGCGAAATACCCACTGCGTCTTCAACGGCGAAAAGCCAGACGATACGGTTGCCCCGATCCCTGACAGCTTTTCCAAACGCGACGCAGCGGTTCCCGGTTTCGACAATATACAGTGAAGATGCGCGATCTGACTCCCGAGTCACGCGCTATTTGTCGATTCGCCACAGACTGCGCCAAGGGGAACCTGGCGGATACGACTGCCGTGATCAGGTGGCTTGCTCGCGCCAGGGCGGATACGCTCCGGGCATTGCATTGCGCCTGACACTCAGACCTTCGCCAAGGCCGTGGCCAGAACGTCCACCACCAGACCTTGCTGCTCTTCGGAAAGGCCGAACCATAGCGGCAAGCGCAACAGGCACTCTGATTGACTTTCAGTGACATCCAATGAGCCATGCACCCGCCCGTAGCGCTTGCCGGCCGGCGATGAATGCAGCGGTACGTAATGGAACACGGCATAGATATCGTGGCGTTTGAGCTCGCCAAGCACCGCCTGGCGGTCGATACCCGCGGCGAGCAGCACATAGTACATGTGGGCGTTATGCTGGCAATTTTCCGGGACGATCGGACGACGCAGCAGCCCTTGCTGTTCCAGGTTGGATAAAGCGGCATGGTAACGGCTCCAGCTCGCCAACCGGTTGTCGGTGATGGCTTGGGCTTCTTCCAGCTGAGCCCAGAGGAAGGCCGCGATCAGCTCTCCCGGCAGAAACGAGGAGCCCACCTCCTGCCAGGTATATTTGTCCACTTCGCCGCGGAAGAAGCGACTGCGGTCAGTGCCTTTTTCGCGAATGACCTCGGCCCGCATCGCCAATTCAGGTTCATTGACCAGCAGTGCCCCGCCTTCGCCGGAGATCACGTTCTTGGTCTCGTGGAAGCTGAACGCCCCGAGGTCGCCGATGCTGCCCAGGGCTCGGCCTTTGTAGGTCGACATCACCCCTTGCGCGGCATCTTCGACAACCCTGAGGCCATGCTTGCGCGCAATGGCCATGATGCTGTCCATCTCGCAAGCCACACCAGCGTAATGGACAGGAACGATAGCCTTGGTCCGCGGGGTGATCGCAGCCTCGATCAGGCGTTCGTCGAGGTTGAGGGTATCCGGGCGAATATCGACGAAAACCGGCACCGCACCACGCAGCACAAAGGCATTGGCAGTGGAGACGAAGGTATAGGATGGCATGATGACTTCATCGCCAGGCTGAATGTCCAGCAGCAGCGCCGCCATTTCCAGCGCAGCGGTGCACGAATGGGTCAGCAACGCCTTGTCGCAACCGGTACGCGCCTCCAGCCATCGGTGGCAACGCTTGGTAAACGGACCATCACCGGCGAGCATGTTGCCGAATTTGGCTTCGGCAATGTAATGCAGTTCCTTGCCGGTCATGTGCGGGCGGTTGAAGAATATCGTGTCTTTGCTCATTACAAACTTCCCTGCGTGGGCGTACGGCGAATGGGGTTGGTGACGCGAAGTGCAAGGCCGCTAAAGCGTGCTGATGCGCCCACCTAGTTGAGTGCCGTTATCAAGGTTTTCGTAGAAATACGGAGTGAAACCGGCCTTCATCATCGCCTGTTGCGTTTCGCCAATTTCATATTCGACCCGGTGCAGGCGGAACGCTTGACCATCCCAGGTGGCAAAGCCGGCCCGAGGATCACCGTCACGCGGTTGGCCGACTGAACCCGGGTTGCAATAGACCTTGCCCTCACCTTCCCACAGGTGCTGGACATGGGTATGGCCTGAGGCGAAGTACGTGCCGGGCAACCCGGCAAAATAGGCTTGCGATGGTCGCAGGTACTCGTCCAGGGCATCGTTCCAGCCGCCATGAACGATGCTCACACCATGCTGGACGGATCGTTCTGCAAGCGAGTCCAGCCATGCCAGATTCTGCGCAGTGATAACCCCCTGCTGGTAATCCAGGCAGGCATTGGCGCTATTGGAGCGCGGGCAGCGCTCGTGCCGGGCAAGGTACCAGTCATGATTACCCATCACCGAAAAGACCTGGCGCTCGCGCAAGGCCTCACAGCATTCATTGACCTGACAGTAATAACCGGCCGTGTCGCCCAGGCAGATGATCTGCTCCACTCCCAGCTCATCCAGTTTCGCGAGGACTGTCCGCAGGGCGCTGTAATTGCCATGTATGTCAGAAATGATTCCGATCATAAACAATGTGATCCTCTATGAAGCGGACAGCGAAACCACTGCGAATGCTTGGCAGGCGCGGCGTCTTGTTGTCGAGGTAATAATCCAGGCACATTGCCGCCTCGTTGTAACCGAAGGCACGACGTATCGAACTGGTCGAAGAGATCCGCGGATTGATCTCAAGCAGGCGCCAACTGCCGTCGTTGCCACGGCGGAACTGCAAGTTGGTCGGCCCCACCGGCTTGAACGCCCGACACAGTCGGGCGACTGTTGCGTCCAACGAGTCGTCCTGAAACACCCAGGCCTTGGCGGTGGATCCGTCTGAAGCCAGGCTGCGCTGGAAGGCGATGGTCGGGCCTGTACCTCCCTGACCATCGCCGAAGGCTGCCACGGTAAACTCCTGACTGGCGCTGCCAATGATCGGTTGTGCCATCAGGTAATCACCCAGCTGGGCTGCATGGGGGGTGAAATCCCGCTCCTCGCGAACCCAGACCAGCCCTTTGGAGGCATAGCTTCTGCGTGGCTTGAGCAGAAACGGCAGGCCCAAGGCGGCCTTGAGCGAGTGGAAATCCCCCGCAAGCAGGCTGGGAATACGGCTGCCGTCATCCAACGCCAGCAGGGCCTGATCCATGGCCCATTTGTCCCTTGAGAGGTCAACCAGGCGCTGGTTATTGAGGGCCACTTTGCAGTCGAGCGTTGCCAGCAAGGTCCGGTTGTCGGACAGCCAGTGAAGGTCCTGTTCGATGCCCGGAATCAGCAGGTCGACCTTGTGCCTGGTCAGTGTATCGCTCAACCATTGGCCATACGCCGGATCAGCCGTCAGCGGCGCCTGCTCAAAGGCATCGCACCATGCCTGGCCTACCGCGTCGTCATAAATATCGGTACCGATGAGCCGAACCGTCGGGTCCGCCGCTCGCAGCGACTTGAGCAGGCCGTAGCCCATGATGGCGCCCACGCCCGTGACCATGACAGTTTTCATGACACGCTCTCCCGATACGCCCTCATCAACTCGAAACCGCTGCGAATATCTATCAGCGGTGTAAATCCGATTTGCCGGAACAACTCACCTGAATCGGCGAAAGGCGGCAGATCCGGGACATCGTTTTTTTCCGGCAGAAAGCGGATGTCCGCAGGCGTGCCGAACGCCTCGAATGCTGCGGTGGCAATCTCGGAAAGCCGGGGATTATCAGGATGGCAGCAGGTGTGTAAACCGGTAATCCCCTGGTCGGCCACGCGCGCGCAGATCTCGGCAAGATCATCCAGGTGCAGGTAGTTGCGCCTGGCATCGTTGGCACCGTACAGGTTCACAGTGCTTCCCGTCCGGGCGTTGTCGGCAATAGCGTAAAGCAGTGGCTGATGGGGCTTGCACTGCCCTTGGCTATCGTAGACCTGACTGATACGCAGGACACTCAATGCCATCCCCCGCGTCTGGCAATACAGGCTTACGACTTCTTCGGCATGGCGCTTGGATAGCGAGTAGATGCCAAAATACGGGTCCGTTGGTTGATGGCAAGCCCAACGTGACGACAACAGAATGAAATGTCGCGCCCCGCACTGTTCCGCCAGACGGCAGGCAGTCAAGGCACCGACTGAATTGACCTGCTCGGCACGCACCAGGTCTTCCGGCAGTGCACCGCCAAAATCGGCAGCCGCCAGCACCACTACATCAAATTGCTCATCGCAGGCAGGGGGCACGGGATGAGTCAGGTCGAACGCGATGTCGGCATCCCGACGCCCCGCCAACCGCACCGGGCCATGGCGCGACAATGCTCGGGCGACCGCTGTGCCAATGGCCGAAGTACTGCCGATTACAAGGCTTTTCATGCTTCGGCGACTACCGCTTCAAGCATCATTGCACAACTGAGCTCCGGGTAATCGATGCCAACTGTGCACATGGCGTGAATCACGTCATTACTCAGGTGTAGTTCTTTCAACTGCGTGGTTGTGAAAGGTTTGAGAAACAGACCTTCCTTGCGCACCACCTGCAGCCCCGCCTCTTCCAGTTCATGGGTCAGCGTCTGCACCGAGTATGTGCGCACATGGCCCAGCTCAAGATCACCACTGCCCAGCTTCATCATATCGTCGAGCAAGCCGGCGGCATGACCGAAACGTCGATGCAGGGACTCACCGTTAGGTACCGATACGAAGCAACGGCCGCCTGGCGCGAGATATTGCTTGAACTTCCGCAGCACCACTTGCGGATCATCGACATGCTCCAGGACAAACCCCATCACGATGAGGTCGAAGCGCTGGTCGGTGTCGAATGTCTCGAAGTAGCCTTCGACGATCTCGGCAGTACTGGCCGGGTATTGAGACTTGAACTGGGCGATCACCGAGGCGGAACCATCGATTACCGTGTGACTGTTGAAGAACTGGGAAAAGCGGTTCGTGGTGTAACCATGACCAATTCCGAGCTCCAGCAGGCTGTGCTCCTTGGCGCACAGTTCCATGATTCGCTGCGGGTACCAATTCAACAGGATGTTGTTGTCGAACGCGTAGCCAAAGCTGTCACTGTAGGCTGCGATGAAGGTATCAAGATGGTTGCTCATGTCACATGCACTCCGCCGAGCGGCCAAGGTAATAGTTTGTACAGATCAATCGGCCAACCAGGCCTGCCGCCAGGCATCCAGTCGCTCGCCTTCGAGCAGCCACTGCGCACGTACCGTCGATTGCAAGGTGTCGCCCAGGGCCGCAGAGGCATCACGATCCTCCAGATGCAAGCGGATCGCCCGAATCCAGTCAGCCGCCTGGTTACTCACCCGCGATAGCGGCAGTGCCTCCCCGGCGATAAAACCAGGCACCCGACTGCAAACCACCGGATGTCCGCAGGCAGCATGCTGCAACACGCGTAGATCGCCGGCACAGGCGTTGCCCAGGGTTTCGGCCATGGGTACCAGCGCGAGATCGAGATTCAAGGCGGCTAATGTCACCGCAAGGTGGTGCTGCTCGACGGCTGGATGCAACTCTGTCAGGAAGGGACGCAATGTCTCCGGGCAGTCACCCAGAACCACCCATTCGACTTCACCTGCCAACGCCGGCACGACATCGGCCAGCAGATGCGCATCTTTGCCACCCAGCCAACCCAGGCGTGGCTTGCTGCCTTTGTTGCGTTGCCCTTGCAAACGCCCCCAACTGGCCGGCAGAACACTTTCCAGCACGCGAATATCATCATGCTGACCCTGTAGCAGTTCGGCGAGCGCAGGCGTGGCGACCAGCACCCGATCGGCCTGCATCAATCCGCACCGCAGGCGCTCCAGCAGCTCATCGGCGTCACAGTCGTCCTTGAGCCCCATCTCCGGCAAATAACCATCCAGGTCATAGACCTTGAAGGCCTGGGAGAAGGCCCGCAGGCGGCGCAGCGCCATGAGTCCGGCATCATCCAGAGGCCGCTGCAACACCACGCTGGTTGGCGCAAAGCGTTCGATCTCCACCGGTGACAGCACAGCCGATACCGCCGCACCATCGGCCTGACCGGCTTCAAGCAGCGCCCAGAGCGGCTCAATCAGCCGTGACTGAGCGGCATCTTGCTGGTCGCTGACACAAGCCAGCACCATGGGCACCCGGCCTTGCAACAGACGCCCGCTCAGCTCATTTTTTTCCAGGACAAAACCCTCGCCGGCCCGCAGCGAGAAGTTGGCATTGTAGGCAGGGTCACGCGCCAGCTGTGGCAACCAGCGCGCATACAGGGCGTCTTCCTGCTCGGAACTCACAACGGTATCGGGAGCCGCGTCCAGCAACAACCGTGCGTAAGGTGTCCAGACGTTCAGGTAACCTGCTTGCTGCAGTCTCAGGCACAGGTCCGCGTCGATCCAGGGGGCAAGCAGCAGATCACTGTCAAAACCGCCCGCCTCAAGGAACAAGGCACGCCGCAGCATGAGGCATTCGTCCCCGACGGCGGAACAGTTCTGCTCAAGCCAGAGCCGCCCCATGTAGCCCGCCGCCTGAGACGGCAGGCCCTCGAAGGCTCGCCCTACGGTCCCTCCCAGCCCAAGTACCAGGCCAGCCTGGCGAACGTTGCCGTCACTCGATTGCACCTTGCCCCCGACGACGCCGACCTCCGGGCGCTGTGCATGATTGAGCAATGCCTGCAACCAGTCAGCCTCAAGCACCGCGCTACGCGCATCGAGCCAGACCAGATACTCGCCGCGCGCCTCTTGCGCTGCAACGTTGCACATGGCTGCGCGCGGTTGCCCAGGCATGAAACGCAGCACCTGAAAACGCTCCCCGCCCATCTGCCCGAGCATGTCCAGCCACTCCAGCAATGCCGGATCGTTACTGCCCGGATCGATCAACACGACTTCGTAGTCGGTGTGGGTGGTCTGCGTCAGCAAGCTTTCCAGGCAACGCTGGAATTCCACCAGTTGCCCGTCCAGGTAAATCAGGATGCTCACCGAGGCATACTGTTCATGCCCGTAGTCAATCCGATAGCAACCTGGCGACATCGCCAGCGGCAGCGCTCGCGCCTGAGCGTAACCCCGCGCCTGCAAATGCCCCTCAATGACCGTGTGCTCGTCGGCACACACTGCCTGCCGCAGACTATTGGCGATCAGCAGGGGCTCGCTGACGTGGCCTATGCTCGCCAACCCTTGCTCGCTGATCAGACGCAATTGATAGCCCAGTTCAAAGGCGCGGCCACAGGCACTGTCGAAGCCGGACTGTTGCAACCACACCTCACGACGGTAGAGCCAATGGCGGGACAAGCTCGCCGGGAACGCCAGGAGCAAATCCAGATTCAGATCCGGTCGCAAGGACATGTCGATCACCCCGTCTCCCGTGCGCAGTGCCTCGTCGGCATACACCGCAAGACAACTGCCGGGAGCATCAAGCAGATTCAGTGCCGTCACCAGCAGGCCGCTGGCGATAAACTCCTCCCCTGCCTCGACCAGCATGAACCAGTCGCCTGGGCTGCCTTCAAGCAAACCATTGATCGCGGCCGCTGGTTGCCCGCTGTCGCATGCCAGCCACTGTACGCTGGCACGCCCCGGATCCGAGGCTCCCAGTACGTGAATCTGCACGCGCTGGTACAGACTTCGTTCCAGGCTGTCCAAGGTACGTGCCAAGGCGGGCCGATCACCGTTATCGAGCACCAGAATGGCGAAGCTCGGCGCCGTCGGACCCGCCAGCCGCTCATTGATCAGACGCAGCTGCGCCGCTTGCGGGTAACGCTGACGCAACCAGTCAAGCATGCCCAGGCGATTACCGAGTGCGTCTCGGCAGGCAGCTGCCTGGGTCTTGGCGATAAACGCATCCAGCTGTTGCCAGAACGACGCCGTGCGCTCCACATAGCGCGGCAAGGCATCGCCGAGGCTCGCACGAGCATGTTCGAGCGCATCCGGTTGATCGAACATGGCGAAGCCAACACAGCCGAAGAAGCTGTTGTCGAGCAACTGCTGATCGACACCATGCCCCGGCATGAAAATCACCGGGCAACCACACAACACCGCGATCACGCAGGTCATCGACCACTCATAGGTGTACATCACCTCGGCCTTGCGCAGCAGCGTGGCGAGCTCGGGCAGGGTCAACGCATTGCTCATGCTCAGCAGTTGGATATCCGCTGGCAGCTGCGAATAATCGATCTTCGTCAGCGGATGGCGGTTCTGATAGAGGTAACGCCCCTCACGCACGGTCCCGGGCGGCGCAGCCGAGAACAGCTCGACATCGATGGTAGGCAAGCACAACAGGTCACCACCGGCATGACCACGGTGTTCGGCAAGCCGGGATGCGTAATAGAAAAACAGATCGTTGGCCGTGGCATCCATGCTTTTGCCGGAAATAAAGCCCTCGAAGTTCAGCAGGAAACGCGCGACCACCGAACAGTTGAGCGGATTGCCCGAGACCACCTCTGGGTACACCGCAATCGGTACCTTGCCCGCATCTATATGGCGCTGGGTGATGGCCGAATCGATCAGCGGCGTCTTCAACTCTGGATTGACCACCTCGGTGCCGCAGATGTATGCCTCACGCCCATTGAGGTTGAGCATATGGCAGAGATAGTGCAACGAGACGATACCCGACGAGGTCTCACGGTAAGCAGGTGCCAGAATGTAGTAAGGATGTTCCGGCTTGACGTACATCAGCCGCAGACGGGCCAGCGCCAGTTCAAGCGATTGGGCGTCCAGCTGCGTAAAGTTCGACATCGGGTGCAGACTCCAGAATCAGATCGAGCAGGGTGTTACCGGACAAGTCCTGTCAGACTGTCCGCCGCTCCAGAAAAGCCGGTGCATCGGCGCCGGTGTTGAACAACAAATCGATAACACTGAGCGCATGCTGGAATTCTCCGAACACCTGCGGGTATTCGGGATAGCCGGCATAGCTCATGTACGACACGGCAATTCCGCCGGCGGCGAAGGCGGCTTCGTCGAGGTAGCAACTGGCTGCCGGCCCGGAAAGGTATTCACTGGCGCCGAGTGACTGACACAGGTGAATCAGGCGCTCGTTCCGCCCCTCGACCTGTCCGATGTCTTCGGAACGGTACAACGGCGTGTGGATACCCAGCAGCGGACACAAACCGGCGATAAACAGGTGGTTGATGCGCGACAGATGACTGAGGCTGTCCGCTTGCTCGTAAAGGGCGCGAATCGGTGCCTCCATCTGCGCAAAGCACGGCGCTCGCCGGTAACTCTGCTCGATGGTTTTCCAGTGCGCCGCCGCCCACCCCGGACTGCTGATCTCGACCTCATTGATCAACTGCCCGAGACGCCCCTTCTTCTTCACCGCAATGCTGAGCCAGTGCTCGCCCTGGGCGGTCTTGATCTTGTTGCGATTGCGCCAGTCACACCGCGTGTACTGCACATCGTCATACAAGATGAACGCATCGACGCTGCGAATCAGATCGAAGTATCCCTTCCACGGGATGTAGTTCGACTGCAGCACAGCTACTTTTTTTTGCATCCTGAACCTCACCTGCGCAGCGCAAACCGAGACACTGGCCTGTCAATAAATCGCCACCAGACATGAAAAAGCCGGGTACTAGACCCGGCTTTTGCAATTCCCGCGCCAGCTATCCCAGCTGTGCGAGCCATTGCGGCTGCGATCGCGAGGCATCCACGTCAGCGCCGCCAGCGAACTGCGCGCGACCGCTGAACGCCGTTGGCCAGCGTGTTGCCAAGGCCTGGCTGACACTGGCGTCCGGGGTTACCAAGGCACTGACGAGCAATTGCGAGCGAGGCGTCCATACCACCATCAGTCCCGTTTCGGCCACAGCCAGGCACAGGTCGATATCTGCGCCTGCTGCTGCCTGCAGCCCACCAAAATGCTCGAACAGCTCCTTGCGCACCATCAGGCAATCGCCGGACACCGCCGGGCAGGTGCGCACCGACAGCGACCAGCTGTGCCTGGCGCCAACCTCAAGCGGCAGCCCTTGCCATGGCGCATGCACCTGTGGATCGGCGAGCAGCTCATAGCCGGCATGGGCCAGAGTGCCGTCGGTCGCGTGCAGGCATGCGCCGACGACACCTACCTCCGGACGTTGCGCCTCATTGAGCAAGGCCTCGATCCAGGCCGGGGTGATCACCTGGCAGCGCTCTGACAGCAGCACCAGATAGTCACCGCGGGCCTGACTGGCGGCCAGATTCAGCAGCTCGCCACGCGATGCACCTGGCTCAGCGCCCAGCCAGCGGATGCGCCCGGCGAAGGCCTGGGATGCGCTGACCTCGGCTTCAAGCACATCGCTGGCACAAGCCACCACCACTTCGTAGCGTGGATAGCGGGTACGCTGCAGCACAGCGGTCAGACTAGCCTGAAGCTGTGCCGAGTCCCCTTCAAACGCCAACAGAATGCTGACCAGCGGCGTGGCCGAATGACGGAAATCGATAACCAGGCCGGATGCTCCCTGATTGCTGACCTGGCTTCGATACCCCAGCTGCGTCAGGTGCCGGTTGAGAATCGTCTGCGCCTCTTTGATCAACGCGGGCGAAGCCTGCTGGCCGATGACCAGGTAATCGTCCATATGGGCCAGGCAGCCCTGCCCTTGCTCCTCAACCAAACGCAGCAACAGATCGAGCTCAAGGGCCTGGCGATGGGTCTCGCTGTAACCACCGAGATCAAGCACAGCCTGGCGACGCAACAGCCAGTGCCGGGACATCAAACCCGGCTGGCTGCGCAGCAGGTCCAGATTGCCTCCTGGCCGCACCACGCTGAGCAGGCGCCCCTCGGCATCACGCTGTACTTCGTTGGCAGCGATGGCCTGGCACGCAGGTGCCTCGCCAAGCTCCACCGACAAGCGCTGCAATCCGCCGGAAAGCAACACGTCACCGGCCTGCAGCAGCAGCAACCATTCGCTTGGCAGTTGGCGTACGACCTGGTTCAGGTGAGTCACCCAATTGCTTTCCGATACCCGGATGAAGTGCAGGGTGTCGCGCGCCGTGGTGATCGTCGGCGGATTGCCGCCTTTGAGCACTACCAGTTTGAAGTTGCGCACGCCGCTGGCCAACAGGCTGTCAAACGTGGCTTGCAGTGCCTGATCATCATCCTCAAGGTCCACGACCACAAAGGCGATCTGCGGGGCCGGGTGCTTGGCCAGATGCGCCATTACGCGCTGGCGTCCCGCCTGATCCGGTGTCGCCGCAGCGATGGCATCGAGCACCTGACCGGATGGGGTGGCACGCAGCCTTGCCTGCATGTCGATACCCGGCACCTGCTCGAGGCGCTGGAGCCAATTCTCCAGTTCACGGGCGTGATCGACATCGTCATCGCCGTTCAACATCGGCATCAGATGCTGGCAGACATCCAGGTTGAACAGCCCCAATGCCAGCGCTTGCCAATAGCGTTGTTTCAGGCTGTCTGCGACATCATTGGGATGTTCCTGCATCAGATCGCGCTGACGCACCCAGATTCCCTCCAGGGCCTGCTGGTGTTTCTGGCCAGTTGGCCAGGCATGGCAGAGAAACTCCAGTGCCACCAGCTGATCGAACAACGCACGATTGTAGTACGGCAGCTCGACAAACTGGCGCGGCTCAAAAACACGCTCAGGATCATCGACAACACTGCTCCACGGAGAAGTGAAAAGCAGAGGCTCCTCGCCTTGGTCATAGGTACCGCGGACGAATCGATTGAGTACCACAACCCCCGCTTCGTCGGCGCATAGCCCCTGATGAGCAGCGCCCCATTGGCGCAGAGTGCGTACCACCTGATTCAGGTGCTCTTCGCGAATCACCGGCGCCAGAGCGCAAGGCACGTACTCACAGATCACATCGGTCTGCTCAAGGTGAGTGATCTCCCCCTGAACCAGCACAGCGCAGGACAAGGCCACGCGGAAGCCGGCAAAGTCCAGCTCTCCCGGCACGATAGCCAACGCCTTCTGCAAGGACTCGACACGCAACACCGCGCGCCAGGCCTGCTGCTTCGCCAGGGCATACTGCTTCAGACGGGCAGCGGCGCCCCCTTCAGCCAGCGGCGCGAACGGCAAGCCAATCTTGTGATAAGCGACTTGCGCGTTACCCGGGGCGTAGGCCAGGGCATAGCCTTGTACCGCCACTGCCTGGGACTGCTGATGCAGGCACGCCGCAGCGCTATCCAGTGACGCCGCCAGGACGAAATCGGCATCCAGGGCCAAGGTCACGAAAGGCGTGGTGACTTGCGCCAGCGCCTGCGCCAGACGCTCGCGGCACAGCTCGGCCGGCGCGGTCGCAAGCAGCGACTCCAGAGGCAGGCAAGGGACGCCGGCCTGGCCATAGTAATGCAGCGCACGGACACGGTGATCCGCCTGGTCATGTCCCAGCAGGACAACGGTCACATCACTTCGCGACCCAGTTGCGATTTCGATCATAGTGCACCTGTTCAAGTTATCGTTTCAGCATCCGGCCACGCCGGGCGCCAAGGTTCAGTCAGCCAGCCAGGCATTCGCCCAATGCTGCAGATGGTGTTCATTGAGCACAAAGTCGCGCAACACGGCCTCGCGCAGGGCGTCGCCCTGGCGGTAACTCGCCAGCGGGTCACCAAGATGCATGCGAATTGCCTCCAGCCACTGCTCGGTGGTGTTCTCGCGTACTCGCGTGCAGGGCAGATAGCCGGCATATGCCTTGGTGTCGGTACAGATCACCGGGAAGCCACAGGCGCCGTACTCCAACAACCGCAGGTTGCTCTTGCAGTCGTTGAACAGGTTCAGTTCGAGCGGCGCGAGAGCCAGGTCGAGGTTGAGGCTGGCCAGTTTGCGCGGATACTGCGCAAAAGAAATGCCCGGATGGAACTCCTTCACATAGGGGCGCAACACGTCCGGGCACATACCAAAAAATACCCAGTCGACTTCGTCCGCCAGCGTCTTGACCACATCCAGCAGCAGTTCCAGGTCACCCCGATGGCTGGTACCGCCCGCCCAACCCACCCGTGGCCGCGCGCTACTCTGGCGCTGACTGAAAAGGCCGGTCCACAGCTCGGCGGCGAGCATATTGGGCACCACACGGATATCGCTGTGCATGCTCGACAAGGCATCGGCCAACGGCTCGGTGGAAACCACTACACGGTCACACAGAGCAATGGCCTGACTGACCAGTTCGCGCATATTGTTCGGCATATTGCGCGCATGGTCGTTCTTCTTCGGCGGCTCGATGACGTAGTCGTCGAGCTCGTAAATCCGTCGCGCGCTGGAAAAACGCTTGTACTGAGCAATGTCCTCGATGCTCCCCCGGCCGTAACGACACTGCAGGATCACGACATCGGGCTTTTCCCGCTCCAGCTCGATCAAGCCTGGAGAGGTGTAATCGAGCCGGCCTTGAATCCAGCCACCAAGTTCCAGCTCAGTGAAGGGCTGGATGACCCGGTAATGCCCTACCGCCGTGGTGTTGCCCGGCAACCCCAGCACCGATGGCATGGCCCGCGCGATAAAGGGATCCCAGCCGCTGCGCAAGCCCGGTTCAAAATTGAAATTCGCCAGCTTCAGACTGAGATTGCGATTGTAGGCCGGGTCCAGGGCGACCCGGGGCAGCCAGCGTTGAAGAAACGCCGCCTGGTCCTCTTCGCCTTTCACCGCCACCCCATTATCAGCAATGGGCTGCCTGGCAACTCTGGAGAACGGCGTCCAGACCACCAGGTAGCCCAGCTCGTGCGCCCGCAGGCACAGATCGGCGTCGAACAAGGTACTGTGCAAGGTGGCGGTATCCAGCCCCTGCAGTTCTTTGAACAGCTCGCTGCGGACCAACAGGCAATCGAGGCTCAGTGCGCTCCAGTTCTGCACCAGGCTCAGTCGGCTCATGTAGCCGCCTGACGTCGCCGCGCAGCCGAGGAATGAACTACAAGCAGCGCCTCCCAGGCCCAACGCCAAGCCGGCCGAAACCACTTCACCCTTACTGTCGAGCAACTTCGGACCAACCAGACCGACTTCCGGGCGCTGGGCCTGATGCATCAACTCGTGAAGCCACTGGCTGTCGAACAGCAGACAACCGCAATCGAGCAATAGCAGGTAGTCGCCACGGGCCTCGAGGCTGGCCTGGTTCAGGCTCGCGGCCTGGCCTTGGGCCGCAACCGCAATAACGCGCAGCTGTTCACTGCCCAGCCCGGCCATCGCAGCCAACCATTCACGGATCTCGGCGGGCGCGCCCTCATCAACGACCAGCAGCACTTCAAAGTTGCCATACGCGGTGTTCTCAAGCAGCGATTCGACACAACGGATCAACGCCGAGAGGTCTGCCCCGGCATAGATCAGTATCGACACACTCGCCGCCTGCTCATGCTGGTAGGTCACCCGACTCATCAAGCTGCCGTCGATGCCGGTCACTTGCGCACTTATCCCCAAGCGCTGCAAGTGCGCCTGCACCACACGTGATGCCTGGGCATGGCCGCTCGGCTCGCTCAACCAATCGGCAAAGCTGCATTGACTCTGCACCAGCACTTCGGCGATGTGCTCCACCACTTGCAGGCCATGGGCCTCGACCATGCGCCAGAGCAGGTCATGCGCAGCCAGGCTGCCGAAGCCGTCATCGAAGCCGCCCAGCGCACGCACCGCATTACCTTTGAAGGCCAACATGCGGCCCACGTAGGGCAGGCTACGCATCAGATCGAGGTTGAAGTCCGGCTTGAAAATCGGCTGCGAAGGCGCGAGGTTGTCATTGGCGCCTTCATCGGTGTACAGGCACAGACTGTCCGTACGCAGCGCCATACGCTCGGCCATGATCACCAATGCATGCGCATGCAAACGGTCGCCAGCACGCAGGAGAAAGAACCAGTCAGCCTGGTGATCATTGTCCAGCCACTGGTTGAGCTGGACAAAACCGGTACCCGAGCGAACCAGGTACTGCACCTCTGCATTGACTGCACCCTGGAGTGATGCCGGACCAAGGACAACAATGCGCTGGGCGGCATAGGACTGTACTGCCAGGCTGTCCAGGGTCACGCGCAACGCCGCCTCATCGTCGTCGCAGATGATCACCGGAACAATCCGGGGCTGGCTCGCCCACTGTTCGATACGCTTGGGCAGCAAACGCAGTTGCCCCGCCGACAGCGTGCGGCATTCCAGCCATTCAGCGTATAGCTCGGAAAAACTCAGGCTATTGCTGCCGACCTGCTGATTGAAGTTGGCCATCTGCGCGGAAAAACACAGCCGCAGATCAAGCTCCTCCCAGACCTGTTGCGCACTGCCGTTGTATTCCGACAACGGCAGATGACGTACCCAACCATTGGCCGGAGCGGCCTCACCGGTACGCGCCTCCAGCATTTGCAGCAGCCACTCGGTCTCGACCTTGAACGCTTCGGTCATGGCGCTCTGGTGACTCAGCCTGCCGGGGTAAACTCGCTCCAGGCTCAGTACCTGATTGAGGCTGCACAACTGACCACGCCGCAACAGGCAGGCGTACAAGGCCATGTCCAGGCGTGCGACAAAACCCTGCCCGTCCTGAACCAGGGTCGCCAGGTAGTCCGCCACTTGCACCCGACGAAACAGGGCGTGACTGATCCCGCCAAACAGGTTGACCGCATTGTCGGCAATGCTCTCCAGCAGATCGGTGCCATTGAACACGGCACTCTGCGTCGACAGGATGAAGTTGAGTGCGCGCGAGGGCAGCAAAACGTCGTCGGCGGCACACAGCAAGCGCAGGCAGGTGACCATGCTGACTTGCGAGCATTCGCTCATGACCCTGGCTTGCTGGCTGATGCAACTACTGAACAGAATGTCGTCGTCGCAGAGGAACTTGATCAGCTCCCCGGACGCGTTCATCAGGCAGGCCTGGAGGTTACGGGCAAAGCCCAGACGCTCGGGATTGCGCACATAGTGCACGGGCACCGCTGAACCCTTGCGCAACTCCTCGCAGATCGCCTCGATCTCTGCACCCGGGCTGTCGTCGCAAACAACGATTTCCAGATTCGGGTAGTCCTGGGCGATCGCGCTGGCTAACGTGCTGCGGAAAAATTCGGCATTGAAAGCTGGAATGGCAATGCTGACAAGGGGCTGTTCGTTCACCGAGGGAAACCTTGAAGTAGATCTATGCGCCCACCCTACGGGGTAAAGCAGGCGCACGAACCATTAACGCGAAGGAAGGGTTCAGAGCCGGTTGAACAGGCTCAGCGAAGAAATCTTGGAAAAAGCCAGCTGCGAGGCTTGCAACATTGTCTGCTGCAAGTTCAAACGAATCATCACCTCGGCAGGATCTGCATCGCGGATTGAGCCCTGGGTCTGGGTATTGGCCATTTTCAGGCTTTCGTTTGTCTCTGCCTGCACATCCAGAGCAGCGCCTCGGGCACCGATCGAACTGATGGATTCGGAAACCTTGTTGGCACCACTTTCCAGGTTGGCGATAGCCGAGTCCAACGCTGCCTGGTACTTCTGCTTCGACGCAAGATCGTTATCCACCGGCATCTCCAGCGCTTTGCGCAACTGCGAGACGGTGTCGAGGATATTTTGAGTCTGGTGGGTGTCGACCTTGACCGAAAACTGATCACCGCCCTCTGGTGCATTTGGCGCACCGGTGAAGTCAAATTCGACACCGGCGATAGTGGCTTTGGTACCTGTCAAGCTGCCAGTGGCAACGGGACGGGCATCCGGCCCCATAGGCTGGGCATAGACTTCATAGGCCGTATCGCTGGTGAACTTGATGATCGCGCCACCACCCGGAAAAGCGTCTTGGTAGGCAGCAGGATCAACGATGTTGGCACCGGTCATCTGCGACGACGACGGGTTGCCCGGGCTGCGTGAACCACTGATCGAGTCAGGCTTGGAAGCCAGGTTGAAGGTATGGCCGGCGATTGCCGCGTCCGGATCAGCGCTGTCGCCGTCCTGGAAGTTGATGTCCAGGCGCATGTCGACACCACGGAAACCGATACTGCCAGGGACCTTGGGATCAAGGGTGCCGCCCCCCGTTGCCTCCAGCGTGACATCGTTGTTATTGGCATCGATGATCTTGAACTGGGTGCTGCTGGTGAACGTGATGGTATAGGGTTCGCCGCTACGGAAACGGTCGTTGTACACCGTACTACCGGAGAGCTGGCCATCGGAAAGACGCACACGACCATCGTCTGGGGTTGGCGCGGTTAGCGAGGTCTGGCTGCGGCTGGTATTGAGTGCTTGCTCGAAGACGCTGTAACCACTGTCGTTGGTGGCCATGCTGAGCATGTCGCCGACCTGCAGGCTCAGGGTGCTTTGATCGCCCTGGTAGCTGTAAGTACCGTCTGCGTTGCGCATGTAAGGCGGGGTGTCGCCACGCGAGCCGGAGAAAATATATTTGCCGTTCTCGTCACGGCTGTTCATCAGGCTGTAGAGCTGCTCTTCGAGCTGAGTCAACTCTTGGGCGTTGGCCTTGCGATCGGCATCGGTGAAACCACCGCTACCGGAACTGATCGCCAGCTCCTTGACCCGCGCCAGCACGTTGGTGATGGAGGTCAGGGTCGACTCGGAAGTCGCCAGGCTATTGCGCACACTGGTGATGTTGCCGTTGTACTGATCGAGCAGGTTGCTCTGCTGCTGTAATTGCAGCAAGCGCGCAGCCCCTACCGGATCATCGGCAGCCGTGCGCACACGAATGTTGTCACTGGCCTGCTGACCGGTCTTGACCAGATTGGAGAAGTTGTTCGAGTAGTTCGAAGCACTGGTCTGGTAGAACTGGGAAGTAGAAATACGCACGGTCTACCACTCCTTAAAGGGCATTGATCAGCGTGGAGAAGATTTCCTGCGCCGCTTTGATGATCTGCGACGAGGCCGTGTAGTACTGTTGGTACTTGATCAGGTTGCCGGCTTCTTCATCGAGCTGGACGCCCGACAGCGAGTCGCGCGAAGCCTTGGCCGAGGTGTGCAGGGCCGTGGTCGAATCCACGTCCATCTGCGCCTGGGCGGTCTTGCCGCCGACGTTCTCCACCAGTTTGCCGTAGGCGTCGGTGAGGCTGATGCCCTTGCCATTGGCACCGATTTCAACCGTACCCTTGGTCTGCAGGTCGATCACCGCCTGGCCGTTACGGTTGTTGTCCGAGCCCGGCCCCGTCAGCGATATGGTGTAGTTGTCACCTTCCTTGGGCGCTCCGGACACTTCCATCTCGAAGCTGAACGTCTTCTGGACACCGTTGGCATCGTTGATCGGCGCTCCGGTGGAGTCGACCATCGGCACCGAGAACTGCAGTTTGTTGGCCTGGCCCGGGATGATGGTGCCGGAACCCAGCGGGTCACCCTTGGCATCGAGCAGCTTGTAGGTCTGCGGGGTGGTTTTTTCATCACCGAACACCAGCTTCACCGGCGTCGAATACTTCAGGCCGTTCTGCAGGTCCAGGCGCTGGGCAGGATCGTAGATATCCAGCGACGAGGTCAGATCGGGCTGACCGATGATGCCGGTGCCCTTGTTGCCCGAGCCGCTGGTAGCGTTCAATGGCGAGGCCAGCGCCAGGCGCTTGGGATCGGTGAGAACGGTGTCGAGGTTGCTGGCGGCATTGCGGGTCGGGGTGATCTTGAAGCTGTCACCGGCGCTCATGCCACCGCTATTGAGCTTGAGGGCGAAACCATCGATCACGGGTGCCGGGTCGTCGGTAATGTCGAAGGTGCCCATGTCGGTACCCTCCGGCAGCTTCTTGACGCTGTAGCCGGTGGCACTGGTGAAGGTCACCTGGTAGTCGCTGGTGCTCAGCTTGCCAGTGTCCTTGATGACCACATCAAGCATACCGTTGCCGGTGTTGCCGGCTTTGGCAATGCTGCGCTGACTGATCAGCTCAGGGCTGTTGATGTTATTGAACAGGGCCGCACCGAATTCACCATTCTTGTCGATACCCTGGGCCAACTGGCGGTTGATCTGATCAGCCATGACCAGCGCCACGCGCCCCAGCTCGTTGAGCGACGGGTCGAGCACTTCGCTGCGATAACGCAGCAGGCCGCCAATCTCGCCGCCCTTGAGGCTGGAGGTGACGTCCATGACCGTGGTGCCGCGGTTGAGCTGGAGGCTGACGCGGGTCGGGTCGTTCTTGCTCGGTACGGTTTCCAGGGTGTTGATGGTCTTGCCCATCACCAACGGCTGGCCGTTCTCCAGGTAGATATCCAGATTGCCCTCACGCTCGACCACCTGGGTACCGATCAGCTCGGACAACTGACGCACCGCTTCGTTGCGCTGGTCGAGCAGGTCGTTCGGGGTGCCCTGCATCTGCGAGATCTGGTCGTTGTACTGGGCAATGGTTGCCGACAGTTTGTTGACCTGATCAGCCATCGACGACAGGTTGCCATTGATGTTGCTGTTCTGTTCGTTGAGCTGATTGGCGATGGTGTTGAAGCGCTTGCTCAGCGATTGCGCACTGGTCAGCAGCAACTGGCGCGAAGCATCCTCGTTGGGCTTGGCGGCCGCGCTTTGCATGGCGGTGAAGAAACTCTTCAAGGCGCCGGTAATACCGGTATCGGCGTCGGACAGCATGCTGTCGATCGGCGCCACCTGGTTGAGATATGCCGCAGCATCACTGTTCAGCGAGGTGGTGGTACGCAACTGGTTTTCGAGGTAGGCGTTGTACACCCGGCGCACATCGGACAGGGTCGTACCGGTGCCGATAAACACATTGCCGTTCTGCTGCGAGCCGTTGGCCCGCTGCACGTTCTGCTGGCGCGAATAACCAGCGACATCGGCATTGGTAATGTTGTTACCCGTGGTGTGCAGGCCTGCCTGACTAGCGCCGAGCCCCGACATTCCGATGTTGATCAAACTCGCCATGGTTCAAACCTTATAGTTGCGTAGTGGTGCCAATCGCAGCGTAGCTTTCGTAGGATTTCATTTGCTTGGCGATCTGCGAGATCTTGCTCGCGTAATCCGGGTCGGTTGCGTAACCGGCCCGCTGCAGCTCGCGTACAAACTGTTCCGGTTTATCGGCAGCCTTGACTGCTTCTTTATAGCGAGCGTTGTTCTGCAACAGACTTACCAGGTCATGGAAACTGTCTTGATAGGAATCATAGGAACGGAACGCCGCCGTCTCCTTGACGAACTGGCCATCGCGAAACTCGCTGGTGATCGCCCGCGCCTGGTCACCCTGCCAGTTGCCGGTAGCCTTGATGCCAAACAGGTTATGACTGCTGCGACCATCGTCCTGACGCATGACCGACTTGCCCCAACCGGTTTCCAGAGCGGCTTGCGCCACCAGGTAGCGAGGGTCGATACCGATACGCTTGGCGGCCTGTTCGGCCATCGGCAGCATGGTCGCGACAAAGTCATCCGAAGAACTGAAAGCGCGCTTGGCCGGTGCCAACGGCGGCTGTGCCATGGCGCGGCCGTAGATGCGCAGGTTGCCCGGCGCGGCGAAGGCTTGCGCCGGCTGCCAGTCGCCCTTGACCACGGCGTCGCCGGCAAGGGTCGAACGCCCGGGGATCGGTGCGGTATTGGTGGTGGCCGGCACACCGCCCGCTGCCGGCACCAGGCCCGCCAACAAGCGATCGGTCAGTTTGCCCGGCAACGCCAGACGACGGGAATTGAGCGCTGCCACATCATTACGCGTAACGGCAGTTTCCTGCACGCGCTCAGGCACCCCGACGGCCGTCGCACCCAATGGTCGCGGCTGGACATCGAAGCGCGGGAACGGGCTGGTATTGCTCGCGGAAACCGCCTTCTGCTTGGACAGCTGACGCATCAACACATCCTGCAGACCGATGCCACCGCCTTCACGGGACATGCTCACCGCCAGCTGCTGGTCATACATCTGCTGGTACTGCTTGGTGGTCTCGGTGTTGAGCGGGTTGTCCTTGGCCAGCACATCGCTGGCCGAACGCATCGACTTGAGCATCTCGTTGAGAAACAGTGACTCGAATTCCTGGGCCACCTTGCGCAGGTTGGCCTCACTGTCGCGGTCGCCGACCTTCAACGAGCTGAGTCGATTGAGGTCGGTGTAGGCTCCGGTGTCAGCCATGTTGGCTATCGGGTTTTTCGGCATTTCCATGCGCCAGTCCTCAGATCACGATCAGGTCGGCTTGGAGCGCGCCGGCCTGCTTCAGCGCTTCGAGAATCGCCATCAGGTCACTGGGGGCCGCGCCCACCTGGTTCACTGCACGAACGATTTCATCCAGCGTGGTACCCGGGCCGAACTTGAACATCGGCTTGGCTTCCTGCTCGGCATTGACCCTCGAGCGCGGTAC
>OEPS010000146.1_pt1 | contig 26675 bp, 21 predicted proteins | sample 1539411 | NCBI WGS metagenome assembly OEPS01 (sample SAMN02671747, study PRJEB22543) | soil metagenome | biome: bacteria | place: China:Hunan Province, Lengshuijiang City | collected 2012-10-15 | depth 0.08m m
AAAGCCTCCCCTCGCCGGCGAGCGCGATCATCCCGTCGGGAAAGACGAGGGTCAGCTCGCCATTGCGGAAGCGCACCCCCTCGATCGTGCCTAACGGCAGGGGGAGCCGCCGCGCTCCGTCCGCGGAGGCGATGGCGGCGCCATCCTCCGCAAGCTCGAGGACGACGTCGCCGCTGACTGTCGCGCCGCGCCAGCTCCCGGTGGCGGCGACCGGGTAGCGACCCTCGAGGGCGCCGTGACGGCCGGCGCTCACCACTCCTCGTCGTCGAGGTCCGCCGCGCAGACGACCGGCCGCTTGCCGGTGCGCCGCTCGTAGCGCGCCATGAACTCGGGGAGCGAGTCGGCGCTGTACGACTCGCGGGGCAACCCGATCACCGCCACCGCGTCCTCGATCTGCGCGATCGTCCCCTCGACCTCGACGAGGATGTCCATCCGCGGGTAGCTCTCGAAGCGCACGGTCGCGCCGCGCAGCTTGAACTGGACGATGTCGCGATCGATCGTTCGCGTCACCTGGAGCCCGAGTCGTTCCATCATCTCGCTGAGCGCCGCCGCGTCACCGACCGTCGTGCCGATCTCCTCGCGCAGCTTGTAGCCATTCTCGGCGCGCGTCGGTCCCTTCCACTCGAGCGTGGCCTCGGTGCCCGCCCGCCCGCTGAACACGCGGATGCGCAGCACGTGATCGCGCGCGCAGATGGTCTCGGCCTCGGTGTCCCAGCGGCGGTCCTGGAGGTAGCCCTCCTTCTCGAGCACGCCGCCGCCCTCCTCGACGAGCCGTCGTCGAAGGGCGAGATCATCGACGACCGCCTTGAGCTCGGTCTCGGTCATGCCGCGGGGCTATCCGACAATCGCCGCGACGAGCGCGGCGGTGTCGCTGAGGTCGGGGAAGGCGGCAGTCGCACCGTGCGACAGTAGCTCGTCGACGCCGTAACGGCCAGTCGCGACGCCGATCGCCCGCGCGCCGATTCCCCGGCCGCAGGTCATGTCGGCCGGGGTGTCGCCGATGACCACGAACCGTTCCCCGGCGACGTGAGCGCCGAGCAGCTCGCCGGCACGCTGCTGCGCGATCGGCGGGAGCGAGGGGCGGTCCTCGTGATCGGAGCCGAACGCGGTGACGCGGAAGCGCGCCGGGTCGATCCCGACCGCGCGCAGCTTGGCGTCCGCGCCGGGGGCGACGTTGCCGGTGAGCAGCCCGAGGATGACGTCGTCGCGTGCGTCGAGCGCGTCGAGCAGCTCGGGGACGCCGGGCAGGCGCGTCGGCGGGTGGGCCGGGTCGCGCAGCGCCGAGTGCAGCTCGCGGACGTAGATCGCGAGCGCGCGATCCATCCGCGCGTCGATCACCTCATGGTCATGGCCGGCGAGGGTCATCAGCTCGCGAACGATCTGCCTGTCGGTCTTCCCGTCGAACCGGTGGCCGGCGGGGCCGCTCCCGCCGAACACCTCCGTCAGCGCGGCGTTGACCGCGCGACGCCCCGCCCCATCGCTCCACAGCAGCGTCCCATCGATGTCGAAGAGGACGACCGTCGGATGCGATCCGTTCCCCGCCGGCGCGGTCACGTGCGCGTCAGGAGGAGGCCGGTCATGATCGCGACCGCGCCGAGCACCTGGATCACCGTCGGCTTCTCGCCTAACGCGATCCAGGCGACGACCAGGGCGACGACCGGCTGCAGGTTGCTGTACATCGCGCTCCGTGTCGGGCCGAGGACGCGGACCCCGCGGTACCAGAAGAGATAGGCGACCGCGAGCGCGAGCAGCCCGCTGTAGAGCAGCGCACCCCACGCGCCGATCGGGAGCGCGTTCCACGGAGTCGCCGCGACCTGCGGCATCGACACGGCGACGAGGGGGATCGCCCCGCCGACCATCGTCAGCGCCGAGAGGGGAATTCCCGGCACGCGCTCGGTGTACGGCTTGAGCAGCACGGTGTACAGCGCCCAGCAGAAGCAGGCCGCGAGCACCAGCATGTTCCCGGCGAGCGTCGCGACGTCGCGCGTGATCGCCGGATCGGTCTTCCCGCTGCCGAAGACGACCAGCGCCATGCCGAAGAGCGACGCACCGATCCCGAGCACCTTCCGCCGCGTGACTCGCTCGACGCCGAGGATCCGGCCGATGATCGCCATCAGCGCCGGCGCCGCCGCGAGGACGAGCGCCGCATCTCCCGCCCGCGTGCGCGCGATCCCCTCGATGAAGAACCACTGATAGAGCCCGTTGCCGAGGACGCCGAGGCCGAGCAGCGCCAGCGCGTCGCGCCGTGTCGGCCACGGCTCGCGCATCGCGAGCGCGATGAAGCCGAGGGCGACCGCGGCGATGGTGACGCGGCCGCTGTTGAAGGCGAGCGGCTGCAGGAGCTGCGCGCCAACTTTCACGACGATGAAGTTGACGCCCCAGATCAGGGCCATCAGGACCAGCAACGCGTCGGTGCCCCAGTGATGAGGGACACTGGAGTTGGCGGCAGTTTGATGTGGTTCGACAAGGGTGGAGGACATCGGAGAAAGATAACGAGCGACGGACGGGGGACCTGGGATGAGCGCAGCCGCCTAAGGCGGCTGGCGCGATGAGGGATGGTGGGACGTGGGGGGAACAGCAGGACGTGGGATGAGGGAGTGGCGCCGTTGTCCGGTGTGGCGTACTTCGGACGAGGGACGGACCAGGGACGAGGGACGGACTGGGGACGAGGGAGGGATGAGGGAGGAACCAGGGTGGTGATGGCGAGGGAACGATGGTGGATGGCGGTCGATGCGGCGGTAAAGTCGCGGCATGACAGAGCCGGACGAGGACGAGACGCCGAGAGAGAGCGAGCGCGCGCGCGAGCGGGACGACCAGCAGGCGAACCGAGGGGCGCTTGGGCGGGTGACGGCGCATATGCTCGCGCTCGAGGCGTCGGATCGCGCGTGGGATGATGCGCGCATCATGCACCGCGAGCCGCTGCTCCGGACGATTGCGGAGCAACTCATGAAGTCCGCGTCGGCCATCAGCGCACACATCGCGGATGGGTACGGGCGACGCTCACCGCGCGACAGGATTCGCTTCTACGAGTACGCCCTCACGGAGAACGGAGAAGCGGAGACGTGGTATCGGAACGGGCGACACGTCCTCCCACCCGACGTGGTCGAGGAGCGCATTGCGCGACTGACCTCGATCCGGCGGCTCGTTCTTACGATGATCAAGCGCGAACGCGGTGGCGGCGGCTGGAACGACCCCAAGGGACCGCCTAACCGCCGCTAGTCCTTCTCCCTCCCCGGTCCCTTCCTCATCCCTCGTCCGTCCCTCATCCCTCGTCCGTCCCTCATCCCTCGTCCGTCCCTCATCCCTCGTCCCTCGTCAACTACGCCGCAGGGATCAACGGCGCCACTCCCTCATCCCTCGTCCGTTGGTGGCCCACGTCCCACCATCCCTCATCGCGCCAGTCGCCTTAGGCGACTGCGCCCATCCCTGATCCCTCGTCCGTCCCTCGTCCCTCGTCCGTCGTCCCTCGTCGCCCTATGTTGCAGTCATGCGCATTGCTTTCGCTTTATTTGCCGACGCCGCCAACCTCTCCCAGGAAGGAAAGCTGAACGTCCTCGGCGTCTTCGATGCCGTCCAGGTCGGCCAGCTCCCGACGATCCATCCACGCGCCCACCTCGTCGCCCGCATCACCGGATCGCGGAGTGACGTCGGCGTCCACGCGATGACCCTGATCTGGCGCACCCCGTCCGGCGAGACGATCTGGTCGAGCAACGGCGAGCTTGGCATCGAGCAGCCGCCGGCAGGGGTCGAGCAGATGGACCTGCCGTTCATCGCCGCGCTCGACCTTCCGCTGGATCGGGCGGGCACCTTCACGCTGGCGATCGAGATCGATGGCGAGCAGATGGCCACCGTCCCGCTCCAGGTCCGCTCGTCCGCGCCGCCCCCGGGGCCGCGGATTCCCGGCAGCCCGCTCGTCAGCTGAAGCGGCTTCGCGGCGCGCCGGTCCGAGCGCCTAACGCGCGACCGGGGGGATCCTCCGCGCGCCGGTGAACCGGCTGCGCAGCTTCTCGACGTAGAGGTCGTCGGTGTCGTCGAGCCGCTCGATCGCGACCCCGCCCCTGCCTAACGCGGAGTGGATCATCGACCGGTCGCCGAGGGCGATCCCGACATGCGTCACCCGGCCGTCGTCGCGGTCGGAGAAGAAGAGGAGGTCGCCGGCGGCGAGCGCGAGCGGGTCGGTGCCGGCGCTCTCCCCCGCCGTCGCCTGCTGCCAGGCGTCGCGAGGGAGGGTCATGCCGTGCAGTCGGAAGGCGGTCTGGACGAGCCCCGAGCAATCGGCGCCCCACGGAGTCGCGCCCCCCCAGAGGTAGGGCGTCCCCTCGAAGATCGTCGCCGCGGTGCGGGCGGCGGCGGCGGGGCTCGGGGGGTGCTCGCCGCGCAGCGCGTCGGCGGCGAGGGCGCGGCCGCTCTCGATGGTGTCCTCGGGGAGGAGCAGCGCTCCGGGCGGGAGGACGCGGCGGCGCTCGCCGGCGTTGCGGACGACGCAACCGAGTGACGTCAGCCGCGCCTCGGGCTTTGGCGGGACGGCGAGCGGGGCGAGGTAGCCGGCGTGAACCCAGCCCGTGTAGCCGTCGTCGCCGCGGAGCTGGTGCCAGTCGCCGGTCGACTCGATGACGGACAGGGTATGGCCGCCTAACGCCTGGGAAACCTGGGGACTCGACACCCTCGGCTCGGCGTGCATCGGCGCGTAGGAGCCGATGACGACGACCTGCTTGCTCATCGCGAGAGCGCCCCGGCGAACGGGTCGCCCTCGTCGGCGAGGCCGGGGATGCCGTCGCGGCCGCGGGCGAGCCTGACGGCACGCTCGATCGCCTCCTCGAGGGCACAGGCGGCGAGGACCCCGGCGGCGACCGGGTCGCCCGGCTCGCCGTCGAGGGGGGAGAGCGCGAAGACGATGTCGCCGTCGAAGGCGGTCCCGGCCGGGGTCACCCGCCGGTGCAGCCCGGCGGTCGCCGCCTCGGCGACCGAGGCGAGGTCGGCGCGGGAGAAGGCGCTGCTCACCGCGACCACCGCCAGCGTCGTGCTGGCCGGTGCCGGCGCCTCGGCGGCGAAGCCGCGCGAGATCCCGCTGGCGAGCAGGGCGACCGAGTCGGCGAAGCCCCCGGTCTCCGAGCGGGCGCCGGCGATGATCCGGCCGCGCGAGTCGCGGACGTCGCCTAACGCGTTGACGACCGCGACCGCGCCGGCGACGAGATGGCCGGCGCGCGCGGTCGCGCAGCCGAACCCTCCCTTCATCGCGCAGCCCGGACCGGCCGCCTTGCCGACCGTGGCCCCGGTGCCGGCGCCGATGCTCCCCTCGCCGATCTGGTCGGCGCGGGCGGCGCCGCACGCCTCGTACGCCATCTCCGCGGTCGGCCGCGCGTCGAAGCTGCCTAACGGCGCGAGGTCGAAGATGACCGCGGCGGGAACGATCGGGACGACGCCGCGGCCGACCGGGAAGCCGCGGCCATGCTCCTCCATCCAGCGCATCACCCCGGCGGCCGCGTCGAGCCCGTAGGCCGAGCCGCCGGTGAGGAGGATCGCGTCGACGCGGTCGACGAGATGATGCGTCGTCAGCGGGAGGAGCTCGCGGGTGCCGGTCGCGCGTCCGACCACCGCGGCGGCACCGCGCATCGCGCCCTCGACCGGGCGGACGACGGTGCACCCGGTCGCGCCTTCCTCGTCCGTCGCGTGGCCGACCGCCACCCCGAGTGACGCGAAGCTCGGTGTCGTGTCGATCCGGATCGCCCCGCGCGGAACGGTCACTTGCGGGCCGCGCCCCCGGCCTGCTCGTCGCGCAGCTCCTGGCAGACCTTGCAGAGCGAGACACCGCGGAAGTTGCAGATCATGCAGATGAAGGTACCGCAGTCCACGCACGGATACCCTTCGGAGGCACGCTCCTCCTTTCCACAGGCGCGGCACACCATCATGTCGCGTTCCTTGAGATCGGTCATCGCGCCGCCTCGAGGTTGTAGTCCTTGATCTTCTTGATCAGTGTCGCCCGCGAGATCCCGAGCTCGCGCGCGGCCCGCGTCCGGTTGCCGCTGTGCGCGCGGAGGGTGCGCTCCATGTGCACCCGCTCGACTTCCTCGAGCGACTTCGGCACGTAGTGCTCGACGCTGGCGCCGCTCGCATCGCGGACCTCCGATGGAAGATGCATCGGGAGCACCTCCGGCGCACCCCGCCCCATGATCATCGCCCGCTCGAGCACGTTGCGCAGCTCGCGGATGTTCCCCGGCCACGCGTACTTGAGGAGCCGCTCGAGCGCCGCGTCGGACACGCGCTCCGGCGCCTCGCCGAGCTGCGGGTGGAGCTCGTCGAGCACCGCGCCGATCAGCTGCACCAGGTCCTCGCGCGCGCGGGCGCGCAGCGGGGGAAGGGTGATCGGCATCACACTCAGCCGATAGTAGAGGTCCTCGCGGAAGCGGCCGGCGGTGACCTCGTTGACGAGGTCCTTGCTCGTCGCCGCGATCAGCCGCAGCTCGACGCGCACCTCCTCCGTCCCGCCGAGCCGCCGGAAGCTCTTCCCCTCGAGGACGCGGAGCAGCTTCGGCTGCAGCGCCGCGTCGAGGTCGGCGATCTCGTCGAGGAAGAGCGAGCCGCCGTTGGCGATCTCGACCAGCCCGATCTTCCGCTCGCGGGCCTCGCCTAACGCTTCCTTCTCGTGGCCGAACAGCTCCGAGTCGAGCATCGTCGACGTCAGGCTGGCGCAGTTCACCTCGACGAAGGGACGCGCCGCGCGCGGGCTCTGGGCGTGAATCAGCTCGGCGACGCGTCCCTTCCCCGTCCCGCTCTCCCCGAGCAGCAGCGCGGTGGTCTTGTCGCTCCTGGCGAGGAGGGCGATCTGGTTGGCGACGTCGGTCATCGCCGGCGAGATGCCGAGCAGCGCCCCGCCGGCGGTGGTGTCGCCGCGGCGGCTGGTGAGGAAGCGGTTCATCTCGCGCAGCTTCGCCTTCTCCAGCGCGCGGTCGGCGGCGGCACCGAGGTGCGCCAGCTCGACCGGCTTGACGAGGAAGTTCTCCGCCCCGGCGCGCATCGACTCGACCGCGACCTCGACGTCCCCCTGGCCGGTGATCATGATGACCACCGCCTGCTCCTCCTGCAGCCTCGCCAGGACGTCGAGCCCCGACGCGTCGGGAAGGTGGAGGTCGAGGAGGACGAGGTCGGGACGGGCGCGACCGTACGACGCGAGCCCCTCCTCGGCGCTGTGGGCGACGAGCACCTCGTGGCGCGACCGCTCGAAGAAGCGGGCGAGCGTCGAGGTGATGTCCGGTTCGTCGTCGATGATCAGGATGATCGCCATCAGGCCGCCGCCTCCGAGATGAGCCGTGCAACGTCCTCGAGGACGAACGGCTTGCTGATGTACGGGCGCCCGCTGCTCGCGATGAAGTCGCCCAACGTTCCGCTGTGCGCGTCACCGGTGACGAAGATGACGCGCTTCGCCAGCTGCGGGTCGCGGGCGAGGAGCGTCCGGTAGACGACGTCGCCGGCGACGTCGGGCATGCGCAGGTCGAGGAGGATCGCGTCGTACCGGTGCGACTCGAGCCGCGAGACCGCCTCCATCCCCGAGCTGGCGACATCGACCTTGTGGCCGAGGGAGCGGAGGAAGAGCTGCAGCGCCTCGCGGACCGAGCTCTCGTCGTCGGCGACGAGGATCCGCCACTTCCGGGCGGCATCCGCGGATGATGCCTCGGCCGCGCCCTCCCCGGCCGCCGGCGGCGCGACACGCGGCAGCTCGACGGTGAACGTCGCGCCGGCACCGGGGGTCGAGGTCACCGTGATCTCGCCGGAGTGCTCGCGGACGATCCCCTCCGAGATCGACAGGCCGAGTCCCGTTCCCTTGCCGACCGCCTTCGTCGTGTAGAAGGGGGTGAACAGCTTGTCGATCGACCGCTCGTCGATCCCCGGACCGCTGTCGCGAACGTTGAGGACGAGCTTCCCGCCGCGCCGCCGCGTCTCGAAGGAGATCTTCCGCTCCCCGTTCCACCCTTCCATCGCCTGCTCGGCGTTGGTGAGGAGGTTGAGCACGACCTGCTGGAGCTGGAACGGGTCGGCCCAGGTCTCGGGAATCGACGGGTCGAGGTCGAGCACGAGCTCGACGCGGGCGACGCGCAGCGCGTAGCGCCGCAGCTCGACGGTGTCGGCGACGATCTGGTTGAGGTCCGTCGCCTGGCGCTCCGGCTGGTGGCGGCGGGCGAAGGTGAGGAGGTTGCGCACGATCCTCGACGCGCGCCGTGCCTCGTGGTTGATGCTCTCGACCGCGCGCTGCCGCTCCTCGGTCGTCTCCGGCTGCGACATCAGCAGCTGCGAGAAGGCGAGGAGGCCGGCGAGCGGGTTGTTCAGCTCGTGGGCGACGCCGCTGACGAGCTGCCCGATCGCCGCCAGCTTCTCCTGCTGGAGGAGCTGCTCGACGAGCCGCTTCTCGTCGGTGACGTCGCGGACGATGCCTAACGCGCCGACGACGGCGCCGCGCTCGAGGATCGGGGCGGTGATCAGCGACGCCGGGTGCGGCTCGCCGTCGGCGCCGATGAACCGGACCTCGACGCGCGGCCGCTCCCCGGCCAGCGTCGCCCGGAGCGCCTCCTCCATGATCGCGCAGTCGCGCGCGTCGCAGAGCTCGAGCGCGGGGCGGCCGATGAGCGTCGCGCGGTCGCGTCCCGTCGCCTGCTCGAGGGCGCGGTTGACCGAGGTGAAGCGCAGGTCGCCGTCGAGGGTGAAGATCGCGTCCGCCGCCGACTCGACCAGCCGCTCGTAGCGCGCTTCGGAGCGCTCGAGCGCCTCGGCGCGCGCCTTCTCCTCGGTGACGTCGCGCGCGACGCCGAGCACGCCGAGCACCGCGCCGCCATGGCGGATCGGGGTGTTCGTCACCGAGACGAGCCGCACCTCACCCGACGGGGTGACGATGTGGGCGTCATAACGGCGCGACTCTCCGCCGAGGGCGAGCCGGAAGTTGTGCTTGACCTCGTCCACGTCCTCCTCGCGCACCAGCGGCAGCGTGCTGCGGCCGAGCAGCTCGTCGCGCGAGCGGCCGCTGAGGAGGCAGGTCGCCTCGTTCGCCGAGGTGATCGCGCCGCGCGCGTCGAGGGTGTAGATCGCGTCCGACGCCGACTCGACGAGGTGGCGGTAGCGCGCCTCCGACTGTCCCATCGCGTCGCGGGCACGCCGCTCGGCGGTGACGTCGCGCATCGAGGCGACGGTGCCGGTGATCTTCTCCCCCTCGCGCAGCGGCGCGGTGCTGACCGCGACGTAGCGGCGCTCGCCGCCGGCACGGAGCACGATCGCGTCGTAGCGCTGCGGCTCGCCCCTGAAGCCGGCCTCCTCGTGGCGGCGGACCTCGTCGCGCAGCTCGGGGGCGACCACGTCGGCGACGGCGACGCCGACCAGGTCGCCGCGCCCGAACAGCGCTTCCGCCGCCGGGTTCGCGAACGCGATCCGGAGGTCGAGATCGGTGATCACGATCGCGTCGTTCGCCGTCTCGAGGACGCGGCGGTGCCGCTCGCCGAGCAGGGTGACCTCCTCGAACAGCCGGGCGTTGACGACGGCGACGGCGACCTGCTCGGCGAGGCGGTGGAGGACCCGGGCGTCGGCATCGGTGAAGTCGGTCTCGCGGTTGATCACCGAGAGGATGCCTAACGGTCCCTGCTTGGTGTTGAGCGGCGCGATGATCGTCTTCTGCATCTTCGCCGCCTCGATCGACGGGCTGTAGCCGGTCGGCTCGGAGGAGAGCTCGTTCGAGATGACCGTCTTCGCGGTGAGAAGGGCGCGCCCGCTCATGCTGGCGTTGATCGGGATGTGCATCCCGAGGATCGCCTTCGCCGCCCCCGACGCTTCGACGATCTCGAGGTCGTCGCCGACCCGCAGCCCGATGCAGGCGCCCTCCGAGCGGAGGAGCGCGGTCGCGTGGCGGAGGATGAGGGGGAGCACCTGGGCGAGGCGGAGCGATTCGCCGACCGCGCGGGCGACGTCGGCGACCGCCTCGCCGGCGCGCTGCTCGCGCTGCGACTCGGCGTAGTGACGGGCGTTGATGATCGCCGTCGCCGTCTGCGCCGCCATCGTGTGCAGCACCTCCTCGTCCTCGGCGCCGTACTGGTTCGGCTTCGCCGCGTAGACCGCGATCACGCCGAGCAGCTTCGCGCCGACGAGCATCGGGACGACCAGCAGCGACCGCGCCGGCCCGCCGTCGCCGACGGTGTCGTCGGCCGACGCGAGGGCGTTCTTGTTCGGGTCGTAATCGCTGATGCGCACCGAGCGCCCGGTCCGCGCGACCTCGCCGATCGGCCCGTGGCCGAGCGGGGCCGGGTTCCGGGCACGCCGGATCCCGCGGACGGACCGGAAGAGCGTCGTGACGAAGTTCTCCTCGACGTCGGGCGACGCGATGACGATCCCGTCGCAGGGAACGACGCGGCCGATCTGCCGCGCCAGCTCGTGGACGATGTCGTCCTCGTTGAGCGAACGGGCGAGCATGACGCCAACTTCGTGGAGGCGGGCCAGCCGGTCGGCGCGGCGGCGCGCGATCTCCACCAGCTCCGCCTGTTCGATCATGTACGCGACCTGCTGCCCGAACAGCTCGACGGTGCGCACGCGCGCCAGCGTCGGACGGTGACGGTCGATCGGGTCGTCGAGGACGAGCGTCGCGATGATGCGGCCGTCGCTTCCCTTCAGCGGGACGAGCAGCGCATCGCGCGGGTTCCACTGCGGGTCCACGCTCGGCTCGAGGCGGCTGGAGAGACCGCCGTGGAACTCCCGGGCGATCCACTCGTCGCTGGCATCGAGATAGAAGGACTGCGAGACGCGGAACCGCTCGAGCGACGCGAGGCGGCGCTTCCAGACGACCCCGGGCGCCGGGCGGTCGCGCAGCTCGCGGGCGTCCTCCGGGGTCAGCCCGACGCAGACGAGCTTCGTCTGGTCGAGGTTCTCGTTCCGCAGCGTGATCGCGACGCGCCCGAAGCCGATCTTCCGGATCGCGTTGACGATGACGTCGAGCCGCGCCTCGAGCGTGGTCTGCTGCTCGGCGTCGACGAGCGCCTCGTGCAGGAGGAAGAGGTGGTCGCGGTCACGCGACAGCTCCCGCAGCGCCTCCGCCGGCTCCCCGCGCGCCGACGCGGCCGTCCCGTCCGGGCCGACCGGCGCGACGAGCGGCACCGATGGACGGGCGGGCGGAGCGGACGACGACGAACCGCTGGACGGAGGAATGTCGGTCATGGATGCGCGCGACCCGCGCCCTCAGGCGCGGAGCGAAATCGTATGTTTTCTCGACAGTCGGTCGACTACTTCTTCCTGCGCGGAGCCAGGAGCGTTGCCGCGAGCGGCTCGACCCGCGCCCCGAAGGGAGTAGGGCCGAGCAGGTCACCATCGGCCTGCGCCTGGCAGGGAGGATCGGTCTCGATCCGGAAGACGGTCCCCGCGCGGAACAGCATGCACGGGTCGCTGCGGAAGTCCTTCCGCGACAACCGCCAGAGGATCCGGATCGCGTCCGTCAGCCCTCCCGGACTAAAGACGCACAGGTCCAGCTTTCCGTCATCTTGACGGATTCCGGGGCCGAGGGATAGGCGATCGTTGAGCACTGCCCCGAAATTGGTCAGCATCACCGCGGCAGCGTCGCGCTCTATGAGCTCCCCGTCCACGGTCGCCCGGACGTGGACGTTGTCCCGCCGGAAGATCGCCCCCGCGGCGGCGAAGACGTACGCGCCGATCCCGATCCGCCGCTTCAGCCACGGCGAGGTGTGCTGGATCATCTGGCTGTCGATCCCCACTCCCGCGGCGAAGGCGAAGCGCCGCCCGTCGTCGAGGATCCCGAGGTCGACCCGGCGGATCTCCCCGCCGATCAGCGCCCGGACCGCGCGGCGCATCACGAGCGGGGTGCCCAACGCGCGGGCGATCAGGTTTCCGGTTCCCCCGGGGAGGATGCCGACCGGGAGCCCGCTGTTGGCGAGGGCGCCGACGACCTCCATCGCGGTGCCGTCCCCGCCTAACGTGAAGACCGCGTCGTAGCCGGCGGCCCGCTCGCGGCAGATCTCACCGGCGTGGCCGGGGCGCTCGGTGACGACGGGGTCGCAGTGGATCCCGGCGGCCGCCAGCTCGCGCAGCGCCGCCGTCCGCAGCTTCGCGCCTCGCCGCGACGCCGGATTCGCGACGAGGAGGACCCGCCTCATCAGAAGGTCCAGCTGCGGGTGAGGTCGAGACCGACCTGATGGCGCGGCTGGTTGCTCAGCTGCTGGGCGATCCCGTTCGGGTCGCAGAGCTTCACGCTCGCGCTGGGCTCGTAGCCCGCGGACACGGCGAAGCCGTGCGCGAGGCGATGGTTGATCGTCAGGCCGAGCTGGTCGAGGGCGCTGTTCGTCGTCGTCTTGCCGAAGACGCAGAGTCCCGCGCCGAGGCCGATGAACGTCCGCTCGTTGATCTGCTTGCCGAGGGTGACCCGGGAGTTCGCCAGCTGCGCGCGCGGGTCGAGTCCCTGGTTCGCCGCCGTCGCGTCGAGCGCACCAGCCTGGACGCTGAACACGTCGATCGCCGACCCGAGCCGCGAGTTCTGCAGCAGGTTGGCGGCGAAGCCCCCCGCCGACGCCGAGAGCAAGCCCGTGCCGAGGCTCTGATACGAAACGCTGCCGCTCCCCGTCACCTCGAAGCTCGGCTTGCCGAACGCGAGATAGCTGACGAGATCCGTCTGCGAGATCTGCAGCCCTTCGTCGCTGCTGAGGGTGAGCTCGGGGCGGAGCAGCGTCCCGCGAATCGCCACGCGCACGTGGACGTCCTGCCCGTTCTCGGTGCGCACGGTGTGCACCGCGCTGATGTCGAGCGCCGGGTTCACCTCCGGGTCGCCGGCAAAGGTGAGCCGCCCGCTCGTGACATCGAAGGTGCGCGAGATGGCCGGGCTCAGCTCGAGGCGGTACTGCCCGCGGTTCGCGGTCAGCGTCCCCTGGAGGGCGAGCTGCTCGGGCGCGGTCTCGCCTGACGCGGCGACGGTCGGATCGCGCCCCTTGGCGACGTTGACCTCCCCGCCGAGCTGGATCGCCGCTTCCGACGAGCGCAGCCAGACCTCGGGACCGATGACCAGGCGGACATTCTGCAGCTGCAGCCCCTGGACGACCGAGGTCGGCGCATCGCCGAGCAGCGCGCGATTGCGAAGCGAACCGTTCGCGAGGTCGCTGCCGAGCGTGTCGCTGACGTCGAGGACGCGCTTCTTCGTGAGCTCGGGGATGTAGATCGTCCCCTTGTCGATGATCACTGTGCCGGTGAGCGTCGAGCTCTTCGTCGAGCCGGCGAGATGCATCCCCGGCGACGAGATCCGGATGTCGCCGATCCTGCGCTTGTTCAGCGCGTGGAATCCGCGCGCCTCGACGTCGAGCGCGAATTTCGCGTTGCGCTGGCCCCTGGAGGCGCCGTGGAGGTAGTCGAGGTCGATGAAGCCGCGGGCCCCGATCGCGCCGCGCTCGCCGGGATCGTCGCTCTGCGCCGACACCCGGTCGATCGAGACGCTGTCGCCGTGCATCGAGATCGCCACCTCGACCGCCTTGACCCGGACGCCCAGCGCGGCGATCGCCGCGGCCCCGCCGTTCACCGCCAGCGCCCCCTCGATCGTCGGCCGCTGCCAGGTGCCGCCGAGGTCGCCGGCAATGCTGAACCGCCCGGCGGTGATGTCGAGCCCCGGGGCCAGCGTCTCGAGCACGGCGAGGTCCGCGCTGTCGGCGCGCACGTTCCCCCGCAGCGGCTGGTCGAGCAGCCGGTTCGTCCGCGGCTCGAGGGCGAGGTCGACCGGGAGCGCGACGCCGGCCACCATCGTCGCCTGCTCGCCGCGGTAGAAGCGCGCGGTCGCGCCGAAGCTCCGGTCGGCGTACTTCCCGGTCGCCTCGATCCGGTCGAGCCGCACCCCCGCCGTCTGCGGCTGCTGCAGCACCGACGTCCAGTCGACCAGCGGCGACGCGCGCGTTCCCGACAGCGCGACGCGGAAGGAGGCGAGCCCGCCTAACGGCACATGGGACTGCGCGAAGCTGGCGAGGTCGCCGAGCGGGACTCGCGTCCCGACCAGCGTCCCCGTGATCGCCGCGGTCGCGGGGAGCTGTGCCGAGAAGGCGATCGTCCCACCCCTGCCGTCCTCGAAGCGAAGGGGGGCGATGTCGACCGACGCCGGCGTCGCGACGATCCGCCCGGGCGCCGCCAGCCGCCACCGGCTGCCTGCCGCGCTCGTGTCGGCGGCGAGGATCAGCGAATCGAGGCGCGTCTCGACGGTGTCGCCGCGCATCGCGACCTCGGCCGCCGCCCGCGCGGTCTGGCCCGTCGTCTCCCGCGCCTCGAGCGAGAGCCGGCCGTGCCCGGGACCGTCGAGGGTGACCAGCCCGTCCATCCGGGCGAACACCACCCCGCCGATGCGCGCGGTGTCGACGCCGATGATGACGTCGCCTGACGGCGCGGCGGTGATGTCGCGGAGCGCGAAGGTTCCCTTCACCGCCGACGCGCTCGTCCCCGCCCGGTAGAGCGAGGCGGCGGCCACCGTCCCGCGGGCGTCGAGCGACGCGATCGATCCGGTGAGGGTCCCGGTCACCGAGAACGATCCCTCGAGGGAATCGGTGGCCGCGTTGGCCGCGACCCACCGCCGCAGCCCGCCGAGCGAGTCGACGAACAGGGCGACGCGCAGCGAGTCGCGCACGCCGGGGGCGAGCCCGATCCCGCCAGAGGCGAACACCGTCGCCGCCGTCGTCTCGAGGGAGAGCGAGTCGACCTGGAGCCGGCCAGCGCCGGCGGCGAGGCGCGCCCGTCCGGAGAAGATGCGCACTCCGTCCACCACCGATCCCGGATTGACCAGCGCCGCGATCCGCCCCGACAGGTTGGCGAGCGAGTCGCCGCTGATGTCGGTGTCGAAGCGCGCGTTGAGGTCGGTCACCGGAACGTCGGCGCGCTCGAGCAGGGTGCGGACGTCGAGGTGCGTGAGCGTCGTCTGCCCGCGCATCGCGTAGCCGGGCGGATAGCTGTCGAGGCGCCCCCCGAAGGCGACCGTCCCGGCCGCGCCGGTGAGCGTCGTGTTCACGTCGAGCGCTTCCGTCGTCCCCACGATCCGCGCCGGGCCGCTCACCAGCCCGCGTACCGGGAGCGCCGGGTACGACCGCGCGAGCTGGGTCAGCGAGAGCACCTTCGCGTCGAGCGTCATGTCGTACGTCATGAACACTTCGCCGTAGGTGACTCGCCCCGAGCCGGTCACGTGCGTCGGCTCCCCCGGGCCATCATGCCAGGTCAGGTCGCCATCCCTGAAGCGGACGTCGAGCCACGACGAGTCGAGCGTCGCCGTCCCCGATATCGTCCCGCGCAGCCGCGGGAAGTTCGGGTAGAGATACTGGATCGTGCGCAGGTCGCCGCTCGAGACGTTCACGTCGAGCCCGCGGAAGACGGTGAACGCGGGATAGAGGATGTCGAGCTCCCCCTTCGCCGTCGCGCGCGTCTCGGCGCCGGGAACGTGCGCGTCGCGGAAGACGAGGTTCGCCGCGTCCACCTTGAACCGGTCGAGCGGGCCACCCGCCGCCTTGAGCGTCCCCGAGATCGTCCCCTGCCAGTCGACCGGGAAGGGCTTTCCGTTCAGCGCGCGGATGAAGGCGAAATCGATCGGCGTCGCGGTGACGTCGAGGTTCCTGACCGCGAGCACGGGTCCGCCGACCGCGAAGGTCATCGCACCGGTGAGGTGCGACTTCGTGCTCCGCACGTCCATCTTCGACAGCTGGTACTCGATGACGTTCAGGTTCTTCGGGTCGTTGACGATGCGGAGCAGCGCGTGGCCGCCGCCCTCGGTCGGCAGCGTCGGGTAGACCCAGGCGACGTCAGCGAGGGAGATCGAGTCGGCCTTCACGTCGATCGCGTAGCGGATGGGCAAGTCGCTCCCCCAGACCACTTTCCCCTTCGCGCTCCCGTTGGAGCCGGGCAGGTCGAAGCGCGGGATGTCGAGCCAGACCGAGTCCCCGTGCACCCGCGCCACCGCCCGCACGTTGCGGAAGAGGAAGGGCGGGTCCGACTCCTTCACCGACATCCTCGCCGCGGTGTAGAGCTGGCCGACGCTGTCGGGGTCGGCGATGCGCATGTACGGCGACTCGATGTTCAGTCCCGTCCACCGCCAGGTCCTGGCGAACCCCTCGGCGGTGCGGCGGACCTCGTGCTCCTTCGAGCCTAACGCGTGGCGGACGGCGCTGTCCCGCCTGGCGCCGCGCAGCGAGTCGTCGGGATGCCAGGGCATCGTCAGGATGAACGTGCCGTCCCGGATCGTCACCGAGTCGGCGACGATGTAGTCGCCGAAGCCGCGCTGCGCCGAGATCGGCGGGCGCTTCTTCCCGTTGCCGGGGAAGGTGCGCCGGAAGTTCCACTCCCCGTTGACGTGGCGCCGCGCGTAGAAGACGGGGCGCGTCAGCTCGGCGTGCGAGAGGAGCACCCGCTTGTCGATGAGGTCGCGGGGGTTGTAGTCGAGCTTGATCGGGCCGCTCGCGAGCAGCAGCGAATCGTCGGGGTCGCGGATCTCGAGGGAGTCGACGATCACCCCGCCGAGCAGCCCGCCGTGGATGTCGCCGACGTACATCCGGCCGTGCACCGCGGGGCGGATGCGCCCGACGATGATGTCGCGGACCTTGTCGCGGCCGTAGGGGGTCTGCGTGACGAGCACGACGACGAGCCCGACCAGGAGGCCGAGCACGACGAGCGAGAGCCCGCTCACGAGGGCGACGAAGCGTCGCCGCGACATCCCCGCCATTTAGCTGATGCGACCCGGTTCTGGTGGTACCGACTGTGATGCTGCCTGCGGCTGCGCCGCGCTACCGGCCGGTCAGAACGCCTGGCCGATCGAGAAGAGCAGCACGATCTTGTCCGAGAACTTCTTCCGGCGCGCCGGCTGGAAGCTGGCGCTCCTGCACTCGTCCTGCTCCTGGACCCACTTCCCCCCGCGCTTGTGCAAGGTGGAGACGCCCGTCATCTGGAGGCAGACGGTCCCGCTCGACACGTTAGGCGTGGCGGGGCCGTCTTCGTTGCTCGCGCGATAGACGTCATTGTAGTACAGCTGCGCCTTCGGCTGGGTCCGATCATTGTACCCGGCAGTGATCCCGATGGGGCCGAGGAAGGTGAGGACGCTGAGGCCGAGCCCCGGCGTCACCCGCCAGCTCTGCGCCCGGAGCAGGGGGTTCGAGGTCTCCCAGACGTTGCCCGCGTCGGTGAACACCGTCCACTGCAGCAGGGTGGGAAGGAACGGGTCGCGAAAACGGACCTCGGCGTTGGCGACGACCAGCCGCGTTCCGCCGGTCGGCACCGCCTGATAGCCCTTGTTGGTGATCTGCGTTTCCGGCTTGCTCGGATCGCCGGGGCGCACGGCAAAGGTCCGCGTGGAGTCGTCGACGTTGGCCACGTCGACGAAGTTGCGCTTCGCGACGTAGACCACCGGCCCGAGCTCGTTCTGCTGCACCCCGCGAACGGTGTTCGAGCCACCCGCGTAGAGCCGTTCCTGCGGGGGGAGGAAGTTCGTCGACAGGTCGAAGCCCTGCAGCGTCGGCTTGAGCGGGGTGACGATTCCGCCGCGAAAGCGGAGCGCGAGCACCGCCTGGCCGCCTAACGGTGAATAGACGCTGCCGTCGACGATCCCGCGGTTGAACTGGAGCGAGGGTGAGGAGCCGACGTACTTCGACGCGTGCCGCAGCTCGAGGCGGAACACCCCGCCCTTCGTCGGGGTCAGCGGGATGTCGGTCCGGTCCACCGCCAGCGACGCGCTGGCCGCCGCGAGTCGAATGGTGTTGTCGGCGATCCGCGTGCGCAGCGCCTCGTCGCAGATCAGGAAGAGGCTGCAGAAGAACGCCGGGGCGGCGCGGGTGCGGCCGCGCTCGATCTGGTAGCCGAAGGTCAACGGTGCGCGGGCCCACTGCTCGCGCGTGACCTGGGCGAGGAGACCGATCGGCGTGTCGCGCACGTACTCGTTGAACTCCGAGCGGCGCTCGCTGTAGATCGTGAAGCTCGGCACGTTGCGGGCGCGCAGCCCGAAGAAGGTCGGCTGCCGGTAGGTGACGCCCGTGTAGTAGTTGATGTCCCGCGCGCTGACCAGCGAGTCCTTCGCCGCGTCGTGGCAGAAGGCGTTCCTGACGAACTCGGACTTCGTCGGGCTGCCGATGCCGAGCTTCGACACGCGCGCCGTCACGTCGACGCGGCGCGCACCGCCGAAGAAGTTGCGGTCCCCGTAGGTCGCCTGGCTGCGGAAGCAGTCGATCGTTCCCCAGCCGATCCCGGTCTGCATCGAGCGCATGTCGCCCTCGATCAGCGCCGCCTCGACGACGAGCAGCGAGTCCCCGGCGCTCTGTCCCGGCGCGAGCCCGAGCTCGACGTGCCGGTAGGCGTCGGTCGCGTACAGGTTCCGCTGCGCGGCGACGAGATCCTTGCGACGATAGATGGAGCCGCGCCGCAGCCCGAGGATCCGCCTGACGGTGCGCGACGAGATCTTCTGCCCGCCGCGGGTGCTGTCGACGACGACGCGAATCTCGCCGATCCGCGCGAGATGCCCCGGATCGACGTCGATGTAGTACGCGCTCGTCCGCGCGTCGCGGACGACGTCGTGGCCGACGGCGATCTTCGCGCCGGGATAACCGTTGTCGAGCAGTCGCGTGCCGATCGTGTCGGCGAGCGCCGTCAGGCGGATCTCGTCGTACGGGCCGCCGACGGTCGTATCGAGCCCGCCGAGGATCGCCTCGCGGTTCTCGATCGAGTCGAGCCCGGTGATGCGCAGCGTCGTCAGGCGGATCGGCAGCCCTTCCACGATGTTGAACGCCACGTCGACGCCGCGGCTTCCGTGGCGCGTCACCACCGTATCGACCTGCGCCTCCCAGTAGCCACGCATCCGGTAGTAGAGCTTCACCCGCGCGATGTCGCGGGCGAGCTCCTCGCGGTCGAGGCAGCGCTTCTCCCCGAAGAAGCGGAACGCACGCTTCGTGAAGCTCGACGTCGTCGTCGCGATGATCTGCGAGAGGTCGTCGTCCCTGAGCGCCTTGTTGCCGTTGAACCTGAGCGCGCGCACCTCGGGCTCGCCGGGCTGGCAGGCGAGCAGCTGCGCCCGCGCGGCGCGCGGCGCCGCGAAGAGCGACAGGCCGGCGAGGAGCGCGAACAACGAACGCGGGCCGGCACGAAGGCGCCGGCGGTCGAGCGACATCACACCCGAACGCGGGGGGGACGCGGTCCTTCGCGGCGCGGCGGGAGGTCGTCGCCCGCCCTCGCTCCACTCCGACGCTTCGGCACCAGGCGCTCCACCGGCTCGAGCGCCCCGGGAACGAGCGGGGTGCGCTGCAGGAAGAGCGTCGCGATGTAGAACGCCGCCGCCCCGACCGCCAGCCCGGCGCCGATCGCCGGAATGAGCTCCCCGCCACTCAGCTCGCGCCGGTACGTGTAACCCCGCTCGACTTTCGGCTCGTCCCGTCGCTGCTTCATCGCTCGTCTCGTATGGTGATCGGGTCCCCACGCGAGACCCGCGAATCGCTCACAACCCCGCCGTCGCGTCCCGGTGAGACACCGGTTGCGCGGGAATCGTGCTACACCCGCTGAACCGCGATCGTGCCCGCCCCGCGCGACCGCGCCGCGCGCTTGGTCGCCGCCGCGATCTCGCCCAGCTTCGAGGCCGACTGCCAGTTTCCAGGGTCGATGATGAGCACCGCGCTGGTCATCTTCGCGAGCGGGAATCGGCGCGCGACTCCTTCGCGATCGACTCCGGAAAATTCTCCCGATGCGAGGACATCCGCCCCGATGATCTCGGCGATCGTCTCACGAAACCGGAGCGCGCTCGCCTCGGCGAGAGACTCCCCCCGATCCTCGCGCGTCACGACGATGAAGTCGTCGCCCCCGATGTGCCCGACGAAGTCGCCCGCGTCGCCACCCCCGGTCTCGGCCGCCGCCTCTCGCAGCGCACGACCCGTCTCGCGGATCACCCGGTCAGCGGTGGCGAATCCGAAGGTATCGGCGAAGGGCTTGAAGTTGTCGAGATCGATGTAGCAGACGGCGAAGCTCTTCCCCGCGGCGACACGCCGCTTCAGCTCGTCCTCGACGGCGCGCCCGCCCGGGAGGCCGCTCGTGGGATTGCGATCGGTCTCGCGCTTCACGAGGCGGAGCATCGCCTCGACCCGTGCCCGGAGCTCGCGGGTGTCGAACGGCTTCACGAGGTAGTCGTCGGCGCCGGCCTCGTAGCCCTCGAGCTTCCGCTCGACCGCCCCGAGCGCGGTGAGCATGAGCACGGGGATGTGCCCGGTGAAGGGATTTTCCTTCACGGCACGACAGGTTTCGATCCCGTTGAGGATCGGCATCTGCCGGTCGAGGATCAGGAGATCCGGCTCGCGCTCCGCGACCGCCGCGAGCGCGGCGGCACCGTCCGGGACGGCGCGGACCTCGTGCCCGAACGCCTCGAGGACGTCGCGCACCATCCGGCGCATGTCCTCGTGGTCGTCCGCGTATATGATGTGAGGCACGATTGACGCTGTACGGGAGAGGGCCGTAAGTTCTCCGGTTTCACGCACTTCTGTCAACCGTCGGCCCATTGCCCGTGCCTCTTTCCCCTGCTTCTGCGACCGCCGTCACCAATCGCGGTACGTCGTTCCGGTTTGCCGCCGTTCTCTCGTCCCTCATCGCCATCGCGGCGGCTGCCGGGTGCAGGGGGGGAGATGCGACCCCGGCGCGACGGACGATCATCGACTCGCGCGACAATTACGATCCGCGCTCCCTCGATCCCGCGAAGTCGACGGACGTCCCGACCGGCCGCGCCGTGGGCTACGTCTTCGACGGGCTGACCCGCTTCACCCCCGACGCGCGCGTCGTCCCGGCGCTCGCCACTCGCTGGGAGATCTCGGCCGACGGCCGGACCTATACCTTCCATCTCCGTCCGGGCGTCACCTTTCATGACGGGACTCCCTTCGTCGCGCGGCAGGTGCTGCACAGCTTCGAGCGCGCGCTCGATCCGAAGGAGCGCGGTGGACGCGGCTGGCCGCTCTACCCGATCAGCGGCGCGAAGGCGTACGCCGATGGCAAGGCGCCGAACATCAGCGGACTGGCCGCGCGCGATGACAGCACCCTGGTCATGGTGCTCGACGAGGCATTCCCGATCTTCCCCAAGCTGCTGGCGATGCCGGTCGCGGCGATCGTCCCCGACTCGACCCCGCCCAACTTCGGTGAACATCCGATCGGCACCGGCCCGTGGCGCTTCGTCGAGTGGAAGCACGACGACTACCTGAAGTTCGCGCGCAACGAGAAGTACTGGGGTGGTCCGGCCGCCACCGACTCGCTGATGGCCCGCGTCATCGCCGAGCCGAGCACCGCGGTCGCCGAGTTCGAGAGCGGGAACGTGGACATCCTGTACATCCCGGAATCCGACACCCGGCGCTGGGAGAACACCGACGAGCGGAGCGCGACGCTCTCCTCGGCGCCCGGGCTGCGGCTCTGGTACATGGCGATCAACACGACGCGCGGCCCGCTCCGGGACGTGCGCGTGAGGCAGGCGATCAACTACGCGGTCGATGCGCGCACCCTCCTCGACCAGCTGATCGGCGGTCGCGGCACCGTCGCCGGGGGGGTGATCCCTCCCGCGCTCGACGGCGGGGACTCGACCCGTCATTACGCCTACGACACCACCCGGGCGAAGCAGCTCCTCGCCGAGGCCGGCTACGCGAAGGGGATCGACGTCGAGCTCTGGACGGGACAGACGCCCCCATTCCCGCGGCTCGCCGAGGCGATCCAGAGCTACCTGGCGAAGGTCGGGATCCGCGCGAAGATCGTGCAGCGGGAGAGCGCGGCGATGCGCGAGGCGGCGCGGAAGGGTGAGACGGACCTCGCGCTCAAGGACTGGTTCGCCGACTACCCGGACGCCGAGAACTTTCTCTACCCGCTGCTTCACAGCGCGAACAAGGGAGTCGGGGGGAACGTCTCCTTCTACCAGAGCCAGGCGTTCGACAAGATCGTCGATGCGGCGCGCAGGGAACCGGACGACGCGAAGCGCGTGACGCTCTACCGCCAGGCGGACGCGCTCGCCTTCAACGACGCGCCGATGCTCTTCCTCTTCTTCTACAGGGATCTCGACGCGGTGCAGCCGTGGATCCGCGGCTACCAGGTGCCATCGATCCTCAACGGCCAGGACATGCGCGGGGTGTCGATCGAGCGCGACGGCACCCGGCGTTAGGCAGCGATGCTCCGCGTCTTCCTCCGCCGGCTCCTGCTCTCGATCCCGACGCTGTTCGGGGTGCTGGTGGTGGTGTTCCTGCTGCTCTACGTCGCCCCCGGCGACCCGGTGATGGCGATGGTCGGCGAGCGCGCCGACCCGGAGACGATCGCGCGCCTCCGCGCCGAGCTGAGGCTCGACGACCCGATGCTGGCGCAGTTCGGGCACTACGCCGGCGGGGTGCTGCGCGGGGACCTCGGCCGTTCGTACATCACCGGCCGGCCGATCCTCGGCGACCTCCTCGAGCGCTTTCCGAAGACGCTGCAGCTGGCGGGGGCGGCGATGCTGCTCGCCGCGATCTGCGGCATAACGTTAGGCGTCCTCGCCGCGCGGCGCCCGGGCGGGTGGGTCGACCGGCTCTCGCTCGGCGTCGCCTACCTCGGAATCTCCTTTCCGGTGTACTGGATCGGGTTGATCCTGATCCTCGTCTTCGCGGTGCAGCTGCGGTGGCTCCCGCCGTCGGGGTTCGGGCGCCCGGCGAACCTGGTGCTCCCCGCCCTCGCCCTCGGGATGCGCTCGATCGCGTTCCTCGCCCGGATGACCCGGTCGGCGATGCTCGAGGCGCTGGGCGCGGACTTCACCCGCACCGCGAAGGCGAAGGGCGTGCAGGAGCGACTCATCGTCGTCCGCCACGCCCTGCGCAACGCGCTCATCCCGGTGATCACGGTGCTCGGGCTCGACTTCGGCGCCTACCTGACGGGGAGCATCCTCACCGAGACGATCTTCAGCTGGCCCGGGCTCGGCCGCTACGTCGTCAACGCGATCGCCCGCCGCGACCTCCCCGGCGTGCAGGGCGCGGTGCTGTTCATGAGCGTCGTGTTCGTGCTCGTGAACCTGATCACCGACCTCGCGTACGCGAAAGCCGATCCCAGGGTCCGCCTTGGCTGACCCTTCAGGGGCGCGCGGGACTAGACGTTGACGGTCTTCATCCCTTGCTCCGGGTAGCGCGTCCCGGCGGCCACGCCTGACGGCGCGATCTCGTCGATACGCTTCATGTCGGCCGCGGACAGCTTCACGTCGCGCGCGCCGGCGTTCTCCTCGAGGTACTTCACCCGCTTGGTCCCCGGGATCGGGACGATGTCGTCGCCGCGATGGAGGAGCCAGGCGAGGGCGAGCTGCGACGGGGTGCATCCCTTCTCGGCGGCGAGCTGCTCGACCAGCTTCACGAGGTCGAGGTTCTTCTGGAAGTTCGCCCCCTGGAAGCGCGGGGAGTTGCGGCGGTAATCGTCGGCGGGAAGGTCGTCGATGGTGCGGAAGCGCCCGGTCAGGAAGCCCCTGCCTAACGGACTGTAGGGGACGAAGCCGATGCCGAGCTCGCGAACGGTCGGGAGGATCTCGTCCTCCGGATCGCGGGTCCAGAGCGAGTACTCGGTCTGCAGCGCCGAGATCGGGTGGACGGCGTGCGCGCGGCGGATCGTCGCCGCCGACGCTTCGGAGAGGCCGAGCCAGCGAACCTTCCCCGCTTTCACCAGCTCGGCCATCGCGCCGACCGTCTCCTCGATCGGCGTCGCGCGGTCGACGCGATGCTGGTAGTAGAGGTCGATGACGTCGACCTTCAGCCGGCGGAGCGAGGCGTCGCAGGCCTTGCGAACGTACTCGGGCGAGCCGTTGATGCCGAGGAAGGCACCGTCCTCGCCCCGCACGTTCCCGAACTTCGTCGCGACCACGACCTTGTCGCGCCGGCCGGCGATCGCCTTTCCGACGAGCTCCTCGTTCCGGAATGGGCCGTACATGTCGGCGGTGTCGAGGAAGGTGATGCCGAGTTCGATCGCGCGGTGGATGGTCGCGATCGATTCCTTCTCGTTGCGTCCGCCGTCGCTCGTGTCGGATGCGGTGTAGAAGTCCGACATCCCCATGCAGCCGAGTCCGAGCTCGGAGACCTCGAGCCCCTGCCGGCCCAGGCGTCGTGTTGCCATTGGTTCCTCGTGTGTGATCGTTCGTCGATCAGCGCCGACGGAGCATGAGATGTTCCCGCGGCGCGGTCGCAGGCCGGAGGGGCGCCGCGTATCTTCGAGCCATGTCCCTCGCCGACTACCAGCCCCTCGCCGCGCGCACGGCCAACCCCGCGCTCTCCCCGGACGATCGCCTGCTCGACGCCGCGGCCGGCCTCGCCGAGGAAGCAGGGGAGATCCTCGCAGCGGTGCGAAAGCACCGGTTCCAGCAACGACCACTCGACCACGACGGCCTCATCACCGAGCTCGGCGACGCGCTCTGGTGCCTGACGATGGTCGCGACCTCGCTCGGCGTCGGCCTCGACGAGGTAGCGGCGCGCAACCTCGAGAAGCTGCGCGCCCGCTATCCCGACGGGTTCTCCCCGGCGTCGGCGCGCGATCGGGCCGGCGAGCAACGGTAGCCGCGCGGCCGAGGCGACCAGGAAGCGAAGGAGCTCGAGCGCGCGGCGGCGTGCTCGCTGCGAGCCCGACGCAACCGTCGCACGATCGACGGGGGCAGTGCTCCGCGCTGACGATCGGATACCGGCGGCGACACGCGTTTTTTCGCGCGAAGAATGCGATTTTCGCGGTGACGGTGCCGCGCGGAAACGCGTCTTTGGGATGAGCGGCACGACACGGTGTCCTGCCGCTCATCACGCGCCGATGGAGGCGGAGATGGTGTTGGTCGCAGTGGCATTCGTGATCGGAGGGATCCTGGGCGCGGTCCTCACAGCGGCGCTGGTCGCGCGCGGGCAGCGCGCCCTCGCGCTGGCTCCCCCCGACGTCGAGATGCCCGTTCGCCCCGCCGACCACTGGGCCGGGGACAGCGGGCCCACCGACCTCCCCTACACGCCCGACGAGCGCATCGAGCGCTTCGAGAAGGAGCTCGCCCGGCGCCTTGGCCGCGAGGCGGCATCGACCGTCCGCGAGCGCCGCGCCGCCCTGACCCGCGCCCTCCGCCCCGCGTCAGGCATCACGATCCGCGTCCGGGACTGACAGGGTGCCGGGTGCCAGGGGGGTGCCGGGGGGGGGTGCCAGGTGTCAGGGGCCAGGAACGACGCTAACGCTCCTCCTTCCCGCCTGGGCCGCTCCGCCGTGCCTGACGCCTGGCCCCTGACCGCTGAGCCCTGACCCCTGCCGTCAGTCGTCCGTCTGCCCGAAGACCGCCATGTTCGAGCTGTGTCCGGGGTTCACCTTCTTCTCCGGGTAGATCCAGTGCACCGCCTGGTTGACCGCCGTCGCAGCCTCGGCGAAGCCGCTCGCGATCAGCTTCAGCTTGCCAGGGTACGACGTGATGTCTCCCGCCGCGTAGATCCCGGCGCGCCCGGTCTCCATCTGGCTGTTGACGAGGATCTCGTCCTTCTGCAGCGTCAGCCCCCAGGTGCCTAACGTTCCGAGGTCGCTGACGAAGCCGAGCATCGGCAGCACGACGTCGGCATCGACGGTACGCATCGTCTTCTGCTTGATGTCGCGCAGCACCAGCCCGCACAGCTGGTCGTCCCGGCAGACCACGTCGGCGAGCTCGTGGAAGGTGAGGATCTCCGCCGCCCCCGCCTGCTGCGCGCGCTCGACCTCCTTCACCGTCGCGGCGTGGGCACGGAAGCGGTCGCTCCGGTGCACGACGGTGACCCGCTTCGCCTTCCCCGCGAGCTGCGACGCCCAGTCGAACGCCGAGTCCCCGGCGCCGATGATCACGACGTTCTTCCCGTGATACTCGCTCGGCGTCTTCACGACGTCGTGGATCCCCTTTCCGTACCAGGGCTCCGCCGCCTTCTGCGGCAGCCGCCTCGGGGAAAACGCGCCGATCCCGGCGGCGACGACGATCGCCCGCGTCGGATGACGGTCGGCATCCGTGACGAGGACGAAATGCCCGTCCTCCTCCTCGAGGGCGATCACCCGCTGCCCGAGTTCGACCGCCGGGTTGAACTGCCGCATCTGCTCGGCGAGCGAGGCGACGAGGTCCTTCGCCAGCACCTTCGGGAATCCGGCGACATCGAAGATGTATTTCTCCGGGTAGAGCGCGGCGAGCTGGCCGCCGAGCTCCGGCAGCGCGTCGACGATTCGCGCCGTCGCCCCGCGCATCCCGGCGTAGAACGCGGCGAACATCCCGGTCGGGCCACCGCCGATGATCGTGATGTCCCTGATCTCAGTTGGCATGCGGGAAATCTAAGCACGACCGCTGCCGGGGGGAGACAAGCTCGATGGCTCCCGTGAAGGTGGCTGCAGTCGCGGCTGGAAAAGCGGAGGAATCCTACCGGAGGCGCGGACGTCGCGGCGACCGGATGACGGCAGCCTTCGTTGCGCAGCGCCTGAGCAGCATGGGCCGGCCGTCCCGAGCCTCCCCCTTCGCGGCCGTTCCCTGTGGTTCGATTCTCGTTGAACAGCAACTGAACCACAGGGAACTGCCGCGCGATTCGGCTGCTCGCGTCGCGTGCGAGCCAGGCAGAACCGGGGGACACTCGTTGTGCACACGCGACATCAGCTCTCACCGCCGTCCCTCGTCCCTGGTCCCTCGTCCCTAGTCCCTGGTCCCTCCTCCCTCGTCCCTCCTCCCTCGTCCCTGGTCCCTCCTCCCT
>OEPS010000147.1_pt1 | contig 26654 bp, 23 predicted proteins | sample 1539411 | NCBI WGS metagenome assembly OEPS01 (sample SAMN02671747, study PRJEB22543) | soil metagenome | biome: bacteria | place: China:Hunan Province, Lengshuijiang City | collected 2012-10-15 | depth 0.08m m
GGCAAGCCACGGTATAGTAACCCGTTCACGCCAAGGAGCCGCCCCATGCGCCAGAAACCCACCGTCCTCTCCCGCGAGATTGTCGCCAGCAGCCGCCTGTTTCGGGTCGAAGCTGTGCAATTGCGCTTTGCCAATGGTAACGAGCGCACCTATGAGCGGCTTGTGGGGCGCGGCAACGGTTACGGCGCGGTGATGATCGTGGCGATGCTCGACGCTGAGCACGCGGTGCTGGTCGAAGAGTATTGCGGCGGTACCGACGAGTACGAGCTGTCCTTGCCCAAGGGCCTGATCGAGCCGGGCGAGGATGTGTTGGCGGCGGCTGACCGCGAACTCAAGGAAGAGGCTGGCTATGGCGCGCGTCAGCTCGAACACTTGACCGAGCTGTCGCTGTCGCCGGGTTACATGAGCCAGAAGATTCAGGTGGTGCTGGCCACTGATCTGTACGAAGAGCGTCTGGAAGGCGATGAGCCGGAGCCGATGCGCGTCGACAAGATCAACCTGCGCGAACTTTCGGCATTGGCCCAGCATCCGCAGTTTTCCGAAGGCCGTGCATTGGCGGCGTTGTACCTGGTGCGTGACCTGCTGACGCAGCGTGGAGCGTTCAGCGCATGAGTGACGTACAACTGATGCAACAAGTGGTCGAGTTGGCCCGTCAGGCGGGCACGGCGATCCTGCCGTTCTGGCGTGCCGATGTCGCGGTAACGGCGAAAGTCGATGATTCACCTGTGACCGCTGCCGACCTGGCCGCCCATGAAGTGATTGCCAAAGGCCTGCAGGCGTTGGCCCCGGATATTCCGGTGTTGTCCGAGGAAGACTGCAATATCCCGCTGAGCGAGCGTCAGCAGTGGCAGCGCTGGTGGCTGGTTGACCCGCTCGACGGCACCAAGGAATTCATCGCTGGCACTGAAGAGTTCACTGTCAACATCGCCTTGATCGAGCAGGGCCGGGTAGTGTTCGGTGTGGTGGCGATTCCCACCAATGGCCGTTGCTATTACGGTGGCCAAGGTATCGGCGCCTGGTGCGCCGAGGCTGGTGCAACTGCGCAAGCCATTCAAGTTCGCCTGGCTCCACCGGCGGGCACAGGTTTTACCGTGGTTGCCAGCCGACGCCATTCAAGCCCGCAGCAGGAAGCCCTGCTGGCCGGTTTGAGTACAGCGGTCGGTGACCTGGAGCTTGCCAATATCGGCAGTTCGCTGAAGTTCTGTCTGTTGGCCGAAGGTGCTGCCGACTGCTATCCGCGCCTGGCACCGACGTCTCAGTGGGACACCGCGGCCGCCCAGGGTGTGCTGGAAGGGGCCGGCGGTGAAGTGCTCGATCTCGACGGCCAAACCTTTGCCTACCCGCCGCGCGAATCGCTGCTCAACCCCTTTTTCCTCGCCCTGCCAGCCGCCGCGCCGTGGCGCGGCAAGCTGTTGCAACTGGCTTCAACGATGTAGCACGTACTGGCCGCTGAACAACACGGCGGCCTCTTCGCTGCCGGCGTTGCAGACCCGAGTGTGCAGGTTCAGGCGCGCCCGGCCGCGGCGCTGGTAGGTGGCAACGAAGCGTTCCCAGACTTTCTCCTCCGGCGCTGTGCACACAGCGATGGCCGCGCCGGTAACCGGCAGCGGATAGCTGATTTGCCCTTCCTGAATGACGATATGGCCATCGTCGATCCCCGTCTCGCGCAGACGCAGGTGCAACCAGCCCCAACCGACCAGCACGGCAGCGCAGTACAGGCTGCCGCCGAACATGGTGCTCTTGTGGTTGACGTTGGCCGCCAGCGGCAACTGCAGGCGCAGTTGCTGGTGCTGCCAGTCGAGTACCTGCAAGCCCATCTCGCGGGTCAGTGGAATGTCACCGTGCAGCACGGATTCAAGGTAACGGCTGTCGGTGGTCATGGGCGGTTTTCCTCCATCTCGTCGGGGCTGCTGTTGCTGTCGGCGAAGCTCAGACCATGCTTGCGCAGTTTGTCGTGCAAGGTCTTGCGGGGAATACCCAACGCTTCGGCCAGGCTGCGCATGGAGCTGTGTGATTGCGCCAGTTCGGCGGCAATCAGCGAGCGCTCGAATTGTTCGACCTGATCACTGAGGTTGCCGCTGCCGGGCGTGGCAGCCTGTGCATGGGCTGGCGGCGGGGCTTCGCCATCCAGCGCCAGCTCGAGGCCCAGGGCGAAGCGCTCGGCGGCATTCTGTAGTTCACGGACGTTGCCTGGCCAGTTGTGGCGTAGCAGCAACGCACGCTGTGCCGGTTGCAAGGTATGGGGCGGCAGACCATGACGTTCGCTGGCGGCATCGGCGAAATGCTGGAACAACACCAGGATGTCATCGCCGCGCTCACGCAGCGGCGGAATGCGCAGGGGCGCAACGTTCAGGCGATAGTAAAGGTCAGCGCGGAAGCGTCCCTGGTCGGCAGACTGGCGCAGGTCTTCCTTGGTGGCGGCGATGATGCGGATGTCCAGGGGGATCTGCTGGTTGCCACCCAGACGCTCGACCACGCGTTCCTGCAGCAGGCGCAGGAGCTTGACCTGGACATCCAGGCTCATGCTTTCTATTTCGTCGAGGAACAGCGTACCGCCATTGGCGAATTCGAACTTGCCGATCCGGCGCTTCTGCGCGCCGGTGAAGGCGCCGGGTTCGTGGCCGAACAGTTCGCTCTCGACCACTGATTCGGCCAGGGCGCCAGCGTTGATCGCGACAAACGGGCCGTCACGGCGGCTCGACAGGTCATGCAGGGCACGGGCGACTACCTCTTTGCCCGCTCCGGTTTCGCCCAGGATCAGCACGTCGGCACGGGTACCAGCCAGGGCGCCGATCTGTTCGCGCAGGCGCAGCATCGGCGTGGAGTGGCCGACCAGACGAGTACTCAGCTGCTGACGATCGCTCAAGGCCAGGCGCAGGCTGCGGTTGTCCAGCACCAGGCGGCGCAGGGCCAGGGCCCGGCGCACGCTGTCGAGCAGGGCGTCACTGGCGAAGGGCTTTTCGAGAAAATCGTAGGCGCCCGCCCGCATTGCCTGTACCGCCAGGGGCACGTCGCCATGACCGGTAATCAGCAACACGGGCAGGTCAGGGTCCTGGGCATGCACATGCTGCAACAGCTCCAGGCCGTCGATGCCGGGCATGCGGATATCGCTGACCAGCACGCCGGGCCAGTCCTGGGGAATGCGTCCGGTCAGGTTCTGGGCGTCACTCAAGGACAGGACTTTGAGGCCGGCAAGGTCCAGGGTCTGGCTCAATGCCTGGCGCAGGTGCGGGTCGTCGTCGACCAGAATCACCTGTACGTGGCTGTCGATGAGCGGCTCGGTGGTCATGCCGATGGGTCCTCTGAAGTGTGCAGGTTGGCGCCGGGTGTGGCTACGCGCAGTTGCAGGGTGAGCAGGGCGCCACCTTCAGGGTGGTTGCCGAGCAGCAATTCGCCGCCCAGCGCCCGCATCAAGGTATCGCAGATCGCCAAGCCCAGGCCAAGACCCTGGGTGCGCGTCTTGGTGGTGAAAAACGGTTCGCGGGCACGGGCCATGGCTTCGCTGGTAAAGCCCGGGCCGTTGTCGCGAATGTAGAGATAGACGTTGCCATCGCGCTGTTCGGCACTGAGCATCAGCTTACGCGGGTTGGCTTTCTCGGTCAGGGCGTCGAGGGCGTTGGCCAGCAGATTACCGAGGACCTGGCGCAGGCGGGTTTCCCCGGCCTGGACCCACAGCGTGGCATCCGGCAGATCGCGCACCAGTTCCACCGCCATGGCGCGACGGCGCTTGGCCAACAGCGCCAGGGCGTCATCCAGGGCCGGTTGCAGGGCCACGCTTTCCGGTGCATGGCGGTCACGGCGGGCGAAGGCACGCAGGTGAGCAATGATCGAGGCCATGCGACCGGTCAGTTCACTGATCAGCTTGAGGTTGCTGCGGGCGTCGTCGGTGCGCTGGTGATCGAGCAGGATCTCGGCATTTTCTGCGTAACTGCGAATCGCCGCCAAGGGCTGGTTGAGTTCGTGGCTGATGCTCGCCGACATGGTGCCCAGCACCGACAGCTTGCCGGCCTGGACCAGCTCGTCCTGAGCGCGCACGAGTTCCTGCTGGGCCTGCTCGCGCTCCAGTACCTCGTCTTTCAGGCGGGTGTTGAGGCCTTCCAGGTCGGCAGTTCGCTCAATCACTCGCTTTTCCAGTTCCTGGCGTGCGTGAGCTTCGAAATCGATGCGGTCCATGTAATGGCGTCGGCGTTGCATCATCAGGCCCAGCAACAGCATCAGCACCAGCAGGGCAGCGGCACCGATGGCGACTACGGTGTTGACCGAGCGGTCGATCAGGGTTCGCGGTGCGAGGATGCTGACCTGCCAGCCGGTTTCCTCGATGGCCTGGGTCTGGATCAGCCAGGCCTCGGGGACGAGGTTCAGTGGCTGCGGGGCCTGGGTCGGGTAGGGCTGGATGGCGGCGATGGCCTCGCGTTCATCATCGGTCAGCGGTCGGGTGGCACGAAAGCGCCAGTCTGGACGCGAGGTGAGAATCACCACACCGTTGTGGTCGGTGAGCAGCAACTGCTCGGGGGTCTTGCCCCATAGGGTTTCGGTGTGGTCCAGGTCGACCTTGACCACCAGTGCGCCGATGATCTGCTCGCCATCGCGCACGGCTGCGGCGAAAAAATAGCCGCGTTTGGCCGACGTCGTGCCCTGACCGAAGAAGCGCCCCAGGCGTCCGGCGATTGCTTCGGAGTAATAAGGCCGGAAGGCGAAGTTACGGCCGACGAAACTGTCGTGCTTGTCCCAGTTGGACGCTGCCAGGGTATTGCCTCTGGTGTCCATCAGGTACATGACTTCGGCACCGGTCTGGGTGGCGATGTCTTTGAGCAGGCGGTTGGCGTTGGTCAGGGTTTCAATCCGCAGAGGATCGGCCAGCGCCGCGCGCAGGGCGGGCAGGTCGCCAAGGATCTGCGGCAGGGTCTCATAGCGGTGCAGGGTGCCGAGCAGGTTGGCGACATACAGGTCCAGGGTCTGGCGGTTCTGTCCGGCCAGTTCGCCCTGATAGTAGTGTTTGGCCAGGTGCTGTAAAGGCCAGAGCAGCGGTGCCAGGCACACGGCCAGCAACGCCAGGCTGCGCCATCGCGGGCGGCGGGGAAGTGGTGGAATCTTGGTCATCGTAATTGCGCCAGAATGATCTGGCGCATTATGCGCTACTTCAGGCAGTCGATCAGCGCTTGCTGCCAGTGTGGCTGGCTGACCTGCCACTCGCGTAACAGGCGGCTGCAATCGAGGCGTGAGTTCAGCGGCCGGCGGGCCGGCGTCGGATAGTCACTGGAAGGGATAGGTATCAGCCTGGCGCAGGGCAGGCCCTGGGCCTTGAGCTGCTCAGCGATGGCCTGGGCCAATCCAAACCAGGAGGTTTCACCCTGGGCGGTCAGGTGGTAAGTACCCCAGGCACCGGCCTGGCCTGCCTGCCAGCGATCGATCAGGGCGCGGGTGCTGAGTGCGATGGTGCCCGCCCAGGTCGGTGCGCCGATCTGGTCGGCGACGATGTTCAGTTCCGGTTTTTCCTGCAGCAGGCGTTGCATGGTCAGCAGGAAGTTACGCCCGTGTTGGGAATACACCCAGCTGGTGCGCAGGATCAGGTGCTGACCGCCGACAGCAGTGATGGCCTGCTCGCCCGCCAGCTTGCTATGCCCGTAGACACCCAGTGGATTGGGTACGTCATCTTCGTTGTACGGGCTGTCCTTGCTGCCGTCGAACACGTAGTCAGTGGAGTAGTGGATCAGCGGGATGCCCAGCTGCGCCGCTTCCTCGGCGAAGATCCCTGGTGCCTGGGCATTGATCGCAAAGGCCAGCTCCGGCTCGCTTTCGGCCTGATCCACCGCCGTATGGGCGGCGGCATTGATGATCAGGTCTGGCTTGAGCGCCTGGACCTGCTCGCGGATAGCCTCGGGCTGGGCCAGGTCGAGCTGCTCGCGACCCAGCACATGCAACTGGCCAAGGTCGCCCAGGCGCAGTTGCAGCTCCCGGGAAACCTGGCCGTGCTGGCCACTGATAAGAATGCTCAATGGGCGTGCAGTCATGGCAGCAGGTCCAGGTCTTTGATCGATTTTCCGAGCTGGTCTTTGGCGGACAATTGCGGCGCTTCGCTCAACTGCCAGTCGATGGCCAGGTCCGGATCATCCCAACGAATACAGCGTTCGGCTGCCGGGTTGTAGTAGTCAGTGGTTTTGTAGAGAAACTCGGCGCTGTCGCTGAGCACGGCGAAACCGTGAGCGAAACCCTCCGGAATCCAAAGCTGGCGGCGATTGTCGGCGGACAACCTGATCCCGACCCACTGCCCGAAGTGTGGAGAGCTGCGACGGACATCGACGGCCACATCCAGCACTTCTCCGTGGGTCACGCGAACCAGCTTGCCTTGGGTATTTTCCAGTTGGTAATGCAGCCCGCGAAGTACACCCTTCTGCGACCGGGAGTGGTTATCCTGGACAAAGGTTGTGCTTACACCGGTTTTTTCTTTGAACGCTTTGGCGTTGAAACTTTCGTAGAAAAAACCGCGGTCATCACCGAACACCTTGGGTTCGATGATCAGTACGCCGGGCAGATCAGTAGTGATTACGTTCATTAATATTCTTCAGCCAAGCCGTAAAGGTATTGTCCGTAGCCGGTCTTGCCGAATGCCTTGGCGCGTTCCAGCAGTTGTGAGCGATCGATCCAGCCTTGCTGGAAAGCGATCTCTTCCAGGCAGGCCACTTTCAAGCCCTGACGGCGCTCGATGGTTTGTACGTACTGCGAGGCTTCCAGCAGGCTGTCGTGGGTGCCGGTGTCGAGCCAGGCAAAGCCCCGGCCGAAACGCTCGACACGCAGATCGCCGCGTTGCAGGTAGGCGTTGTTGACGTCGGTGATTTCCAGCTCGCCGCGCGGCGAGGGTTTGACGTTCTTGGCGATTTCCACCACATCGTTGTCGTAGAAGTACAGGCCGGTCACCGCATAGGGCGACTTGGGTTTGGCCGGCTTCTCTTCGATCGACAGGGCGCGGCCATGCTGGTCGAAGTCGACAACACCGAAGCGCTCCGGATCTTTGACCAGGTAACCGAACACCGTGGCGCCGGAAGGTTGCTTGATGGCACGCAGCAGCTGTTCGCTGAAACCCTGGCCGTGGAAGATGTTGTCGCCCAGGATCAGGCAGACCGGATCATTGCCAATGAACGCTTCGCCAATCAGAAAGGCCTGTGCCAGGCCATCGGGAGAAGGTTGTTCGGCATAGCTCAGCTCGATACCGAACTGGCTGCCGTCGCCCAGCAATTGCTTGTACTGCGGCAAGTCGTGCGGAGTGGAAATCAGCAGGATTTCGCGGATTCCGGCCAGCATCAGCACGGAAATCGGGTAGTAGATCATCGGTTTGTCGAAGATCGGCAGCAGTTGTTTGGAAACACCCAGGGTGATGGGGTGCAGGCGGGTTCCGGAGCCTCCGGCGAGAACGATACCTTTGGTCATGCAATGAGATCCTTGTAGTTGCTGAAGCCCAGGCGTTGCCCTTGATAACTGCCGTCTTGTACCCGTTGGCACCACTCCAGATTGTCGAGGTACCACTGCACGGTCTTGCGTAAGCCGCTTTCGAATGTCTCTTCGGGGACCCACCCCAGTTCACGCTCGATCTTGCTGGCGTCGATGGCATAGCGCTGGTCGTGGCCAGGGCGATCCGCAACGAAGGTAATCAGCTCGGCATAGTTGGCTACGCCTGCCGGGCGCTGTGGCGCGAGTTCTTCGAGCAGCGCGCAAATGCCGCGGACCACATCGATGTTTTTCTGCTCGTTGTGGCCGCCGATGTTGTAGGTCTCGCCGACCTGACCTTCGCTCACTACTTTGAGCAAGGCGCGCGCATGGTCCTCGACGAACAGCCAGTCACGCACTTGCAGGCCATTGCCATAGACGGGCAGCGGCTTGCCGGCCAGGGCGTTGAGGATCACCAGCGGGATCAGCTTTTCCGGGAAATGGAACGGCCCGTAATTGTTTGAGCAGTTGGTGATCAGTACCGGCAGGCCATAGGTGCGCTGCCAGGCACGGACCAGGTGGTCGGACGCCGCCTTGCTTGCGGAGTAGGGCGAACTTGGCGCGTACGGCGTGGTTTCGGTGAACAGGTCATCGACGCCATGCAGGTCGCCATACACTTCATCGGTAGAAATGTGATGAAAGCGGAACGCTGCACGCGCGGGCGCTGGCAGCGCCTGCCAGTAGGCGCGCGTGGCTTCCAGCAAGCTGTAGGTACCGACGATGTTGGTCTGAATGAAATCCGACGGCCCATCGATTGAGCGGTCGACGTGCGACTCCGCCGCCAGGTGCATGATTGCATCGGGCTGGAAACGCTGCAGCACCGCGCTGACCGTTGGCTGGTCGGCAATATCAGCCTGGACAAACTCATAGCGGGTGTTGGTCGCGATACTGGTCAACGACTCCAGATTGCCGGCATAGGTCAGCTTGTCGAGGTTGAGGACCTCGTGCTCGGTGGCGCCGATCAGGTGGCGAATCAGGGCCGAGCCGATAAAACCGGCACCGCCGGTTATGAGTATGCGCATGTCCAATGACCTTCGATGAGTCTGATGATGTTTCGCTCAAGCCTAGCTTGCGGGTAAACCCCAGCAAGGTATTTGTGCCGCAATGGCAGGGTACTGTGCTGCGCCTCGTTGTTCATCGCTTTTTCCCCGCCGTACTTGCTTATCGGCTGAAGCAGTGGCGATATAAGCAACAAAAAAAATGAGGTCCCATCATGCCGCTCAGTACCTTGCTCCACCGCTCCAGCCAGCCTTGTCCCGACGTCAGCGAGCAGCAAGCGCTGCACGTGTTGCAGGAGCGCTATGGGCTGAGTGGTTCGTTGCAACCGTTAGGTAGCCAGCAAGACCTGAACTTTCGTGTCGATAGCGCCCAGGGGCGCTATGTGCTGAAAATCTGTCACGGCGATTATACCGTTGTCGAACTCCAGGCCCAGCACGCCGCCCTGAGTTACTTGCATGAGCGCGGATTACCGGTGCCCGCGGTGATAGCGGCAGGTTCTGGCGAGCAACTGCTGGCGCTGGAGCTGGGCGGCCAACCGCTGCGCGTGCGTCTACTCGAGTACATAGAGGGGCAATCGCTGACCCGGCTCAAGTATATGGAACCGCAGTTGATCGCCGAGCTGGGCAGGCTCTGCGCCCGCATCGATCAGGCGCTGGCCGGTTTCACCCATCCCGGGCTTGAGCGCACCTTGCAGTGGGACCCACGGCATGCCCCGGCTCTGATCGCTCATCTGTCGCCAGTGCTCAGCGACGGGGCGCGCAAGGCGCAACTGCTGGCAGCCACTGGCAAGGCCGAACAGCGCCTGCAACCGTTGCTCGAGCAGTTGCCGATGCAGGCGGTGCATCTGGACATCACTGATGACAACGCTGTCTGGCAGCGGGATGAGCAGCGGCAATGGCAGCTGCAAGGGGTCATCGATTTCGGAGACCTGCTGCACACCTGGCGTATTGCCGACCTGTCGGTAACCTGCGCCGCCTTGCTGCATCATGCCGAGGGCGATCCGCTGCGCATTCTGCCCGCCGTTCAGGCCTACCATGCGCTTAATCCGCTGAGCGAAGCCGAGCTCAAGGCCCTGTGGCCGATGATCGTTGCGCGCGCCGCCGTGCTGGTGCTCAGCAGCGAGCAGCAACTGAGTGTCGATCCGGGCAATGGCTATATTCGCGACAACCTGACTCACGAATGGGAGATCTTTGACGTCGCGACCAGCGTTCCGTTCGAGCTGATGGAAGCTGCGATTCTACAGGTCGCTGGCTTCGAACCCGGCGCCTTGCCGATGCAGGCAAGCCTACTGCTGCCTGGCTTGCAGGGCGGCACCGTTACCCCCGTGAATCTGGGCGTGTTGAGCAATCACTTGCAGGCTGGCAACTGGGAACAACCCGGTATCGACCAGCAACTGTTGCGTGAGCAGGCTGGCGCACAAGGTGCAGCCTGTTCGCTCTACGGTGAGTATCGTCTGTCGCAAACCCATATCGACAACCCGCTGGAGCCGCATACCTTTGCGTTGCACGTTGAGCTGCAGGTGGCCGCGGGCACCGAGTTGCAGGCACCCTGGGCGGGTGTCTGGATACACACGGCAGAAGGCCAGGGCTGTCTGAAGGGCGAACACTGCAGCCTCTGGTTGCGCGGAGTGGATGATGCGCCTGACGCCGGCGCACATTTGAACCAAGGGCAGCGCCTGGGGCAAACAGACGGCGTATTGCGCATCCAGCTGTGTCGCGTCGCGGATCTGTATCCGCCTGCGTTTGTTGTGCCTTCGCGGGCCGCCGCATGGACGGCGTTGTGTCCATCGCCACAGGCCGTGCTCGGCTTCCCCTGTGACGCCGAACCACTGGTCGATGCCCAGCAACTGCTGGCGCGCCGCGACGCCAGCTTTGCCCGCTCGCAAAAGCACTACTACGAGCAGCCGCCGCATATCGAACGCGGCTGGCGCAACTACCTGATCGATATGCAAGGGCGCTCGTACCTGGACATGCTCAACAATGTCGCGGTCCTCGGCCATGGTCATCCGCGGATGGCCAGCGAAGCCGCCCGGCAATGGTCGCTGGTGAACACCAACTCACGCTTTCATTACGCAGCCATTGCCGAGTTCTCCGAGCGCCTTTTGGAACTGGCCCCCGATTCAATGGACCGGGTGTTCCTGGTCAACAGCGGTACAGAGGCTAACGATCTGGCGATTCGCCTGGCATGGGCCTACAGCGGCGGCCGCGACCTGTTGAGTGTGCTGGAGGCCTATCACGGCTGGTCGGTGGCCACCGATGCGATTTCCACCTCGATTGCCGACAACCCGCAGGCACTGAGCACCCGGCCGGAATGGGTGCATCCGGTGATCGCGCCGAATACCTACCGCGGTGCCTATCGCGGTGAGAACAGCACCGCCGACTATCTGCGCGATGTCGATGCCAAGCTTGATGCCCTGGCTGCCGAGCAACGGCAACTGGCCGGCTTCATTTGCGAGCCAGTCTATGGCAACGCTGGCGGCATCTCGCTGCCACCGGGTTACTTGCAACAGGCTTACGCCAAAGTCCGTGCTGCCGGTGGCGTGTGCATCGCCGATGAGGTGCAGGTCGGCTACGGTCGGCTTGGCGAATATTTCTGGGGCTTCGAGCAACAGGGTGTGGTGCCGGACATCATTACCATGGCCAAAGGCATGGGCAATGGTCAGCCATTGGGTGTGGTGATCACCCGCCGCGAAATCGCCGAGGCACTGGAAGCGCAGGGTTACTTTTTCTCGTCTGCCGGCGGCAGTCCGGTCAGTTGCCGGATCGGCATCGCCGTGCTGGATGTCATGAAGGAAGAGGGCTTGTGGGACAACGCCCGTGACGTTGGCCGCTACTTCAAGGCGCGCCTGCAGCAATTGGTCGATAAACATCCGCTAGCCGGTGCCGTGCACGGTTCGGGCTTTTACCTGGGGCTGGAGCTGGTGCGCGACCGCACCACGCTGGAACCGGCCAGCGAAGAAACCACCACCTTGTGCAACCGCTTGCGCGACCTGGGAATCTTCATGCAGCCAACCGGCGACTACCTGAACATCCTCAAGATCAAGCCGCCGATGTGCACGACCCGCGAGAGCGTGGATTACTTTGTCGACAGCATCGACAGGGTGTTGTCCGAAGCGCTCTAGCACGTGGGCTGATAGCCGATTAATCCGATTGTTATCGGGTTAATCGGCTTTTTTGTGGCTGATATTTTTATTTTGTCGCTTTTAAAGTCGATATTTATCGGATATAAAGTGGCTCATCACCCCTGCAATCTGTCATCGGTCGTCTGCATGGTCAGTACGCCCAGTCATCTTTCGAGAGGTTTTCATGAGCCGCACCGTTACCGTCGCCGCCACCCAGATGGCGTGCTCCTGGGATCGTCAGGACAACCTGGCCACTGCCGAAAAACTGGTCCGCGAAGCGGCGGCCAAGGGCGCACAGATCATCCTCATCCAGGAACTGTTCGAAACCCCGTACTTCTGCCAGAAGCCGAATCCGGATTACCTGCAGTTGGCCACTCCGGTCGAAACCAACGCGGCTATCGAACACTTCCAGGCGCTGGCCAAAGAACTGCAGGTGGTGTTGCCCATCAGCTTTTTCGAACTGGCCGGGCGCGCGCGCTTCAACAGCATCGCGATCATCGATGCCGACGGCAGCAACCTCGGTGTGTACCGCAAGACCCACATCCCGGACGGCCCTGGCTACCACGAAAAGTATTACTTCAACCCGGGCGACACCGGCTTCAAGGTCTGGCAGACCCGCTACGCCAAGATCGGTGTCGGCATCTGCTGGGACCAGTGGTTCCCGGAGTGCGCGCGCAGCATGGCCTTGCTGGGTGCTGAAGTACTGTTCTACCCGACCGCGATTGGCAGCGAGCCGCACGACAAGAGCATCTCTTCGCGTGACCACTGGCAGCGTGTGCAGCAGGGCCATGCCGGCGCCAACCTGATGCCGCTGATCGCCAGCAACCGTATCGGTAACGAAGAGCAGGACGGCTACGACATCACCTTCTACGGCTCGTCGTTCATCGCCAACCAGTTCGGCGAAAAAGTCGAGGAGCTCAACGAGACCGAAGAGGGTGTGCTGGTGCATACTTTCGACCTCGACAAACTGGAGCACATCCGCAGCGCCTGGGGCACTTTCCGTGACCGCCGTCCGAACCTGTACGGCCCGGTGAAAACCCTCGATGGCGCGCTGGAATCTTGATCGTTCAATGACCTCGCTGCGGGCTTTGCTGCCCGCAGCGGACACTGCAAAGGTTTACTCATGAAGACCCTGACCAGCACCCCACGCGCCGACGGCTTCTACATGCCAGCCGAATGGGCGCCGCAAACCCAGGTATGGATGGTCTGGCCCGAGCGTCCGGACAACTGGCGCCTGGGCGGCAAGCCGGTACAAGCCGCACACGTGACGCTGGCCAAGGCCATCGCCCGTTTCCAACCGGTAACCGTGGCTGTCTCGGCAGCCCAGTACGACAACGCTCGCGCCCGTCTGGATGTGCCGAACGTGCGTGTGGTGGAAATCAGCAACGACGACGCCTGGGTGCGTGACACCGGCCCGACCTTTGTCATCAATAACGGCGGCGAAGTCCGTGGCGTCGACTGGGGCTTCAATGCCTGGGGTGGCTTCGAAGGCGGCCTGTACGCGCCGTGGAACCGTGATGAGCAAGTGGCCAGCAAGGTCCTCGAGATGGAACGCTGCCAGCGTTACCACACCGAAGGCTTTGTGCTTGAAGGCGGCTCGATCCACGTTGACGGTGAAGGCACCCTGATCACCACCGAAGAGTGCCTGCTCAACCACAACCGCAACCCGCACCTCAATCGTGAGCAGATCGAAGCCGTGTTGCGGGATCACCTGGCGGTGGACACCATCATCTGGCTGCCCGATGGCCTGTACAACGACGAGACCGATGGCCACGTCGACAACTTCTGTTGTTACGTGCGTCCAGGTGAAGTGTTACTGGCCTGGACAGATGATCCGCAAGACCCCAACTACGCACGCTGCCACGCCGCACTCGAGGTGTTGCAGAACAGCCGCGATGCCAAAGGGCGCGCGTTTACCGTGCACAAGATGCCGATCCCGGGTCCGCTGTTTGCCACTGAAGAAGAGTGTGCAGGCGTCGATCCAGTGGCCGGTAGCCAGGAGCGTAACCCGTCGGTTCGCCTGGCTGGCTCCTACGTCAACTTCCTGATCGTCAACGGCGGCATCATTGCGCCGAGCTTCGACGATCCGGCAGATGCCGAGGCTAGAGCGATTCTGGCGCGGGTTTTCCCCGACCATGAAGTGGTGATGATTCCGGGACGCGAGATGCTTTTGGGGGGCGGCAATATCCACTGCCTGACCCAGCAGCAACCGGCTCCGTTCAAGGGCTGAGTCCAGGTAAAAATAAAACCCGTCTTCGGACGGGTTTTTTTATGGGCGGGCGACAATCGGCGTGTGCGCTGGCACACCTCTTGTATTTGTTTTGCATTGTATTTCAAACAGATAGGACAGCGTTTTTCTGTCACAAAGTTTGAGTAGGTTAGCCGCTCACGGCCCAGGGGAGTACGTGTCGAAATGAATGCAGTAAGTGAGCCGGCTTCGCCCGCATCAGCAATGAACTACAAGTCACTCCAGCGTGTGGCGCAGTGGTTGAAACACCATGGAGCAATCCGGGGCAGGAAGTCCGATCAGCGTCGTTCGGTGATGGCGCGTTACCCGGCGGGGCTGATCACCGAAGCAGAGCTTGAAGCCCTGCTCGGTGGCTGACCGGCGGGCGCTTCAAGCGCCCGCTATCAGAAGCTGTAAGTACCCGTAACCACCAGGCTGCGCGGATCACCAAACTGGATCTGCGCGGCGCTGGTCGCCGAGCTGTAGTAGGTCTTGTCGGTAATGTTGTTCAATGCCGCGCGCAGGTCCCAATCTTTGCTACGGAAACCGGCCAGGGCGTCCCACCGACCATAACCAGGCAAGACCGCAGTGTTCTGGTTGTCGGCATAGCGTTCACCGACCAGGGTCAGACCGGTCTCGCCGTACCAGCCCATCTCCGGTTTCCAGGTGACGAACAGGCTACCGTTACGCTTGGCGACGTTGCTCACCCGATTGCCTTCCTGGCCATTGTTGTCCTCGACGATAGTGGCATCCTGAATACCGATACCGCCACGTACATACCAATTGCCTACGATGTTGCCGGTTGCCGTCAGCTCCACACCACGTGAGCGCTGCAGGCCGGTCAGCAGGGTGTTGCCCGGGTTGTTCGGGTCGCTGGTGCGGCGGTTGTAGAGCTCAAGCTCGTAGACTGCCAGGGTGGTGCTCAGGCGCTCGTCGAGCCAGTCGCTCTTGATCCCGACTTCCTTCTGCCGGGTTTCTTCCGGGCTGGTTTCATTACTGTTGCCAGCGGCGCCCGGGGTGATGCCGATCAAACCGCCACCCACTGGCGAGAAGGTCTTGCTCCAGGACGCGTAGAGCGAGTGCTCTTTCCAGGGCGAATAGACCACACCCAGGCGCGGGCTGGTGCTGTTGCTGTCCTGCTTCTCGGAAATGCCCTTGATCTTGTTGGTGGTCTCCACGTCGAACTGGTCGAACCGCACACCGGCCAGTACTTGCCACTGATCGTTCAGGCGCAGTTGATCCTGGATGTACAGGCCGCGGCTGTCGACCACGGTGTGGTTGTTGCTGGACACCGCCATTGCACCGGTGTGCTGCAGATTGCGATCAGGGTTGTACAGGTCAACGCTCGGCACCGGTCTGGCATCGGGCCCCTTGGTGGCTGCGTTGTAGAGCAGTGGATCGCGACGCTGGTTGCCGAACTCAAGGCCGGTCAGCAGGGTGTGCTGCAGGCCAAAGGTGTCGAAGTTGCCTTCCAGTTCCAGGTTGTTGAACAGGTTGCGGGTGTTGAGGTCCTGCTGCCAGCGCTGGCGGGTCACCTGGTTGGTGGTGGCGTTGTAGCCGGTCTGGTAGGTGTTGTCGAAGTCGCTGTTGAGCTTGAACAGGCCCAGCGTGTGGCGTACCTGCCAGTTGTCGCTGAGCTGGTAGTTCAGGCGCGAGCGCAGCGATTGCGCCTTGTCGTCGATGAAATCGCGCTGGGTGTCGCCGTAGGTGGTGTCGCGGCCAACATCGACCGGACGGCCGTTGACGCTGGGGATGCCGCGGTCAGGGGTACGGTTGTAACGGCTGTACTCGTACTGCACCAACCAGTTCAGATCCGGGGTCAGTTGCCAGCTCATGGACGGCGCGAACAGCTGGCGGCTGCCATCGATGCCATGGCGGAAGCTGTTGTTGTCCTGATTGCCCATGTTCAGGCGCAGGCTGATGTTCTCCGACGGATCGGCGCTGAGGTCGGCGTACAGGCTGCGCAGGTCTTCGCTGCCGCCCTGGGCTTCGATGGTCGAGCGCCGGCCGGCTTCCGGCAGCTTGCTCACGCGGTTGACGATGCCGCCTTGACTGCCACGGCCGTAAAGTACGGCAGCCGGGCCCTTGAGTACTTCAACCCGCTCGATGTTGTGCAAGTCGCGCACGTATTGGCTGTCGTCGCGGATACCGTCGAGGTAGAAGTCGTTACTGGCATCGAAGCCGCGGATGCGCACGCTGTCGAAGCGGGTGTCGGCACCGCTGCTGACGTTGGGGATGCCGCTCAATGCCTTGCCCAGGTCGTTGCTGCCGTAATCCAGGACATTGCTGGTCTTCACCGAGTCGATCGCCTGCGGCACATAGCGCGCAGGGGTGGAGGTGCGGGTAGCGGTGCTGACTTCCCTGACCCGTGGATCATCGCGGTCACGGTCACTTTCAGCGTTAACCGCAAGTTCGGGGAGGGTGGTAGTGGCGGCGAGAGCCAGTCCGGAACTGAGAAACAGGGAGACACCCAGGGTCAAGGGTGACAGGCGGCAGGGGGCAGGCATGAAGTACATCCGCAAGGGTTGGAGTAGTAGACGAAAGAGGGATGGAAATTTTGCGCGGATGATAATGCTTGCTATTTACTTGTGTTAATTGTTTCTCATTTGCTGTTACAAATTAATGTGTCCAAATGTTTCTGCTGCGTAAGACGTTGAATTGGATCCATATTTGATCTGTTTTTGACAATAAAGCTGCCCCGATAGCAGCGTTTTTCCTACACATTAACCGGCATAACCTGCAGGCACTGTTTTAGCGTTGCCCGGAGAACCCGATGTCTGCCCAACTGACCCTTCACTATGTTTTCGACCCGCTGTGCGGCTGGTGCTACGGTGCCGAACCCTTGATTCGTGCCGCGAGTACACGCCTGCCGGTGGTATTGCACGGTGGTGGAATGATGGCGGGAGCGAACCGGCAGAAGGTGTCGGCACAGCTGCGAGATTTCGTCATCCCCCACGACCGGCGCATCGCCGAGTACACCGGGCAGCCGTTTGGCGAGGGTTACTTCGAGGGGTTGCTGCGCGACCACAGCGCTGTATTCGATTCACAGCCACCGATTGCGGCGATCCTCGCGGCTGAGCAAATGGCCGGGCGAGGGCTGGAGATGCTGGCGCGACTGCAGCAGGCTCACTATATGGAAGGTCGTCGCATCGCTGACCACGAAGTGCTGCAGGCTGTCGCAGGCGAACTTGGCCTGGCACTACACGCCTTCAACGCAGCCATTGCCCAGGTCGATAGCGAAAGCCATATGTGCACCAGCCGGGCGCTGCTCGCCAGTGTCGGCGGGCAAGGCTATCCAACACTGGTGCTGGAGCATGAGGGGCAACTGCAGGTGATCGATATTGGCCCTTTTCTGGGCAAGCCTGAGCGGTTTGTCCAATGGCTGGATAAGACGTCTGAACAGCGTCTGAGCAAGACGCCCCCTGCGACATTTTGTGCACAGGACGGCTGCGATCTGGCTCGATAAACAGGGTAATTTCACGAAATTTTGACATGTTGATCCGCACACGGATAGGATTCGGTCAACGCCTGTCGGCCCATAGGCCAAGAGTCCAGAATAAAAGGCCCGCTGCGATCACTCGCAGGCGGGCTTTTTATTTTCTGACCCGCGAGCGTCAACCCACGCAGGGGGCGTGGTTCTGGCGTAGGCCGCAGCGCGTATTTGACTACGTAATAAGGAAAATAAAATGTTCAAAACCAGGATCAGCTTGATCGCGCTGGGGCTTATGGCAGCGACTCAGGCATCGGCCAATGACCAGGCCGCAGCAAAGGGCTTCGTAGAAGACAGCAGCGCCAGCGTTCTGCTGCGTAACGCGTTCATCAACCGCGACAAGAAGCACGGCAAAAACGACCAAAGCGAATGGGGCCAGGCCTTCATCGGCAAGTTCTCCTCCGGTTTCACCCAGGGCACCGTCGGTGTCGGTGTGGATGCCTTCGGTCTGTACGCAGTGCGTCTGGACGGTGGTAAAGGTCGCAACGGCGGCGGCGGTATTGACTTCTTCAAGCCAGCTGAAGGCGACGCACCACAGAATTCCCCGCACAACCTCGCCCGTGGCGGCGCCGCGGTCAAATTCCGCGTCTCCAACACTGTACTGAAGTACGGCGACCAGATGCCGGAACTGCCAGTACTGCAGTACGACGATGGCCGTCTGTTGCCAGAAAGCTACACCGGTACCCTGATCACTTCCAAAGAGATCCAGGGCCTGGAGCTGAACGCCGGTCGTTTCACCCAGGAAGCGCGTAAAAGTGCTGAAGGTCGCGACAGCGGTGGCCTGAAGTCGATCAACGTGCTCGGCGGCAGCTACAAGTTCACTGAGAACCTGTCGGCTTCGGTATACGGCTCCGATGTTGAAGACGTACTGAAGAAGTACTACCTGGGCGTGAACTACGTTCACCCGATCGCGGACGACCAGTCGCTGACCCTGGACTTCAACGGCTACAAGTCGGACATCGACAAGAAGTACGTCGCTGCCGCCGACCTGACCGGCGACTCCAACACCATCTGGAGCCTGGCGGCCACTTACGCCTTCGGTCCGCACTCGATCACCCTGGCGCACCAGCGCAGCACCGGTTCCACCGGCTATCAGTACGGCTTCTACCAGAACGCCGGCGGCGTGGGTGACGGTGGTTCGACCATCTACCTGGCCAACTCCTACTGGTCCGACTTCAACGCAGAAGACGAGCGTTCCTGGCAGCTGGGCTACGGCCTGGACTTCGGCGCCTTCGGCGTACCGGGCCTGACCTACAAAGTGGCCTACGTGCGTGGTGACAACATCAACACCCACGGCTTCGGCGAAGGTAAAGAGCGCGAAATCTTCAACCAGTTCAAGTACGTGGTTCAGGAAGGTCCTGCCAAAGACCTCTCGGTCAAACTGCGTGGCTCGTTCCTGCGTACTTCCGAAAGCGTTCGCCTGAACGGCTACAACGACGACGGCAACGAAGTCCGCGTCTTCGTCGAGTACCCAATCAGCATCCTCTGATTGCTGCTTGTGTCCCCGACAACCCCGGCCTAGGCCGGGGTTGTTTGTTTACGGCGTACGGCTGGCTTGACCGCCGCTGTCTCGCCGGTCTCCGGTTCGAAGCTGTCACTGCGGGCCATCCGCCACATCCGCGCATAGAACTCGCTGTCGATCGGGCCGTTGAGCAATTCACCGGGCTTGAGGAACACGTGCAACTGGGAGAACAGGCGGATTTCGCTGGCGCTGATACGCCGCACCAGGTGTTTGGGCTTGAGCTGTGACGGATGCTCAAGGCCGGCGGCGGCAAGCATCTCGGCCAGGGCATGCAAGGTATTGCGGTGAAAGCTGTAGACCCGTTCAGCCTTGTCCGGCACCACCAGTGCGCGTTGTCGGAGTGGGTCCTGGGTTGCAACACCGGTGGGGCATTTGTTGGTGTGACAGCTTTGCGACTGGATGCAGCCAATGGCAAACATGAAGCCACGCGCCGAGTTGACCCAATCCGCGCCAATGGCCAGCACGCTGGCGATATCAAACGCACTGACAATTTTACCGCCGGCACCAATGCGTACCTTGTCGCGCAGGTTCAACCCGACCAGGGTGTTGTGCACGAACATCAGGCCTTCACGCATGGGTACGCCGATGTTGTCGCTGAATTCACGCGGCGCGGCACCGGTGCCACCTTCCTTGCCGTCGACAACGATAAAGTCCGGAACAATACCGCTCACCAGCATGGCTTTGGCGATGCCCATGAACTCCCATGGGTGCCCCAGGCAGAACTTGAAGCCTACCGGTTTACCGCCGGACAACTCGCGCAACTGCGCGATGAACTGCAACAGTTCCATCGGCGTGCGAAAGGCGCTGTGCGCTGCCGGTGAGATGCAGTCTTCACCCACCGTCACCCCTCGCGTAGCGGCGATTTCGCTGCTGACCTTATGCCCGGGCAAAATCCCGCCATGCCCAGGCTTGGCGCCCTGGCTCAGCTTGATTTCAATCATCTTCACCTGCGGGTCGCGCGCCTGTTCGGCGAAGCGTTCGGGATCAAAACGGCCTGCTGCGGTGCGGCAGCCAAAGTAGCCGCTGCCGATTTCCCAGATCAGGTCGCCACCCTGTTCGCGGTGATACGGGCTGATACTGCCTTCACCGGTGTCATGGGCGAAACGGCCCAGCTTGGCGCCCTGGTTGAGCGCGGCAATGGCGTTGGCGCTGAGGGCGCCGAAGCTCATCGCCGAGATATTGAAGATCGAAGCCGAGTAGGGCTGGCGACACTGCGGGCCACCGATGGCAATGCGAAACGAGGCAGGATCGGGGGTGTCTGCCGGCAGCATCGAATGGCTGATGAACTCGAAGCCGGGCCGATAGACATCGTTGAGGGTACCGAAAGCTTTCTCGGCGCTTTCATTCTTGGCCCGTGCATATACCAGCGAGCGTTGAGCACGCGAGAACGGCAGTTTGTCGTCGTCGCCCTCGAGCAAGTATTGGCGGATTTCCGGGCGGATGGTTTCGATCAGGTAACGGATATTGCCCAGGATCGGATAGTTGCGCCGTACCGCGTGATGGCTTTGGCGCAGGTCATTCAGGCCGACCAGGCTGAGTAGTGCGCAGATCAGGGTGAAGGGCCAGAGCCAGGCATGGCTGGCAAGATAGGGCAGGCTGATACAGGTGAAAAGCAGGCAGCCGGCCAGGCAGGCATAACGGCTGGGAAGCGAAGCTTTCATGAATCTTCCACGGATACGAGAGATCGTTCCAAGGATAGGGTAAGTGCTTGAGCGGAAAACCCGTGAAATCAGTAAAAGTCTTTTATTCCCGGCGTGCTTGACCTGCGGCAGGTTAGTTCGCTGATGACTGAACCCAACTCCGCAAGTTGCATAACTGCCAGGCGCTGCGCCCGTGCTACAAGACCACTCCAGATGATTGCGAGTGAAACCAGGCGATGACTGCACCGCGTATTGAACCTGCTGCCAAGGGCTTCGGCCTGCTGTGCCTGGCCAGCTACCTGCTGTCATTGTCTTACGGTTCGACCTTTCTCTTGTCACTGCTGGTCAGCACCCGTGGGGGCAACGAACAGGACGCCGGCCAGATCATTTCCCTGGCCATGCTCAGTACCGTGGTTGCCGTGCTCGGCAGCGGTCATCTGGCCGACCGGCTGGGCTCGGCGCGGGCCATAGCACTCTCGGCGTTGTGCCTGGTTGCGGCTTGCCTGGGTTTTGCCCTGGTGCCCGGTACCGGTGGCGGCTTGATGTTTTGTGGTCTGATGCTGGGTCTTGGCTGGGGCGCGTTCTACACCCTGGGGCCGATTCTGGTGGCCGAACGGGTGGCGCCGCAGCGGCGCACGCACTGTTTCGCCTTGTTGTCGGGCAGCATGATGAGCGGCATTGGTTCCGGGCCCCTGGTGGGAAAACTCGCTAGCGTTTTTCACCTGCCGGTACAGACTGCTTTCTACGTTGCCGCATTGGCCGCGATCTGCGGTCTGTTGCTGTTCAATCACCTGGCGCGGCAACCACGCCAGCCTTCCAGCCGGGTCGGCATCAGTGTGCGCACCAGCGCTCAAGTGCTGGGCTCGGCAGCGCGCTGGCCGATTCTCATGGTCGGTTTAGGTGGCGCGATTTTTGGTGGCCTGGGCAGTTTCCAGACCTCTTACGCGGCCGCGCGGGGGCTGGATTACTCACTGTTCTTTATCGGCTTCATGAGCGCAGCCATCGGCTGTCGGTTGCTGATTGCCGGCTGGGTGGTCAAGCGCGATGCCTACCGTGCGTCGTGCCTGCTTTCGGGCTTTATCGTCCTCGCCGTGCTGGCGCTGGGCTGGTGGGTGCAGGGTAACCTCGGCTACCTGCTGGCGGCGGCATTACTGGGCGTCGGCTATGGCCTGAACTATTCGGTGATCAATGGCCTGGCGGCGAACCAGGCGCCGGCCGGGCACACCCCACAAGCCTTGCTGCTATTCAGCCTGGCGTACTTTCTTGGGGTATTCGGCTTTCCCTGGCTGGCCGGGAACCTGATCGTCAGCGGTGGTACCGAGGCGATGTTCGCGGCCTTGCTGGTAATTGCCCTGCTCAACTGGCTGGTGAGCCTGGGGCGATTATTCGGTCGCTGGCGTGCCCGATCACTGGTCATGGCGAAGGAATGCTAACTGGTCATTTATTGATCCTGGTTAAATTTTGCTCAACTAGTCCGTTTTAGACTGAATGCTCTGCACCCTCAAAGGGGGACAAGGCATGACCATTATCGTGACCGGTGCTGCCGGCTTTATCGGTAGCAACCTGGTAGAGGCTCTCAACCAGCGTGGCGAAACCGAGATCATCGCTGTCGACGACCTGACTGATGGCGACAAGTTCTGCAACCTGGCCGACAGCGAGATCGCCGACTACCTGGACAAGGACGACTTCCTTGATCGTTTTGCCCGCGGCCAGTTCGGCAAGGTTCGCGCCGTGCTGCACCAGGGCGCCTGCTCGAGCACCGTCGAAGGCGACGGGCGCTTCATGATGGACAACAACTACCGTTTCAGCCGCGATCTGCTCGACGCTGCTCAAGGTTTGCAAGTGCCGCTGCTGTACGCTTCGTCGGCGGCGGTGTATGGCGCTGGCAGCGACTTTCGCGAGCAACGCGAATGTGAGCGGCCGCTGAACGTCTACGGCTATTCCAAATTCCTCTTCGACCAGCGCGTGCGCCGGCAATTGCCTGTCGCCCGTAGCCAGGTCGTCGGCCTGCGTTACTTCAACGTCTACGGCCCCCACGAACAGCACAAGGGCGCGATGGCTTCGGTGGCCTTGCACTGCTTCAGCCAGTATCAGGCCCATGGCAAAGTCAGCCTGTTCGGTAGTTATGGTGATTACCCAAGTGGCGGGCACCTGCGCGATTTCGTCTCGGTGGAGGATGTGGTCAAGGTCAACCTGTTCTTCCTTGATCGCCCGCAGCTGAGCGGCATTTTCAACGTCGGCAGTGGTCGCGCCCAGCCGTTCAACGATGTAGCGCTGGCCGTGATCAACCGCCTGCGCGAACAGCAGGACCAGCCACCCCTGTCACTGGAAATGGCCTTGCTCGAAGGCATCCTGGAGTACAGCGAATTCCCCGAGCACCTGCGCGGCAAATACCAGTGCTACACCTGCGCGGACCTTGAGCGTTTGCGTAGTGTGGGCTATCAGGCGCCAACGCTGACGGTCGAGCAAGGTGTGGCACGCTACTGTGACTGGTTGCAGGGGCGTGAAAGCCCGCCGCCTGCACCTTATCGGCAGGCGGCTGCTGCTTAATGCTGACGCAGGGTTTTTACATCGCCCTTGGCTGATGTCTCGCGCAGGTACTCGCCCAGCGAGTCATCCATGGCCTGTAGCCAACGGGTGTGATGGGGCACCGCTGCGGTCCCGGTGATGACCGAGCGGTAGGACTTGTCGCGATAGCCCATGATGTCCTGCTTCTTGTCCGACTTCCATTTCAGGAAGATCCGGTTCACGGCGTCGATATCGAAACTCGGGTAATCGGTCTGCCCGATCAGGTGGCGGATATAGCGGCCCTGGAATTCGTACATCGAAGCAGTCGTTTCCAGCGCTTGTTCTTCGTCACGCCAGCGGGCGCTGTCGGCCTGCATGGCTGCTTGCTCCGGCAGCTTGATGCGCCCGAGCATGTAGTCGCGAGCAAACCAGGCTTGTGCATCGAACAGGTTGAAGCTGTACCAGAGGTCCTGCATGCCCAGGTAGATCAGCTGCGGGTTCTGCTCCCAGACCACGCCCTGGTAGAGCCCCAACGGCCACAGGCGATTGCTGGTTTTGAGGGTCAGCTCGTCCGGCAGGAACGGGAAATGATGCTGGTAACCGGTGCAGAGAATGATCGCATCGACGCGTTTGCTCGAACCGTCGGCAAAAAACGCCAGGTCGCCTTCCACCTGTTGCAGTTGCGGCCGCTCTTCCCAGCCCTTGGGCCACTTGTAGCCCATCGGCTGGCTACGCCAGGCGCTGGTGATCGAGCGCGCGCCGTACTTGAAACACTGCGAACCGATGTCTTCGGCTGAATAGCTGCTGCCGACAATCAGTACATCCTTGCCCTTGAACTCCAGCGCATCGCGAAAATCGTGGGCGTGCAGAATGCGCCCGGAAAAGCGCTCGAAACCGGCAAAGTCCGGTACATGCGGCGTGGAGAAATGCCCGCTGGCCACCACCACATAATCGAACACCTGCTCGATACCCTGGCCGAGGGCGTAGTCGTAGGCGTTGAGGGTAAAGGTGCGGCTGGCCTGATCAAAACGTACGGCTTTTACCGCCGTGTTGAAGCGGATGTAATCGCGCACACCGGCCTTTTTCACGCGGCCCTGGATGTAATCCCAAAGCACTTCCCGCGGCGGATACGACGAAATCGGCCGACCGAAATGTTCATCGAAACTGTAGTCGGCAAACTCCAGGCACTCCTTCGGCCCGTTCGACCACAGGTAGCGGTACATACTGCCGTGCACCGGCTCGCCGTGCTCATCCAGCCCGGTGCGCCAGGTGTAATTCCACATCCCGCCCCAGTCGGCCTGCTTCTCGAAACAGACCACTTCAGGCATCGGGGCGCCCTGGGCATGAGCGGATTGAAAGGCACGCAGCTGCGCCAGGCCGGAAGGGCCTGCGCCGATAATGGCAACACGAATAGTCATAAGATTTCCTGACAGAAAACACTGAAAAAAATGCAAAGCGTCTCCAGCCCTGAACGGCATGGCCGAGGGCAATGGAAAGCGGAAAATTCAGGCGTCAGCTGGCAGGCGGAGGGACAGGGCGCTTGCGCTTGTGGGCGAGCAGGGCGTCGCGAGGTGGAATCGACAAGGTGTGGAACAGTGTCGAGAGGGGCGAGTTGGTGATGGGCCCGAACGTTTTGCCGAACAGCGCGGCAAACGGGCCTTGGGGGCGAAAGATACGTGTGGTCTCGTTCATGATGGGCTGATTCTGCCTCTTTTCGTTATGGATGCCTTTTTAGCTATAACGGATGGGGGGTGGGATTACAAGGTTGGAGGCGTCAGCTTGGCTAACCTGAAGCGATGTTTCGGCGATGCTCCGTCGGCATGTCTGCAGGTGCGCTTGCTCGTCGCTTTGGGTCAATGTACAGACCAGTGTCATTACAGTTAGGCCCGAGCCATGGCATCTATCAATGTCCGTACCGATGATGATCTCAAAGCGCGTGCATACCGCGAACTTGAAAAGCTGGGTGTCACGCCTTCCGAACTGATGCGCCAAGCGCTGCAGTACGTGGCAGAGCGCGGCCAGTTGCCGTTCAAGCCAGTGCTGATGACTGAGGATGATGAGGCTCTGCTCGCCACGGTGCGCGAACGTCTTGCTGCACCTCAGCGGGTAAAGGTTTCGCTGGATGACCTATAGCCTTGAGTTTGATGCACGAGCACTGAAGGAATGGCACAAGCTGGGAGACACCGTTCGCCAGCAGCTCAAGAAAAAGCTGGCTACGGTTTTGCTCAACCCACGGGTTGAAGCGAACCGCCTGCATAGCTTGCCCGATTGCTACAAGATCAAGCTGCGTAGCAGTGATTATCGGTTGGTCTATCAGGTGATCGACCGGTAGGTCGTGGTGTTTGTGGTTGCGGTGGATAAACGAGAGCGGGAGCAGGTTTATCGGAAGGCGGTTGAGCGGTTGGGGGATTGAGCCCTGGAGCTCGAGAACACGGTGTTTTTGCGACACAAACAAAAAAGGCCCACCTTGCGGTGAGCCTCTTTTTTACTGCGTATGGTGCGGCACCAAGAGTTGAAAAATATAATAAGCATATGATTTATATGATTTTTATTTTGTGTATCACAATATTCTATCTCTAAAACTATCCTCAGGTACTCACCTGGCCTTTCCTGGGCGCAAGATGATTTAAGCTAGGATTAATCATTCAGAAGTATGGCAGCCTTGCACGATAAATAGCATGAGTTCCCCACTGCGCAGAACGCAGCAATCGACCGATTGCGACTGTTGCTAGCGGTATTTGCGGGCCGATATAGGTGGATCAACCACCTCAACTACACCGTAGTCGCTGCCGAAGTCGCCTCGAGTCCTAATTTTTACTGAAGGCCTCAGCATGTCTGAGGCCATGCATAGCTTGGTGACAGAGGATAAAGGAGGCATGCCGCAGGTGCTGCGCTAGGGGAGGTTGTCATTTCTGGGCTAAGGCTTTACCATGACCTCATGTCAGTGACTAGGGGTATCCTCCAGTCATCAAGCTGACCTCTAGAGGCCTTGATCCATGTTACATTTGTATGGCTTCCCTCCTCGTTCACCATTTGAGTTGGGAAGCCATGCAGACTGTAAAATCCCGTCTCCTCTGCAGCTCCGCTCGTCAGGCCCCCCGCACCCGCACCCGCTGATCTACTTCTCCTTCCTATGTATCGTAATTTTTTGCTCGCCTATGAATCGGCTGCGCAAAAAACGGACTAGTATGTATAATTCTCAGTTTGTTAATCTTCCTCGTCAGCATCAGAATCGCTGTGGCTGAATCTATTCAGAGATAAATCTAGTGGCTAGTAGAGACTTTAAATCAGTATTTGAAGCTATGTATCATGGCAAACATGATTTTGAAGACTTTAAATCTGGAGATGTCTCTTCAAAATATCGCACATTTGTATTTAACAAGAAAGATGTCTACGAGGCAGGGGCTGAGCTTACGGTTTATCATAAATTCTTGAGTTTATTTATATTTCAGTGGTTAGAGTTCAATGAGCGCTGTGTATATTCCTATAGAAAAGGAATGAATGTAGTTGATGCGGTCAAAAAGCACGCGGGTAGTAAGCATTTTTTTCAAACTGACTTAAATAACTTTTTTGGAAGTATTTCTGGCAAGTTGGTTAGAGAGTGCATTCTCAGAAGTTTAGATAGAGTGCCAATTTCTGATGCTGGACTTTATATAGATAGAATT
>OEPS010000148.1_pt1 | contig 25991 bp, 29 predicted proteins | sample 1539411 | NCBI WGS metagenome assembly OEPS01 (sample SAMN02671747, study PRJEB22543) | soil metagenome | biome: bacteria | place: China:Hunan Province, Lengshuijiang City | collected 2012-10-15 | depth 0.08m m
GTTCGAGGTGTGGACCAGCCGGCTGGCCTGCCTGGCGATCGCCTCGGTGACCTCCGGGTGGGCGTGCCCGAGGGCGGTGACCGCCACCCCGGCCACGAAATCGAGGTACGGCCGGCCCGACTCGTCGTAGAGGTAGAAGCCCTTGCCTCGCACGAAGGTGACCGGGTAGCGCTTGTAGGCCGGCATCAGGACGGCGTCGGCGGCCTCCTGGCTGAGCGTGGTCACGCCACGTGCCGCTCAGCGGTCACCATGGTCCCGACGCCCTCCTGGGTGAACACCTCGAGCAGCAGGGCATGGGCGACCCGCCCGTCGAGGATGTGGGCCTGCGGGACCCCAGCCCGCAACGCCTCGATCACGGCGGCGATCTTGGGGATCATCCCCTCGGTCAGCGTCCCGCCCCCCGCCAGCACCTCCAACTCGGGCACCGACGTCTGCGAGATCAGCGAATCGGCGTCGCCCAGGTCGGCGTACAGGCCCTTCACGTTGGTCAGCAGGACGAGCTTCTGCGCCGCCAGCGCGACCGCCACGGCCGAGGCGGCCAGGTCGGCGTTGATGTTGTACGGCCCTTCGGGGCCGGCACCCACCGGCGATACGACCGGGATGAAGTCGTGGTCCAACGCCAGGTCGAGGCCGGCGGTGTTGACCTTGTCGACCTCGCCGACGAAGCCGAGGTCCTCTCCGCCCGGCCCGCGGGCACGCCGGATTGCCAGCATGCCGTCCTCGTCCCCGGCCAGGCCCACCGCCTCGGCACCGTGGCGGCGCAGCGCCTCGACGATCTGGCCGTTGATCTCCCACAGCACCTGGCGCACGATGGCGATCGTGTCCGCACCGGTCACCCGGCGGCCCCCGATGAACACCGGCTGCTGGCCGGACGCACGCATCGCCTTCGAGATCTGCTTGCCACCTCCGTGGACGAGGACGGGGTACAAGCCGACCGCCCGCATCAGGGCGACGTCCCGGGCCAGCGAGTCGAGCATCCCTTCCTGGTCGACGGACTCCCCGCCGGCCTTGACGATCACCCGCCGGCCGGCCCACCTCCGGATGTAGGGCAGCGCCTCGGTCAGCGTCTGGGCCTTCGTCTGGGCCTGTTCCAGCCTGACCGTCATGGCTCGTACTCGGCGTTGATGTCCACGTAGGCGTGGGACAGGTCGGTCGTGCGGATCTCGGCGGCGCCGTCGCCGATCCCGAGGTCGCAGTCGACCGCGACGTCGTGGGACCTCAGTGCCTGCTCCGCCTTCCGCACCGCCTCGTCGCCCACGGGCAGACCGTGGTCGAAGACGGTGACCCCGGCCATGGCGATGCTCAGCGCGCCGAGATCGAGCGTCACCTCCGACTTCCCGACGGCGGCGTAGATCCGGCCCCAGTTGGCATCCGAGCCGTACATCGCGGTCTTGAACAGCATCGAGTCGGCGACCGTGCGGGCGGCCCGCCGCGCTTCGTGGGCGCTGGCGGCACCCGTTACCCGTACCCGGATGAACTTCGTCGCCCCCTCGCCGTCGGCGACGATCGCCTCCGCCAGCCGCAGGCAGACGTTCTCGAGGGCGGCGCCCACCTCGTCCGGTGCCGGCTCCACCCCGGACGCCCCGTTGGCAAACACCAGCACCGTGTCGTTCGTGCTCGGCTCCCCGTCGACGGTGATGGTATTGAAGCTGTTGTCGACGGCGGGCCCCAGGGCCGCCTGCAGCAGATCCGGGCTGATCGCGGCGTCGGTCGTGAGGAAGGCGAGCATGGTCGCCATGTTGGGGGCGATCATCCCGGCCCCCTTGGCCATCCCGCCGAGCCGCCACCCGCTGGCCTGGGTGATCGCCGCCCGCTTTGGCTGGGTGTCGGTGGTGAGGATCGCCCGGGCCGCGCGCTCGTCGTCGGTCCCCAGGGCGGCGGCGGCGTCGTTGATGCCCCTGGCGACCTTGTCCATCGGCAGGTAGCTGCCGATCTTGCCCGTCGAGCACACGAGCAGCTCGGCCGGGCCAGCACCGACCGCCTCCGCAGCCAGGGCCGCCATCGTCTCGGCGTCCTCCAGGCCCCGCCCGCCGGTCGCCGCGTTGGCGCAGCCTGCATTGACCACGACGCCCCGCGACCGGCCCCACCTGGCCCGCTCCCGGCTGACCAGCACCGGGGCGGCGCAGGCCTTGTGCGTGGTGAAGGTCCCGGCCACAGAGGCCGGGGTGTCGGAGACGACGAGCACCAGGTCGAAGCCCCCGTTGGCCTTGATGCCGGCCTTGACCCCGGCGGTGCGGAAGCCCGCCGCCGCGCACACCCCGGCCACCGACTCGGTGAACTCGCCGGCGCTCATGGCAGCAGCCCTGCGGTGCCGAGGGCGGTGGTCTCGTCGAAGCCCAGCATCAGGTTGGCGTTCTGCACCGCCTGCCCGGCCGCCCCCTTGCCCAGGTTGTCGATTGCCGCCATGGCGATCGCCCGGCCCGAGCGGGCGTCGACCCGCACGGTGACCTCGGCGACATTGGTCCCGGTCACCCTCCGGGTCTCCGGCAGCCGGTCGGCGTCCAGTACCCGGATGAACGGCTCGGCGTCGTACCGGTCATGGAGGACCGCCAGCAGGTCGGCGGTGCTGGCCGGCTCGGTCAGCGGTGCGGAGCAGGTCGCCAGCAGGCCCCGGGTCACCGGGACCAGGTGCGGGACGAAGCTCACCACGACCTCGGACCCGGCCAACGCCGACAGGTCCTGCTCGATCTCGGCGATGTGTTTGTGGCCGGTCGGCGAGTACGGGCGCAGGTTCTCGTTGACGGCGACGAAGTCGAATCCCTCGCCCGACGCCCGCCCGGCGCCGGAGACCCCCGACTGGGCGTCGATGTGGATGCCGGCGGGCGCGATCGCCTTGGCCGCCAGCAGCGGCGCCAGCGCCAGGATCGCCGCGGTCGGGTAGCAACCCGGGTTGGCGGCGCGCCGGGCACCCTTCAGGTCGTCCCGGTGCCACTCGGTGAGCCCGTAGGTCCAGCGGGTCATCTGCTCCGGGCAGGCGTGCGGCTCCCCGTACCACTGCTCGTACGCGGCCGGGTCGTCGAGCCGGAAGTCCCCGCCGAGATCGATGGCGGCAAGCCCCTCCCACCGGCCCAGCACCGCCATGCTCTGCGTGTGCGGCAGCGACGCGAACAGCACGTCGGGCCCGGCGGCGAGCGCTTCGTCCACGCTGACGAACGCCCCGCCGCGCCCGAGACCCGGGTAGGCCTGGGCAAGCGGCTTGCCGACCTGGGACGACGCGGCCGCAGCGACGACGTCGATCGCCGGGTGCTGGGACAGGATCCGGAGCAGCTCGCCCCCTGCGAACCCGGATGCACCGAGCACCGCGGCCCGGCACCTGTTCGAATAAGTATTTGACATGATGCATGAGCATACACGCTGGCCCACGGAGCGGGCGAGCCGGCGACGCACCCGTAGACGCCGGGGAGACAATGAGGGCGTGAGCGAACGGGCTGGCCACCGTGACCACCGAGGCCACGCGCACACCAGCGAGGCAAACGGGCGCCGGTTGGGCACCGCCCTCGGGCTGATCCTCGCCTTCATGGCGGCGGAGGTGATCGCCGGGGCAGTTGCCCACTCGCTGGCGCTGCTCTCCGACGCCGCCCACATGCTGACCGATGCCGCTGCACTCGGGCTCGCACTTGCCGCCGCCGCAGTCGCCACCCGGCCGGCCAAGGGCGGGCTGACCTTCGGGCTGCGCCGGATCGAGATCCTCTCCGGCCTGGTCAACGCCACCCTGCTGCTCGTGCTGGCCGGCTTCGTCGTCTTCGAAGCGGTGCGCCGCCTGCTCCACCCCGGGACCGTGGACGGGCCGCTGGTTGCGGCGGTCGCCGCCGCCGGCATCGGGGTGAACCTGCTCGCCAGCTGGCAGCTCTCGGGGGCCGAGCGGCGGAGCCTGAACATCCGGGCCAGTTATGCCCACATCCTGACCGACCTCTACGCCTTCATCGCCACCGGGATCGCCGCCGCGGTCATCATCGCGACGCACTTCGAGCGGGCCGACGCCATCGCCTCGCTGCTGGTGGCGGCGCTGATGCTCCAGGCCTCCTGGGGGTTGCTCCGGGAGGCGGTCCGGGTGCTCCTGGAGGCGGCGCCGGAAGGTATGGACGTCAAGGAGATCGGCGAGAGCCTGGAACGCCACGCCTGCGTCACCAACGTCCACGATCTCCATGTGTGGGAGATCACCTCGGGCTTCCCGGCGCTCGCCGCCCACGTGCTGGTACGCCCCGCCGACGACTGCCACGCGGTCCGGGAGGAGCTCGAGGGGATGCTGCGGGCGCGGTTCGGCATCGACCACACGACGCTCCAGGTCGACCACGACCAGCGCGGCCGGCTGCTGACCATCCAGGAGCGTCCCGCCGACCGCCCGGCCCGCGTCGAGGACCGCGGGGCCGGCCGCCCGAACGGGGGGTAGCGCCCGTCAGGCAACGACAGATTGTGGAGACTTTTCGTCGACGCCGGAAAGCCGGAAAGCCGGAAAGCCGGAAAAACCTCCACAATGCGAGGATTAGCCGGGGCAGTCCTCGCACGGCCGGCGGGCGGCCGGGCCTGAGCCGAGCCCGAGCGGGGCGAGCGCGAACTGTGCCGTCAGCACGTCGGCACAGAGTTGGTAGCCGGCATCGCTCGGGTGGTAGCGGTCGGCCGCCAGGTACCGCTCCGGATGCCGCCGGATCTCCGGGCCAATCAGCCGGCAGACGTCGATGTAGCGGCACCGCCCAGGTTGCCTGGCGGCAACCGCTCTCACCGCGGCGTCGAGGTATCGCCCGCGCCATCCGGCCAGCGCCCGCAACGGCTGGCGCAGGCGGGGCAACGCCCCCATGTCCGGGATGCCCAGCAAGACGAGCGGGACGCCGGGAGGCAGCGCCCGGAGCATCGCCTCGTAGTCCTGCTGGAACGCCGCCCGCGAGGTCAGGTGGACCGTGTCGTTGGCACCGACGCTGATGAAGATCACCCTGGGCGACAGGCCGCCCAGAGCCGGGACCTGATGGGCGAGGACGTCCCGGATCCGGTCTCCCCCCGGGCGAGCACCACCGGCCGTCCCGGGCGACCGAGCACCTGGGACACCCGGAGCGGCAGACCGGCTTCGGGCGAGCTGGCCCCGTGGCCCGCCGCGGTGGAGTCGCCGATCCAGACCACAAGGCCGTCGAGCTCCGGTTCCTCCGGTGCGCTGCCGGGTGGGTCCAGCCCCGGGCTGCGCGCTGCGGCGAGGACCTCGGCGCCGAGCAAGAGACCGCCGCCGACCAGGCCCCCACCCAGGATCGTCGTGCCCGCTGTAAGGCTCGCAGCGTCGATCATCCCGCAACCCCGCCGTCCGGACTCCCCTGTCAAGGTCCCCGGCGGGAGCTAGTTTACCTGTGGTAGCTATAAGGCGTCCATCACTCGCTCGTAATCCAGCATCACCACACCGCTGCCGAAGGTACGGGTCCCGGTCAGGCGTAGCCGGAGCGGCAGGGCCTCGGGCCGGAACAGCGGGTGCCCGTGGCCGATGGCCACCGGGTGGAAGTACAGGCGCACCGCATCGACGAGGCCGAGCCGCAGGAAGGAGCTGGCGAGGTTCGGCCCGCCGACCACCATGTCGCCGCCGGGCTGGGCCTTCAACGCCATCACCTCCTCGGGGACCACCTCGCGCACGACGGTGCCGTTCCACCCCGCCTCCTGAAGCGTCTTCGAGTAGACGAACTTGGGCACCTCCCGCCAGATCCCGGCGAATTCAAGCGTGGCCGGAGTGGCCTGCGGGTCCTCGTGGGCGGTCGGCCAGTAGGCGGCCAGCCGCTGGTAGGTGACCCGGCCCTGGAGGAGGGCGCTCACGGGCTTGAGCCAGTCGTTGAAGTGCTGGAGGAGCTCCTCGTCGGCTGTTGACCAGTCGAGCTCGCGGTTGGGGCCTTCGAAGAAGCCGTCGAGGGAAGCCGACAGCGAGAGGATAATCCTGCGCATTGCCCTAACTCCTCGTGACTCCGATGGGGTGCAGTCGGTCCGGGACCCGACAGAGGTGACCCCGTATCCTAGGCCGGTGCGACTACGCGCCTTTGTGGCACTGGCCGTCCTGGCGCTGCTTGCGGCGTCCTGTGGCTCTGCCAGCCCGCGGGGGGTCAAGGCGACCCACAGCCCGAGCCCCTCGCCTTCCGCCGCTCCGTCGCCAAGCCCAGCGCCATCGCCGTCGCCAAGCCCGAGCCCACCGCCCGCACCGACCAGGGCGTCCAGCCCCACGCACCCCGCCTCGCCGGCTCATCCCGCCAGCCCCACCCGGACCACCGCGCCTCCGCCGCCCCCTCCCCCGGCGACGACCTTCGCCGACTGGCCCGCCTACCAGGGCGACATCGCCCACAGCGGGGTCGCCCCGGGTCCAGCCACCAGCGCCGCCCCCACCGCCGCCTGGACCTCGCCGGCGCTGGACGGCGACGACTACGGCGAGCCGGTCATCGCCTCGGGCAAGGTGATCGCCTCAACCGAGAACGACACCGTCTACGCCTTCAGCGCCGCCACCGGCGGGCAAATCTGGTTCACGCATCTCGGCCCCCCCGAGGTCTCCTCGGCCCTCCCGTGTGGGGACATCGACCCGTACACCGGCATCACCAGCACTCCGGTCGCCGAGGTCTCCGCCGGCCTCGTCTACGTGGTGGCCTTCCTCCGGTCGGGAACCCACACGCTGTACGCACTCAACCTCGCCACCGGGGCGATCGCCTGGAGCAAGCCCGCCGACGCCCCCGGGCTCAACCCGCTGACTGAGCAGCAGCGGTCGGCCCTGATGCTAGCCAACGGCTACGTCTACGTCGCCTATGGCGGCCTGTACGGCGACTGCGGGAGCTACCACGGGGCCATCGTGGCCATCCCGGTATCCGGTGCCGGCTCGGCGATCAGCTACATCGTGCCCTCCCAGAACCAGGCTGGGATCTGGGCACCCCCCGGCCCGACGATCGACGGCTCAGGCGACCTGTACGTCGCCACCGGCAACAGCTCGTCGCAGGCCGCCTACGACGACGGCAATGCGGTCATCAAACTGTCGGGAGCCCTCCAGTCGCAGGCCTACTTCGCACCGACGAACTGGCGGCAGCTGAACACCGACGACCTCGACCTCGGCTCGCAGAGCCCCGTCCTGGTGCAGGGCGGCTACCTGTTCCAGGCGGGCAAGCAGGGGGTCGGTTACATCGTCTCCGCCGGGAACCTCGGTGGCGCCGGCGGGCAGGTCTCCTCGGGGCAGGTCTGCTCCGGCGCCTACGGCGGGGCCGCCTACGCCCCGCCGACCGTCTACGTCGCCTGCCTGGACGGGATCGTGGCGGTCACCGTCAACGGGAGCGGGGCGATGGCCATCGCCTGGCGCTCCCCCCGGTTCGACGCCGGCGCACCGATCCTGGCCTACGGCGCGCTGTGGGCACTGGACACCAGCAGCGGGACGCTGGACGAGATCAATCCGGCGAGCGGTGGCGTCCTCCATGCCGTCTCCGTCCCGGCGGTCGCCCACTTCGCCGCACCCTCGGCCAGCGGAGGGCTGGTCTTCGTCGCAAGCAACCGCTCGATCGAGGCGTTCCACGCCTGATCGCCGACACTGGAGGCCCGCATGCGCCGTGAACCCATCAACCCCTGGGAATGGTCGACGAAGTTCGGTTTCTCGCAGGCCGTCGAGGTCAGTGGCTTTCACCGGCTGCTCGTCTGCTCGGCCCAGACCGCGGTCGACGAGCAGGCGGCCCCCCCGGCATCGGACGGCATGGAGAGCCAGGGGCGGGCGGCGTTCGAGAACCTGCGGACCGTGCTCGCCGAGGATGGGATGTCGACCGACGACATCGTCAAGCTGACCTACTACACCACCGACGTCGATGGCTTCCGGGCCGTCCTCCGCCCGCTGCGCGCCGAGTTCCTGGGCGGCCAGCAGGTCGCCGAGACGCTGATTGGCGTGACCCGGCTGGCGCTGCCCGAGCTGAAGATCGCGATCGAAGCGCTCGCCGCCCGCTGAGCAGGCGCCGGCCGCAACCGGGGGCCCAGCCGGTCAGCCCCCAACCGGGGGCCCAGCCGGTCAGCCCCCAACCGGGGGCCCAGAGCGGGCTGCCCCGATCCCCTGCGGGAAGGCAAGGACACCGTGCGGGTCGTACGTTGCGGCAACCTGCTCCAGCCTCGGCAGGTTGCCGCCGTAGTACGCCGACGGCCAGCCGGGGAGGGCCGGGTCGAGGTAGTTGACGTAGGCGCCGCTGCCGGCCAGCGGGGCCAGCGCGTCCCGGATCTCGCCGACCGCCTGGGTCGCCGCCGCCTGCCCGGCGGCGTTCGTCCCGGCATAGATCTGGATCGTAGCCAGGGACGACCGGTGAGCGTAGGCCGTGTCCGCCGTGCCGACCCTCGCCACCGCCCCGCCCAGGCTGTCGAAGACAAGGTCGATGCCCGACCGCCCGGTGACGAGCGCGGTCACCGCTGCCGGGTCGGCAACGGCTCGGTCCATCATCCGGGACGAGGCCACGAACGCCTCCCGGCCGAGCGTCCCGCCTTCGGCCGGGAGGTGGCAGGCCTGGAGGCCGCCCGGGCAGCCGGCGAAGTAGAGCATGGCGTCCAGGAACCCTTTGGCCGCAACGGATCGGGTGCCGGAGCCGGTGCCAACCCGGCGGGCAAGGTCGTCCAGGACGGGGGTGAGGCCGGCCTGGGCGCCAAGGAAGCTGCCGTTGACCCGCGCCGACGGCGAGCTCCCCGCCGACACGATGCAGTTGGCCCAGAGCGGCGCCGGGGCCGCCTGGATCCAGTCCTGCCACCCGCCCAGGACGGCGGATGCCGGAGCATCCGGGAAGCTGACCGCGAAGACGACCAGATCGGGCGCGGGGACCGTGGCGAAGCTGAACGACGTCGTCACCCCGAAGTTGCCCCCGCCGCCACCCCGCAGCGCCCAGAACAGGTCGGGGTGGGAGGCGGCCGAGGCGGTCCGCAGGACCGAGTCCGGCGTCACCACCTGGGCGGACACCAGGTGGTCGATCGTCAACCCGTACTGGCGGGTGAGCACTCCCACCCCACCGCCCAGGGTGAGACCGGCGATGCCGACCGTCGGGCACGACCCGCCCGGGATCGCCCGGCCCGCTGCGGCCAGCCCGCTGTAGACGTCGATCAGCCGCGCCCCCGCCCCGACCACGGCGGTCCCGTCGGTGCGGACCTCAACGCCCGCCATCGGGCCGAGGTCGATGACCAGCGCCCCCGCCGGGTTGGAGTACCCGGCGAAACTGTGGCCGCCGCTGCGGGCAGCGACCGGGGTTTTCGAGGCGGCGGCCAGGTCGAGGCACGCCTGCACGTCGCTCGCCGTCGTGCACTGGGCGATCGCAGCCGGGCGCTGCGCGTCGTACAGCGGGTTATAGGCCTGCGCCGCGGCCGGGTACCCGCCGTCCGACGGGAGCAGCAGCGTTCCGGACATCCGGCGCTTGAGGCCCGCCCAGTCGGGCGGGCCACTCGGGAGCGGGCTGGGCGCCGGCGTCGCCCGCGTCGCCGGCGTGCAGGCCGAGACTGCGGCAGCCGCCACGCCGAGCCCGACTCGCTGGAGAAATTGACGCCTGGTGACCTGGGGCATTCACCGGTAGCATCCCGCGGATGCGAGTCGAGTACGCGTTCATCGCCGAGAGTGCCGACGTCCAGTCCGGGCTGTTCTACGTGGTCCGCGGCGGGACCGACATCTGGTCAACTCCGCCCGGGGCTGACTTCCCGGTACCGATCGGACCGATGTCGTTCGTTGTCCGGCTGACCGGGGACCCGATGGAGGTCGGCACCGAGGTCCCGGTGGAGTTCACGGTGGTCGACGCCGACGGGCGCTCGACCGGCGTCGGCGGCACGGGCCAGATCGCCGTTGCCCCCCACGCCGTCGACCGCACCCGCAGCGGTGCGGCCCTGCTGCACTTCCGGCTGGGCTTCTCGATCCCTGCCCCCGGGGCGTACTTCTTCGAGTTGCACTCGAGCGGCGTCCGGCTTTGCCAGGTGCCGTTCTGGGTCCTCGCCGCCCCGGCGCAGGTCCCACCGGCCACGTAGGCTTCCGCTCCGGGCCGAGGGAGCAGAAACGGGCGTGATCACACCCCTGGCTGCTCACTCACCCCAGAAACGCGAACCAAGCTTTCACGTCAGCTAAGCGACTACTGGCGGACGGTCGCCCCCAGGCGGCCGTGCAGGGCTTTGGCGATGGCATCCCGGGCCGCCACGGCCTCGTCCTGGGTCAGGGTGCGGTCCGCCCGCAAGAAGGTCAGCGACAGCGCCAGGCTCTTGGCCCCCGCCCCCACCTGCTCGCCCCGGTACACGTCGAACACCCGGGCATGGGCGAGGTTTGCGCCCCCGAACGCCCGCACGATCTCCAGCACCTCCGAGGCCTCGACGTGGTCCGGCACGACCACAGCCAGGTCCAGCAGCACCGGCGGGAACCGGGGCGGCTCCTCTGCGTTCTTCGGATCGCGGGCGATATGGAGCAGCTTATCGAGGTCCAGTTCGGCGACCAGCACCCCGGCCGGGAACCCGTAGCGGTCGGCAGTGGCGGCGGAGAGCTGGCCCAGCGTCCCGTACGGTCCCCCGCTCGCCACCAGGGCAGCGGTGCGCCCGGGCGTCAACAGGTCCATGGTCACCGGGGTCAGCGCGTAGTCGATCCGCAACGCCTCCATGACCGTCTCCACCAGTCCCGACAGGTCGTAGAAGTCGAGGTCCCGGGCCGGGGTGTGCCACTCCTGCGGAACCTCGCCGGTCATCACGACACCGAGCCGCAGCGCTTCGTGCGGCAGCAGCCGCTCCTCCAGCTTGGTGAAGCAGCGGCCGATCTCGAACAGCCGGACGCAGCGGTTGCGGCGGGCGACGTTGCGGGCGGCGGCGGCCACCAGCCCCGGCAGCAGGGACGGCCGGAGCAGCGACTCCTCGGCGCTCAGGGCGTTGACCAGGGCCAGCGCCTCACGGGCCTCGTGCTCGGCCGGGTACCCGATCCGATCCAGGTCGGCCGGGCCGACCAGCGTGTTGGTGTACGCCTCGAACATCCCGGCCCCGGAGAGCACCCGCCGCAGCTGCCGGAGCAACCGCTGCTCCCTGGTCAGCCCGCCGATCCGTGCGCCGGACGGGATCCGGGTCGGGATGGCATCGAGGCCGGACAGCCGGGCCACCTCTTCGATCAGGTCCCACTCGGCCCGGAGGTCGCCGCGGCGGGTCGGGACGGTCACGACGATGACCCCGTCGCGGAGCGCCGGCTGCAGCTCCAGCCGGCGCAGGGCGTCCACCATGGCATCGACCGGCAGCGCGGTCCCCAGCACCTCGTTCACCCGGTCCGGGCGCAGCGTCAGCGCCCACGGCTCGACCGGGTCGGGATACACGTCGATCGCCCCGGGGGCCACCGATCCCATGGCCCAGTCGCGGATCAGTGCCGAGGCCAGGCCGGCGGCTTCGGCGACGTCGCCCACGTCGACCCCACGCTCGAACCGGGCCGACGCCTCGGAGCGCAGGGCGTGGCGCTTCGAGCTGCGCAGCACCGACGCCGGCTCGAAGTAGGCCGACTCCAGCAGGATCCGGGTGGTCCGTTCCGTGACCTCGGTCTCCTGGCCACCCATGATCCCGGCCAGAGCGACCGGTCGGGAAGCGTCGGCGATCACCAGGTCGTCGGGGACCAGGTCCCGGGCGACGCCGTCGATGGTGACGATCCGCTCCCCTTCGGCGGCCCGGCGCACGACGATCCGGCCCCCGGCGAGGGCGTCGAGGTCGAAGGCGTGCATCGGGTGGCCGGTGACCAGCAGGGCGTAGTTGGTGGCATCGACGATGTTGGAGACCGGGCGGACGCCGGCGGCCGAGAGCCGGCGCTGAACCCAGGTCGGCGAGGGGCCCGGTTCCACCCCGGTGATCACCCGGGCCAGGTACCTCGGGCAGCCGACCGCGTCCTCCACCAGGACCGACGCAAGTTCGGCGGCGGGCGGTTCTCCGGCAGCCGCGGTGGTCGCCGTGTCGGGAAGCCTCACCCGGCCGCCGGTCATCGCGGCGACTTCCCGGGCGATTCCCAGCAGGCTCATGGCGTCCGGCCGGTTGGTCGTGACCTCGATGTCGAGGATCACCTCGTCGAGGCCCAGCACCTTGGTCACCTCGGTGCGCAACGGCGACTCCGGCGGCAGGATCAGGATGCCGGAGTGGTCGTCGCTGAGGCCCAGCTCCCGGGCCGAGCACAGCATCCCCTCGGAAAGCTCACTGCGGATCCGGGTCGCCTGGATCACGACGCCGCCGGGAAGGTGGGCGCCGGGCAACGCCAGGGCGACTTTGTCCCCGACCCGGTAGTTGTGGGCGCCGCAGACGACGTGGAGCACGGCCAGGCCGGTGTTGACGTCGACCATGGCCAGCTTGTCGGCGTTCGGGTGCGGCGTGATGGTGACGACCTCGCCGACGACCACCCCCTCGATGTCAGCACCCGGCCGGTGGATCGCCTCGACCTTCAACCCGGCCGCGGTCAACCCGGCGGCGAGGGCCTCGGGCTCGCGGTCGAGCTCGACGTAGTCGGCCAGCCAGCTCAGCGGTACCAGCATCAGTCAGAACCCCACCAGTCAGAACCCCACCAGTCAGAACCCCACCAGGAAGCGCAGGTCGTCCTCATAGAGCCACCGGATGTCGCCGATCGACCAGCGGAGCATGGCGATCCGCTCGACGCCCATCCCGAAGGCGAACCCGGTGACGTCGGGCTCGTAGCCGACCGCCTTGAATACGTTCGGATGCACCATGCCGGCGCCCATGATCTCGATCCAACCCTCCTCGCCGCACACCCGGCAGCCCCGGCCGTTGCAGTTGAAGCAGGACACATGGACCTCGGCCGACGGCTCGGTGAACGGGAAGAAGTGCGGGATCATGCGGATCCGCTGGTCGCTGCCGAACAGCTCCTTGGCGAACACCTCGACGACGCCCTTCAGGTCGGCAAACGAGATGCCCTTGTCGACCGCAAGCCCGTCGATCTGGTGGAACCCGGCCAGGTGGGTGGGGTCGGCCACGTCCCGGCGGAACGCCCGCCCGGGCATCGTGAAGTAGGCCGGCGGGGGGTGCTCCTCCATCACCCGCACCCACACCGGCGACGTATGCGGCCGGAGCAGCGGCTGGCCGTAGTCGTTTGGCTCCAGGTACAGCGTGTCCCAGGCCGACCGGGCCGGGTGGTCCTGGGGCATGTTCAGCGCCTCGAAGGCGTAGTAGTCGCTCTCGACCTCAGGGCCGTCGGCAACCTTGAAGCCGAGGCCGACGAAGACGTCGACGATCTCGTCGATCACCTGGGTGATCGGGTGCAGCCGCCCCAGCGGGGGCCGCCGGCCCGGGAGTGTGACGTCGAGGCGCTCGGCCAGTGCCCGGCGCTCCGCCTCCCCTGCCTCCAGCTCAGCCGCCCGCGTGGCCACCGCCGCCTCGAGCGCCGCCCGGGTCTCGTTGGCCAGCCGCCCGAGCTCCTTGCGCTCCTCCTGGTCACGCTTGCCGAGGGTCCCCACGATCGCCGCCAGCGGTCCCTTGCGGCCGAGGTACCTGAGCTTGGTCTCTTCGAGGGCAGCGGAACCGGCGGCGGCCTCGATCGCGGCCACTCCCTTGATGCGGATCGCTTCCAGGCGCGCCGCGTCCTCGTCAATTGCCATAGTGGCCCTACGTTAGCAGGGACGCTTCGCAACCCAATACGACGCGGCACCGCCGGGGGAAAGGCTCACCCCGGCGGTGCGCAAGGTGCCAGCGGATTCAGCTGACCGGGGTCAGCCGGACCAGCAGTTCCTCCAGCCGGTCCATCGAGTCGTAGACGCCTTCGGCCATGCCGGCGGCGACCATCATGTCCCGGTCGGCGACCGACTGGAACACCGAGTTGCCGGTCATCAGCGTGCCGCCACCGGCGTCCTCGAGGACGGTGGTCTCGAGCATCACGTGGCCGGGAGCCCCCTCGTACTCGAAGGTGCGGACCGTCGACTCCGGCGTCGGGGTCCCGTGGTACACGCCCCGGAAGGCGTGCTCGTGGCCGTCCTCGCCCCACTGCACGAAGCGGTAGCGGCCTCCGTCGCGGATCTCGCAGACGTCGAACCGGGTCTCCAGCCGCCGCGGGCCGAGCCACTGCTTGACCAGCTCGGGGTCGGTGCACGCCTGGAAGACCAGCTCCTTCGGGGCGTTGAAGCGCCGGGTCACCACAACCTGCGGGATGCCGGGCTCTGCGATGATCGTCGTCTCAGCCATGGTGGACTCCTTTCGCCTTGGTGTTGCCGCCGTGGGTGTTGCCGCCGTGGGTGCTGCCCGTGCCGCCTTCAGGAGCCGGTCCCTGCAGGGTGACCAACAACGAATCCAGCCGTTCGTACGCCTCCTCCCAGTACTCCCGGTAGCGGGCCAGCCAGGCGGTCGCCTCCCGCAGCGGCTCGGCCTCCAGGTGGCTGAGCCGGGCGGTCGCCTGGCGGGTGCGGGAGATCAGGCCGGCCTGCTCCAGCACCTTGAGGTGGCGGGAGATCGCCGGCTGCGACACCGCGAACGGGGCGCACAGCTCCCCGACGTTGGCGTCACCGTCGGCCAGCCGGGCCAGGATCTGGCGCCGGATCGGGTCGGCCAGGGCGGCGAAGACCGTGCTCAGCCGGTCCTGGCCCGCCTCCTGCGCCGCCCCACCCAGATTCATAACCAGTCCCTTCTATAACTGACTGGTTAAATATAGCCCCGCGGACGCAGGACGTCAAGCTCCGCAGGGAGCGGTCCCGGCATTCTTGGACCGGGGAGGCGCTGGCTGCGGCCGCGGGGCGGGCAACTGTCCTGATTCCAGGCGTATTCCGCCGGAAACCAGGACAGCCGCCGCGCCGGAACACGGCTTCATCGGGCTGGGGCGAAGCCCCGGCTAGTGTTAGCGAGCGATCCAGATCTTTTTGTGTGCAAAAACCGCGCATATGTGATGGTTTTTACGCACAAAAGCGTCGACACCGGCCTTGCGGCCTGAGATTTGACTCGTCCGTGCAGATCTTTCAGGCCTAGCGGAGCTAGTCGGGGATGGTTTCGATCTCCGGCTCGGCGACCTGGGCCACCGGCAGCGTGAACGAGAAGACCGATCCGCCGGTCGGGGCGCTGTCGACCCAGATCTTGCCCCCGTGAGCCTCCACGAGGCCCTTCGAGATGTACAGCCCCAGCCCGGTCCCCGAGGGCGATCCGGCCCGGCCGCCACGACGGAAGAACTTTCCGAACACCGCCAGCCGGTGCTCCCGGGGGATGCCCTCCCCCTGATCGGCGACGTCGATCTGCACGCGGACCCCGTCGACGCCACCCGTCACGGTCACCGCACCGGACTCGGTGTGCTTGACCGCGTTCTCGACCAGGTTGGTCAGCACCTGCTCGATCTTGTCCGGGTCGGCGTAGGCGGCTGGGAAGCCGTCGGGGAAGCTGGCCGACAGCGTGTGGGTCTGGGTCGTCGGGGCCAGCCGTTCGGTCACCTTGTGGGCGATCTCGGCGACGTCGATCGGGTACCGCGACAGCTGGAGCCGTCCGGCCTCGATGCGGCTGACGTCGAGCAGTTCGCCGATCAGCCGGGTGACCCGGTCGGCGTCGCTCTCGATGGTGACCAGCAGGTGCTTCTTGGTCTCGTCATCGAAGCGGTCCCAGCGGTGCAGCAGCGTGGACGTGAACCCTTTGACTGAGGTCAGCGGCGAGCGCAACTCGTGGGACACCGCCGAGATCACCTCGGACTTCGCCATGTCGATCCGCTTGCGCCGGTTGATGTCCCGGGCCAGGGCCACCACCTGCACCACAGCCCCCGAGCTGTCGCGCTCGAACCCGCAGGCGACCCCCAGCCAGATCTGCCGCTGCGAGCGGGTCTGCACCAGGACCTCCTGCTCCGGCGTCCCGGTCGTGATCGACAGCAGCCCGGCGCAGTCCAACGGCCCGATGCAGGTCTCGTTTCCGTTGGCGTCGCGGGGCTCGAGCAACTCGTTGACCGACTTGCCGACGACCTCGTCGGCGCTCCACCCGAGCAAGCGGGTCGATGCTCCCAGCCACTGGACGATCGTGTGATCCGGGTTGAGGACGATCAGCGCGTCGCGCAGGCCGGCAACGACCCCCTCAAGCGACGGCGACCCGGAACTCACCGGGCCCTCCGCTGGCGGCTCACCTCGAACAGGAACACCGCCGCCGAGATCCCGACGTTGAGCGACTCGGCACGCTCGTCCATCGGGATTGACGCCCGTTCGTCGACCGCGGCAAGCACGTCGTCACCCAGTCCCCGCGCCTCGTTCCCGAACACCAGGGCGCAGGGCCCGCTCATATCCACCTCGTCGTAGGCCGTCGGCGCAGTAGGAACCGCGGCGATCCTCCGGAAGCCTCGAGACCCCAACCCAGCCAGCACCCAGGGTACAGCAACCTCCCGGGCGACGGAAACGCGGAACAGCGCCCCCGCCGAGGCCCGCACAACCTTGGCGTTGTACAGGTCGACGGTGCCCTCGGTGAGGAACACCGCCCCGGCCCCGGCCGCCCGCGCGGTGCGCAGTGTCGTGCCGAGGTTGCCCGGGTCCTGGACCCCGGCCAGGACGACGGCAAGGTCGGTGGGGCAGGCCAGCAGCCGCCCCGGTTCGACATCGACGAACGGGACGACGGCCACCGCACCCGGCGGATTCTCGGCATCGGAGATCAGCTTCATCACCGGCTCCGACACAGCGTGGACCGGCACCCGGGAGGCCCTGGCCAGATCGGCCAACTCAACCGGTGCCGACTCGGTCAGGAACAGCAACTCCGGCGTCTGGCCGGCGCTGAAGGCCTCGGTGATGCCATGGGCGCCCTCGACCAGGAACTCCCGGGTCCGCGCCCTCAGCCCGCGCTTGCGCAGCTTCCGGGCGCGCTGCACCAGCGGGTTGTGCGTGCTCGAGATCACGTCGACCGCCCCGAGCTAGGCAGCGTTGCCCGGGTTGCTAGGCCTGGCTGGCAGCCCCAGCTCCGGTCGCCACCGCGTCGTCGGAAGCTCCGGTGTGCTGCCGGGCGACCTCGACCAGCGCCGCGAACGCCGCCGGGTCGGCGACGGCCAGGTCGGCCAGCACCTTGCGGTCCAGCTCAATCCCGCCCTTGTGCAGGCCGTCGATGAAGCGGCTGTAGGACATCCCGTTGGCCCGCGCCCCGGCGTTGATGCGGGCAATCCATAGCCTGCGGAACTGGCCCTTGCGGTCCTTGCGGTCCCGGTAGGCGTACACGCCGGAGTGGAGCAGCTGCTCCTTGGCCGCCCGGAAGTGGCGGCTCCGCACCCCGCGGTAGCCGGAGGCGGCCTCCAGGACCTTGCGGCGGTGCTTGCGCTTGTGGGTGCCTCGCTTGACTCGTGCCATGGCCCTCAGTCCCCCAACAGCTTCTTGGCGCGTTTGGTGTCCGCTGCCGACACCATGGCGTCGCGCTGGAGCCGGCGCCGTACCCTACCCGGCTTGTGCTCCAGCAGGTGGCGCACCTTGGTCTGGCCGCGGGCATACTTACCCGTCCCGGTCGCGCGGAGCCGCTTGGCGGCGCCCCGGTGCGTCTTCATCTTCGGCATCTCTCACGCTCCTGCTTCGTTCGTTGAATCCGGCTCCTGCTCCGGCTCCGCCGGGGCCTTCCCGTCGACCTGGCCGTCGGCCGTTGCTGCCGCCCCGGTCTGGTGGTTCCCGGATGGGGGCTGGGACGCCCCCGACTTCGGTGCCGCCGCGGGCTTCGTTGCCGGTCGCTTGATCGGCGCCAGCACCATCGTCATGTTGCGGCCGTCCTGCTTGGGGGCCGCCTCCACCGTCGACATCTCGGAAAGGTCCTTGGCCAGCCGCTCCAGCAGCTTGGTCCCGAGCTCGGTGTGGGCCATCTCGCGACCCCGGAACATGATGGTGACCTTTACCTTGTCACCCTCTTCCAGGAACCGCTCGACATGGCCGCGCTTGATGGTGAAATCGTGGTCGGAGATTTTCGGCCGGAACTTCATCTCCTTGACGATCACCTGGGACTGCTTTTTGCGCGACTCCTTGGCCCGGACGTCCTGCTCGTACTTCCACTTGCCGAAATCCATGATCCGGACGACCGGTGGGTCGGCCTGCGGCGCTACCTCCACGAGATCGAGGTCGAGCTCCCTGGCTTGGGCCAGGGCTGTGGCAGTCGGCATGATCCCAATCTGCTGGCCGTCGTGGCCTACCACTCGCACCTGCGGAGAACGGATCCGATCGTTGATGCGAAACTCAGCTACGATCGACGCTCACTCCCCCCGCGGGTACCGAGGGTATCAATTCCCGCCATAGACCTCCCCAACGCCGCTTAGTGGACTCTCATTGAAGGTAGCACCCTGCTGGCGCACACGCACAATCTACTCCACGATCTTGTTGATCGGAAGCTCCAGGATGTCGGTTGCGCCGAGGGTCTTCAGCTGGGGGATCAACACATTGACCGAACGCTTCTGGACGACGGTCTCCACGGCGAAGAAGCTCTGATCGGCAAGCTTCGCCACGGTTGGGGCGCGCATCGAGGGGAGGTGGGCGAGGACCTTGGCAAGGTGCTCCTCACCGACGTTCAGCTTCATGAGCACCTTGCCCCGTGCGTTGATGGCCCCCAGGATCAGGATCTTGATCTCTTCGATGGCCTGCCGCTTGACCGGATCCTGGTAGGCGGCCGGGTTGGCGATCAGCAGCGTGGGCGAATCGAGGATGGTGTCGATGATCTTCAGCCCGTGCCGGCGCAGCGTGCTCCCGGTGTCGGTGACCTCGACGACGGCGTCGACGATCGTCGGCACCTTGGCCTCGGTCGCCCCGTAGGAGAGGAAGATCTTGACCGGGATGCCGAGCCGGTCGAAGTAGCTCCGGGTCAGCTCCATGTACTCGGTCGAGATCCGGGAATCCGGCTTGATCTGGTGCGGTTCCTCGATGCCCGATGCCCCGGACACGGCGACGACGATCCTGACCCGTCCGCCGACGTAGGCCTTCGAATAGGGCAGCTCGGCGACGGTCGCCACGGTGGCCCCGGTCTCCAGCACCCAGTCGAGCCCGGTCAGCCCCAGGTCGAAAAACCCGTCCTCGACGTAGCGGGGGATCTCCTGCGGCCGGAGCAGGGAGAACTGCTCGATGCGCGGGTCGTCGACGGTGCCGTGGTAGTCACGGTCGGAACCCCGGACCAGCCGGATGTCGGCCGCCTCGAACAGGGCCAGGGTCTGGTCCTCGAGGCTGCCCTTTGGGATGACGAGTTTCAGCACGGGCGGAGTCTAGTCGATGTCCCCGGGGCCGGGACTGAGCGAGGTCACGTTCTCAAACGTCGCCGTTCCGGTCGGATCCGGCGGCGAAACCCGGGGCCGGTAGGTCGGCAGCGGCAGGTCTGTCATACCCGGCGGGAAGTGGCCGCCCTCCAGGATCCTGGCGAGGTCGGCGACGATCCTGAGCCGCCGCTCCTCGGGCACGTCCGGGCACAGCGTCGGGAAGTTGCGCAGCGCCCGGTCCAGTCCGGAGGCCAGCTCCTCCCTGGTGACCATGCCGAGCACGCCAGCCCGGTCGCCGGCGGCAGCCCGGGCCGCCCGAGCCTGCCCCCGCTGGACCGAGTTCAGCCCGCGCTCCGGGCAGTTACACCAGTTCAGCAGCCAACCGAGGATCACCTGGGTGAGGTCGTCCACGCCTTCTCCTGTTCGATGGGCCTTGCGCAACGGGGCCGTGCGCAACGGGCGCTTGCCCGAGGGCCGCTCCGATGACGGACACCGCTCCACCATCAACGTCGGCGTCCGCACCGCCGGGCTTTACCCGGCCGGTTTGGCCAGGGCCGGGGCAGCCGTGCCCAGCAGCCGGTAGAGGTTGGCCATCTCCACCGCGTCGAGGGCGACCTCGTACCCCTTGTTCCCGGCCCGGGTCCCGTCCGGCCCTCCGGACCGGTCCTCGGCCTGCCCGACATCCTCGGTGGTGAGCACCCCGAAGGTCACCGGGATCCCGGTGTCGAGGACCACCCGCAGGATCCCCTCCTGGGCGGCGGCGGCGACGAAGGTGAAGTGCTCGGTGTCGCCCCGGATCACCGCACCGAGGCACACCAGCGTGTCGACGGTCCCGGACGATGCCAGCCTGCTCGCCGCCCCGGGCAGCTCGAAGGCGCCGGGGACCGAGACGACGGTCACGCCGTCGTCGGGCACCCCCACCTCGGCGAGCGCCTCCAGGGCTCCCTTCAGCAGCGCCTCGGTTACCCGCTCGTTGAACCGGCTGACGATGACGCCGACGCGCAGGCCCGACCCGTCGCGGCCGCCCTGCAGCCGCCTCACTCCAGGCCCTCGAGCAGGTGACCGAGCCGGTCCCGCTTGGTCTGCAGGTAGCGCAGGTTCTCGGGGGTCGGCGTGGTCTCGAGCGGGACCCGCTCGGTGATCGAGAGGCCGTAGCCCTCGAGGCCGGTGTACTTGGCCGGGTTGTTGGTCATCAGGCGCATCGACGAGATCCCCAGGTCGGCCAGCACCTGGGCGCCGATGCCGTAGTCGCGCAGGTCGGGGCGGAAGCCGAGCTCCCGGTTGGCCTCGACCGTGTCCCGGCCCTGCTCCTGCAGCCCGTAGGCCCGGATCTTGTGCACCAGACCGATGCCGCGGCCCTCGTGGCCCATCACATAGAGCAGCACCCCGCGGCCGGCTTGCTCGATCTTCTCCATCGCCAGCCGCAGCTGGGCACCGCAGTCGCACCGGGCGGAGTGGAAGACGTCGCCGGTGAGGCACTGGGAATGGACCCGCACCAGAACGTCGGGGACCCCGTCGACCGTGCCCTTGACGAAGGCGACGTACTCCTGGCCGTCGGTGAGGCTCCGGTACACGTGGCAGACGAACTCGCCGAACTCGGTCGGCATCCGTGCCTCGGCGACCGGCTCGACCAGGTGCTCGCGCTGGTGACGGTAAGCAATCAGGTCCTTGATCGTCACGATCTTCAGCCCGTGGCGCAGCGCCAGCTCCTGGAGGAACGGCACCCGGGCCATGGTGCCGTCCGGGTGCACGATCTCGGCCAGGACCCCGGCCGGCTGGTAGCCGGCCAGCCGGGCCAGGTCGACCGCCGCCTCGGTGTGGCCGGAACGGCGCAGCACCCCCCCGTCGATGGCCCGCAGCGGGAAGACGTGACCGGGGCGGACGAGGTCGTTGGGCCGGGTCGCCGGGTCGGCCAGCGCTTTGATCGTTGCCGCCCGGTCGTAGGCGCTCGAGCCGCTGTGCCCGGGGTTCTTCAGGTCGACCGTGACCCCGAACGCGGTCTGGTGGGGGGCGGTGTTGTCGGCGACCATCATCGGGATCGACAGCTCCTCGAAGCGTTCCCGGGTCAGGGCGACGCACAGCTGGATCCCCGCCTCGCGGGCGATGAAGTTGACTGCCTGGGGTGTGACGGTCTCCGCCGGGATGATGAAGTCGCCCTCGTTCTCCCGCTCCTCGTCGTCGACGACAATGATCATGCGCCCGTCGACCAGCTCGGCGAGGGCCTGCTCAACCGTGGCGAAACTCACAGCTCCTCCTTACTCACGCTCCGCCCGCGACTCACGGGTCCGCCCGCGACTCACGGGTCCGCCCGCGACTTGCTCGGGCCGGAGCAGGGACTCCACATACTTTGCCAGGATGTCCACCTCAACGTTCACCCGGTCGCCGGGCGACCTGGCGCCGAGGTTCGTGGCGTTCAGCGTGTGCGGGATGACCGCAACCGAGAACTCCCCGGGGCGCAGCCGGGCGACGGTCAGACTGATGCCGTCGAGGGCGACCGACCCCTTCTCGACCAGGTAGCGGCTCAACGCGGGCGCCGGGCGGAACCAGACCTCTGTGGACCCGTCCTTCACGTCGACGGCGGTGACCACCGCGGTGCCGTCGACGTGCCCCTGGACGACGTGGCCGCCGAGTCGCCCGCCGGCCGTGAGCGGGCGCTCCAGGTTGACCGGCGACCCCACGGCGAGGTCGCCCAGCGAGGTGCGGGCGAGGGTCTCCTCGGAGAGCCCGGCGGCGAACCAGCCGTCGCCGAAGGCGGTCACGGTGAGGCAGGTGCCGCTGACCGCCACCGAATCGCCGATGGCGAGCCCGTCGAAGCCACAGCCGATGCGCACGGTCAGGCCGTCCCGGGCCAGAACCCGGCCGACCGCTTCGACGATGCCGGTGAACACCGGGTCAGCCCCCGGTTGGTTGCGGTCTGGGGCGCAGCTCGACCCGCAGGTCCTCGCCGATCCGGCGCACCGCCCGGAGCGTCAGCCGGGGAGCCTCGCCGATCGTGGCGATCGGCCACCCCTCGAAGACCCGCAGCCCGTCGCCGCCGAGGAACAGCGGGGCGACGTAGAGCAGGTACCGGTCGACCAGGCCCTGCGCCGCAAAGGAACCCGCCAGGTGGGCGCCGCCCTCGACCAGCAGCGACATCACCCCGCGCTCGGCGAGGGCCCGGAGCAGCCCCGGGAGCGCGACCCGGCCCCGCTCGGCGGGCAGCTCCAGCACCTCCGCCCCGGCGGCGATCAGGGCCTTCAGGTCGGCGGCCGCGGCGGCGTGGGTGACGGCGATCAGCGTGGGGGCCTGGCCGTTGATCACGTTGGCCCCCGGCGGCGTGCGGGCCGTGCTCTCGACCACGACGCGGAGCGGGAGCCGGCGTGCGCGCACGCCCCGGGGAGTGAGCGTCGGGTTGTCGGCCAGGACCGTGCCCACCCCGACGCACACCGCTTCCGAGGCCGCCCGCAGCCGGTGGGCATCCCGGCGGGCGGCGGGGCCGGTGATCCACTGCGACGACCGGTCGACGGCGGCCGTCCCCCCGTCGGCTGAAATGGCCGCCTTGCAGGTCACGAACGGCCGGCCCTCCCTCCGGTGCACCAGGTACGCCTCGCTGAGCGCCTCCGCCCCGGACCTCCCCACGCCGACCTCGACCTCGACGCCGGCGGCGGTCAGCGCCGCGCTCCCCCGCCCGCCGACCCGGGGATCGGGGTCCGTCATGGCGGCGACGACCCGGGCAATCCCCGACGCCAGCACCGCATCCACGCACGGCGGGGTGCGCCCGTAATGAGAACAGGGCTCCAGGGTGACGTAGAGGGTCGCTCCCCGGGCTGCCTGCCCGGCCTCCTGGAGCGCGACGACCTCGGCGTGGGGCGCGCCGGGACGCCGGTGCCACCCGGTCCCGACGATCCCGCCGCCAGCGACGACCACCGCCCCGACGGCCGGGTTGGGGCTGGTCGTGGCGAGCCCTTTGCGGGCAAGGCGAAGCGCCAAGGCCATGTACGACGCATCCGGGTCCAGCTGCTCACGGCGCCATGTTCGCGCAGGGCAGGCCGGCACCCGGTGCGGTCACTCCAGGGCCACGTCGCTGCGGAGGCCGCGCAAAAGATCCGCTCCGGCCATCCGCCGGCCGCCTTCGGGCTGGACCTCGCCCAGCACCAGCGAACCGCTCCCGGCGGTGACCACCATCTCCCCTCCCGGCCCCGCCGAGACCGTACCCGGGGCACCGGCGGCCGCCGCCTCGACCGGCCACGCCCGCCACACCTTCAGCCGGCGCCCGCCCAGCATCGTCCACACTCCCGGCCGGGGCCGGAACGCCCGCACCGCCCGGGCGATCCGGACCGCATCCTGCGACCAGTCAATGCGGGCGTCGGCCGGCGTGACCTTGGCGGCGTAGCTGGAGGCGGCGTCGTCCTGGAAGTGGGGGCGGATGTCGCCCGCCTCCACGCAGTCGAGCACCCTGACCAGCAACCGGCCACCGATCTCTGCCAGCCGCCGCTCCAGGGTCTCGGTGTCGTCGTCGGGCAGGATCGGCTCGGCGACCTGCTCCAGCACCGGCCCGTTGTCCAGCCCGGCTTCCATCTGCATGATCGAGACCCCGGTCTCAGCCCGGCCGTCCAGGATCGACCGCGCGACCGGTGCTGCCCCGCGATAGGCCGGCAGCAGGGAAAAGTGGACGTTGACCGCCCCGAACCGGGGAAGGTCGAGCACCGCCTGCGGCAGGATCAGGCCGTAGGCGCAGACAACGAACACCTCGGCGCCCAGGGCGGCCAGGGCCGCTTGTACGTCACCTCCCCGCAACGTGAGCGGTTGGTACACCGGAAGCCCGGCCGCCTCCGCCGCCTGCTTGACCGGCGGCGGCTGCACCTCCAGCCCGCGGCCCCTGGGCCGGTCGGGTGCCGTGACCACCGCCTCAGTGGCGTGGTCGGAGGTGAGCAGGTGCCGGAGCGTCGGCACGGCGGCGTCCGGTGTCCCGAAGAAGACGACCCGGAGCCCCACCGCCCGGGCCGTCAGAGCGCGGCGACCGGCTCCAGCGGGACCCCGCTCAGGGCCGCCTCGCGCAGCCGGCGCCGCGCTTGCCGAGCCAGGTCCGGAGCGATCCGGTCGATGAACAGCACCCCGTCCAGGTGGTCGATCTCGTGTTGCATGATCCGGGCGGTCCAGTCGGTGAACTCGCGCTCGATCCGCTCGCCGCGGTCGTTGAGCCCCATCACGCGGACCTTGAGCGCTCGGGGTACCGGGTAGGAGAGGCCCGGCAGCGACAGGCAGGCCTCGTCGGCCTCGTCGTGGCCGTGCTGCTCTACGATCACCGGGTTGGCCAGCGCGCCCCCCTCGCCCTCGTAGGTCCAGACGATGACCCGCCGGGGCACGCCGATCTGCGGGGCGGCGAGGCCGACACCGGGGGCGTCGATCACAGTGTCGGACATGTCGTGCATCAGCTTGCGCACGGCCTCGTCGACCACGGATACCTCACTCGCCCGCCGGCGCAGCACCGGGTCACCAAACGTTCGGATCGGCAAGACCGCCATCGGCTACCACTCCCTCGGATCCATCTCAACTACCAGCCGTTCGGGGGCGTCGACCACGACCGCTCGGAGACCGTCCAACACGTCGTCGACGCCGCCCACTTTCAACAGTACCTCCGGGCCCAGACGGCCCTGGACCGGCCCGAGCAACTCGGTGCCGGGCAGCCCGCTCAGCCGGTCGAGCGTTTCGTCGCCGATCGTCACGGCTCCGGCGCGAACCCGCACCAGCGTGGCGAACGGTGGGGCGTCAGCCTTCCTACGCTCCTCGAGCTCGTGGCGAGCGAAGAAATCATAGTCTCCCCGCACCACGGCCTGGACCGCGTGGTGCCCCGGCTCGCCGGTCTCGAGCAGCATCCGGGGCGGCTCCCGCCCGGCTGCGGGCGGCATGCGGGCGACGATGCACGCCAGCTCCCACAGCGTGGCAAACGCCTCCTCGGCGGCCCGCCCGCCCGGCCGGTGGATGAGGGCGTCGACCCCGAGCACGACCGCGGTGCTGACCGGGGGCCGCTCCACGTCGGCCAGCGCCCCCTCGGTTGCCACGATGATCTGGCCACGGAGCGCCCGCTCCAGAGCCGCCGCCGGGGCGCCCACGGTCTGGCTGAGCGCGGGCGGGTCCGCCCGCTGCAGGTCGGCTCCTGGGGCCACGTTGCGCAGGTAGGCGGCGACCTCGGTCGGCCCCGGACCGGCGGCGGTCTGTTCCCGCCGCGGCAGGAGCACCAGGATCCGGGTCCCGGCTCGCCAGGCGGCAAGGATCGCCGCCACCGCCCGGCGGGGCATGACGCTCCGGGTCGGTTCGAGCAGCTCGACGATGGGCCACACCGCCCGGGTGTCGGCCCAGGACGGCTCCTGCCGGCACCAGGCCCGTCCCGGTGACCCGGCGGCTGCCAGGTGCCAGCTCCGGAGCGTCGGCGAGGTCGACGCCAGCAGCAGGCTGGCCCCGGCCGCCTCCGCCCGCAGGCCGGCGACCACCCGGGCATCGTAGTAGGGCGACCGCTGCTCCTTGAGCGTGCGGTCCTCCTCGGCGTGGACCACGACGAGCCCCAGCGGGGACGAGGCCGGGAACGCCGGCACCAGCGCCGCCGCCCGGCCTCCCACGACCACCCGGCGCTCACCCCGGGCTACCGACCACAGCGCCTTGGAGCGCTCGGCGGGCTGCTGGCCGCTGTGCACGACCGCGGCGTCGTCGGGAAATGCACGCTGCAGCCCACCGAGCACGACCGACCCCTCCCGGACCTCGGGAACGACGACGATCGCCCCGCGGCCGTTGCCGAGCGCGGCACCGATGGCGTCGGCGTAGAGGGCGACTGCGTTCTCCCGGGGCCCGAGCCGGCGAAGGGTGGACGACCATCAGCGTGACGCTGACCTGGTAGGCGGGTTTGCGGCGCAGGACCACGCGCCTGCGCCGCAGA
>OEPS010000149.1_pt1 | contig 25771 bp, 27 predicted proteins | sample 1539411 | NCBI WGS metagenome assembly OEPS01 (sample SAMN02671747, study PRJEB22543) | soil metagenome | biome: bacteria | place: China:Hunan Province, Lengshuijiang City | collected 2012-10-15 | depth 0.08m m
CAGGCGGGCGACGTGTCGTCGGCGGAGGTCACCGAGTCGGTGCTCGGCCGGGTCGAGGAGGTCGAGCGGGCGGTCCGGGCCTACATCACGCTCACTCCCGAGGTCGCCCGGGCGACCGCGGCGGCGGTCGACGCCGCCCGGGGCCGCGGCGAGGACCCCGGTCCGCTGGCGGGGATCCCGGTGGCGATCAAGGACATCATCTGCACCAAGGGGGTCACGACCACCGCCGGGTCGCGGCTGCTCGCCAACTACATCCCGCCCTACTCGGCGACTGTTGCCAGCCGGCTGGAGGCGGCCGGCCTGCCGATGATCGGCAAGACCAACCTCGACGAGTTCGCCATGGGATCGTCGACCGAGAACTCGGCGTGCTTCCCCACCCGCAACCCGTGGGATCTGGCCAAGGTCCCGGGCGGGTCGTCCGGGGGCAGCGCGGCGGCGGTGGCCGCCGGCGAGGCGATCTGGTCGGTCGGCACCGACACCGGCGGAAGCATCCGCCAGCCGGCGTCGCTCTGCGGGGTCGTCGGGCTGAAGCCGACCTACGGCCTGGTGTCCCGGTCCGGCCTCATCGCCTTCGCCTCCTCGCTGGACCAGGCCGGCCCGTTCGGCCGCTGCGTCGCCGACGCCGCCCTGCTGCTAGGTGCGATGGCCGGCCACGACCCGCGGGACGCCACCTCGCTGCCCAACCCGGTGCCCGACTACGCCGCCGCGCTCGAGGGGGGCGTCGACCGGCTACGGATCGGGGTCGTGAAGGAGCTGATCGGCGAGGGTGTCCAGCCGGGGGTGCGGGCGGCGGTCGATGGGGCGGTCGGCGTGCTGGAGAAGCTGGGGGCGCAGGTCGGCGAGGTGGCGCTGCCCAGCTTCGCCTACGGCATCGACGCCTACTACCTGATCGCCCCGGCCGAGGCTTCGGCCAACCTGGCCCGGTTCGACGGGGTGCGCTACGGGGTGCGGGTAGACGGGGATGACGTGGCCACGATGAACGCCCGCACCCGCGAGGCCGGCTTCGGGGCCGAGGTCAAGCGGCGGATCATGCTCGGCACCTACTCCCTGTCGGCGGGCTACTACGACGCCTACTACGGCAAGGCGCAGAAGGTACGGACACTGATCATCCGGGACTTCGAGCGTGCCTATGCCGATTTCGACCTGCTGGTGTCGCCGACGTCGCCGACCACCGCCTTCGGGCTCGGCGAGAAGACCGCCGACCCGCTCACCATGTACCTCTCCGATGTGTGCACGGTGCCGTCCTCACTTGCCGGGGCGACCGCCCTCTCGCTGCCCTGCGGCGTGGCGGCGGAGGACGGGCTGCCGGTGGGGTTCCAGCTGATGGGCAAGGCGCTCGATGAGGCGACCGTGCTGCGGGCGGCGTACGCCCTGGAGCAGGCGCTGGCGCTGCCGGCGCCGCTGCCCGAAATCGAGGTTCCCGCATGAGCGGCGGGCGTCCGGTCGACGGCGACGGGCTGGTCACCACGATCGGCCTCGAGATCCACGTCGAGCTGGCGACCAGGACCAAGATGTTCTGCGGTTGCCCGGTCGCCTTCGGCGGCGAACCCAACACCCGCGTGTGCCAGGTCTGCCTCGGGCATCCCGGGACACTTCCCGTGCCGAATGGCGAGGCGATTGCGTACGCGGCAAAGATCGGGATGGCGCTCGGCTGTGCCATCGCCCCATCGTCGATCTTCCACCGCAAGAACTATTTCTATCCAGATATGCCGAAGAATTACCAGATCTCGCAGTACGACATCCCGTTGTGTACGGGTGGTGCGTTGCAGGTCGAGGTTGATGGCGCGGAGACCGGCGTCGGCATCACCCGGGTCCACCTGGAGGAGGACACCGGCAAGAGCCTGCACATGGGCGGGGGAGGCCGGATCCACGGGGCCGACTATTCGCTGGAAGACTTCAACCGGGCGGGGACGCCGCTGGTCGAGATTGTCACCGAGCCCGACATGCACTCCGCCGACCAGGCCCGCGCCTTCGCCACTGGGCTCAGGGCGATCCTGGAGGTGCTGGAGGTCTCGGACATCCGGATGGAGGAGGGCTCGATGCGCTTCGACGCCAACATCTCGGTGGCGCCCCCCGGCCGGCTGGGGGCCAAGGTCGAGGTGAAGAACCTGAACTCGCTCAAGTCGTTGCACCGGGCGCTGGGCTACGAGGAGGAGCGGCAGCGGGAGGTGCTCGGCGAGGGCGGGACGATCGACCAGTCAACCCGTCACTGGGACGAGCGGGCGGGTGTCACCCGGCCGCTCAGGAGCAAAGAGCACGCCTTCGATTACCGCTACTTTCCCGAGCCGGACCTTGTCGCCATCGAGCCCCAGGCGGAGTGGCTGGCGGCCATTGCCGCTGGCCTCCCGGAGCTTCCGGCAGCCCGGCGACGGCGCTTCGAGACCCAGTTCGGCCTGGGTGGCTACGACGCCGGGGTACTGGTTGCGTCCCGTCCGCTGGCCGACTATTTCGAGGCGGCGGTCGCCGCCGCCCGCACGGCCGACGCCAAGGAAGTGGCCAACTGGCTGGCCAACGATCTGGCCGGCCTGCTGAGCAAGCAGGGAGAAACGCTGGAGGCGTGCGGCATCCCGGCGCAGCACCTTGCCCAACTGGTCGACCTGGTTTCCGGCGGCGACATTTCCCGCGTCCAGGGCCGGGAAGTCCTTGACGACATGGTGAGCGCGGGGCCGGGTGGAGCTTCGCCCGCTGCCATCGTCGACAAAAAGGGCCTGCGCCAGGTCTCCGCCGATGACGAGCTGAGCGCGGTTCTCGACGAGGTAATTGCGGCTAACCCCGACGTCTGGGCGCGACTGCAGGGAGGGGACACCAAGCCGGAAGGCTTTCTGCTCGGGCAAGTGATGCGGGCAACGAAGGGCCAAGCCAATCCAACAGCGGTTCGAAACCTGTTGAAAAAGCGCCTTGACGGTTAGGCTTTGTTCATGTAGCCGCGTCGTTTGTCCAATATTGCTGGAAAAATAGGTGCAATCTGGACTCAGCGGGCGCTCAACCTTGTCCAAGGCTTTCTGGAAACATGGCCGTTGCGTTAGCATTTTGTACCGTTACTGAAGTGTCCTGGCGCCGCCGGGACCGGAACGGGGGGAGAAGGATATGGGTAGCTGCAGGGTGCTGTTATGAGGGCCGCCAGGGGCACCGTCGTCCGGGACGAGTACCTGCGGGCAGGAGACGTCGCTCGCCTGTTGCACGTTTCGCCCAAGACCGTTGCCCGGTGGGCCACGGAGGGCAAGCTGCCGTACGTTCGAACGCTTGGCGGGCACCGGCGCTTTGCCGGGCCGCAGATCCAGGAACTGGTGGACCGCCTGGCCGTTACGGCCAGCACGGAGGTCCCGCAGATCTGACCGAAGTGGTACGCAGCTCCTAACCGGCACCCTGCCCAGCCGGCGGCGAAGTCAGAGCGCTCACGCATGCGCCAGCGTCTCTGGGGCGCAGGCCGCGGGACCATTACGGACGCCCGCCGGATCCGAATCCCTCGACTAGACTCGGGGGGGCCGGGCCCGGCGGGCGTTCTGCTGTGTGGCCCCGCCTACCGAACGCCCCGAGGAGGTTTGCCCACGTGATGAAAGTGCTGGTTTCCGAGTCGTTGTCCGACGAGGGCCTGGACAAGCTGCGCACCGAAACGGAGGTCGACGACCGCGCGCTCAGCCGGGAAGACCTGCTGAAAGTGATCGGCGAGTACGACGCGCTGGTCGTGCGCTCGGCGACCAAGGTCGACAAGGAGTTGCTGGAGCACGGGACCCGGCTGAAGGTTGTGGGGAGGGCCGGGGTCGGGCTCGACAACATCGACGTCCCGACCGCCACCAAGCTCGGCATCCTGGTGGTGAACGCCCCGACGTCCAATGTGCTGTCGGCGGCGGAGCACACCGTGGCGTTACTGCTGGCGCTGGCCCGGCACATCCCCGCCGCCGACGCCTCGCTCCGGGCCGGGAGGTGGGAACGCAACCGGCTGACCGGCGTCGAGCTCGAGGACAAGACGCTGGGCATCCTCGGCCTGGGGCGGATCGGCACCCTGGTCGCCCAGCGGGCCGCCGCATTCGGGATGCGGCTGCTCGGCTACGACCCGTACGTCGCCAGAGCCCGGGCCGCCCAGCTGGGCATCGAGATGGTCGACAGCGTCGACGAGGTCTGCCGCCAGGCCGACTTCCTGACCGTGCACCTGCCGAAGTCCGCCGAGACGAAGTCGATCATCGGCGCCGGCCAGTTCGCCATCATGAAGCCGACCGCACGGGTGATCAATGTCGCCCGCGGCGGGATCGTCGACGAGGCGGCGCTGGTGGAAGCGGTGTCCTCCGGCCAGATCGCCGGCGCCGCGGTCGACGTCTACGAGAAGGAGCCTCCGGGCGAGCACCCGCTGTTCGCCCTGCCCCAGGTCGTCGTCACCCCGCACCTCGGCGCCTCGACCGAGGAGGCTCAGCTGCGGGCAGGCACGGCGATCGCCGAGCAGGTGCTGCTCGCCCTGCGCGGCGAGCTGGCCCCGTACGCGGTCAACATCGCCGCCGGCGGTGACTTCGGCGAGCTGCTCCGGCCGTTCATCCCGCTCACCGAGCGCCTGGGCCGGGTGCTGGCCGGGCTGGCGGTGTCCGGGCTCTCCTCGGTGCGCTTCGAGTTCTACGGGCCGATCGCCGAGCAGGACTGCCGGATCCTCGCGCTGTCCGGGCTGAAGGGGCTGTTCGGCGCCATCGTGCACGAGCCGGTGACCTACGTGAACGCCCCGCTGCTGGCCGAGGAGCGGGGGATCCGGGTCGAGGAGACCAAGTCTGCCCAGAGCCTGGACTACGTCAACGTCGTCCTGGTCCGGGGCGAAACCGATCACGGGACGGTGTCGGTCGGCGGGGCGCTGTTCGGCCGGGCCAACCAGGAACACCTGGTGCGCATCGGCGACTACTCGATCGACATGGAGCCGGAGCGCTACCAGTGCTTCCTGCGCTACGGCGACCGGCCGGGGGTCATCGGGAAGGTCGGCACGGTACTCGGGGCGGCCGATATCAACGTCGCCAACATCCAGGTGTCCCGGGATACGATCGGCGGCGAGGCGCTCATGGGGCTGACCGTCGACTCGCCGATCTCGCCCGAGGTGCTGGCCAAGATCAAGGAGGTGGCTGAGGCCCGGGAGGCCCGGTTCATCGACCTGGGGCCGTAGCCGGCTCCAGGTTTCCCGCCGCTCTGCAAGCGCCTGGTTACCCGCCGTAAACTTGGTAGGGGCGGCGCGCACCCGCTCCGCTATGATCACGACCTGCGGTAAGGGGGCCCGCCGCCTGGAAGGCGCGGGCGTTTGTCGAGGAGGACCTGCATGCCCATCACCCCCGGGAAGTTCATCTGGATGGATGGTGCGCTGGTGGCCTGGGACGAGGCCAAAGTGCACGTGCTCACGCACTCGCTCCACTACGGCTCCGGGGTATTCGAAGGGATCCGGGCCTACCAGACCAAGCGCGGCCCGGCCGTGTTCCGCCTGACCGACCACATCGAGCGGCTCTACAAGTCGTCGAAGATCCACATGATCAACGTCCCGTTCGCCCCCGAGGACCTGGTGGCGGCGGTAAAGGAGACGGTGCGGGCCAACGAGCTCAGCGAGTGCTACATCCGGCCCCTGGTCTACCGCGGCTACGGGGAGATGGGGCTGAACTGGCTCGGGTGCACGGTCAACGTGTCGATCGCGGTGTGGCCGTGGGGGGCGTACCTCGGCGAGGAGGGCTTCACCCGGGGCGTCCGGATGAAGGTCTCGAGCTGGCGGCGTTACGACCACAACGTGCTCCCGCCCGCCGCCAAGGCGACCGGCCAGTACATCAACTCCAGCCTGGCCAAGGTCGAGGCGATCAATGCCGGCTACGACGAGGCGATCATGCTGAACAAGGAGGGCTATGTCGCCGACGCCAGTGGCGAGAACGTGTTCATCGTGCGCGACGGGGTGCTGATGACGCCGCCGTTGTCGGCCTGCCCGCTGGCCGGGATCACCCGGGATTCGATCATGAAGATCGCTACCGACCTGGCCGTGCCCGTCGTCGAGTCGAACCTGGCAAGGACCGACCTGTACACCGCCGACGAGGCGTTCCTCACCGGGACCGCCGCCGAGCTGGTTCCGATCCGCTCGGTCGACGACCGGGAGCTCGGGGGGCCGGGGCCGCTGACCAGGAAGCTGTCCGAGGTGTTCTGGTCGGCAGTCAAGGGCGACATGGAGCGCTACCGGGCCTGGAACGAAGACGTTTAAGGGCCGTCCGGTTTGAGGTTCGCTCGGTTCGCCCGCGCCGGGGCGCTGGGCTACGGCGTGGTGGATGAGGCCGGGGCGTCGGTCGACGAGATCTCCACCACCCCGTTCCTGCCGTTCGAGCGCACCGGCGTCGTGCACGCGCTGGCCGATGTGCGGCTGGTCGCCCCCTGCCTGCCGTCCAAGATCGTCGCCATCGGGTTGAACTACCGGGCGCATGCGGTCGAACGCGGCGACTCGCTGCCGGCGGTGCCGCTGTTCTTCTTCAAGCCCTCGACGGCGGTTGTGGGGCCGGGGGGGATGATCGTGCGGCCGCAGGGCTGTAAGCAGCTCGACTACGAGGGGGAGCTGGCGGTGGTGATCGGGGCGGTGGCCCGGGGGGTCGACGAGCACCGCTGGCAGGAGGTCGTGCTCGGCTACACCTGCGCCATCGACGCCACCGCCCGCGACCTGCAGATGGTGGATCCGCAGTGGGGGAGGGCGAAGGGCTTCGACACCTCGGCGCCGCTGGGGCCGTGGATCGAGACGGCGGTCAACCCTGCTGATCTGCACCTCGAGACCCGGGTGAACGGCCATGCGGTGCAGGACGCTTCGACCCAGGATCTGTTGTTTTCGGTGCCTGCGTTGATTGCCTACGTGACCTCGTACGTCACGCTGCTGCCCGGCGACGTGATCATGACCGGCACCCCCGAGGGGCCGGGCCCGGTGAAGGCCGGGGACCGGGTCGAGGTGGAGATCAGCGGCATCGGCACCCTGGCCGTCGGGGTGAGCGACCGGGCCTGAGGGTTCCGGGCCGGGCCAGCTCGGTCGGGGCCTCGGTCTTCGCCGGGGGCTTCGGGCTTCGCCTGGGGCCTGCTTGGTTGGGGCCTCGGTCTTCGCCGGGCCTCGGGCTTCGCCGGGGGCCTGCTTCGCCGGGCCTCGGTCTTCGCCGGGCCTCGGGTAGTCTGGCGCCCGTGACGAACCGGCTTCGCTTTGCCCCTGCCCCGAGCGGCTCCATCCATGTCGGCAACGCTCGCACCGCGCTGTTCAGCTGGCTCTACGCCCGCCACACCGGCGGGACGTTCGTGCTGCGGGTGGAGGACACCGATCGGAGCCGGGTGAACGAGGAGTCGTTCCAGGCGGTGTTGCAGGACCTTCGGTGGCTCGGCCTGGAGTGGGACGAGGGGCCGGAGGCCGGGGGGCCGTATGCACCGTACCGGCAGTCTGAGCGGCTGGATGTGTACCGCTCGGCGGTCGACCGGCTGATGGCGGGCGGGTTCGCCTACCGCTGCTATTGCACGCCCCAGGAGCTGGAGGAGCGCCGGAGGGCTGCTCAGGCAGCCGGTGGCCGGCCCGGGTACGACGGGCGGTGCTACCGGCTGACTGCTGCGGAACGGGAGGCGTTCGAGGCCGAGGGCCGGGAGTTCGTCCTGCGTTTTCACGTACCGCCCGGGTCAACGACGTTCCACGACCTGGTGACCGGCGATGTGACCGTCGACCACTCGCAGATCGACGACTTCGCCATCGTGCGCCGGAACGGGTTCCCGCTGTACAACCTGGCCACCCCGGTCGACGACGGGCTGATGCGAATGACCCACGTCCTGCGCGGGCTGGACCTCCAGCCGTCGACGCCCCGCCAGCTGATGCTGATGAAGGCTCTGGAGCTCCCGATCCCGGCGTACGGACACCTGCCGCTGATCCATGGCCCGGATGGGCAGCCGCTGTCGAAGCGGTGGGGCGAGGTGTCGATCGGGTGGTACCGGGAGAACGGGTTCCTGCCCGAGGCGATGGTCAACTACCTGGCGCTGCTCGGGTGGGGGCACGGGGACGACGTGATCATGAGCCGCGCGCAGCTGATCGAATGGTTCGACGTCGCCGACGTCGGAGCCTCCCCGGCCCGGTTCGACATGGACAAGCTGACCTGGATAAATGGCGAGTACATCCGGGCGCTACCGGACTCCGACCTGGCTCAGCGGCTGACTCCCTTCCTGGCTGGGGCGGGCCTGGTGAGCGACCCGCCGTCGGGGGCGGAGGCGGCATTGGTGTCGGCCGTGGCTCCGCTCGTGAAGACCCGCATCGAGCGGCTCGATCAGGCGGCGGCGCTGGTGGGGGGCATCTTCCGCGAGGTCGTGCCGCCGCCCGAGGTGGTTGCCAAGGTGCTGGGGCAGCCGTTCGTCCCTTCGTTGCTGGCGGCTGCCGCCCGGGCGCTGGGGACCGTGGAATCGTGGGACCGGGACTCGATCGAGGCCGCGCTGCGGGCCGTCGTGGGGGAACTGGGGATCAAGCCGCGGCAGGCCTTCGTGCCCTTCTACGTGGCGATCCTCGGTTCGAACGTCGGGGCCCCGATCTTCGACTCGATGGCGCTGATCGGGCGAGAGCGTGTGCTGGAGCGTCTAGAGAAGGCTGCAGCGGCAACGACCTGAGAACCCTCCGGGCGCAGAAAGGGAGGGCTCCGCGGGATTTGTGTGCTGGAAGGGATCGCGGGTATCACCTGGCGCACTCAAAACTACCCCTGCCTCGCGCAGGGCTACCTTGCTAGACTGGTCTCCGATTGCCGGGTAGATCAATTGGCAGATCGCCTGGTTCTGGCCCAGGAGGCTTCAAGGTTCGAATCCTTGCCCGGCAGCCAGAAGGAGTAATTGGGACGTACCAGGCCCCCGTCGTCTAGCGGCCTAGGACACCGCCCTCTCAAGGCGGAGATCACGGGTTCGAAACCCGTCGGGGGTACCACGTTTTCGCAGCTCAGGCGCCACTTTCGCTCTCCTGGCCGGCAGCGGAATGACCCTCGGGCCACCTTCAGACTCACATTGAGGCCACATCCGCCCGGGCTGTGCGGACGGTTTCCTCCATCCGCTCGTCCAGCGCCTCGCCCAGCGACGGCCACAGATGCCCGTAGGTGTTCAGCGTCGTCGTGATGCTGGCGTGCCCGAGCTGGGCTTGGATCTCCTTGGGGTGAGCGCCCTGGGCGATGAGTAGCGCAGCACTTGAATGCCGTAAATCATGGTTAAGTTCGCAGAGCCGTGCGTGAGTATTTGAGGGCAGGCTAACGCTTGACGGGCCTCGGTTGCGTCCAGCGGGCCGTGACCTCCCCGGACCCACGCGGAGCCAGTACCATCGTCCGCATGAGCGACGAGGGCGAACGGCAGGTCTGGAACATCCAAGTCTTCATCGAGGCAACGGAGGCGGCGGCAGCAGCGGCGACGGAGGCCATCCACCGAGCCTTGTGCCCGGAGGCGAATCATCCGGATTACTGCCCCGTGCCTTGGGCAACGTTAACTGTCCGATTCGCCGACTTGGACGAACCCGACCGGGAGATTTGGCAGCGAACCTTCGATGAAGAACGCGAAGCGGCCCGGCGATCCGGAACGCCGGGCGCCTGAAAGGCGCGTCCGCGTGAGGGCCACTCAGTCAGGCATGTACGGATAATCCGAGGCAGGCGAAGCGACCGCCCCTCGAGGGATCACCGTGACGTCGTAGAGCTCGGGACCGACCCCGTGGTCCACTCCCGCTCGCACGGCCGTCTCGACAGCAACTCTTGCGGCGTCACCGACGTCGTCGGCTCCAACCCAGAACAACATGCTGACGACCGGACGCTCTTCGATGCCGAGACCGTGATCCACGCCCGCGACGTCGGCCCCATGTTCAAGATCGCCATCCTGCTCCGTCAGCAGGGCCTTCAGCGATCGAGCCACAGCGGCTGAGTTTATGTGTGCGTCACGCGTCTCGACGACGAGGTCGACGCGGACTCTCCAACGTTCCGATCCCTTCCCCACCCAACGCACGGCGAGAGGATCCCACGGCTGCAGCCGGACGTCCGCCCCATCGGCAAACATGTCATCAAAATGTCATCACACCTGCTTCACAGCGGGTCCCTCGGCGTCCCACCTCGTTTCACGTTTTGGCTGCTCAGAGCCCAAGTTGCCTCTCGCTACGCACCCCCGAAAACCCCCTGAATCGCCCTCTCAAGGCGGAGATCACGGGTTTGAAACCCGTCGGGGGTACCACGTTTTCGCAGCTCAGGCCAGGATGGTCGCCGTGCGCGGCGACCGGCCCGTTGAAGAATGAAAATAGGTTGCTGCCAGTCGACGCCGGGTTTCATTGGTGCCGTGAGCCCGTAGGCCAGACTGACGCGAGGGCCTCCAGGCACCTTGATTGTCGCCACGAGCACGAACGTCAGATTCTCCGACCACGAGGCCCTCGGGCAGCGCCGAAGTTGTCCCAGAACCAGCGCCCGTCAGCCTCCTTGGACGCGCAGGGTAAGTGTTCTCATCCTGACCGCGGCCTCGTCAGGATCGGCTCCGTAGACCAGCACCCCGGGCAGCTCAGGCACTTCGGCTATTTGGCCGACCGGCTGGCGCACGGGGGCCGAGTTCGCGATCAACGACATCAGCTTCGCTGCGCGCCCAGGGTATGGTTGGTGCTTGGAGCCAGGCGAGGAGGGACCATTGCGCTTCACGGTCGAGCTTGAGCTGCAACAAGGCAGCGCTTGACGGGCCTTGGTGGCCCGCCAGCAGGATCGATTGGTCGGTGAAGCGCGAGAGGGGAGCTCGGATGGCAACGTCCTGCATTTGTACCCCCGACCGGCCACAACCGACCCTGCAAGTCGGCAAAAGTTGGCAGGCTGGCGGCCGGCAAATGCCCACGTCAAGCCCTGTTTGCGCAGATCAGGCCGCCATCCCCTCACGCTGGAGGAGCTGGCGGGTGCAGGCCCATAGGGACGGCGAGCCCATTGGCTACGAGGTCAAGCAGGACTTGGACTCCATCAAGGAGCCCCAAGGAAGCCACGCCTCCAGCTAAGCGCGGAAATGGAGAGGTGAGGCGACCAGGATCGAGGTTCAGGTCCGTCATGTTAGCGTGTTTAGTGTCGGCTTCCGCTTGCGGTACTCTCGGAGGAAGTGGCGGGACTCCTCCGAACAGCCCGGCGGTCACCCCCACGTCCCCGCCTACGGTCGTGGGCTCGCCGCTCATCACGCCGCCCTTCCCATCGCCACCACTGCCACTTCCAACGCAGACCAGCCCGATTCCAGCTCCAACGTACACGGGAGACGTCAGCCCGTCCTGTGCGCCACCTTCGACGCACGAGGGCTGCACGCTGCCCTAAGGGCGAAGAGGAAAGACTTGTCGATCTCCAGGTCGACCAGCTCGCCCGTGCGCAGCCCGGTGGCCCGCAGCAGCAGGGCGTCGGCCCGGATCCGGTTCGGCGATCGCTCCAGGACCCGGATCAGGGCCTGGTCCGGGTTGGCCGGCAGATAGCGCGGCAGGGCGCGCGGCAGCTTGGGGCTGTCCCGTACGAACACCAGCTGGCGGGCGGGAGCCCGGGTCACCGGCTGCCACCCCTGAGAAGGCCCGATCCAGGCGCCGTTCCCGGTGCACCCACTCATGTTCGCTCCCCTGCGTCCCCGAGGAGGCCCCAGCACACGTTCCGATGGAACGAACATGCTCCGTCCCGACCCCAGGCCCGGTGATCGCAGCCCGGCCACGCGCATTCGAGCGTCCCGACCTTCGACTGCACATGCTGCATGTGGACGGCGCACAGTCGCCCGGCCTGCACGGGAGCGCCGCAGGGACGGCAGGGGTTCACGGGCCAGACGCATGTCTTCGGCATGGCAATCACGCCCTCCGCGAGCGGAGTGTTCGCCGAGATCTCCGGCGACCCCCTCCCGCCGGCGGTGTGCCGATGAGCGGGGCTTCCAACGTGTCGATTCGCATCTCCATGCCGGGTCTCCCCCTTTCCTCGCGGACCCGTCCCTCCGACTGATAGGAGGCACATCTTTGGCATCGATCTCGATGCAGGAGGCCCAAAATCGACGGTTCATTGGTTCGAAATCGAACCTTTCGTCTCGGGGGGGACGTCGCTACAATGACCGCTCATGGCTCAGGCCACTCCTCTTGAGACCGGCAGCGCCTCCGCCCGCGCCGCCTTGGCGCGGCGGCTGCTCGAGCTGCGAATGACGGCGCTGGGGCGGCCAGTGAAGGGCTTGGCCGTCGCCTCCGCCATCGGTGTCAGCAAGCAGTCCCTCTGGGAATGGGAGCATGGCCGCCATGTGCCCAGGGAACAGGCCCTCGAGAAGCTCGCCCGTTTCTTTGTGAAGGGGGACCCCGAGCGTGCCGGTGCACTGAGGAGCGAGCTTCTCGACCTGCGGGTGCAGGCCCTTGCCGAGCTTCACCGGGAGAGCGCGCAGGCTCCTCCGACGCGCCGGCGGTCGACCTCCGCCACGCCTGGCGAGATGCGACTCACCAGCCTCGATCCTGCGTTGATCCACGAGTACGCTCGCTTGGTCGGTATCGAATACCTGGAGGCGTGCGACGAGTTGTTTCCGGCCCTGGCGCGCCGCCGGCTCGATGTCGTTCCTGCCGTGCCGGCCCGGGCTCCGGCTGCCTCGTATGCCCGGCAGGTCCTGACCGCGTACTACTCCGACGGATCCTTGGCGCTGGCAGACCTTGCTCCCTACGAGGTCGAGATCAACGGAAGGCCCCTGCGCCTTGCGCTGACGACTCGACCCCACTGGATTGGCCTGTCGATCCCACTCGGCCCCGTCGGGGGCTCCTCGCCCCAGGAGCGCTGTACGTTCATGCCAGCCCCCGGGTCACCCATCGACGCACAGCCTTTCCGCACTCCAGCGTTGAGCTTCCTCTGCGATGTCGAGACGAGGGGTCTGGAGATCTACGATGCCCCGATCTTCCGGCTCATGAGCCTGGACGCCGAAGGGGGATCGCTCTCGGCGGCGTTCTGCACCGACTCGTTCCTTCGCTACCGGCTGACCGTCGGACTTCTCGCCGACGAGCTGGCCCAGGCCGTCGCCCGAACCTCCTCTCTCGATGACCTTCTGTGCAGTCTGGATCGGGCATTTCCCCTCCGCCGCGCCTCCCTTCCCGATCGGAACAGCCTTGCGGCGATGGGGGATCGTCTCTGCGCAGGAGGCGTGCTGACCCTTTTGGCGATTGCCCGCGACAGGCCCCATGACGACTTCGTCGTCGTCGCTCAGCGCCGTGGCTCCGCCGTGTCGGACTCGCAGGGACTCCTCAGCGTGATCCCGAGGGCCTTCCACCAGCCGTCGGCCCTGCCTCACTCGCGCACGCTGCGCGCGGAGGTCCGCCCCTCGGCCACCATGTACCGGGAACTGTTCGAGGAGATCTTCGGCGGCCGAGAGGTGGAGCTTGCGGACCGCGACCTCGAACCGCTCTGGTTCATCGATCACAGCAGGCCGCTTCGCTGGTTGCGGGAGCATCCCGGTTCGTATGTCGGCCTCTGCGTGGCTCTGGCGACGAACCTGCTCTCCGGCAATTACGAGATCGGCACCCTGCTCGTCGTTCACGACCCCAAGTTCTGGCGGCTGTTCGAATCGACCCTCCGGCCCAACTGGGAGGTCGGCAACCTCATTCAGTGCTCCACCCGGCCCGGCATTCACACCGGACCGAAGCGAGGTCTGGCCGGTCTGATCAGGTCGACCGAGGGCTGGACGAGCGAAGGTCTGCTGGTCCTCATCGAGGGTCTCGCCCGCCTCCGGCAACTCTTTCCCGAACGGGTCTGCCTGCCGTCCCTGGAGATCCGCCGCCTTGCGCCGGTCGCCGCCGAGCTGTTGTGACCCAACGAGAAGTCGGGGATCACCCGGAGCGCCCTGGAGCGCTTCACGTCGGCAATGCCCAGGATGACGGCATGGATTACCGGAGCTGGTTTGTTGGCTACTTCGTGCGGGCCTCCGACGCCAGATCCACGACTGATGTCGAGGTCAAGTGGAGCACTCACCCAGCGGGTGACATCCGCCCGGACTGGAATCCGGATGAGGTCGCCACCACGCTCTGCCTGCTCGTCCAGGGCCGCTTCAAGCTCCACTTCGCCGCTCGGGCGGTCACCTTCCGTCGGCCCGGGGACTATGCGGTCTGGCGCCCCGGCATCAAGCATCGCTGGGAGGCCGTCGAGGACTCCATCGTGCTGACCATTCGTTGGCCGTCCGTACCCTCCTGAACAGACCCCGCGTGGAGGGCGTCTGGCGGCCTCGCTGGATGCGAGTGCGGGGCCCCCTCTTGACAGCGGAGCGCCCCTCGAGCCCCCCCAGGGAAAGGCCACGCCGTTCCACGGCATGACCGCCAGCAGACGGGCTTACGGGAGGGCAAGCCTACTGACGATATTAAGGGTCGGGCGCCACCCCCCGGCTCAGGGAGCTTCGTAGGCTCCACGGCCGTCAAGCGGCATCGAGCTCGGGGGAGGGGGTCCAAGGATAGGTTTACCCCGGCATCGACATGCGCTGCAAGCGCAGCCAGGTCTCGCTGATCGACGCAGGCGGAAAGGAGCTCTCCAACCGCAACCTCGGCGACGCCTCCGAGCCGATGCTCGACATCCTGAGGACCCGGAGCCCGGCACCCCGGTGACGTTTGAGGCCGCCAACGGCTCGGGGTGGCTGGCCGACTTGCTGGAGGACCGCGAGTTGGAAGCCCACCTCGTCCACCCGGACGCCTGCGAGGCAATCGTCTCGGCCCGCCCGAAGAACAACAAGGTCGATGCCCGGATGCTCGCCCACCTGCTGCGCACGGGCCGGCTGGCCGAGGCCTGGATCGCGCCGAAGGGGGTGCGCGATCTTCGGGTCCGGGTCGAGGCGCTCTGCGCCTTGACGTGTGGTCAATCGGTCTTTTCTGGGCGGACCATTTGACCACACCTATGACGACGAGCGGTCGGCGATTGCAGCGATCACGGCATGGCCCCGTGTCGGAGATCGGCGACATCAGCCGGTTCCCCCCCCGCCCCCCCCCGCCCGCAAGCTGTGTGGCTGGGCGGGGATGACCCCCAGGGTGCGGAACTCCGACACGTCCGCCACGGCCACAACGCCAAGGCCGACCCGGCTTCCGTGCGCCGGGTCTGACCGAGGCAGCTACCACGGCCGACGATTCACTCCGTTCGTCGCCACGTTCGAGGCCATGACCTAGCAGCGGGGCAAGCACATCGCCGGCGTGGCTGTATGCGCAAGCTGTTGGCACGGGCCTTCCACATCTTGAACTCGCTGGAGGTGGCACGGGTCCCCAATGAAGCAGTTCCGTTGTCGGAGAAGGCCTCCGGCGGGGTGCGCTCGAGCCTGAGCATGGCCTGAAACATGGCCGACCTACTGAGTGAGCGGCCCGGAAGAGACCTCCTGCGGGCCTCGACCCCGCTGCTCAGGGGACTCGTAGGCTCCACGACTGACAAGCAGCATCGAGGCCAGGGGAGGAGGCCCAGAGATGGTTTTCATGGCCATGGACACCCGGTCCGGCTGGTGGGCCCAAGTTCCTCGTGGTCGGGCGCATACTTGCCGGGTGCGAAGGTTGGGCCGACTGGTGGCGATCGGACTGGTGGTAGCGGCGGCCGGAGCACTTGTGGTCACTGCCTCTTGCGTTGGGCAGCCAAAGCCTGCGTCTGCGCGGGCTGGCGGTTCACCGTCTGCTCAGGCGACGATAACTGGGCAGATTTGGCTCGCCGGGCCTGGACAGACGATCGGTCTGCCGGGGACCGTGTGGGCCTATGAACACGACATCAACGGTGACGCTGTTGCGTCTGCCAATACCGACTCGGATGGGCGGTTTACCCTTTCCGTGCCCGCCCCGGGGGTGTACGTCATAGGCGGTGACTCCCCAAAGTTCAACGGGGCGAGTCCCATCCCCACCTATCCCGTGGCAGCGTGTGTCAGCTCACCCGTCACCGTTTCTCCTCACATAACGGCAACCGTCCACGTGTTGTGCCAAGCCCAATGAGGTGGCATTGCCAAAGGGGCTCGGGACGGTCGCTGTTGCGGGGTTACGCTTGCGTGGCCAGGATGAGCCCTTCCGTGCGGGGAAAGTCCGTCCTGGGCAGACGTGCTGGTCAAGCCAGAATGTGCCTGGGAACTGCAGAAATACATCACGGTTGAGGTACTGGCAGGGGCAGACGTGCTGACCATACCGGGAGCGGGCTACACGACGGGTTTTGACGGGCAGCCGACCCGAGGACGGGCAACTGGGAGGGAGCCCGACCGCAGGGTCAGCCGCCGCCCGGAGGCCGGCGCTTGATGAACCTTGATCAATAAGGGCGACTTCGCGCCGCCGCCCGCGCCCAGCGTGTGGTTGGCGCCTGGAGCCAGGCTAGGAGGGAGCATTGCGCTTCACGGTCGAGCTTGAGCGGGAGGCTGACGGGCGCTGGATAGCCGAAGTGCCGGAGCTGCCCGGGGTGCTGGTCTACGGAGCCGATCCTGACGAGGCAACGGCCAGGGTGAAGGCACTTGCCCTGCGCGTCCTGGCCGACCGGCTGGAGCACGGCGAGGCCGACTCCGCGATCAACGACATCTGCTTTGCTGCGGCGTGACCGACGGCTGGCGAGTCACCAAGCGCCGGTCGCCCTGGAGCTTCCCCTCCAGCTTGGCACTCCGGCGAATCCAGTTCGGGACTCTCCGGTCATCGGCTCACTGGCTGCCCTCGTTGCCGCCTCGACGTCCGACGCCACGGCGCTCATCGGCGCGGCTGCCGTAGCCGGGTACGACCACTCCTCCCTGCCCGCCCAGGCATACGCCGATGCTGATTGCCTGGCCACCCGATACCTCACCTCCGCGCCGGCGCCGATCCTGGCCGAGGCCCACGCCCAACGGCGCCATGTCCTGTCGGTGCTCCACGACCGGATCCCTCCCGGCAGGGCCAGGGATCTCTATCTCGTGGCCGCCCTTCTCTCGGGCATCACCGCCTACGCCTGCCTGGACCTCGGGTATCCCGATGCCGCCATGACACAGGCCGATGCGGGGCTTCTCTGCGCGACCTTCGCCGGCCACGACGCTCTCCGAGCCTGGATGTTCGGCACCCAGAGCTTGATCGCCCGCTTCCAGGGTCGATACGCCGAGGCGCTCGACCTCGCCCGGGAGGGTCTTGCGTACGCCACGACCGGAACTGCGCTGGAGCGTCTACGGTGCGGAGAAGCGCAGTCCCTGGCCTGTCTCGGAGACAGGGCCGGTACCCTCCAGGCGCTTGCCCTTGCCGACGAGGCCCGCGAGCAGAACGCCACGGGCGACATCGCCCACGGACTGTTCACGTTCTCCGAGGCGAAGCACGCCTACTACGCCGGGAGCGCGCTCATCTGGCTCCCCGACCCCGAGGAGGCCAGGATCGCCGAGGAGCAGTCTGAGCGAGCGATAGCCCTGTTCGCCGCTGGGTCAGCGGACGAGCGCAACGTCGCCGACGAGGCCCTGGCCCATGTCTACCTGGGTACCGCCGGGGTCATTCTCGGCGACCTGGACCGCGTGCTGGACGCGATCCGGCCCGTGCTCAACATCCCACCGGATCAGCGGATCTCCTGGCAGCGCAAGCGCCTTGCCCGCCTCGGCGACATGCTGGGCTCGGATCCCTTCCAGCGCTCTCGGCTTGCCCGCGATGTTCGGGAAGAGATTGCGGCCTTCAGCGAGGCACCGCCAACCGCGGAACTCGTCTGAGGCGATCGGCCCGCCGGCCAGCTTCCGTGGCCCGCCCGTTGACGGCTGGATCGCCCCTGCCCCCCCGAACAGCTGATAATCCGGGGCACCGACCGATGACGCCTCCGCCTAACACCGCCAATCTGCAATCCCCTACGGGCTCTCGTTCGGGGGGACTCGATCCGCCGTGACCGTGGTGGACGCGAGCGTCGTCGTGGATTGGGTGGTCCCCGGGGTCGACCCATCGTCGGCGACGATGGTGACCTTGGCTCGGCTTGCCGAGGCGGGTGACGACCTGGCGGCCCCTCGACTGTTGCGCGAGGAGGTCGCCAATGCTCTCCTCACGGGCATCCGGCCTGGCCGATGAAGCGGCGCTGAGGCGGATCGCGCCCAGGAGCGACTTCAGGCGTTGCCGATCCACCTCATCGATGACCGGCGCGATCTGAACCGGGCAGGGGAACTCTCACGGCGCTACGACAATCACCCCGTCATACTGGAAGCGGCCTGGCCGGGCGCCGGGCGGCAGCGTGGACGGTTGAGCGGATCGCCGGTGAGACGCTGCGCAATTGGATCCACCGGCCTGTGGTCTGGTCGACGTGGAAGGTGCCGGCCACGGTCACGGTGCGCCCCGAGTACGGCGCGATCCACGAGCGAGGGAAGACCTCGACCCGATCCTGGTGGCTGTCCTGGATCACGAAGTAGGGCCCCGACGCGTCGTTGAAGGCAACGATGGTGCCACGGACCACCACCTGATGCCCTGCGTACGCGGCCTGGTCGGCGGTGAGCCGGGATAGCGATACGAGCGGCCCGGGCCCACCGCAATCGGACGCGATCAATGCCGCGCACGACAGGAGAAGCGCTGCGGCGCGCAATCGCCGGGGCGGTGTGTCCTGGCTGCTCAGGCGCCGGAGATGGTGACGCAATGCGGACCCTCCGGCTGGGGTTGGGACGTCACCGTGCCCCGGGGCGGCCCGGTGATTACCGTCGCGGTATCGACGACCACGCGCCCGCCGACGATGTCCACCTTGAATCGGTCGAGCGAGCGCGGGGCCGGGCCGGCGCGGTATTCGCCGTTGATCGAGTACTTGGAGCCGTGGCATGGACACTCGAACCATTTTGAGCTCGTGCAGAACGGAACGGTGCAGCCCAGGTGGACGCATTTGCGGTAGAGGGCGACGAAGCCGGTGTTCGCGGTATTGGCGAGAACGTAGGCAGGGATGGCTTCCGCCGCCTGGGGTGTCCCTTCGTAGGTCATGAGGGCGATCCCGGGAGGCAGCACGTCGGTGTCCGTGTTCAGGATCGGCGTCCGGGTGGCATCGAGTTGGTTGCGCAACTGGACGGCGTCGCCCATGACGATCTTGCCACCGTAGCCCCCGCTCGAGCGGGGCCACAGGAAGTCCAGGGACGCCAGCGCGAAGTTGGACAGTGCCACGGCGACGCCCGCCAAATAGGCCCGGTTAAGAAATTGGCGGCGAGTGACACCGGAGGCATCTTCCACGACCAGCCTAGGAGTGCGCTCCTGTTGGCTTGGGCGCAGCAGGGTGTCCTCGATCTCGGGCGCGGCCCCCGGCCGGGCACGCAGGAACAAGAAGAAGAGCAACCAGGCAGCCAGGGTAGTGGCCAGCACCACGAGCACCAAGCTTCCTTCGCTCACGGGAAACCCCCTCTCCACGGCCCCGGCGCACCGGCCAGCCGGGGACGGATCGTGCTCAGCCGGCACAGCTATCCTACTACCAACCTGACTGGTCAGTCATACACATTCGTTGTGAGAATGACTGATAACCCCGTGTTAAACTGACTGATGAGTCAGGTTACCTGGCGTATGGATGGAGGTGTTCATGCCGGCAATGTATGGCGAAGCGCTCAGGCAGGACCTTAGGCTGGCGGCGGCCTTGCGGGCCGTTGAGGCCAACCGTTCCCAGCCAGCGCCATCGGGGGCAACGGCACATGTTTGCTGGATGCCCGGGCTGCACGTCCTTGTGGTGGAGTCGGACCGGGACCTTGCGGAGTTGATCCGGCACAACCTCGCCGCCGAAGGCGCCGGAGTGCAGGCGGCGGGCACGCTGGCCGAAGGCTGCCGGGCGGTGCGTCGCTACGGTGCGCCGGACGCGATCCTTCTCGACATCGCCCTCCCGGGGGTGAACCCGTACGACGCCCTGATGGTTCTGCGCGCGGTGTGCCGCCGCCACGTCCCGGTCGGGTTCCTCAGCCGTTCCCGGCGCCCGATGGCCCGTTTCGTCGGCTGCCCGGTGCGGGGCGCCCCGTTCACAAGGATCGATCTGGCCGCCTTTTTGGATCGGATCCTGCTGCCCTCCGCCCTGCCGCGGGCCGTCGGGGGTCAAGATGGCGACGCTCGCTTGAGCCCGTTGTGAAACAGTTGCCAGCAGGCCGCATGTAGTAGCCTGACCAGTCAGTTCGCTGGGGTATTTCGGAGTCGTCCACCAGCCCACAGGCGCCATTGGTGCCCATCCAAGAGGTTAATCGTGCCTATTCTAGCCCAACAGGATAAAGAACAACGTCGACGCAATCTTCTTGAAGCCGCTTGGCGCTGCGTGGCGCGTAAGGGCTTCGCCGAGCTGACGGTAGACGACATCTGTGAGGAGGCTGGGGTCAGCAAAGGTTCGTTCTACGGCTACTTCGACTCCAAGCAAGCGCTCCTCGGGGCGCTGCTGGACGACGATGCCGCAGCCCTCGAGGCTCGTATTGCCGAGGTGCAGGAATCTCGGGACTCCGGCCGAGCCCGCGTCGAGTGGTTCGTACGGGCCATGCTCCAGCGCGGGGAGGATCCCGCTCGGACTCAGCTCCTCGCAGACCTGTGGTCGAATGCGGCGGCCGACCCGGGCCTGCGCCTCCGTTTCTCGGAGACGGTCCGTCGTCGCCGAGGCTTGCTGCGCTCCTGGATCGAGGAGGCGACCGCCGCCGGAGAGTTGCGGGAGGTTCCGGCCAACGCGCTCGGATCGATCCTCCTCGCCCTCGGCGACGGGTTGATGCTCCACGCCAGCATCGATCCTGCGGCCTTTCAGTGGCGAAACGTGCGCCGGGCGCTGACCATGCTGCTGGAAGGCCTCGACGCAGGCGGTTCGTAGGGCGGCTCGCGCGATGCGCTGGGCGAACGGGACGGCGTGGACGCCAGATTTAGCGAGCTTCAAGATCTTTTTGTGTGTAAAAACCGACTATATATGGACGTTTTTACTCACAAAAGCGTAGCGAGGCGTGCCACCTGGATCCGGCAGTCCCTTGACACCCGCCGGAGATCCGCACAAGAGCCCCGGTGGCGCGTGCGGCTCATCCTGAGGAGCCGTAGGGGATGGGAATGACGCTGCGCTGACGCGCCACCCACGTCGTTGAACCGGCGGGCAGGGTCCACACCGTGAGGACTGCCTCGTGTGCTGCCAATGCTGTGACCGAGCCGTCGGATCCGACCGCTACCACGGCAGTCGCGCTCGGGGGCGGAGGGAACGCCTGCCAGCTGTCGCTCGCGCCCCCGGTCTCGACCAGGCTGAGGGCACCGGAGGGAGCCCCGACCAACGCGTACAGGCCGCCGGCTCCAGCCGGGCCGATGGACGTCAGCTGGGCGCCCGGGAGCCAGCTCCAGCGGGGGCGAGAGCCTCCAGGCCTGACTCGGTCCGCTCGTTGAGGCGGAGACGAGGGCGGCCGACCCCCGCCCGGCAAGCTCGACCAGCGCGATGATCCCCTGTCCCGCGCCCTCGAGAGCTCATGACCAGGCCGGCTCCCAGGCCGATCTCGACCCAAACGATGGCCGAGGCAACGCTAACCGGATGGTAGCTCCAGGTGGCCGTCGCCAGGCTGGCCAGGTGCCGCGCCCACCCGGGCGAGCCGGATGCCGCAGGCTGGATCACCCGTGGGACCACTCCGAGGGCCATGGAGGGCTGGAGCTGGAGCGCCCCGTCGATGATCCAGAGCGCACCGAACCCCACCCGGAGGAGCCGCCGGGCAGTCGGCTCGGCGGGCGGGGGCGAGCCCCGGTCGGCGGCCGGGGGCAGAGCCCGGTCGGCACGCGCCCGCCGAGCCGCCCAAAGTGCGGCCGCCAGCCCCATCGCAGCGAGGATGGTCAGCACCAGCACGGTCTGCTCGGCCAGCGCCCGGCGCACGGCGGCAACGACGGTCGGGTCGCTGGCGGTCACCGCGGCGTCGCTGGGGCCCGGGGGGTCATGGCTTCGTTGATCAACTTACGTAGAACGCGCCCCGCATGCCGAGAAGCTGATGGTAGCTGCAGTAAAAGGGCAGCGACCCGGTCATCGGCAAGGTCACCTGGGTGCTCTGGCTCTGACCCGGGCTGAGCTGCAGGTTTATCCCGGCACTGGCGATCGTGAAGGTGTGCGGGTTCTTGCCAACGTCGTCGACCGTGATTGCCACGTGGGCTCCCGGGGCGGCCTTGATGTAGGTGGGGCTGAAGTAGTCGTCGCCGGCGGCGATCTCGACCGAGAGGCTCGACCCCTTGGCGGTGTCGTCAACGTTCGCGCGGTCGACCACCGTGCCGGTCACCGGGATCGGCGGGCTGAGCGACGGGGTGGGCGAGCCGCCGGAGCCGGACGGCTTGGGGTTTGAAGCGCAGGCCGTGGCCAGCGGCACAACCAACGCGAGGCACAGCAGGCTCAGGAGAGGTCGCTTCATCGGGGCTTCCCTTCCTCTTGCGTCACCGCCGAACCGGCGGACGGATCGCCGCCGCGAGCGGGCGACAGTTGGCGAGCGGGCGACATATAAACTGACTGGTCAGCCGCTTACAGTATAGGTGCTGGCCTCGCGGCCATTGCCGGGACCGCTCGGGGAGCGGAGCGGAAACGGCGGTCGTGGCGGTGCAGGCCCCCTCGGGCCTGCCGCTAGGCTCGCGGGCGGGCTTCGCGGAGTCGAGCACCGGTCGGGACCCCGTCGGCAGGCGCACACGAAGCCTTGCTTGTAGAATCAGAGCGAGCCCAGGTGTGGCTCTGGTGCGCCGGGAAGTCTGGTCGGCACGATCTCTGAAAGGAGAACCGTGCCTGCTGACGTGGCGCCGTCCGGCCCCCATCCCCTTCCATTTCGGGCCGGCCTGCGGGTCTCCTGGGTCTCTCTGCTGTGGTCCGCGGTCATGGCAGCCGCGGCAGCCGCCTTCGGGCTCGCAGCCGCCAGCCCAACCTTGCTGGGCTTCGGCGCCGTGGGGCTGCTTGACGGCGTAGGCTCGACCGGCCTGGTGATGCACTTTCGCCACGCCCTGCGCAACGAGGCGATCCACGAGCAGTACGAGCGACTGGTCTTCAACATTGTTACCGGCGGTCTGGCCGTCACCGGCCTCTCGACGATCGGTCTCAGCCTGTATGGCTTGGTTCACCATTGGACGAGCGCGGCCACGCCACCCGGCAGCGCGTTGAGCGCAGTGTCCTGCATCGTGCTCGCCCTGCTTGCCCGGCGCAAACTCAAGGTGGCGGAAGCGGTCGGGAGCCGGGCACTGCGGTCCGACGGTTGGGTCTCGGCCACGGGGGCTACCCTGTCCGCGGTGGCGCTGGCGGGCACGAGCTTCTACGCCGTATCAGGACTTGGCTGGATCGATCCAGCCGCCGCGATCGTCGTCGCGGTTGGGGCGCTGTGGTTGAGCGCAACATTAGCGGCCAAAGGCTGAGGCAGCATCGCCCAGGCAAGCAATCCCCGAGCGCACGACCGAGCGCACGACCGAGCGCAGTGGCGTTTGGCCGCGCGGGCAACTGTCCTGATAGCAGGCGGATTCCGCCGGAAAACAGGACAGTCGCCGCGCGGCGGCCACAGGAAGCGGAAGAGCGAGGACGAGGAGTGGGTGCCTCTCCTTAACCCGGGTCGAACTCGTCGACCAGGTGGAAGGCGATCCGGTAAACCAGGGTGTCGTCCTCGACCGGCCCGGCGTGGGCCGCCCGCTTCCGTAGGGACTCACGGTCGGGCTCGCCGGAGCGGCGCACGTCCGCCGCGGTGATGTGGGCGAAGGGGAGCACGTCGATCGAATCCACCTCGATCAGGCCCGGCCCCACCGGGTACCGGCCGCCGACCCGCACCTTCTGCCGCTTCCAGAGCCGTACCGAGACCGTGATGTCCCCAGCCAGCACCTGGTCCCGCAACTCCCGGCTGAACTCCACAACAAGGGGACTAGCGGGCGCCGATCCAGCTGTCGATCGTCGTGACCTCGGCCTGCCTCGGGAAGACCTTCTCCGTCAGCACCCGATGCACCTCGGGGTCGGCGTCGAGGCAGCCGTCCGCCAGCACGATCAGCCGGTAATCACGGTCGGCCGCCTCCCGGAGGGTCGACAGCACCACACCGCTGGTGGCGATCCCGGCCAGCACCAGCGTGTCGATGCCCCATGACCGCAGGACGACCTCCAGGTCGCTCCCGGTAAAGGCGCTCACTCGCCGCTTGGTCACCACGACATCGCCGGCAATCGGCGCCAGATCGGCGACCACCGCCGAGGCGGCGTCCTCATCGCGCAACCCGCCCGCCTGCGACAGTGTGCTGAAGGTCTTGTTCGCCGGGCTCACCTCGGGATAGCCCTCCCGGAATGCCACCCGGACGTGGATCACAGGGATGCGGGAGGAGCGGGCATGCGCTACGGCCCGCGCCAACCTCGCCACCAACTCGCCGGCCCCGGCGTCGGCAAAGCGGCCGACGACCCCGTTCATCATGTCCATTACCAGCAGGGCCGGGCAACGCTCCACATCCATGACGAGGGCAGGGTAGCGGTCACATCACCTGGCCGCCATCCGTCATACCGGGTGATGGCAGCTTCGCCAAGAGGAAACGGAAACCAACAGCAAACGGAAAGGAGCACGACATGAGCGCCACCGCAGCCAACGTCATCCTCTTCCCGGCCAAGGACCTCGGGGCCACCCGCAAGATCTTCACAACGCTGCTGGGCGTTGAGCCCTTCGTCGAGTCGTCGTACTACGTCGGCTTCATGGTCGGGGAACAGCAGGTCGGTCTGGACCCGCATGGCCACACCGAAGGCGCCCGGGCCTACTGGGGCGTGGAGGACGTCGAGGCGACCTTCGAAGAGCTGCTCGATGCAGGCGCCGAGCCCGTCGAGCACCCCAAGGACGTGGGCCAGGGCAAGATGGTCGCCAGCGTTCGGGATGCCAATGGCAACCTCATCGGCATCACCTCCTAGCCCGGAACAACCAGGCCCGGGTGGGCGGAAGCTCACGCCCGCCCGGGCCTCCGGCACCCCCGCTACCCCTCGGCCACCAGCTCCAGGACGTCCTCCCGCGAGATCGTGTGGCCGTGCGATGCACTGGCGTGCTGCTGCAACGCCGACACCAGGTGGTCGAGCGCCTCGTCCGTGGCCGAGGTCACCGAGAAGTCCACCCCGCACGGGCAGTGCGCCACCCGGGCGGCCGGAGCTGCCCCCACGAAGTCGATCGTGACGCACGGCTCGTCGCCGACCACCCAGGCGTCATGGCCGGGCCCGACGATGTGGGCGTCGCCCGGACCCAGCTCGATCTCGGACCCGTCGTCCATCCGCACGTGGAACCGGCCCGACACAACGACCGACTCGTGGCGCAGCTGGCACGACTCCGTCCCGACCCGCGGCTTGACGTCGGTCGACCAGCGCCACCCCGGGTTGAACTCGGCCCGGGCGAAGGTCACGCCGCCGATGGTGACCAGGCTCACCGTGCCGTGCTCGAAGCTGAGCTTGTCGTCCGGGGTGCTCAGGTTCTTCGCTTCCATCATCGGAGTACCTCCCTGATTTCAAGGGGCCCACCCTTGGCCCGTCAGGGAAAGTGTCCGGCCCCACTCCCTGCCCCGACATCGGGGTGTTCCCCTATTTCGGCACGGTGTTTCGCCGCGTAGGCGGCAAGGGCCGCCCGGCTCGACACCCCGAGTTTGTCGAACAGGTGCCCGACGTGGTGCTCGACGGTCCTCGGGCTCACGTAGAGCCGGCTGGCGATCTGCGGGTTGGACAGTCCCTCCCCGACCAGGGCCAGCACTTCCCGTTCCCGCCGGGTGAGGTCGCCCACCGCCATACCTCTCGGTGACGCCACCCTGGTGGGGCTCCCGAGGGCACGGAGCAGCGACAGGGCGGCGTCGACCTCCGCCGTGGCGTCGAGCGCCCGGAAACAGGCCAGGGCGGCCCGGGCGTGTTGGATTGCCGCCGCCGGGCTGTCCGGGGCCAGCAGCCGGGCCTGTTCCAGACGGATGCGCCCAGCGAGGGGGGAGTCCGGGTAGGGGCAGGCGGCCGCCGCCGCA
>OEPS010000150.1_pt1 | contig 25475 bp, 26 predicted proteins | sample 1539411 | NCBI WGS metagenome assembly OEPS01 (sample SAMN02671747, study PRJEB22543) | soil metagenome | biome: bacteria | place: China:Hunan Province, Lengshuijiang City | collected 2012-10-15 | depth 0.08m m
CCACCTGCGCCTCGAGCCGGCCTCACGGGGCCCGCGACCATGAGCTTGCGGATTCCGCGGCGGCAGTACGCTGACCTCTACGGCCCCACCACCGGCGACCGCGTCCGCCTGGCCGACACCGACCTGCTCATCCGCATCGAGCGCGATCTCACGACGCCGGGCGAAGAGGTCAAGTTCGGCGGCGGCAAGGTGATCCGCGACGGCATGGGCCAGGGCCAGATGCTCGCCGCCGAGGCCATGGACCTGGTACTGACCAATGCCCTGATCATTGACCACTGGGGGATCGTCAAGGCCGACATCGGTATCAAGAACGGGCGCATCGTTGGCGTTGGCAAGGCCGGTAACCCGGATGTGCAGCCCGGCGTGACCTTGCCGATCGGTGCGGGCACTGAAGTCATCGCCGCCGAAGGCAAGATTGTCACTGCCGGCGGCATCGACTCGCACATCCACTTCATCTGCCCGCAGCAGGTCGAAGAGGCGCTGACCTCGGGCGTCACCACCTTTATCGGCGGCGGCACCGGGCCGGCCACCGGCACCAACGCCACCACCTGCACCTCCGGGCCCTGGTACTTGGCGCGCATGCTACAGGCGGCTGACGAGTTGCCGATCAACATCGGCTTGCTGGGCAAGGGTAACGCCTCACAGCCTGAAGCCCTGCGCGAGCAGATCCACGCTGGTGCCGTGGGCTTGAAACTGCATGAGGACTGGGGCTCGACCCCGGCGGCGATTGACTGCTGCCTGACGGTAGCCGACGAGCTGGATGTGCAGGTGGCCATTCACACCGACACCCTCAACGAGTCCGGCTGTGTCGAAGACACCCTGGCGGCCATCGGTGATCGCACCATCCATACCTTCCACACCGAAGGGGCGGGTGGTGGCCACGCGCCGGACATCATCCGCGCGGCGGCCTTTGCCAATGTGCTGCCGTCGTCGACCAACCCGACCCTGCCTTACACCATCAACACCGTGGATGAGCACCTGGACATGCTCATGGTCTGCCATCACCTGGACCCGAGCATTGCCGAAGACGTGGCCTTCGCCGAATCGCGCATCCGCCGCGAAACCATTGCCGCCGAAGACATCTTGCATGACCTCGGCGCGTTCTCGATGACCTCGTCCGACTCCCAGGCCATGGGCCGCGTCGGTGAGGTGGTGCTGCGCACCTGGCAGGTCGCCGACCAGATGAAGCGCCGTCGCGGGCCGCTGGCCCCGGACAGCAGCTACAGCGACAACTTCCGGGTCAAGCGCTACATCGCCAAGTACACCATCAACCCCGCGCTGACCCATGGCATCGCCCATGAAGTGGGCTCGGTGGAGGCCGGCAAGCTGGCTGACCTGGTGCTCTGGGCGCCGGCTTTTTTCGGTGTCAAACCAGCCTTGGTGATCAAGGGCGGGATGATTGCCATGGCGCCGATGGGCGATATCAACGGCTCGATCCCGACCCCGCAGCCGGTGCACTACCGGCCGATGTTCGGCGCCTTGGGCGCGGCGCGTAATGCCACGCGCATGACCTTCCTGTCGCAGTCCGCGGTTGAACGCGGCGTCCACCAGCAGTTGGGTTTGCGCAGCTTGATCGGCGTGGCCCATGGCTGTCGCACGGTGCGCAAGGGCGACATGGTCCACAACGGCCTGTTGCCGTTGATTGAAGTGGATTCCCAGACCTACGAGGTACGCGCCAACGGTGAGCTGCTGGTGTGTGAACCGGCCACGGTATTGCCGATGGCGCAACGTTATTTTCTGTTTTGAAGGAGCGAGCATGATTGTTCTCACGCGCCGGCTGAGTGAAGCCGAGCAGGTAAGCGCGACGCTGACCCTGACCCTGGACACGCGGATCAAGAGCCGGGTGCGGGTCACCCTCGACGACGGTCGCGAGGCCGGCCTGATGCTTGAGCGCGGCCAGTTGCTGCGCGGCGGCGAGTTGTTGGGAGACGAGCAGGGCGTGGAGGTCATTCGCGTGCTGGCGGCGGCCGAGCAGGTATCGACGGTGCGTTGCGACGATCCGTTGCTGCTGGCGCGGGCCAGCTATCACCTGGGCAATCGCCATGTGCCGTTGCAGATCGAGGCCGAGTTTTTGCGTTATCAGCACGACCATGTCCTCGACGAAATGGTCCGTGGCCTGGGCTTGCAGGTCACGCTGGAACAGGCGCCCTTCGAGCCCGAGGCCGGCGCCTACCAGAGTGCGCCGCACAGCCATGCCCACAATGATCATCCCTTTGTTCGCGTTGCCCACCACTGACATTGATAAGGACATTAGCCATGAACAAGACCCTTGCCCTCGCATTGCTGCTGGTTGCCGTACCGGCTTTCGCTCATCCGGGCCACGATGCCAACCCGCTGCAGGATGGCCTGCTGCACCCGCTGACCGGGCTTGACCATCTGCTGATGCTGCTCGGTACCGGCGTGCTCGCGGCCTTGACCGGGCGTACCTTGTTGCTGCCGTTGCTGACGCTCTGCGCCATGTTCGGCGGGGCGTTGCTGGGGCATTTGTTCGGCGGCGTGATCGGCATGGAGCAGATGATCATCGCTTCGCTGCTGGTGGCCGCGGCGGCGTTGTTGCTGCCCGCGCGTCAACTGCTGCTGGCCCTGGCCATGCCGCTGTTCGCCCTGTTCCACGGTTGGGCTCATGGTGTTGAAGCTAGCCCGGGTGCGTTCTGGGTGTTCAGCGCAGGCTTTGTCGCAGTCAGCGGCATTCTGCTGTTGGCGGGCTTTGCCGCTGGCTGCCTGCTGCGTCGTCACCGTGGCCTGCAAAAAGCTTTCGGTGGCGGCTTGCTCGCCGGTGCTGCGTTGGTACTGGCGGGCTGATGAGCACTGACCTGAAGCTACTGCGCCTGCTGCAACTGGCCAGCCCGAGCCTGCCGGTGGGGGGATTCACCTACTCGCAGGGGCTGGAGTGGGCAGTGGAAGCCGGCTGGGTGCAAGGTGCCGAAGGCTTTCGCAGCTGGCAACTTCAGCAACTTGAAGACACCCTCGCTTACCTCGACTGGCCGTTGTTGGCGCGCCTGTACCAGGCCTGTCGCGACCAGGACAGCGAAGCGTTCGCGCGCTGGAGCCAGTTCCTGCTGGCCAACCGCGAAACCGCCGAGCTGCGCCTGGAAGAACGCCAGCGCGGCATGGCCCTGGCGCGGATGCTTGATGGCTGGCAGTTGTGCAAGGCCGACGCGTGGCGGCCAAGCCTGGCCTTGAGCCAGCTGGGCGGCATGGCCTGGCTGGGCGCGCACTGGGACATCCCGCTGCGTGACCTGGCCCTGGGCCATGGCTACGCCTGGCTCGAAGGCGCGGTGATGGCCGGCGTCAAGCTGGTGCCCTTTGGCCAACAAGCGGCCCAGAGTCTGCTGCGCGACCTGTGTGAAGCATTGCCCGCGGTGCTCGAACGCGCCTTGACGCTGGCCGACGATGAGCTGGGCGGTGGCTTGCCGCTGCTGGCGATTGCCTCGTCCCGTCACGAAACCCAATACACCCGATTGTTCCGATCCTGAGGAAACCCCTATGCAAAGCTACCAGCAACCCCTGCGCGTCGGTGTCGGCGGCCCGGTCGGCTCCGGCAAGACCGCGCTGCTTGAAGCCCTGTGCAAGGCCATGCGCGATCACTATGAAATCGCCGTGGTCACCAACGACATCTACACCAAGGAAGACCAGCGCATTCTCACCGAAGCGGGGGCGCTGGCCCCGGAGCGCATCGTCGGCGTGGAAACCGGTGGCTGCCCGCACACCGCCATTCGTGAAGACGCTTCGATGAACCTGGCGGCGGTGGAAGATCTGGCGCGCAAATTCGGCAACCTGGAAGTGATCTTCGTCGAGAGTGGCGGCGATAACCTCAGCGCCACCTTCAGCCCGGAACTGGCTGATCTGACGGTTTATGTGATCGACGTGGCCGAAGGCGAAAAAATCCCGCGCAAAGGCGGACCGGGAATCACCAAGTCGGATTTTCTGGTGATCAACAAGATTGACCTGGCGCCTTATGTCGGTGCCTCGCTTGAAGTGATGGAAAAGGACACCCAGCGCATGCGCCCCGAGCGGCCCTGGACCTTTACCAACCTCAAGACCGGGCAGGGCTTGCAGCGGGTTATCGATTTCATTGTCGAGCGCGGGATGTTAGGCGCCGGGCACAGATGACGTCACCACGTTGATACCTGTAGGAGCGGATTCAGCTGTCACCGAAATGTACTGCCAGCCATACGGTCAGCAGTACACTGTCAGTCCACTCGACCCGGTGCCGACAATGGGCCGGGATCTCGACAAAATCTCCGGGCCGCAGCACCCGGTCACTGCTTTCATGCTCAAACCGCAGTCCGGCCGAGCCGCTTAATAACACCACCCATTCCCCCTGCGGCTGGTCATACCAGAAGCCCGCCGGGCTGGCCTGGCCCTGGGAGACAATACGTTCGATACGCACGCCCGGACGCGCCAGCAGTTCGTCGAAGTGTTCCTGTGTCTTATCAATGGGAAGGGCGCTGAACAGATTGTTGAGCATCGCTGTAAGACCCTCGTCTGGCACCAGATTGTGGTTTAAGGTGGCGGTTGCCACTCATGATAGGGAATCATCATGAAACACCCGCTTTTGCAGCCACTCTGTGTCGCCATGCTGTTGAGCACCGGCCTGCCTGCGCTGGCCGCATTGCCCAGCGCGCCGTCCTACATCGATGATAGCGGTTACCCGGAGGCGGCCAAGCAGCGCATCCTGCCGCCGATGTTCGAGCAGACCCTGGCCAGCACCCGTTATGTCGCCAAGGCCGACAACCCGCTGATCACTCAAGCTGAGGCCAGCGGCTTCAACCAGACCAGCAATTACGAGCAGACCCGCGCATACCTGAACAAGCTGGTCACTGCGGCCGGGGGCAGTATCGTCCTTCACGATTTGCCGGAAAAAAGCGCCGAAGGCCACCCGATGGTCATGGTCATCGCTTCGCTTGAGGTCGACAAGTCGCCCGCCGGGCTCAACGAGTCGGGCAAGCCGACGATCTTTGTCGAGGCCGAGATCCACCCCGGTGAGGCCAATGGCAAGGACGCCATGTTCATGCTGCTGCGCGACATGACTACCGGTGACAAGCCGCTGGCGAGCCTGCTGGAGAAGGTCAACATTCTGTTCATCCCCACCGTCAATATCGATGGCGATTTGCGCCGCAGCGCCTATGGCCGCATCAACCAGAACGGCCCGCAAGAAACCGGTTGGCGCGTCAACGGCCTGAACTACAACCTCAACCGTGACTTCACCAAGCTCGACAGCGCCGAAATCCGCAACGTCGCCTGGGTGTTCAACACCTACGACCTGAGCTTCTTTGCCGACACCCATTCCACCGATGGCGCCATGTATCCCTACGACAGTTCCTACTGTCACAACGGCAACGGCTGGTCACCGGCCAGCACTGCGTGGATGGATAACGTCATGCGTGCCCCGGTGTACAAGGCCCTGGAGGCGGACGGGCACGTGGTGCACGAATGCATCAGCCTCAACGACAACCAGGACCCGTCCCAGGGCTACTACCCGTACCGCACCGACTATGCGCGGTTCTCCAACCAGTACGGCGACATTCGCAACGTCCCCTCGATCCTCATCGAACAGCATGCCTTGCATCCGTACCAGACCCAGGTGCTGGGCAACTATGTGATGCTCAAGAGCATGTTCGAGGTGATTGGCGAGCAATCGGTGTCGCTCAAGGAGGCGATTCGCCAGGACCGCGAGCGGCTTGAAAGCCAGCAGGACGTGGTCCTCACCTGGAAACCAGGCAAGGCCCAGACCACGCCATTCACGGTCGGCGACTATCGCTACGAGCAGTCACCGATCACTGGCGCCAAGACTATCGTCTGGAGCAACAAACCCAAGCAGATGACGGTGCCGGTGACCGGCAATACCGAGCCGGATCTGGTCACCAAGCGCCCCCAACAGTACGTGGTTCCTGGCCAGTGGCGCGAGGTCATTGCCCGGCTCAAGGCCCACGGCATCCAGATGACCACCCTGGACAAGCCCACGGCGATGGCGGTCACCCTTTACCGCATGGATGAGGTCAAGGTGGCGGGCGGTTTCGAACCCGATCGTGCGCAACCCAACCAGATCCCCGGCTACGAAGGGCGTCTGCCGGTCAGTGGTGTGGCCAAACCTTTCGAGCGGCTGCAGACCTTCCCGGCAGGTTCGGTGGTGATCGACCTCGATCAACCGCTGGGGGTGCTGGCGGTGAACCTGTTGTACCCGCAAAGTCCCGATTCGTTCTGGGCCTGGGGCTTCTTCAACTCGACTCTGGTAGTGGCTGAAGAACCCGAGGAGTACGTGATGGAGCCGATGGCGCGCAAGATGCTGGCCGAGAGCCCTGAACTGAAGGCCGAGTTCGACAAGAAGCTCAAGGCTGACAAGGCCTTTGCCGCCAGCCCCAGTGCGCGGCTGCAGTGGTTCTACCAGCGCACGCCATTCTATGACGTGAATGCCTTTGTCTACCCGGTGGGGGCGGTGTTCTGATGCAACCCACCACGCTGCAGGCGTTCAATCAATGTGTGCTGCAGCTGGCCAGGCTTGCCCGTGAGGAGGGTGGCTCGCATTTTATCGCCGACGGTTTGCAGGCTTTTCGCCAACTGGTGCCGTTCGCCTCGGCCTGGTGGGGGGAGATGTCTGCAGACGCCGCCAGTGCGCCTCTGCAGAGCTGGATGCATGGACGCATCGATCTACCGGCTGCCTTTGCCGGCGAATGGCACCATGTCGCCGGGCTGGATAGCTTTGCCCTGGATACCTTGGCCAAACCGGGCAGGGTGGTACGCGACAGTGAGTTCACCGACCCCGCCGAGGCCGTCAACGACTTTGCCCGTCGTTACGACCTCTACCACCTGATGAACATCACCTTCGAGCTGCCCGAAAGCGGTCTGAATTTCTTTGTCTGTTTGTACCGGGGCATAGATGAGGAGGCGTTCAATGCCAGCGAGGACGGCTTGTTTGCCGCCTTCTGCGAACACCTGCTGCAACTCTGGCGCTTTCAGGTCCAGGACATGATTCGCATCGACACCGGCAACGGCGCCAGCGATTTTGGCGTTGCCCGCCTGGACGGCAGTTTGCTCTACGTCGGCGCACGCTTGTGCGCGGCGATACAGCGTGAAGTCCCGGGCTGGAACGGCTCGGTGTTGCCGCCCGAGGTCACCGCACAACTGCGCCAGGTGCCGTGTGTGATGCGCCTGGGGCGCTGTGCGCTGACCCTGAGCCCGAATGCCGAGCATGTGATCCTGTCCCTTGAAGCGCCTGCCCCGGGTGTGGTGCTGGCGCCCCGTGAACGCACCGCCGCGATGCTGTTTGCCGCCGGCCATTCCTATAAGGAAATCGCCCGGATCCTGTCGTTGAGCCCGGCCACGGTGCGCACCTACCTGCGCAATTGCTATGCGCAACTGGGGGTCAAGAGCAAGGTGGAACTGGGCTCTGCCTTGCGCTCAGCGGCACCGGTTGCAGAAAAAATCGCCTGACCCTCCTCATTTGCAGAGGTCCGTTGTTTTGTCGCGCGCGATAGGGTGTGTGCAGAGCCGACAAAAACAAGAGAGCGTTCCAATGCAACGACTGATTCCCAAGCTGATGGCTGCGACCCTGGCCTTTACTTCGCTGCAGACAATGGCTGCCGCAGACCTGGTGCTGGTCAACGGCAAGGTGTTCACCGCCGAGCCCGGCCAGGCATTGATGCAGGCGGTGGCGGTCAAGGACGGCAAGATCCTGCAAGTGGGTAGCGATGCCCAGATCAACGCCCTGGCCGATGCTCACACCCAACGTATCGACCTCGGCGGCAAGGTGCTGATGCCGGGCATGATCGACACCCACAGCCATCCGGTCATGGGCGCCTTCGCCAGCCTCGGCGCTAACCTTGAAGATGAGGTCAAGCCGCTGGCGGAGCTGGAGCAATGGATACTTGCCGAGATCAACGACGGTCGTGGGCGTGCCGGTGATGTCATCAGCATTGCCGGGGTGAGTTCGGCGTACTGGGAGAAAAGCCGCGAGCTGGGCCAGGTGTTCAACCAGGGACGTTGGGCCGACCAGCCACTGGTGCTCAGCGGTATCGACGGCCATACCGGCTGGGCCAACAACGCCATGCTCAAACGGCTGAAAATCGACGCGGCGCTGGTCAAGGGGATGTCAGAGCAAGACCGCAGCTATGTCGGTCACGACGCCGACTTCACCCCTAACGGCTATTTCTCCGAGTCGCGCTGGGACCAGGTACGCAGCCAGATTCCGGCGGCCAGCGAGGAGATGATGCTCAAGGCCACCCGTGAAGCGGTGCGGATCAACAACCAGTTCGGGGTGACCGCGTGGATGGACGCCGCCGCCAACGCAGGTAATGACGATTCGCTGTTTGACTTCAAACCCACCGCACAGAGCTACGGTGTGTTGCCGCTGTACCGTGCGCTGGCCGAGAAGGGTGAGCTCAATGCCCATGTCGCCGCGTTGATGATCGCCAACCCCAAGAGTCGGCCAGCGGACCTGGAGGTACTGGCGACGGTGATGAAAAAGTACCAAGGCGTACCCAACCTGAGCTTCCCGGGCATCAAGGTTTTCGTCGACGGGGTGCTCGAATATCCTGGCCAGACCGCCGCCGTGCTGGTGCCCTACAAGAACAGCCAGAAAGACGGCCAGTTGCTGATCGAGCCCGAGCACTTCGGGGCGCTGGTGGCCGCGGCGGAGCAACGCGACTGGATCGTCCACATGCATGCGGTCGGCGACCGTGCAGTACGCGAGTCGCTCAACGGGGTCGAATACGCCCGCACGCTCAACCGTACGCCCAAGCCGCACAGCATCAGCCACCTGCAACTGGTCGATCCCAAGGACTTCCCACGCTTCAAGCAACTGGGTGTGATCGCGTCGATGCAATTGCTCTGGGCCACCGGAGAGAACTACACCGTGGAGCTGGTCAAGCCTTACATCAGTGCTTCGGCCTACAGCTATCAGTACCCGGCACATTCCCTGCAGCAGGCCGGTGCGTTGATTGCCGGTGCCAGTGACTGGCCGGTGTCGAGCCCCAACCCCTGGAACGCGATTGCCCAGGCCATCACCCGCAAAGGCCCGCTGGGTGTGCTCAACGCCAAGGAAAGCGTCGACCGCGAGGTCATGTTCCAGGCTTACACCCTCAACGCCGCCAAGACCCTGCGCCTGGAACAGCAGATCGGCTCGCTGGCGCCCGGCAAGCAGGCCGACCTGATCGTGCTGGATCGTGATGTGTTCAAGGTCAGTAACGATGAACTGTTCGACACCCAGGTGCTGAAGACCTTCTTCGCCGGCAAACAGGTCTACGCCCCGGCGTCCTGACCGCTCCCCCCTGACGACGCCTGGCGCCTTGCTCTGCGAGGGGCCCGGCTTCGCCTGCACAACGCTACCCGCACACCAATAACAACAAGGGTTTTGTATGAACGCACGCGCCGTTTTTTCGCTCGCCAGCCTGCTGCTGGTGCCTTTGACCAGCCAGGCCCTGTCCCTGAGCGATGATTTCAGCCTGGAGACGGAAGTCACCGTTGCCAGCGATTACCGCAGCCGGGGTATCTCGCAAACCCTCGGCGATCCCGCTCTGCAGGCCGGCACCACGTTGATTCACAGTAGTGGCCTGTACCTCGGGGCCTGGACCTCGAACGTCGATTTCGGTTTCGACTTCAAGACTCGCCAGGAACTGGAGTACTACGCCGGCTGGTACTGGCAAGCGAGTGATGCCATCAGCCTCGACCTGGGCTACATCAAATATGCCTACCCCAAGGAAGGCCAGTTCAACCTGAGCGAGGTGTACGCGATCCTGGATGTGTATGGCGTGAAGCTCGCGGCCTATTACTCCGACGACACGCCGAATGTATTCGGTGAGGATCAGGACACGCTCTATACCTACCTTGGCTACACCCTTGCCTTGCCGGGAGAAGTGGGTCTGGAATTGCGCGCCGGGCGCAATGATGTAAAAGATCCGGCGTTCTGGTCCGCCAGTGGTGATGACCGCAAGGCGTACTACGAGTGGGAAGCGAAACTGAGCCGTGAGTTTGTCGGGGTTACCTGGGGGCTGAGCTATATCGATACCGACCTGTCGAAAAGCGAGTGCGTCAGTTGGTATGGCTATGATGACCTGTGCTCGGCTATCGTGGTGGTCAGTGCCAGCAAGACGTTCTGATCGCTTCGGGGATTGTGTTGTGCCTGTGGCAGCGCGCCGCAAACGCGGCGCCTATCCTGTATTGTTCAGAACCGCCGCTTTCAGAAGAGCAGTGCATGCGCCCCAGTCACGACCGCAGCCCCTGGCAGGTTTTTCTCATCTTCCTGCGCCTGGGGTTGACCTCATTCGGCGGCCCCGTCGCCCACCTGGGCTATTTTCGTGACGAATTCGTCTGCCGCCGAGGCTGGTTGAGCGAGCGCAGTTATGCCGATCTGGTGACGCTCTGTCAGTTTCTGCCCGGTCCCGCCAGCAGTCAGGTCGGTATCGCCTTGGGGCTGTCACGGGCGGGTTACCGTGGCGCGCTGGCGGCCTGGCTCGGCTTTACCTTGCCTTCGGCGTTGGCGCTGATGCTCTTTGCCCTGGGCCTGGCAAGCATCGGTGAGGCCATGCCCGTGGGTATTCTGCACGGGCTGAAAGTGGTGGCCGTGGCGATTGTCGCCCAGGCGGTGTGGGGCATGGCACGTAATCTCTGTGCGGATGCGCCGCGGCTGGCGCTGATGACTGTTGCGGCTTGCCTGGTACTGCTGGTGCCCTCGGCCTGGGCGCAGGTGGGAGTGATTGTGGCGGCCGGCTTCGCCGGTCTGCTGATGTTCAAACCGGCGCCGACCCAGGCACACGACCCGCTGCCCATCAACGTCAGTCAGGGTGCAGGCGTCTTCTGGCTGACGCTGTTTTTTGTCCTGCTGCTGGGGCTGCCGTTGCTGGCGGAATTCTGGCCCAGCCAGACCTTGAACATCTTCGATGCCTTTTACCGTACAGGGTCGCTGGTGTTTGGCGGCGGCCATGTGATGTTGCCGTTGCTCCAGGCTGAAGTGGTGCCCATCGGCTGGGTCAGCAACGAGACATTCCTCGCCGGCTACGGCGCTACCCAGGCCGTACCGGGCCCCTTGTTCACGTTTGCGGCATTTCTTGGTGCCTCGCTGCAGGGCCCGCAATCTGGCTGGCTCGGTGGTGTGCTGTGCCTGATCGCGATCTTCGTGCCGTCGTTCCTGTTGATCTTCGGCGCGCTGCCGTTCTGGGAACAGCTGCGGCGCAACCTGCGCATGCAGGCGGCGCTGCTGGGTATCAATGCTGCGGTGGTTGGCCTGCTGCTGGCAGCGTTGTATCAGCCGGTGTGGACCAGCGCTATTGTGCGGCCAGTGGATTTTGCGCTGGCGCTGGTCGCGCTGCTGGCGTTGATGGTCTGGAAGCTGCCGCCGTGGCTGGTGGTGGCGGGGTGCGGCGCTGCTGGCTGGCTGTTATAGGGCTTGCCCTGCCAGGAGAGCTACAGCTCAAGTTCCATGTGAACGATGTCGATGGGTTGCCCACCTACGCCATGGCTGAACACCCCGCGTCGGCGCGTCACAAACCCGTGCTTTTGGTAGAACCCTTGCGCATTCAGGGTCGACTCCACTTTGATCACGTTTATGCCTGGGCCACGGGCCTTTTCAATGCCGATCTGAAGCAGGTGCTCACCCAGTCCGATACCTGAAACCTCACGCAGTAAAAACAGGCGTGTCACTTCTCCAGGCTCGGCATCAACAAAGCCGACAATCCTGTCCTGTTGCAGGGCCACTACCATTTGCCCGTGCTCAATAAGCCGCTCATAGAACGCCGATGTGCGTTCGCCCATCCAGCCGCTGAGTTGCTCAGGGCTATACAGACCATTGGCTAGCGCGTTGATGGAATGCCGGGTGACATCGAAGACTGCCTGGCCGTCGCCAGGTTGTGCGGGACGCAGCGTGTAGGTTTGCATAAACATATCCTTGTTGTATGAATCCGGCGTTCAGAATCCATAGTAATCCAAGGATGAATAGCGATTCACGTTGAAACCTCAGCGCTGGCCGAGTAATCGCTCGATCTGCGCCATTTCCCAGGTGCTGAGCAAACTGACCGGGTCGGTGCCGTAGCGCTGCCAGGTGTCCAGCGAGCCCTGGCGGCCATCGGGGTGCTTGCAGTGCTCGCAGTGGTGCAGGCGGTTGCCTTCGAAGTCCAGCACCAGTTGCCAGCCTTCGATATCGACCTGGACCTGGCCGCCTGGCAGCGCAGATGCCAGGCGACTGATCGGGCGAATACCCAGGGCCGCGTCGCGCAATTGCTGGTAGACCTCACGAGGGGATAGGGCAAGCATCAGTCATGTGTTCCTACGAGGGGATTGTATATTCACGGTGCCATCACGATAATGAGAGTAATTACTATTAGCGTGTGATAACTGTTGTGACCAGCTCTGTCGACTCCAAGGCAATCGTGGCCCATCTGTACAGCGACCATTATCGCTGGTTGCGCGCCTGGCTGTATCGCCGTCTCAACTGCCCGCATGATGCCGCCGACCTGGCTCAGGATACCTTTGTCCGGGCCATGGGCAGTAGTGCCTTGCCCTCACTGGAGGAACCCCGTGCCTTCCTTGCCACGGTTGCCCGGCGCTTGCTGAGCAACCTGTTTCGCCGTCGCGCGCTGGAACAGGCCTACCTGGAAGAGCTGGGCCGACTGCCCGAGTACTGCATGCCCTCGGCGGAAGATGTACTGCTGGTGCGTGAGGCACTGGCGCAGATCGACCGATTGCTCGACGGCCTGCCTGAGCGGGTGCGCCACGCGTTTATCCTGTACCGCCTGGAAGGCCTGAGTCAGCCAGTGATCGCTGAGCAATTGGGGGTGTCGCTGGCGACGGTGGAGCGAGACTTGCGCCGGGCGTTTGTGCATTGTTTGAGTGTGGAGAGCGAAGCATGAGTCATGCAGCGGTCGATCGCGTCACCCACGAGGCCGTGGGCTGGTTGCTCAAACTTGAACATGTGCCGACGCAAAGCATGGAGCTGCGTGCCTTCGAACGCTGGCTGCAACAATGTCCGAGCCATCAGGCGGCCTGGCAACGCGTCAATGCCCTGCTCGAAGGGCCCCTGGCCGACCTGCAGCAGGCCGAGCAACGCAATCCCGGGCAGTTGGCGCTGGCCAGCCGCAGCCTGCGCGCGCAGCCTTCGCCATCACGGCGCAAGGTCCTGGGCGGTGGCCTGGCAATGCTGTTGCTGGGCTTGGGCAGTGCTGGCTTGGTCCATCGGCGCACGCCGTTGGGCGATCTGCTGGCCGACCTGCACACCGGCACCGGTGAGCGTCGCGCCGTCACCCTCAGCGACGGCTCGCGGTTGCGCTTGAACGCCCGTACCGCCGTAGACCTGCGGTTCACGGCCCATCAGCGCCTGCTGGTGCTGCGCGACGGGGAGTTGCAGGTCGATGTCGCAGCCGAAAACGGTCGACCGTTCATTGTCGCCACCCAGCAAGGCCAGGTGCAGGCCCTGGGCACGCGATTCAGCGTGCGCCAGGACGCACAACAAAGCCTGGTGGCAGTGCAGCAGCACGCGGTACTGGTCACTACCGGCAACACAAGCCCGCAACGGGTCGAGGAGGGCCAGGCGTTTGCTTTCGATGGCCAGCGCAGCATAGCCGTGGCGCCTTCGTTACGCACCCGGGCCAGTTGGACCGATGGCCGAGTGGATGTGCGCGACGAGCCCTTGGGCGACCTGATCGATGCCTTGCGCCCGTATCGCGCCGGCCTGCTGCGAATCAGCCCGCAGGCAGCGCGGATCCGGGTGTATGGCAGCTTTCCGCTGGATGACAGCGACCGCACCTTGGTGTCCCTTAGTGAGACTTTGCCGATCCGCGTCGACAGCTTCGGCGGCTGGCTGACGCGCATTGATCTGAGCTGATCTGCAAAAAATCAGCAGGCCGTGAGGGGATCCGGCCACTGGCGTGTCCTCGTTATGGACAACAACTTCAAACGAGCCCACAGCCAATGCCAGACTCCATGATCCGCCCCAGCTTGCTGGCCCTCGCCATCGCCCTGGGCAGCAGTGCGCCGCTGTATGCGTTGGCGCAGAACGACAGCAGCGTCAGTGCCACCCAGGCTTTCGATATTCCGGCCGGCGATCTGGGTGAAAGCCTCAGTCGCATCGCTCGCCAGTCCGGCCGTGTGCTGTCGGTCAGCCCGGCGTTGGTGCAGGGCAAGCGGGCCGCCCCGGTCAGCGGCCAGTTCACCCCCGAGCAAGCCGCCATCCAGGCCCTGCGCGGCAGCGGTCTTGACCTGAACATCACCGCCGGCGGCACCTGGAACCTGGTACCCGCAGAGGCGGGCGATGCCATGGAGCTGGGAGCCACGCAGATTACCGGGCAAGGTAGCGAGGACGCCTGGGGGCCGGTGGTGGGTTTTGTCGCCAAGCGCACCGGCACCGCGACCAAGACCGACACGTCGGTGCTGGAAGTACCGCAGACCATCAACATCATCACCCAGGATGAGATCAAGGCCCTGGGTTCGCAGACGGTGACCCAGGCCCTGCGCTACACCCCTGGCATCACCGGCGGTGGATTCTCCGACCGGGTCGGGATCTTCGATGAGCCCACCTCCCGTGGCTTCAGCCCGACGCCTTTGTACCTGGATGGTTTGCACCTGCCTTACGGTGGCGGCAGCACCGGCGGCGCGCTGCAGATCGACCCCTATCTGCTCGAACGCATCGAGGTGATGAAAGGACCGGCCTCGGTGCTTTATGGCCAGAACCAGCCGGGCGGGTTGATCAACATGGTCTCCAAGCGCCCGACCAGCACCCCGCAGCGCGAAGTGGTGCTCGGGGGCGGCAGCCAGGAGCGTCGCTATGGCGCGTTCGATTTCGCCGGTCCCATGGACGAGCAGGGCGAGTTCCTTTACCGCCTGACCGGCAATGGCCTGGATAAGAACGGCGAAATTGATTACGTCGAACAACAGCGCTTCTTGCTCGCGCCGAGCATGACCTGGGTGCCCAACGAGCAGACGCGCCTGACGATCTACGGCCACTACCAGAAAGACAATGGCGTCCCTGAGGCCCAGGGCTTGCCCGCAATAGGCACGGTATTCGCCAGCCCCAACGGGCGGATCAAGCGCAGCCGCTTTATCGGTGAGCCCGATGTCAACGCCTACGACCGTGAGCAGTATGCCTTCGGTTATGAGCTCAGCCACGAGCTGAATGACATCTGGACCCTCAAACAAAATACCCGCTACGCCTACGTCGACGACCGCTTCCGGGCGCCGTTGCACGGTTACAGTTTCGTCACCAATCCGCAAACCGGGGTCGACGACCAGCGCTACATGACCCGCTTCGGTGTCGACTGGGCGCAGCGCAACAAGGTGTTTGGCGTGGATAACATCGCCCAGGCCAAATTCAACACTTTCGATGTTGCGCACACCCTGCTGGTGGGCGTCGACTACTACCACTCCAACTCCAAGTTCCTCGGCCTGTACGACCGCAACCCACCGATCATTGACCTGTATTCGCCGGTCTACGGTCAGCCGCTGAACTTCGGCCAGCCGTTCAACTGGGACAACACCGTGACCCAGACCGGCCTGTACGTGCAGGACCAGCTCAAGTGGAACAACTGGTTCGTGACCCTCGGTGGTCGTTATGACTGGGCCGAAACCGAAACCCGGGAGCCTATTGCGCAGAACTTCGCCACCCTCAAGGACGAGAAGTTCACCGGCCGCGCCGGGATCGGCTACAGCTTTGACAGCGGTATCACGCCCTACCTGAGTTACACCGAGTCGTTCCTGCCGGTCACCGGCGCGGACATCAATCACAAGCCGTTCGAGCCTTCCACCGGTAAGCAGGTGGAAGCGGGGGTCAAGTACCAGCCACCGGGCCAGGAAAGCTTCATCCAGCTGTCGGTGTATGAGATCAAGCAGCAGAACATCCTGACCACTGACCCGACCGACTGGACCCGCAGTGTTCAGGTCGGCGCATTGCGCTCGCGCGGTGTCGAACTCGAGGGCAAGGCCAGCCTCAGCGACAACCTCGACATGATCGCTTCGGTATCGCGTAACGATGTGGTGTACACCAAGGACAACGACGGACGCGAAGGCCGGCACCCTTCAGGCACGCCACCGATGACCGCATCGCTGTGGCTGGACTATCACTTTACCGGTGACACCCCGCTGGCCGGCCTGGGCATGGGGCTGGGCGCACGCTACGTGCGTGGCAGTGACGGCAGTGACTTCGCTTACGATCACTTCAGCATCCCGTCCTACACCGTGTACGACGGCATGCTTTCCTATGACTTCCAGCAGTCACCGCTGCGTCTGAAAGGGGTCAAATTGCAGGTCAACCTGCAGAACCTCGAAGACAAGGTGTATGTCAGCCGCTGCACCAGTGATGTGGATTGCTACTACGGTGAAGGACGAACCCTGACGACCGATCTGACGTACAACTGGTAAGTCGTCCCATCAAGCATCGCGCAACAGGTCCTGGGCATCGAGCAGCCGGTAGGCAATCTCCGGCTGACGTTCCAAGGCACGGCGGATGGCAGCGGGGATGCTCTGCCGGGTCTTGCGGCACAGGCCCGGAAGCTCTGCTATCTGGATGTTGAAACCGCGCATGGTCCGCACTTCGTTGTCGCTGGGGCTGATCTGCAGGCGGATACCGAGGTTCTCGTAGAGCTTGCGCTGCATATGCTCGAGGTCTGCCAGGCTCTGCAGGTTTTCCAGGCGCTCGATCAAGCGCTTTTCCTCCTGGCGGGTCAGCAGCAGGATGCGCAGGTCCTGCAGCGTTTCACGGCCGCAATCACAGGCGCCGGGCGGGCAGGGGGAGCGGGTGGGCAAGGTGGCATTCATGCCCTTCAGCATAGCGATGACCATGGGCTTTTGCCCAGAGGCGAGCCGCACCCTGTCGTCGGGCGGCTCGCCTGGGGTAGGCAGCTTATTCCTGCTTGAGTTTCCAGGTGCCCGGCAACGACAGGTCGCCGGAGCTGATGTCCCACACGCTGCTGACGCAAAGCAGCGGGTTGTGCAGGTCGGCGTTGACCTTCAGCGCTGCGGTCACCCCGTCGTAATTGAAACTCTGCGGAAAGCCCACGGCTGCCAGCGGTACGCTGATCTGCGCGGCGTTTTTGTCCACGCTCAACGCGTAGCCGGGGGAGTCGATGTAGATCGGCGCGCCTGGCCAGGTGGCTGGCAGTTTCGGTTTTGCCCCTTTGGGGATGTCACGCACCTTCAGGCCACTCGGGCCGCAGCTTGCATCCTTGCTCAACACCACCCAGTGGGAGTGCCACAGGCCGCCGTCGTTGTCAGTCTTGCCATCGCGGTTTTCATCGAGTTGCGGGGTGTCATCGAAGTTAGGGTGCGAGGTCAGCGCCAGGGCGAGGATCCCGGCCTTGGCCTCGAAGCCGACGCTGCTGCTGTCCAGGCTGGTGGGCCAGACATAGCTGTAGACCTCGGCGCCGGCAAACGCGCCCTTGGCGCTGGGCAGGCGGCTGCCTGCCTGGCCGTCGACCAGCTGTTCGAACACCAGGTTGTCGCCTTGCTTGAAGACGCGGGTCTGGACCAGGTCGAACGCGGCTTCGGCGTTGCCCTTGGCGCTGCTGATGCCCGGGTTTTCATGGGCCCAGACCTGGGTGGCAAGCAAACTCAAGGTGAAGGCCAGTGTGCGTTTCATGGGATGACTCCTGTGGGGTTATGGTTTCGAATCGATACCAAATAGCCTAATCTCATCCCGCCCTTTGTCAATATAGTTTTTATTCGATACTATCTATCGACATGATTAACCGAGGTCACACACCGTGCTATTCGACCTGTTGGAAAGGTTGTCGAGCCTGACCCGCGTCTGGTTTCGCCAGCATCCGCTGCTGGCCGATCTGCAGCCGATTCAGTTGAGTGCCTTGCTCTACCTGGCGCGTTGCAACCGCTATTCCAATACGCCGGCGGCGGTCACCGAGTATCTGGGCCTGACCAAGGGCACCGTCTCGCAATCACTCAAGGCCCTGGAAGCCAAGGGCCTGATCGTCAAGACCCAGGATATGGCGGACAAACGCAGCGTGCACCTGAGCCTGACCGAACCTGCCCGGGCACTACTCGCTGAAGTGATGCCGCCGGATTTTCTCGCGACCGCCAGCGCGCGCATGGGCGCTGACGCCCAGGACCTGGAACGCCTGTTGGGCGAGCTGTTGCGCACCATTCAACGTAGCGAGAACGTGCCGGGATTCGGTCTGTGCAAGACCTGCCGTTTTCACCGCAAGACCGCTACCGGCGGCTTCTGCGAATTGACCCAGGAGCCGCTGGCCGCGGCCGAGCGTGAACTGATCTGCCGCGAGCATCAGCTCGCCGAACTGACGGAGTAATGCCGATGAAGCTTGAAACTGTCCTGACCGGCAAAGCCGTGCCCTTTACCCGACCCGGTTCTGCCAGCGCGATCGCCAAGCAACCGCGCAGCGGCGCGTTGGCCGTGACTGAACTGGGCCTTGCCGGTGACGAACAGGGCGATCTGCGGGTGCACGGCGGCAAGGACAAGGCCATCCATCATTACCCGCGCGAGCACTATGCGTTGTGGGCGGCGGAGTTGGGTGAGCTTGCGCTGTTGCAAGCGCCTGGCGCCTTCGGTGAAAACCTCAGCACCCATGGCTGGACCGAGCAGACGGTGTGCCTGGGCGATCGCGTGCGGGTGGGTACGGCGTTGCTGGAGGTGTCTCAGGGGCGCATGCCGTGCTGGAAGCTCAACGATCGCTTCGGGGTCAAGGACATGTCGTTGCGGGTGCAGCAGAGCGGGCGTACCGGTTGGTATTACCGGGTGCTGGAGGAGGGTGTGCTGGCGGCGGGGGATTCATTCGAGCTGATCGCGCGGCCGCACCCTCAGTGGTCGGTGGCGCGGCTGTCGGAGGTCTTGTTCGATAAGCGGGTTGACCACGAAGTCATTCGCCAGTGCCTGGAACTGCCACTGGTACCGTCCTGGCGACGGACCCTGGAACGCCGCCTGGACCAGGCCGCAGTGGAAGACTGGGCTCCGCGTCTGCAGGGGCCACAGGGGTAAGATTCATCGCGGGGCAAGCCCGCTCCCACCAGGACCGGTGGGAGCGGGCTTGCCCCGCGAAGTGAAATCAAGGCGTGATCGCGACCTTCATCACACCATCGCGTTGATGGGCAAACAGCTCGTAGGCGGCTTCGATATCGTCCAGCTTGAAGCGGTGGGTAACCAGCGGCTTGAGGTCGACGCTGCCACTGCTGACCACCTCCATCAAGCGGCGCATGCGCTCCTTGCCACCGGGGCAGAGGGTGCTGACGATGCTGTAGTCACCCAGGCCGGCGGCAAATGCCGACAGCGGAATGGTCAGGTCGGAAGAGTACACGCCCAGGCTCGACAATGTGCCGCCCGGACGCAGGATGCGCAGGGCTGACTCGAAGGTTGACTGGGTACCCAGGGCCTCGATGGCGACATCCACGCCGCGGCCGTGGGTCAGGGCCATGATCTGCTCGACCACATTGCCCTGTTTGAAATCGACCACGTGAGTGGCGCCCAGCTGGCGTGCAACGGTCAGTCGGGCGGCGACGGTATCGACACCGATGATCGTGGTCGCGCCCATCAAGCGGGCACCGGCCACGGCGCACAGGCCGATGGGGCCGAGGGCGAACACTGCGACCGTGTCACCGATCCGTACACCGCCACGTTCGGCGCCGGAGAAACCGGTGGACATGATGTCCGGGCACATCAGCACCTGTTCATCACTCAGGCCGTCGGGGATGGGCGACAGGTTGGCCATGGCGTCGGGCACCAGCACGTATTCAGCCTGGCAGCCATCGATGGTATTGCCGAATTTCCAGCCGCCAGCGGGACGAAAACCATGGGGAGTACCCGGGCCGTCCTGGGAGGCGCAGCCACAAAGACAGGCGTAACTGTGACCACTGGGAGTAATTGCGCCAGCGATGACACGCTGACCTTCGGTGAATCCCTGAACCTGGCTGCCGAGTTTTTCAATGATGCCGACCGGCTCGTGACCGATGGTCAGGCCTTTGGCGACTGGGTATTCGCCGCGCAGAATATGCACGTCGGTACCGCAAATCGTCGTGGTGGTAACGCGTATCAGCGCGTCGGAAGGGCCCACGTCGGGGATGGGTTTTTCATCCAGAACAATGCGGTTTTTTTCAACGAAGATTGCCGCTTTCATGCGGGACATGGCCATTTCTCCTGAACAGGTGTGCGTGGCTGGGCGTGCAGTCAGCGTTCAGGGTGCGCGTTTGGCGGGCGTAAGGCCAGTGATCGGGATCAATTGTAGGAGCGGATTTATCCGCGATGGACTGCGCAGCAGGCCCATTTTTTGGGGCCGCGTTGCGCCCCATCGCGGATAAATCCGCTCCTACAGGCGGCTAGATCAGGCCGCCGAGCTCAGCTTGTTGACGCCTTGCGCCTTGGCCACCTGCTTGCGGCAGGCGTCGCCAAAGGCCTGGAACATCTTCACCGAGTCCGGGTTCTGCGCCGCTTGCCATTCCGGGTGCCATTGCACCGCGAACAGGAAGGGCGACAGGCTCGGCGCATGGATAGCCTCTACCAGACCATCTTCGGCGCGGGCCAGCGGCTCGATGCCTTTGCCGAGGTTTTTCAGGCCCTGGCCGTGCAGCGAGTTGACGCGGATCTCGTCGCTCTGCAGCAGCTTGTGCAACCAGCTGCCTTGTTCCACGCGTACGCTGTGAACAGCGCTGTACTGCACGTCTACCGGATCTTCCGGGTTTTCCCGGTGATCGTTGAAGCCGTCTTCTGCGTAGACCTTCTGGTAGATGTCACCACCCAGGGCCACGTTGATTTCCTGCATGCCACGGCAGATACCGAAGATCGGCAGGCCACGAGCGATGGCAGCTTTCACCAGAGGCAGGTCGAACAGGTCGCGGTTACGATCCTGGGCTTTGCCCGGGGTTTCGTTTTCCTGGCCATAGAGCGCTGGGTCGATGTTGCTGCCAGCCCCGGTCAGGTAAACACCATCCGCCATGTCCAGGTAGGTTTCGAGGTCTTCGATGCCGCAGCAGGTCGGTACCAGGACGGGTACGCAACCGGCTTGTTCAACCAGCGGCACGATGTATTTGTGGGTCATGACCTGATAATCGTGACCTTTGCGCTCCTGGGCGCCCATGGTCATCAGGACGACGGGTTTGCGAAGGGTTTGTTTCTTATTGCCAATGTTGCTGTTGGGCATATGTCACCTTGGGACAGGCGCGGCCTGTCATTATTGTGCAGGCGCGCTGCTGAAACCTTTGCGCTACCTGAGGTTTCGAGCACTGCCGGAAGGGCGCAGAGGGCCAATATTTCCGGTCGAAACCTGAGATACAGCTTGCCAGAGCCGTTTAATATGTCAAACGACTTCAGCTTGCGTGGCCGAAGCCTGTCATTGCCTCCGTGCAATATCGCCTTGCAGGCCTTGCCAAGCGGCGCTGCCAGCGATTCTCTCGGTTAATTATATTTGACAGCGGGTCGCGCTCTACCCACCTATACTTCGGCGATCGGCAACAGCCTGCTGTCGTTGACCGGGTCAAGACGCCTCTGATCCTCTGGTCGTGCCATTTAGTCGTTGGATGCGAGTCGTCCTCTCTCAACGCTAAAAAGGGTGCAGATCATGGATATCGTCAGTCTGGTGGTGCAGATCATTGCCGGTGTAGTGGGTGGCAATGCCGTCGGCATGAGCAAGCAAAGCATGGGGCCAGGGCTCAATTCGGTCGTTGGTGGTATCGGCGGGGTGGTGCTCGGGCAAATTATCGCGGCGATAACCGGTGAGCCGGGCGCTGCGGCGGCGGGTGGCGGGCTGGACCTGCCGGCGCTGATCAGCAGTATTATCGGCGGTGGCGCCGGGGGTGCGGTGCTGACCTTCATCATCGGCTTGATCAAGTCGAAGATGCATCCGCAATAGAGGTGAATCCATCGCGGGACAAGCCCGCTCCTACAGGGATGGTGATCACCCTGTGGGAGCGGGCTTGCCCCGCGATTGCGTCAGTGCAAAATCTGCGCGAGAAAGCCCTTGGCCCGTGCAGTTTGCGGGTTATTGAAGAACGCCTCCGGGCTTGCATCTTCAATAATCTGCCCGCCATCGAGAAACAGCACACGCTCGGCGACCTGACGGGCAAAGCCCATTTCGTGGGTGACGCAGAGCATGGTCATGCCGGTGTCGGCCAGTTTCACCAGCACATCCAGCACTTCGGCGACCATCTCCGGATCGAGTGCCGAGGTCGGTTCGTCAAACAGCATGATCTTCGGCTTCATGCACAGCGCCCGGGCAATCGCCACGCGCTGTTGCTGGCCACCGGAGAGCTGGCTGGGGTATTTGCTGGCCTGGCTCTCGATACCCACTTTGTTCAGGTAGAAGCGTGCACGTTCTTCGGCCTCCTTGCGTGACAGGCCGCGCACGCTCATTGGCGCCAGGGTGCAGTTGTCGAGCACGCTCATGTGCGGGAACAGGTTGAAGTGCTGGAACACCATGCCGATTTCACTGCGCACGTCGGCGGCCTGGCGGGTGGTCAGGGCCAGGTCGGTGTCGTTGACACGAATGTGGCCTTTTTCGGCGATTTCCAGGCGATTGATGCAGCGGATCAGGGTGGATTTGCCCGAGCCCGAAGGCCCGCACAAGACAATGCGTTCGCCTTCGCGCACGTTCAGGTTGATGTCGCGCAGGACATGGTAGGCGCCGTAGTGTTTGTTCAATCCTTCAATGCTGACGACAATCTTGCGCGCGTCGGCATGGGGAGTAGGGTTGCTTGCTGCAAGGCTCAGTGAAGCGGTCATATTGTTATTCTCCCGCGATCAATTGAAGCGTGCCGCGCTGTAGGGCGCAGGGTCGGTAAAGGTGGGTTCGCCGCTGATCATCTCGGCCAACAGACGGCCGCTGACCGGGCCCAGGGTCAGGCCGTGATGGGCGTGGCCGAAGTTGAACCACAGGCCCTTGTGGCGTGCCGCCGGGCCGATCACCGGGCGCATGTCCGGCAGGCACGGGCGGCGTCCCAGCCAGGGCTGGGGGTCGAGACGCTGACCGAGGGGGAAGATCTTGCGCGCCAGCACTTCACAGCGTTTCAGTTGAATTTCGTTGACCGCGTCGCTGCTCGCGGCGAACTCGATGCCGGTGGTCAGGCGAATGCCCTGGGCCATGGGCGCAAGCACATAACCGCCTTGGCCATCGCAGATCGAGTGCTTGAGTTCGGCGCCCTCAAGGGCGCGGTAATGCATGTGGTAGCCGCGTTTGATTTCCAGCGGGATGCGGTAGCCCAGGGGCTTGAACAGGTCGGCCGACTGCGGACCGAGGGCGATGACCACCTCGGGCGCGGTGATCGGACCCTGACGGCTGTCCACCTGCCACTCGCTGTCGATCTGGCGCAGGGTGCGTGCATCGCCATGGATGAACTGGCCACCACGTTTGACGAACAGGGCTGCGTAGCCACGGGTCAGGCCGCCGGGGTTGGTCACAGTCTTGGGATCGAGCCAGTGGATGCCACCGACCACGTTGTCACTCAGGTCCGCTTCGCGGGCATGCAGTTGCTGGCGATCAAGGACCTCGTAGCTCAAACCGTACGGCGTCAACGCCTGGGCATCGGCCCTGGCCTTGCTGAAGGCGGCGTCGTTGCGAAACACCTCGATCCAGCCATTGGCCTTGACCAGGTCGGTTAACCCGGCGGCTTCGATCAGCGCGTCGTGTTCTTCCACGCAACGTTGCACCAGCGGCAGCATGGCGCGGGTGGCGACGTTCAGGCCGCTGGCGGAAGAGTTCTGCCAGTACTTGAACAGCCAGGGAGCGACCTTGGGAATGTGCGTCAGGCTGTAGCGTACATCCGACTGGCGATTGAGCCCGTAGCGCAGCAGGCTCGACAGCTCGCGGGGAAAGGCATAGGGGATCACGCTGGAACGCTCGATCAGGCCGGCGTTGCCATGGCTGGTGCCGCTGCCGGGTTCGTCGCGGTCGATGAGGATGACCTTGCGACCGCGGGCCTGCAGGTGAAGGGCCGTGCTGACGCCGACGATACCGGCGCCCAGAACGATGGTTTGACAATGCATTGGAACGGTCCTCACAGCAGGCTATCAGTGCAGGTGGCGGCCCAGTCGGGCTTCTATGTGTTTCAGGCTGCGGCGCACGATTTCGACGATCAGTAGGTAGAGCACGGCGGCCCACAGGTAGATCTGGAAATCGAAACTGCGCGAGAAGGCCAGCTTGGTCACGCCCATCAGGTCGTAGATGGTCACCAGCGAGGCAATCGCGCTGGCCTTGATCATCAGGATCAGCTCATTGCCCAACGGGCCGATGGCAACGATCATCGATTGCGGCAGGATCACCTTGAAGAAGGTCGTCGAGCGCTTCAGGCTCAGGGCCTTGGCCGCTTCATATTGGCCCGGGGCAACCGCGAGCAGGGCGCCACGGAAGATCTCCGCCTGGTAGGCGGCGGTGTTGAGGACAAAGGCCAGCAGCGTGCAGTACCAGGCTTCGCGGAAGAACCACCACATCCCCACGTCCTGCCAGAAGCTTTTCAGCGATCCCAGGCCGTAGTACAGCAAGAACAGCTGGGCCAGCAGCGGCGAGCCGCGGAAGAAGTAGATGTAGCCGGCGCTCAAACGCTGCAACACCAGGCTGTTGGACAAACGCGCCAAGGCCAGGAGCATGCCGAGCAAAGCGCCGAGAGTGAAGGAAATCGCCACCAGCTTGCCAGTGATCAGCAGGCCATCGATAAAGCGCGGGCCGTAGCGTTCCAGCAAATCGGGATCGAGGACCAGTGCCAGCAGTTGATCGAAACTCATGTCCGGGCACTCCGCAGGTGACGACTGAAGTACTGCTCGATGTAGACAAACACCCGTCCCGACAACGCCGAGAACAGCAGGTAGCCGAGGCAGGCGACGCCATAGAAGAACATCGGTTCTTTGGTCACGCTGACCGCGAGGTTGGTCTGGCGCATCAGGTCGACCAGGGAGATGGTCGAGACCAGCGAGGTGTCTTTCAGCAGTGACAGCCAGTTGTTCGACAGGCCTGGCATGGCAATGCGCACCAGCTGCGGGAAGATCACTTTGCGAAAGGTCGTGGCCTTGCTCAGGCCCAGGGCCTGGGACGCTTCGTACTGACCTTTGGCGACGGTTTTGAAGGCGCCGAGCCAGATCTCGCTGGAGAAGGCGGCAAACACCAGGCTGAAGGCGATCATCGCGGCCAGGAAGGTATTGATCAGCACCTCGCCTTCGTAGCCCATGGCCGCGAGGATTTTCTGCGCGGCGATCTGGCAGCCGTAGTAGATGATCAGCAGCGTGAGTAATTCAGGCAGGCCGCGGAATACGGTGGAAAAAACCGTCGCCGCGGCGCGCGGGAAGCGCTTGCGCGAGCGCGCCATCAAGGCCACGCCCAGGCCCAGCGGCAAGCCAATCGGCAGGCAGGCCAGGGCCAGGGAGATGGTCACCAGCGCGCCGGCCAGCAGGGCCTGGCCCCAGCCGCCGCTGGCGAAAGATAACAGGGACAGTTGTTCGAGCATGGGCGAACCCTCTCGGTTCAAGAGTGTGTGGTGCTTGTGAGGGCGTTATCGCGGGGCAAGCCCGCTGCCACCGGAGCGGGTGGCAGCGGGCTTGCCCCGCGATCAGTCAC
>OEPS010000151.1_pt1 | contig 25438 bp, 23 predicted proteins | sample 1539411 | NCBI WGS metagenome assembly OEPS01 (sample SAMN02671747, study PRJEB22543) | soil metagenome | biome: bacteria | place: China:Hunan Province, Lengshuijiang City | collected 2012-10-15 | depth 0.08m m
TCGTCCGCACGGGAAAGCCGATCATCTTCATGGACATCCCGTCGGCGGAGATGACGAAGTACGCGGCCAACGCCATGCTCGCGACGCGCATCTCGTTCATGAACGAGATCGCGAACCTCTGCGAGAAGGTCGGGGCGAACGTGGACCTCGTCCGTCGCGGGATCGGCAGCGACGCGCGCATCGGGCCTTCGTTCCTCTTTCCCGGTCCCGGCTACGGCGGGTCGTGCTTTCCCAAGGACGTCAAGGCACTCGTCCGCACGGCGAAGGAGCAGGGTGCCGCGCTCGCCGTCCTCGAGGCGGTGGAAGACGCGAACGAGCGGCAGAAGCACCGCCTTTTCGAGAAGGTCAGGAAAGCGCTCGACGGCAAGCTGAAAGGGGCACGCATCGCGCTCTGGGGGCTCGCCTTCAAGCCGCAGACCGACGACATGCGCGAGGCGCCGGCGCTCACCCTCATCGAAGAGCTGAAGGAGGCGGGAGCCACCGTCGTCGCCCATGACCCGGCCGCGATGCACGAGACGCAGCGCAAGATCGGCGACGCGATCGAGTACGCCGACGGGAACTACGAGGCGATCGAGGGCGCCGACGCGCTCGTCGTGGTCACGGACTGGAACGAGTACCGGCACCCGGACTTCGCGCGCATGAAGGCCGCGCTCAAGCAGCCGGTCGTCGTCGACGGACGAAACCTCTACGACCCGCAGAAGATGCGCGCGTTAGGCTTCACCTACCTGTCGATCGGCCGGGGCCGCGAATGAGGGTCCTGATCACCGGCGCGGCCGGGTTCCTCGGTTCGCACCTCACCGACCGCTTCCTCGCCGAGGGGCACCAGGTGGTGGGGGTCGACAACTTCATCACCGGGCATCCGGACAACGTCGCGCACCTCGCCGGCAACTCGAAGTTCGAGCTCATCCGGCACGACGTCTCGACGTTCACCTACGTGCCCGGGAAGTTCGACGGGGTGCTGCACCTCGCCTCGCTGGCGAGCCCGGTGGACTACCTGAACTTCCCGATCGAGACGCTGAAGGTCGGATCGATCGGGACGCTCAACACGTTAGGCATCGCCAGGGCGAACAGCGCGCGCTTCTTCCTCGCCTCGACCTCCGAGGTCTACGGCGACCCGACGGTGCATCCGCAGGTCGAGAGCTACTGGGGGAACGTCAACCCGGTCGGCCCGCGCAGCTGCTACGACGAGTCGAAGCGCTTCGCCGAGGCGGTGACGATGGCCTACCATCGCGAGCACAAGCTCGATACCCGCATCGTGCGCATCTTCAACACGTACGGGCCGCGCATGCAGCCGCACGACGGGCGGGTCGTCACGAACTTCATCGTGCAGGCGCTGACTGGCGAGCCGATCACCCTCTACGGGGACGGCAACCAGACGCGCAGCTTCTGCTACGTCGACGACGAGATCGAAGGGATCTATCGCCTGTTCATGAAGGGGGACTCGCTGCCGACGAACATCGGGAATCCCGTCGAGTTCACGATGCGCCAGCTGGCCGGCCTGGTGGTCGAGCTGACGGGCAGCAAGTCGCCGATCGTGACGCGGCCCCTCCCCGCCGACGACCCGAAGCAGCGCCAGCCGGACATCACGAAGGCCCGCACGCAGCTGGGTTGGGAACCGAAGATCCAGCTCCGCGAAGGTTTGGCGCGCACGATCGAATATTTTCGTCCGCTCATCGGCTCGCCACGGATGAAGGCCAGGGCGCAGAGGGTCGTTGGATAGCGCGCCGGACCTCGTCGCTCGCGCCCGGGAGCGCTTCGCCGTCCGCGACTATCACGGGGCGGTGCTCCTCCTGCGGGAAGCCATCGTCGAAGGGATGGCCTACGCCGACGCGCAGAACATGCTCGGGCTGTCCCTCGCCTTGGTCGGCCGGTCGGAGGAGGCGATCGCCGCCTTCGACGCCGCGCTTGCCCTCAATCCGCGCTATGTCGAGGCGCACCTGAACCGGGCCGTCCTGCTCAACGACCTGGGGCGCCTCACCGAGGCGCGCGCCGCGTTCGAGACCGCGGAACACCTCGGCAAGCCGGACGAAACTGGCTTTCCGGTCATGGTCGCGAATCGCCTCGCCAACGCGCACGCGACGCTGGCTCACGATTACCGTGCGGCGGGCGCCCTCGATGAGGCAGTCGCCCAGTACGAGAGAGCGCTGCAGCTTCGCCCCGGCTACGCCGACGTCCGGCTCGCCCTTGCCCGGGCGTTGACCGAGCGGGGACGGCACCGTGAGGCGGCCGACCAGCTCGACGAGATCCTGCGGATCCGCCCCGATTGGCTCGACGCCATGCTGCTTCGCGGGTTGACCGCTTATCTTCAGGGTGACCTGGCGGCCGCGGACCAGATCTGGACCGCGGCGGGCGAACGCCATCCCGAAGAGCCGCGTGTGGAGATCTACCGATCGATGCTGGCCCGCCGACGCGACGAAGCCCACTAGATCCACCCCCCCGAGATCGAACCGCCGCCCGACTTCCGGGTAGCACTCCAGTCATGCCACCCGTGATCCGAAACGTCGTCCTCCTCCTCGCCGTCGTGACGGCCTCTGCGTGTACGAGCCACGCGTGGAGCCCGAAGCAATACACCACGAACGAAGCGCTCTACACCGCATCGAAGCAGCGCCTCGATCGCGGCAAGCTCGATGACGCGATCGCCGGGTTCGAGAAGCTGACGCTCGACCTTCCCGCGCGCGATACGCTGCTCTCCCGCTCCTACTACTGGCTCGGGATGGCGCACGAGCGGAAGGGAGAGCACATCCTCGCCGCGCAGAGCTTCAGCCGCCTCATGGAGTCGTTCCCCGACGACACGCTCGCTGACGATGCGCTCCTTCTCGCCGGGAAGTCCTATCGGAAGCTCTGGAGGAAGAGTTCCCTCGACGCGACGTACGGCGAGTCTGCGCTGAGCACCTTCAACACGCTGCTCGCCCTTTATCCCAACTCGGACAAGCGTGCCGAGGCGGAGAAGAACGTCGCGCAGCTCGAGGCCGAGTTCGCGAAGAAGGACTACGATACCGGCGTCCACTACCTGCGTCGCAAGGCATTCGATTCGGCGATCCTGTATTTCAAGGACGTCGTGAAGAAATACCCCGCGACCGACTACGCCCGGAAGTCGCAGCTCAAGCTGGTGCAGGCGTACGACGCGATCTCATACAAGGCTGACCGCGACGATACCTGCACGGCGCTGCGCGAGCGGTATCCGGCGGACTCCGAGGTTCGTGCGCGATGTGGGAACGCACCCGTCGCCAGCGCCGCGCCCCGTACCCCGGCGCCCTGAGGGCGTGCGCCTCGGCATCCTGGGTGGGACATTCGACCCGCCGCACTTCGGTCATCTTCTCGCGGCGGTGGATGCGGTCGAGCGCCTGACGCTCGACCGCCTCGTGCTTGTCCCGGCCGCGGTCCAGCCCCTCAAGTCGGCGAGCGCCACGGCGCCCGCGCACGACCGGCTGGCGATGACGCGACTTCTCGTCGCGGACGACGCCCGGTTCGAGGTCGATCCGCTGGAAATCGAGCGGGCAGGGTTATCTTTCAGCGTTGACACCCTGGCGGTCTTCGCCGAGCGTTTCCCATCGGCCGAGCGATTCTTTCTGGTCGGTGCCGATGTGCTGCGTACATTCGACAGGTGGCGGGAGCCGGAGCGGGTTCTCGCCCTGGCGAAGCTGGCGGTGGTGACGCGCGACGACGGGTCGCCGGCGCCGGCGCTCCCGGTTGGCGCGGTGGCCGTACCGTCACGCCGCATCGACGTGTCATCGACGGAAATTCGCGCCCGGGTCGCCGCCGGACGCTCGCTTCGTGGCTTCGTGCCCGACGCTGTCGCCGCGTACATAGCGGCGCACGGGCTGTACCGATAGAGGAGAGAATGTTAAAGCGGCTCATTACGTCGGTCATGGGTACGCGCCACGAGCGCGAGCGAAAGCGCATCCAGCCGATCGTCGACGAGATCAACGAGCATTACGCGCGGCTGCAGACCGTCTCCGAGGACGAGCTGCGCGCGCAGACCGGGAAGTTCCGCGGGATCATCCGGGAGCATACCGCCGAAATCGAGTCGAAGATCGCATCGCTGCGGGAAGCGAAGCGCAGCGCGGCCGATCCGGCCGAGCGCGAGCGCATCGACGGCGAGCTTTCCGGCGCGGATGGCCGCGGTGGGCTGGAGGGCGAGCTGCGCCAGGCGACGGCCGAGGTGCTCGACGAGATCCTCCCCGAGGCGTTCGCCACCGTGCGCGAAGGGGCTCGCCGCCTCCTCGGCACGACCGCGGTCGTCACCGGTCACGAGCAGCCATGGGACATGGTGCACTACGACGTGCAGCTCATGGGCGGTATCCAGCTCCACCTCGGGAAGATCGCCGAGATGGCGACCGGCGAAGGGAAGACGCTCGTCGCGACGCTGCCGCTCTACCTGAACGCGCTCCCGGGAAAGGGCGCGCATCTCGTGACCGTCAATTCGTACCTCGCCCGGCGTGACTCGCAGTGGATGGGCCACCTCTACCGCTACCTGGGGCTGACGGTCGCGTGCCTCGACGACACCGAGCCGGGAACCCCGGAGCGGCGGGCCGCCTACGCCAGCGACATCACCTACGGCACGAACAACGAGTTCGGATTCGACTACCTTCGCGACAACATGGTGCCCTCGCTCGACCAGCGGGTGCAGCGTGGCCATCACTACGCGATCGTCGACGAAGTGGACTCCGTCCTCATCGACGAGGCGCGGACCCCGCTGATCATCTCCGGTCCCGTCGGCGGGGAGAACGACCTGCAGTACCGCGAGCACAACGCCGCGGTCGAGCGGCTCGTGCGGAAGCAGACGGAGCTCGTCAACAACCTGGTCGCTGACGGCGAACGCGCGCTCGAGGCGGGGGACACCAGCACCGCCGCGCTCAAGCTGTACCAGGCACGGCTGGGCTCCCCGCGCAACAAGCGACTGCTGAAGGCGCTGCAGGAGACCGGCGTCAAGGCACTGGTCCAGCGGATGGAGCTCGACCACATCGCCGACCGGAAGATGTCGGCGAGCAAGCAGCAGTTCGCCGGCATCGAGGAGGACATGCTGTACGTGCTCGACGAGCGCGGGCACAGCGTGCACCTCACCGACCGCGGCGCGGACTTCATGTCCCCCGAGGATCCGGACGCCTTCATCCTGCCCGACATCTCCGACGCGGTGCACCGCGTCGAGCGCGACACGACGCTGTCGGCCGCCGAGCGCCTGCAGCGGAAGCGCGAGATCGAGCTCGAGTACGCGATGAAGAGCGAGAAGCTCAACATCGTGCACCAGCTGCTGCGCGCGCACGCGCTGTACGAGAAGGACGTCAACTACGTGGTCCAGGAAGGGCAGGTCCTGATCGTCGACGAGTTCACCGGCCGCACGATGCCGGGGCGCCGCTGGTCGGAGGGGCTCCACCAGGCAGTCGAGGCCAAGGAAGGCGTCCAGGTGAAGGGCGAGACGCAGACCCTCGCCACCGTCACCATCCAGAACTACTTCCGCATGTACGACAAGCTCGCCGGCATGACGGGGACGGCCGAGACGGAAGAGGCGGAGTTCTTCCAGATCTACAAGCTGGAGGTCGCGGTCGTCCCGACCAACAAGCCGATCATCCGCGACGACCGCAACGACCTCGTCTTCAAGACGCGGCGCGAGAAGTACAACGCGATCATCGAGGAGGCCAAGCGGCTCAACGCGTTAGGCTTCCCGGTGCTCATCGGCACGGTGAGCGTCGAGGTGTCGGAGACGCTCGACCGCCTGTTCAAGCGAGAGGGGCTGCGGCCCAACGTGCTCAACGCGAAGTACCACCAGCGCGAGGCCGAGATCGTCGCCGAAGCGGGCCGCCGCGGCGGGATCACCATCGCGACGAACATGGCCGGCCGCGGCACCGACATCAAGCTCGGCGAGGGCGTCCGGGAGTCGGCCCCGTCGAAGGTCAAGGACGAGGAGGGGAACGAGATCGAAGTGATGGAGATCGGCGGTCTCCACATCATCGGCTCGGAGCGCCACGAGTCGCGGCGCATCGACCGACAGCTGCGCGGCCGCGCCGGGCGCCAGGGCGACCCCGGCGCGTCGCAGTTCTTCCTCTCGCTCGAGGACGACCTGATGCGGCTGTTCGGGTCGGAGCGGATCGCGAAGCTCATGGACCGGATGGGCGCGCAGGAGGGCGACGTCCTCACGCACCCGCTCATCACCCGGTCGATCGAGCAGGCGCAGAAGCGCGTCGAGCTGCAGAACTTCCAGAGCCGCAAGAGGCTGCTGGAGTACGACGACGTGATGAACCAGCAGCGGGAGGTCGTGTACTCGCTGCGGTCGTTCGCCCTCGAGGGCGGCGAGGAGCTGAAGGGCGAAGCGCAGACGATGTTCGACAAGGCGTTGCGGAAGCGCGTCGAGGACGCGATCGCGCTCGCCAGGGAGGACGGGATCTGGGACGTCGAGCTGCTGAATCAGGACCTCCTGATGCATTACATGCTCGTCGTGCCCGAGTTCGCCGACCCGCAGACCGCGCCGGGCGATCGCGAGAGCGCGGTCGAGGCCGTGCTGAACGCGGGGCGCAAGGCGTTCGACGAGAAGATGGCCAGCGTCGCCGCGGTCGGCGATGATTTCCTCCGCTTCGTCATGCTGAGCGTGCTCGACGAGAAGTGGAAGGACCACCTCCACGACCTCGACCAGCTGCGCAACGCGATCGGCTACCGGTCGTGGGGGCAGAAGGATCCACTCGTCGAGTACAAGGAGGAGGCGTACTCGATGTTCGTCGAGCTGATGGCGGACATCTACCATACGTTCACCGAGCGGTTCCTGAAGATGCAGATCGTCTACCAGGACGCTCCGCCGCCGATGCCTCCCCCGCCGCGCACGCCCACGAAGCGTTATGACGCGATGGGAATCCTGCGCGACGTGAACGAGCCCGACGAGCCGACCGGGACCGACGAGACGCTCGACGTCGGACCCGGCGAGGCGCCGGCCCCGGATATCGTCGCCCGTCAGGATCCGCTCATCGTCGGCTCGGGGAAGGCGCGCCCGCTCAGCTCATTGGGGACGGGGATGACCGGAGGGACCGGCGGCAGCGGGACGGGCAACGGAAAGGGCGCCGACTGGGAATCAGTCGGGCGCAACGATCCGTGCCCGTGCGGCTCCGGCAAGAAGTTCAAGAAGTGCCACGGGGCGCGCGTGTAGCCGCGGTCTTCGACACCCGGCGCTGCCCGCTCGGGGCGGCCATCCGGCCCAGGGACGTCAGGCTGCCCGCGCGGTGGCCTCGACCGTACCTGGGCCGGTGTCGTTCGCGGAGTATGGAAAGTGTCGCTTCAGCCGGAGGAAGTGGCGCTCGAAGCTCCACCAGATGGTGAACCCGATCATCCACATCACCGCGACGTAGCCGATCGAGTAGAGGGCGAAGGCGGGGAGCCGGCTCCCCCCCACCACCGCGAGATCGTTGCGGTCGAGGATCAGGCGGTCGAAGGCGAGCAGGACCGGCGGATGGAAGAGGTAGATCGAGTAGCTGTAACGCCCCATCGATCGCAGGAAGCGGCTGCCTAACGTTCTGGCGGCCACCGATCCCGGCGTCGCGCGGAGGGCCCCCTCGATGACGGAGGCGAACGCCAGCGCGAGGAGCGTGTAGCCTGACGTCCGGACGGCGGGACTCGAGTAGCGGAGCCCGCCCTCGTGCACGGCGATCGCGACCAGCATCGCGAACGCTCCCGCCCCCGCGACCCGGAGCCGCGGGAGGAGCCGGTCCCGCTCCTCGTCGCGAATGAGGATCGCGAGCAGCGCACCGGCAGCGAAGGAGTCGGCACGGAACGGGGTGAGGACGTGCATCGACAGCGTCAGCACCCCGGCTGCCAGGGCAGCGGTACGGAGTGCCGGGATCCAGACCAGCGCCCGCACCGTCATCCCGCGAAGACGGCGCGCCCCGGCGAGAAGCACCAGCGACGGCCAGGCCAGGTAGAACTGCTCCTCGACGGACAGCGACCAGAGGTGCCCGGTCTGGAAGCCATCCCAACCGCGAACGGCAACGAGCAGGTTCGTGAGATAGACCGCGTGCCAGGGGAGCGCCGTCAGCAAGGCGTCGCGCTCAGCGCCGGGCGCGAGCCACCAGACCCCCGCGACGAGGAGGAGCAGGTAGAGCCAGTACAGGGGGAGGATGCGGAGCGCGCGCCGCGCGAAGAAGACCCGGTAGTAGCGCGGATCCCCACGGCTGTCGAGCAGGATCCCCGTGATGAGGAAGCCCGAGAGGACGAAGAAGAGGTCGACCCCGATCCATCCCGCCCGCAGCGTCCGGAGCACCACCTCGTCGAACCCACTGGCGGCGGTGGCGCCGCTGGCGAGATGAGTGGCGATGACGAGCAGGATCGCGCACCCCCGAATTCCGTCGAGGAGTGGCAGGTGGGGCCGCTTGGACCGCTCTGGCGGGGAGGTGGGTGCCGTCATGGCGAGGCTGGGGCGGGATGGAGCCCGCTCGAGGACTCCTCTCCCGGGACGCACCCCCAGCGCCTCCGGTCACGGTTCGGCATTCAGCCGCGACTCGCGTTCCGATGATGATGATCCCGCGGCGCCGGGCCGAGATGATGGGACCCATGTCGGCGGCGAGCTGTATCATGTTTGTGATGCCGCCACTCCCCCTCCTCCTTGAGCGAGCGTGTCAGAGCGGTTATCACTCCGGGACCTTCCCCACTACGAGCGACCCCGCGAGCGGCTCAAGCACCTCGGCGCGCAGGCGTTGAGCTCCGCCGAGCTGCTGGCGATCATACTGGGGAGCGGGTCGCGCGGGCGGTCGGCGCTGCAGGTGGCGCAGGACGTGCTCGCTTCAGCGGGCGGGTCGTTGCGGCGCATCAGCGCGCAGCCGGTCGCGGCGCTGACCGCGCACGGCGGCATAGGTGCGGCGCGAACGGTTGCCGTCCACGCCGCGTTGGAGTTGGGTAGGCGAATGGCGAGCGAGCTGCGCGACGAGGGCGCGCCAGTGCGATCGCCGGCCGATGTCTATGCCGTGTTCTCGCCGCGCCTGGAGGACTTACCGGTGGAGGAGTTTCACGTGGCTGTGCTCGATGCTCAACACCGCATGGAGCGTGACGTCACCGTCACGCGTGGCATCCTGAACTCGTCGCTGGTGCATCCGCGCGAGGTGTTCCGGGAGGCGATCGCGGAGCGTGCGGCAGCGATCATCCTCGTCCACAACCACCCGAGCGGCGACCCGACGCCGTCCAGTGACGACCGGATGGTCACGGAGCAGCTCGTCGCAGCGGGCCGGCTCCTCGACATCCCCGTGCACGACCACGTGATCATCGGCCGCGGACGCTACACGAGCTTCGCACAGGCGGGGATGCTGTGACGGCACCGGTCAAGGACCTGTCGATTCCGGGGTGGGGACCGGCCGCGGAGCTTCCCGACCGGCTGGATCGCGAGCTGCTGGCCCGGGCCTATCGCTTCAGCGAGAAGGCCCACACGGGGCAGACGCGCCGCTCGGGCGAGCCGTACGTCACGCATTGCGTGGAGGTCGCCAAGATCCTCGCCGAGCTGCAGCTCGACACGGTGACGGTGGCGAGCGGGTTGATCCACGACGTCGTCGAGGACACCAGCGTGACCGTCGCCGACGTCGAGCGCGAGTTCGGGAGCGAGGTCGCGGGGATCGTCGACGGGCTGACCAAGATCGCGAGCCTTCCGTTCGGCACGTCGCAGGAGCGGCAGGTCGAGAACTACCGGAAGCTCCTGCTGTCGATCGCGAAGGACGCGCGGGTGATCCTGATCAAGCTCGCCGACCGCCTGCACAACATGCGGACGCTCGAGCACCTCCCGTCGGAGAAGCGGGCGCGCATCGCGCTCGAGACGCGCGACCTCTACGCCCCGCTCGCCCACCGGTTCGGTATGGCGCGCGTCCGCTGGGAGCTCGAGGACCTGGCGTTCAAGCACATCGAGACCGAGGAGTACAAGAAGCTGGCGAAGCTGGTCGCCCAGAAGCGCGGCGAGCGCGAAACGCTGATCGCCCAGCTCCGCGAGCCGCTGGAGAGCGAGTTGAAGCGGGCCGGCATCAAGAACGTCGAGGTCACCGGGCGGCCGAAGCACCTCTGGTCGATCTACAAGAAGATGAAGCAGCGCGACAAGCCGTATGAGGAGATCTTCGACCTCCTCGCGATCCGCGTGCTCGTCGACTCGGTGCCCGACTGCTACCACGCGTTAGGCGTGATCCACGACGGCTGGACGGCGGTCCAGGAGCGGATCAAGGACTACATCGCCCAGCCGAAGTCGAACGGCTACCAGTCGCTGCACACGACGATCTTCGGGCCGGGGCGCCACCTCTTCGAGATCCAGATCCGGACGCGGGCGATGCACCGGACCGCCGAGTACGGGATCGCCGCGCACTGGCTCTACAAGGGGACCGACAAGAGCTCGGAGGAGCTCGACCGGCACCTGATCTGGTTCCGGCAGGTGCTCGAGCTCCAGCTCGACGCGAAGACGCCGGACGAATTCCTCGAGTTCCTCAAGCTCGACCTCTACCAGGACGAGATCTTCGTCTTCACCCCGACCGGCGACGTGATCCAGCTGCCGAAGGGGGCGACGGCGATCGACTTCGCGTTCATGGTGCACACCGAGCTCGGGCTGCACATCGCCGGGGCGAAGATCAACGGCCGGATCGCACCGCTGTCGCGCGAGCTCAAGAACTCCGACACGGTCGAGATCCTCCGCAGCCCGGTCAAGAAGGCGAGCCGCGACTGGCTGGCGCACGTCCGCACCGGCCGGGCACGGCACAAGATCCGCCAGTGGCTGCGCCACGAGGAGCACACGTCGTCGACGAAGCTCGGCCGCGACATGCTCGACCGCGAGGTGCGCCGCCGCCGCCTCGACAAGCCGGACGACGCGATGCTGGTCCGCGCCGCGAAGGAGCTCGGGCTGACCGACGCGCAGCACCTCCTCGCATCGTTAGGCCAGGGGGACATCGACATCTCGCGCGTGCTGCGGCTGCTCTACCCAGACGTCGCCGCGGCGCATGAGCAGCCGCCGGAGCAGGGGGTCATCGAGAAGATCGTCGATCGCGTCCGCGGGGTGCCGCGCGGCGTCCGCATCCAGGGCGTGGACGGTTTGATGGTCCGCTACGCGCAGTGCTGCCAGCCGGTCCCGGGCGACGCAGTGACGGGCTACGTGACGCGCGGGCGCGGCGTGAGCATCCATCGGGCCGACTGCCCGAACCTGCTCCTGCTCGAGCACGAGCCGGAGCGGCGGCTGGAGATCGAGTGGAAGGAGCGTGAAGGCGAGCGCTTCCTCGTGCGCCTGTTGCTGGAGGGAAACGACCGGCGCGGGCTCTACGCCGACGTGGCCTCGGCGGTGAGCGCGACCGGCACGGACATTCGCGCGATGGAGCTGAAGGCGCTCGACGCGAAGGCGATCGGCTCGATGCTGGTCGAGGTGGAGAACCTCAGCCACCTCGAGAAGATCATGCGCGCCGTGAGGAAGGTGAAGGGGATCAGCGACATCGCGCGGCGGGACAACATCGGGGCGGAGGACTGAGCGCAGCCTCGCGGCGCGCTCAGCTCCTGGCGGCGGCGTAGCGCTCGTCCCGGCGCAGGCTGATTTTCGGGACGGCGAGCGCCGCCGCGGCACTCCCCGGACCTCGGGTGATTCGTATCGCTGCCCAGTCCGCTTATTTGACGGGTCCCGCGCCCCGACGGGTCACACGCTGTCCGGCCCACGCCACCAGTCCGGAAAGGCGACCGAACAAAGGCCGACGATTTCGGTTATATTACCTGACTATGCCTCGCGCCGCCTTCGACCTCCGAGCCCCGTTCGAGCCCGCCGGCGACCAGCCGCGGGCGATCGCCGAGCTGTCGGCGGGGCTCGCGCGCGGAGACCGCTTCCAGACGCTGCTCGGCGTCACGGGATCGGGGAAGACGATGACGATGGCAAACGTCATCGCCAACCACGGGCGGCCGACGCTCGTGCTCTCGCACAACAAGACGCTCGCGGCTCAGCTGTACGGCGAGATCAAGAGCTTCTTCCCGCACAATGCGGTCGAGTACTTCATCTCGTACTACGACTACTACCAGCCGGAAGCGTACGTCCCGTCGAGCGACACGTACATCGAGAAGGACGCGTCGATCAACGAGGACATCGACCGGCTGCGGCTGCGCGCGACGTCGTCGCTGATGGAGCGCGAGGACGTCATCATCGTCGCCACGGTCTCGGCGATCTATGGGTTGGGAGATCCCGTGAGTTATCGGGAGCAGATGGTGACGCTCACGCAGGGGCAGCGCATTGCCCGCGACGACATCCTGCGCGCACTCGTGCGCATCCAGTACACGCGCAACGACGTCGCCTTCGATCGCGGCACGTTCCGCGTGCGCGGCGACACGGTCGAGATCTTCCCCGCCTACGAGGAGCAGGGCGTTCGCGTCGAGATGTGGGGCGACGAGATCGAGCGGGTCTCGAAGATCGACCTGCTCACCGGCGAGACGATCGCGACGCTCGATCGCGCGGCGATCTACCCGGCGAAGCACTTCGTGACGACGCGCCCGACGCTCGAGCGCGCGGTCGGCCTCATCCGCACCGAGCTGGCCGAACGCCTCGCGGTGCTGAAGAGCGCGGGGAAGCTGCTCGAGGCGCAGCGCCTCGAGTCGCGCACGAACTTCGACATCGAGATGATGCTCGAGATCGGGACGTGCGCGGGAATCGAGAACTACTCACGCCACCTCTCCGGCCGCGCGGCCGGGGAGCGTCCGGCCTGCCTGCTCGACTACTTCCCGGAGGACTACCTCGTCGTCGTCGACGAGTCGCACGTCACGCTGCCGCAGATCGGCGGGATGTTCAACGGCGACCGTGCGCGCAAGCTGACCCTCGTCGACTACGGGTTCCGCCTGCCGAGCGCGCTCGACAACCGCCCGCTGATGTTCGACGAGTTTCTCTCGCTGACACCGCGCGCGGTCTTCGTCTCGGCGACGCCGGGTGAGCTCGACCTGCAGCTGAGCGAAGGCGTCGTCGCCGAGCAGATCATCCGTCCGACGGGGCTGATCGATCCGGAGATCGAGATCCGGCCGGTGCGCGGCCAGGTCGACGATCTGCTGCACGAGATCCGGATTCGCGAGCGCAAGGGCGAGAGGGTGCTCGTCACGACGCTCACCAAGCGGATGGCCGAGGACCTCACCGACTACCTCCAGCAGATGGGGGTGCGTGTCCGCTACATGCACTCGGACATCGACGCGATCGAGCGAATGGAGATCGTGCGCGGCTTGCGGCTGGGGGAGTTCGACGTGCTCGTCGGGATCAACCTCCTGCGCGAGGGACTGGACATGCCCGAGGTGTCGCTGGTCGCGATCCTCGACGCCGACCAGGAGGGCTTTCTCCGCAGCGAGCGCTCGCTCATCCAGACCGTCGGCCGCGCCGCGCGGCATGTCGAGGGACGGGCGATCTTCTACGCGGACCGGATCACCGGCTCGATGCAGCGCTGCCTCGACGAGACGAGCCGCCGCCGCGCGATCCAGGTCCAGCACAACCTCGATCACGGCATCACGCCGATGAGCGTCAAGAAGAGCGTCGACCAGGTGCGGTTCATCACCCGCGTCGCCGACGCGCGCATCGAGCGCGACGAGGACCAGGGAAAGCCGAAGCGCGTCGCCGAGAAGATCCGGCAGTTCTCGGCGGGCGAGGCGACCGGGCCGATCGACATCCCCGCGGCGATTGCCGCGGTCGAGAAGGCGATGCGCGAAGCTGCGGCGAAGCTGGACTTCGAGGGTGCCGCCCGGCTGCGTGACGAGTTGTTCGACCTCAAGGCTCGCGCCGATGGCGGCACCGTCGCGAAGCCGAAGACGGGCGGTGGTTCACCGCGTCGGGCGGCGCGCTGAGCGTGGACGTGCCGGACGGCCACGCGCCGCACCCGCTTCCTCCGCTCGCCGCGGGCGGGCGGCTCGCGCTCACGCTCGAGGAGCTCACCGCGTGGGGGGAGCGGTTCGGCCGGACCGCTCGCGCGCCGCTGGTCGTGACGCTCGCCGGTGATCTTGGCGCAGGCAAGACGACGCTCGCCCAGGCGATCTGCCGCGGATACGGCGTGAAGGAACCGGTCACGAGCCCGACCTTCGCGCTCGTCCATCGTTATGACGCCCCGCGATCGCCCGTCTACCATCTGGACCTCTACCGGTTGCGTGGTCCCGGCGAGCTGACGAACATCGGCTGGGACGAGATCGTCTCCTCGCAGGCGCTCGTGCTGGTCGAGTGGCCCGAGCGCGCGACGGGCGCGCTTCCGCCGCACGTCGCGATCGATCTCGAGCACGCGGCTGGAGACGACTCGCGCCGGGTCCTGCTCGCGGGATGAGCGACCAGCTGACGCTGGCCGTCGATGCCAGCACCTACCGGGGAACCGTGGCGCTGCTCGCCGCCGGCCGCGTGATCGCGACGAGCGAGATCGCGATGCGCGGAGAGCGCGAGGAGCGGCTGATGCCGGCGATCGCCGCCGCGTTGGGCAGCGCGGGGGCCGCCGTCGCCGATCTCGGGGCGGTCGTCGTCGGTGGGGGGCCGGGAAGCTTCACCTCGCTCCGGATCGGGGCGGCGCTGGCCAAGGGGATCTGTGTGGCGCGAGGGGTGCCACTCGCATCGATGCCCTCGCTCGCGCTGCTCGTCGCCGGTACCGATGTCCCGGTAGCCGATGGCCGGTACCTCGCGATTCTCGACGCGATGCGCGGCGACGTCTACGCCGCCGTCATCGAGTCGGTCGGCGGGACGGTCGTCCGGGTCAGCGATCCGCGCCTCGCGCCTCGCGCGGCGGTGCCGGGGCTGGCGCGGGATCATGGCGCGCGGGTCGTCGGCGCCGGGGAATCAGTGGACAGCGCCCCGCACGCAAAAGGGCTGGCCCGGCTCGACCCGTCGCTCGTGCAGCAGGTTTCGCTCGCCGCGTGGGAGCCTGCCTATGGACGCCTCGCCGAGGCGCAGGTGAAGTGGGAGACGGAGCACGGACGGTCGCTCGCGACCGGATGAACGCACCGGTCGTGATACGGCCAGCGGCGAGCGCCGATCTTTCCGGGGTGGTGGAAATCGAGCGCGCGAGCTTCAGCGACCCGTGGAGCCTCACCGCGTTCCGGTCGGCGCTGCGCGAGGAACGAATCAATTTTCACGTCGCGCTGTCCGGCGGGTCCATCGCCGGCTATGCCATTTCGTGGTGTGTTGTCGATGAGGCCGAGCTGGCGAACCTCGCGGTCATGCCGTCGCTGCGTGGTCAGCGCATCGGGGCGGCGCTGCTCGACCGTGCGATGGCCGACGCGCGACAGGCAGGATGCGTGGTGATGCACCTCGAGGTACGCGAGTCGAACGCCGCGGCTCGCGCGCTGTACGAATCGCATGGCTTCGGGATGGTCGGCCGGCGAAAGCGTTATTATCGCGAGCCGATCGAGGATGCGCTGATCCTCCGGGCGCGGCTGGTGGAGTGAGGAGCCCGATTGGCTCCGCTGGAGGTGAATTGTTTGCGCGCCCGATCGGGCGCAGCCATATTATGCGCGGCGAGAACATCCCCTCGCCCAGGAGGATTTTGTGAGCCGGAGCTTGAACAAGGTGACGCTGATCGGGAACCTCGGGAACGATCCCGAGGTGCGCTCCACAAGCGGTGGAAATCGGGTGGCGACGTTCTCCCTCGCGACGAGCCGTTCGTGGAACGGGCCGGCAGGAGAGCGTCAGGAGAAGACGGAATGGCATCGCTGTGTGGTCTGGAACACCAAGACGTCCCAGCTTGCCGACATCGTCGAGAAGTACGTGAAAAAGGGCGACAAGCTCTACATCGAGGGTCGCATCGAGTATCGCCAGTGGCAGGACAAGGAGGGGCAGACCCGCTACAGCACGGAGATCAACGTTCGTGAGCTGATCATGCTCGGCAGCCGGTCCGGCGGCGGCGAGTTCGACGGCGACAGCTCGGCGCCCTCGCGCGCACGGTCGGCGCCCCCCGCGGCGAAGACCGCGGCGACCAAGCAGGGCGGGGAGGACTTCGAAGACTTCCCCGGCGCCCTCACCGACGAGGACGACGACCTGCCGTTCTGACCCCGCGTCGTCCCGAACCGGGGTTCGATGCCGCCGGCCGCCTGCAAGGTGGCCGGCGGTGTTCGTTGCGGGATGTCGCGCAGCGGTACGGCGTTACCTTGTTCCGCGAACGGCGTCATCCCGATAGCGAGCTTCGGCCCCTGGCCGATCGTGTGCCCGGCTCCGCGGTTCCGGGGGCCCTAACCTGCCGGCAATCGTTCATGACGTCACAGCCTTCGCGCAGTCCGAGCCGAGCGCCTTTCCGCGCTCCCTGGTGTTTGATCGCTCTCGGTGTCGCGCTCTGCGCACCGGGCATCGCTCGCGCGCAGCAGCCCGACTCCACGGCGCGTCCCGCGACGCACACGGTGAAGACCGGCGACACGCTCTGGGACCTGGCGCGCGTCTACCTGGGCGACCCGTTCCTCTGGCCCGAGATCTATCGCGTCAACACTGACGTCGTCGAGGATCCGCACTGGATCTATCCAGGCGAAGTGTTGCGCATTCCTGGCGCTGGCGAGCCGGGCGTCGTTGCCGAGATGACACCCTCGGACACGGGAATCGCCGAAGCCCCAGTCGAGTCCACCGGTCCGACGATGTTCCGCCGGCCCTCGCGTCGCCGGGCGATCGCCGCCCAGCGCGCGAACGGGATGATGATCGACGAGGCCCCCGCGGTTCGCGCCGGCGAGTATTACTCGGCGCCGTTCGTGATCAGCGACCATCCGCGGAAGCTGTCCGGACGTATCCTCGCGACGACCGAGATCCCGGGGGTGCCGATCTCGCACGAGCGCACGTTCATCCAGAACGAGGAGCGCATCTACATCCGCGTTCCTGCGGAGAGCATCCCGGAAATCGGCGACCGCTACCTGACGTACAAGCTCGGACCGGACATTCCCGGCGTCGGGCAGATCGTGATCCCGACCGGGATCCTCGTCGTCGAGCAGCCGAGCAACGGCGACGCGACGATCGCCCGGGTCGTGCGGCAGTTCGAGGACATCGAGATCGGCCAGCACATCATCACCCTCGAGAACTTCGTCTCCCCCCCGGCGGCGCCGCTGACGCCGATCGAGCTGGGCCCGACGGCGAAGATCGCGTGGATCAAGGGGAATCCGTCGCTCGCGACGCTGCAGAGCTACCTCATCGTCGCGGTCGGGTCGGACGTCGGGGTCAAGCCCGGTGACGAATTTCACGTCTATCGTGAGCGGACGAAGACGGACGAAGGCGACCACCTGCCCGCTGAGCTCATCGCTGTCGCGCACGCCGTTCGCGTGGGTGCGAAGACGACGACGCTCGTGGTGAGCGGCCAGCGCAACCCGGCGATCGTCGAGGGCGCGCGTACCCAGCTTTCAGCTAGGATGCCGTAGCCGCAGAGGTTAGATTCCGGGCGAGCGCCATGACAGCGATCGCCCACTTCATCGCCACCACCTGCTATCTCGGCGCCGCGGCCCTGGCCGCGGCGCCTTTCGCGCGTCCGATCCGGGCGCCGCTCCGTGGCGTGCTCGCGGTCCTCGCGCTCGGAGTGGTCGCACACGGCGTCGGCCTCATCGAGCTGGCGCGTGCGGTCGGCCAGGCGCCGGTGACCGGGCTCGGCCCCGCGCTCTCGTGTGCCGCGATCGTCCTCGCCGCGATGCTCCTCGTCGTCGAGCTCATCGCGCGAGAAGTGAGCCTGACCCTGGTCGCCGCGCCGCTCGCCGCGCTTCTGACCGTCGCGGCGAACATGGCTGGCCTGGTGACGCAAGCTGACCCTCCGGGAGGACGCGGCGCCTGGTTCGTGGCGCACATCGCGCTCTCGCTCGCCGGGCTGGCGGCGATGGCAACGGCGGCAGCGGCCGGGACGATGTACCTCGTGCAGCGGCGCGAGCTGCGCTCCCGCCGCTTCGGCCCGCTCTTCCGGCTTTTTCCCCCGCTGCAGACCCTCGACCGCGTCAATCACGCCGCGGTCATCGCCGGCTGGATCGGCTTGACGTCAGGCATCCTGATGGGGCTCGCCTACTCGGTGAGCTTTCACCAGAGCGACATGCCGCAGGTCATCTGGGCGCTCGGCGCGTGGGCCGGGGTCACGGCGCTCGCGCTCGGCCGTGTCGTCCGCGGCTGGGAAGCTCGTCGCGCGGCGGTCGCGGCCAACGCCGCGTTCGCGGCGGTCATCCTGCTCTGGATCGCGATGCGGATGTTCGCCAGCCAGCCGGGGAAGTTCCTGTGAGCGGCGCGGCCCCGGGATCGGCCGCGGATGGCCGCGTCGCGATCGTGGTACATGCGGACCGCGTTCGCGTGCTGGTCGTCGGTGCCGGGAAGGTCGCGGCGCGAAAGGCGCTCGCCTTCGCCGCGCATGGCGCGATCGTGCGAGTGATCGCGCCGAGGGCCGAGCCGGCACTGCGCGATGCCGCGGCGGCGGGAACGCTGGACCTCACCCTGCGCGGCTACCAGAGCGCGGACATCGGCGACGCGGAGCTGGTGATCGCGGCGACCGACGACCGGGCGACCAACGCCCGTGTCGCCGCCGACGCGCGCACCGCGCACCGTCTCTGCAACGTCGCCGATGCGCCGGAGGAGGGCAGCTTCTCCTCGATCGCGCAGCAGGTCAACGGAGCGCTGCTCATCGCCGTCGGCGCGAACGGGGTCCCCTCGGCAGCCGCGCGGATACTCGCCGCGATCGCGAAGCGGTTCGACCGGCGCTATGACGATGCGCTCGGAGCGCTGCGAGCGCTGCGCGAGCGCCTGCTCACCCGCGGAGGGGTGAGTGAATGGGAACATGCGTCGTCCCAGCTGATCGGCGACGACTTCATCGAACGGGTCGAAGACGGCCGCGTCGTGCGCGACGCCGCGGGATGGCCGTGAAGGTGTGCCTCCCGTGACGCTGGCGATCATCGGCGTGAGCCACCGCACCGCCGCCCTCGGCCTCCGCGAGCGGCTGATGGTGTCGGCCTCCGACCTTTCGGCGGCGTTGAGCGAGGTGACGCGGGCGACCGGCGCACGCGAGGCGGTGATCGTCTCGACCTGCAACCGCACCGAGCTCTATCTCGCCGGCGGCGACGAGCCGGTGAGCGGGGCGATCGAGTTCCTGTCGCGCCGGATCGGGGCGAGCGCCGAGCCGTACGCCTACGTGCGGCGCGACCGCGACGCGGCGACGCACCTCTTCCGTGTCGCCTCGGGCCTCGACTCGATGATCCTCGGTGAGGCGCAGATCCAGGGACAGGTTCGGGACGCATGGGAGCTCGGGCGCGCCGCCTCGGGGGTGGTCCTCAACCGGCTCTTCCAGGCGGCGTTAGGCGTCGCTTCGCGGGTGCGCACCGAGACCGCGCTCGGGCGCGGGGCGGCCAGCGTCAGCTCGGCTTCAGTCCAGCTGGCGAAGCAGATCTTCGGCTCGCTCGGCGGGCGGCGGGCGATGGTGCTCGGGGCCGGGGAAATGGCCGAGCTCGCGCTCGAGTGCCTGGTGGACGAGGGGGTGCGGACGGCCGTGGTGGCCAACCGGACCTTCGAGCGCGCGACCGTGCTCGCCGCGAAGTACGGCGCGACCGCGATGCACGTCGACGAGTGCTGGGCCCAGGTGGCCGACGTCGACGTCCTGCTCTGCTCGACGGCGGCGCCGCACCCGGTGGTTCGCGTGGCGCACCTCGAGCCGGCACTCGCCCGCCGCGGTGACCGGCCGCTCTGTGTGATCGACATCGCATTTCCGCGCGACGTCGAGCCAGCGGTTCGCGAGATGGAGAACGTCTACCTGTATGATCTCGACGACCTGCGCGCGGTCGTCGCCGCCAACATCGAGCGGCGGCGCGAGGAGCTGCCGAGCGCGGAGCACGTCATCGCCGACGAGGTCGAGCGGTACTGGCAGTGGCTCGCCGGGCTGCACGCGGTCCCGGTGGTCACGGAGTTGCGAGCATCGGCCGAGCAGATGCGGGCGAAGGAGGTGGCGCAGGTGCTCCGGCGCATGCCGAACCTCACCGCGGCGGACCGCGAGGCGATCGAGCAGCTGTCGCGGGCGCTCATGAACAAGTTTCTTCACGAGCCGTCAGTGCGGCTGAAGGCCGCCGCCGCGAATGGGCGCGGGCTCGCGATCGTCGATGCCGCCCGCTATCTGTTCGGCGTGGGGCAGGGCGGCGACGGAGAGCCGCGGCCGGTCGCGGAAGGGGCGGCCCCGGCCGAGCAGGATGACACCACCGGCAACAGCGAACGGAGCTGAGATGGCACAGCGGGTACTGATCACTGGCGGAGCGGGGTTCATCGGTTCTCACGTCGCGGACCTCTTCCTGCGCGAGGGATGGGAGGTCGAGATCGTCGACAACCTCGTCACCGGGAAGAAGCGCAACGTCCCGGCGAAGGCCCGCTTCCACGAGCTCGACATCGGATCCGCCGACGCGGGGCGGCTCGCCGGCGAGGGCCGCTTCGACGTCCTCGTCCACCTCGCGGCGCAGATGGACGTGCGGAAGAGCGTCGCCGACCCGGTGTTCGACGCGAAGACCAACATCCTCGGCACCCTCAACCTCCTCGAGGGGATCCGCGCCGGCGGGACGAAGACGCGCGTCGTCTTCTCCTCGACCGGCGGGGCGATCTACGGCGACTTCGTGACGCCGCCTAACGAAGAGACCTTCGCCAAGGACCCCGAGTCGCCGTACGCGATCGCCAAGTACTCGGTCGAGCTCTACCTCGCCTATTACGCGCGCGTTCACGGGCTCGACGCGGTCTCGCTGCGCTACGGCAACGTCTACGGGCCGCGCCAGGATCCGCACGGGGAGGCCGGCGTGGTCGCGATCTTCAGCGGGCGGATCCTCGACGAGCAGCCGCTCACGGTCTTCGGCGACGGCGAGCAGACGCGCGACTACGTCTTCGTCGGCGACGTCGCGCGCGCCACCTGGCTGGCGGCGACGGCGAAGCTGCCGCGCCAGGAGAAGCTCGATTCGCGTGCCTTCAACGTCGGCACCGGCGCGGCCACGAGCGTGCTCGCTCTCGCCGACACCCTCAAGCGTGTCGCGGGGAGCGACGTCCCCGTGCAGCACGCGCCGAAGCGGCCCGGCGAGCAGCAGACGTCGTTCCTTTCGATCGAGAAGATCCGGGGAGCGTTAGGCTGGGAGCCGCAGGTGACGCTCGATCAGGGATTGGCGCAGACCTTCGAGTGGTTCGCGGCGCAGCGCACGCCAGCCGCCGGAGCGAAGCGGTGATCACCGGCATCGCGATGCAGGTCTCGCAGGCGATCCCGACGACTCCGATCGAGCTGGTGACGCACGCGACGCGCGTCACGCAGTTCGTGCTCGTCGTGCTGGTGGTCCTCTCGCTGATCAGCTGGGGGCTGATGCTGGCGAAGTGGTGGGAGCTGCGCGGCGCGGCGCGCGCCTCGCTCGCCTTCGAGAACGAGTTCACCCGGGCGACGCGCCTCGACCAGGTGCGCACCCTCGCCAAGCGCTCGCCGCCGAGTCCCTTCACGCGTGTCTTCGGTCGCGCCGCGGAGTTCCTCCACGACCTCCGCGCCGGCGCGTCCCGCGCCGGCGAGGGCGGCGCCGCGACGACGGTGAGCGAGCGATTGAGCGGGTCGCAGGTCGAGGCCCTTCGACTCCTGCTCGACTCGGAGAGCGCCGCCGAGCGCGATCGCCTCTCGCGCGGCGTCCCGGTGCTGGCGATGATCGGATCGGTGAGCCCCCTCATCGGGCTGCTCGGCACGGTGCTCGGGGTCATCGACGCCTTCATCGGGATCGCGACGAAAGGGTCGGGCAACATCGGCGCGATCGCGCCCGGCGTGGCCGAGGCGCTGATCGCGACCGCGGCGGCGCTGGCGGTCGCGATCCCAGCGGTCTTCGGTTACAACCTCTTCGCCAATCGCGTGAACCGCATCGACGGGGAGCTCGAGGCGTTCGGCACCGAGATCATCGCGATGATGGTTCGCGAGGGGCAGATCTAGCGTGGCCCGCCGCCGGCGGGAGGGACTGGCGCTCAACGCCGAGATCAACGTCGTGAGCCTCATCGACGTGATGCTCCTCCTGCTCGTCGTCTTCATGATCACCGCGCCGCTGATGCAGGGGGGGGTCGACGTCACGCTGCCGAAGGCACAGGCCCGCCCGCTCGAGCAGAAGAGCGGGATGGTCGTGAGCGTGAACCAGGACGGGCAGATCTTCGTCGACGAGTCGCGGCTCACCTACGACGAGTTTCGCGCGAGCTTCCGCGCGCTGGCGCAGCAGCGCTCGACGGGGGGGGTCTACCTGCGCGCGGACCAGGGAGTGCCTTACGGTACCGTCGTCCGTGTGCTCGCGGTGATGCGCGCGGCGGGGGTCGGCGACGTCGGGCTCGTCGCGGAGCCCGAAGAGGTGCGGTGAGGGAGCGCCCGCCGCGGCGGGGGCTCGGGCTTCCGATTGCGATCTCGGCGGCGCTGCACGTCGCGATCGCGGCGGCCTTCATCGTCGCGAAGCCGACGCCGGCCCCCGCCCGCCCTCCGGTCTACAAGGTGAACATCGTCGCCGCGCCGCCCGGGCCCCGCCAGGTCGGCGCGGTCACCCCGACGCCGCCGGAGGCCGCGCCTCCCGACGCGAAGCCCCCCGCGCGCGCCGACGTGACGCCGGCCGCGCCGGTATTGCCCCCGAAGACCGCGGTCGCGACGAAGAAGCGGACGCCGCCTCCGCCGGCGACGCCGGTCCCGATCCCGCCGAAGACGAAGCCGCAGTCCGCACCGCCGCAGCAGGCGGGCGGCGGCGCGACCGGCGGTCGCGGCACCGACGTGGCCACCGTCCGCACCGAGGGGATCGAGTTCCCCTATCCCGGGTACCTCAACAACATCGTCAGGCAGATCGCGTTGCGCTTCGACCCGCCCACCCGCAACACCGCGCTTCGCGCCGAAGTGACCTTCCTCATCCATCGCGACGGTTCGGTCTCGAACGTGCGGTTCCTCACCCGATCCGGCGTGTACGGCTTCGACCTCGAGGCGCAGGGCGCCGTCGAGGCAGCCGCCGGCGCGAAAGCCTTCGGCCCGCTGCCGGCCGGTTTCTCCGATGACGTGCTTCCGGTCATCTTCAGCTTCGACCCATCGCTTCTCCGTTGATGAAATTCGGCTTCGCCCCCTCGCGCGCCGTCGCCGCGACATCGCTCCTGTTCGCCACCCTCCTCGCCCTGCCTAACGTTGCCGGAGCGCAGGACACCACCGCGCAGCGCGGCGTCCGGATCGGCCTGAGCTATGCCCTCGGCTCGAAGCCGGGTGTCTACGTCGCGCCCGTCTCCGGCCTGAACGGCGACTCGGTCCGGGCGATCATCCAGCGAGACCTGGACTTCGGCGATCGCGTGACGCTCATCGGGATCGACAGCGCCGGGATCGCGCTCGCCCCGCTGCTCGGAAATGGGCGCCCGAGCTACGACGTGTTCTCGCGCCTCGGCGCGGCCGCACTGGTCGTCCCGGTCATCAGCCCGACCGGCGTGCGCGTCACGCTGCACGACGTCGGCGCGAAGAAGGTCGTCGAGACGCAGGACTTTCGGCTCACCGGGGCCCCCAGGTCGCGACAGTGGCGGGCGTCGCTGCACGCGGTCAGCGACGCGGTCGAGGAGTGGGTCACCGGTGTCCGGGGCATCGCCGCGACGCGCATCGCGTACGTCCGGGCGGGCCGCATCTACGTCGTCGACAGCGATGGCGCGGCGGAGACCCTCGCCAGCGCGCTCAGTCCGGTCCTGTCGCCGGCGTGGAGCCCCGATGGCAGCCACGTCGCCTACTCCGAACTCTCGAGCACGGGCTCGCGCATCGGCGTGATCGACCTCGCGAGCGGGTCGAGCCGGACGCTCGTCTCGCGAGGTGGGCTCAACATCACCCCCGCGTTCTCGCCCGACGGATCGACGATCATCTTCTCGAGCGGCGCCGACGATGGCACCGACCTCTGGACGATCCCGGCGCAGGGGGGAGCGGCGCACCGGGTCACCGTCGGCCGGGGGACCGACAACGTCTCCCCGTCCTACAGCCCCGACGGCAGGCGGGTCGCGTTCACATCGGGTCGCTCCGGCCATCCCGAGGTATATATTATGGACGCCGATGGTACCGGGGCTGAATTGCTGACCCCGTTCGCCTTCGGCGACCAGTACTACCGGTCGAATCCAGACTGGTCGCCTGACGGTCGGAACGTGGCGTTCCAGTCACAGATCGCCGGGCAGTTCCAGATCATGACCATCTCGCTCCGCGATCGCGGCGTGAAGCAGCACACGAGCGAGTCCACGAACGAAGATCCCTCGTGGGCGCCGGATGGACGGCACATCGTGTTCACGTCGACGCGGACGGGAGTGAAGCAGCTCTGGGTGCTGGACACCGAGTCGGGGCGCGTCAGGCAGCTGACGCGGAGCGGAGGTGCGCGGCTCGCCGCGTGGTCGCCGCGGCTCGCGAATCGGTAAGCGGTTTCCTGTCACGCCGTTCCATTCCACCGGAGAACCACATGAAAGTCTCGTCCCGCCTCGTCCTGATCGCTGTTGCTGCCACCGCCACCATCGCCGCCGGCGCCTGCAAGAAGAAGCCGACCCCCGCGCCGGTGCCGGTCGTGAACCAGGACAGCATCAACGCCGAGAATGCGCGCCGCGATTCGATCGCGCGCGCCGACCAGATGCGCCGCGACTCCCTCGCCCGTGAGCAGGCCCGCGCCGACAGCATCGCGCGCGACCGCCAGAGCCGCGAGCAGGCGATGACCGACGCGCGCAACACCATCACGAGCCCGGTCTATTTCGAGTTCGATCGCTCGGAGCTGAACAGCGACGACATCGCGAAGCTCGACGCGAAGATCCCGCTGCTCAACGCGAATCCCGACCTCCGCATCCGCATCTCGGGCCACACCGACAGCCGCGGCTCGGACGAGTACAACATGGCGCTCGGCCAGCGTCGCGCCGCGTCGGCGAAGCGCTACCTGACGCAGCACGGGATCGCGACGTCGCGGATCGAGACGGTCAGCTTCGGCGAGGAGCGTCCCGCCGCGACCGGCACCGACGAGGCGTCGATGGCGCAGAACCGTCGCAGCGAGTTCGAGATCATCGCCGGCGGCGACAACATCACCATCCCGCAGGGCGAGTGAACAGCAGCATCATTCTCGCAGGGCCGGGCCGGCCGCGCCTCCGGGCGCGGCCGCTCGCGGTCCTCCGTGCCGCCGCGTTCGCGTCGCTCGCCGCGGCCGGTGCCTGCGCGACACGGAGCGACGTTCGCGTGCTCCAGAACGACCTGAGGGTGATGCGGATGGAGTCGATGCAGGCCGATTCCGCGCGCCGCCTGCAGCTCGACGCGGTGATCGCCGCGCTGGGCCGCACGCAGGATTCGCTGCGGCTCATGCACGCGCAGGTCCTGAAGTTCCAGGGCGACTCGCGCGGCGAGATGTACGCCCTCGGCCAGCAGCTGATCCAGATCCAGGAGCTGACGGGGCAGAGCCAGCGACGCCTCCAGGAGCTCCGCGGCTCGCTCGAGCAGCGGGCAGCCGAGACGCAGGCGCCGGTGACCGTGCCGCAGCCGGCCGCGCCGCAGGGGCAGACGCAGACGCAGCCGCAGGCGCCGACGCAGCCGCAGGCGAGCGCGGCCCC
>OEPS010000152.1_pt1 | contig 25413 bp, 27 predicted proteins | sample 1539411 | NCBI WGS metagenome assembly OEPS01 (sample SAMN02671747, study PRJEB22543) | soil metagenome | biome: bacteria | place: China:Hunan Province, Lengshuijiang City | collected 2012-10-15 | depth 0.08m m
GACCAGCACCAGAAGGAGCGGGAGCATGCCTAAATCCCCCGCAGAACGCAAAGCCGCGCAGCGCGCGCGGCAGTCCGCCGCTGGTGAGCGCAAACTCGAACTGGTGCTGGATGAGCAGGAGCAGGAAATGCTGGCGCGGAACTGCGCCGCCCGGCGCCCTGGTCGTGCGCCGTATGAAATGGCAGAGTACATCGCGTTGCTTATCCGCCAGGATGATGCCCGGGTGCGCGGCCGGATTAACGCCATCAGCAAACGTCGCTGCGGAAAGTGCGGGGATCAACTGCCGGTGGCATCATGCCCGTGCGCTGGTGATTCTCAATGCTGGGCCACTCTGGGCTGGCATGAAACAAAATTACCCCTGTGACATGTCACGACGATTTGACTAAATCCTCACATGATTATACTGTTTAAATATACAGTATTTTTATGTTAGGTTCCATTATGGGTTTTCCATCTCCGGCTAAAGACTACGCAGAAGCAACCCTTACCATCACCAGCCTTTGCGGCTATGACGGCAATTGCCGCACACTGGAAACCAGTGCAGGTTACGCAATCGTCGATATCTCCCGACGTCCAAAGCAGGGGGATCAAGTGCTAATCGCTTTTTGCGGGAGTACGCAATTCGCCTTTGTTCGTGGCCAGGCGCTAATCACAGACGACGGTGAGGCGATCGAGGGGGAGGCCCTCAATGATGTTGAGGTGAAAGGCGTGATTAGGTTCATGATAAACCGGGCAGGCTGGCAGAAAGAAGATGATATTCCGATCATGTAACATCGCGAATGGCATGATACTATTACCAAAACGGTAATTATTTGCGGAGCAGTTACCATGCCAAAGGACCCCAAACGCAAATCCACGCAGTACAAGCCGCTGACGGCAATGCAGGAAGCTTATGCCCAGGAATACACGAAATGCCCTGAGAATCAGACTCAGGCAGCGATTAACGCCGGGTTTTCGCCTAAGACAGCAGCCGTCAAAGCCAGCGTTATGATGCGCGATGAGCGCATTCAGAAACGGATAGCTGAGCTGATGGAAGAGCGCAATAAACGCCTGCGCGTCAGCGCTGATTACGTGCTGCTGCGCCTGGTGGAAATCGACCAGATGGATGTGCTGGATATCCTGAACGATGACGGCAGCCTTAAGCCGATCCGTGAATGGCCTAAGATATGGCGTACAACCCTCAGCGGCTTTGACCTTTCGTCCACAATCATGAACATGGATGAGACCTCTATAGAGACTATCCTCAAGAAAATAAAATGGCCCGACAAGGTGAAAAACCTAGAGCTGATTGGTAAGCACGTCGACGTTAATGCATTCAAAGAACGCCTGGAAGTTTCCGGCACAGTCACGATTGCCGACCGTATAGCGAAGGCTCGCCGCCGCGTCAAAGAGCAGGCTGGTGGTGAAGAATGACAGCTGCACCCATGTCGCCGGAAGAGCAGCTTGTTGAGGATATCGCCTCGTTCACGTATGACCCACTGGGATATGCGCTGTACGCGTTCCCATGGGCGGAAGAAGGTAGCGAACTGGCCCACTCGAAAGGACCGCGTGAATGGCAGGCTGACACTTTCAGGGATGTTAGAGATCATCTACAAAACCCCAAAACCAGATATCAACCGTTGATGATTGCTGTGGCTTCAGGTCACGGTATCGGAAAATCGGCATTTATATCGATGTTTACAAAGTGGGGAATGGATACCTGCGAGGATTGTAAGGTGGTGGTTACTGCCAACACTGAAAACCAGTTGCGCACAAAAACATGGCCGGAGATTGCAAAATGGCAGCGCCTCAGCATCACAAGTGACTGGTTTATCAGCACTAAGACCGCAATATATAGCGCTGACAGCACGCATAGCCAGGCATGGCGAGCTGATGCAGTCCCATGGTCAGAGAATAATACCGAGGCATTCGCAGGTCTGCACAACGAGCGGAAGCGTATTATCCTGATATTTGATGAGGCATCAAATATTGCCGATCTGGTATGGGAGGTTGCCGAAGGGGCACTGACTGACGAAAACACAGAAATTATCTGGATTGCGTTCGGTAACCCTACGCGTAACACAGGTAGATTCCGCGAGTGCTTCCGCAAATACAAGCACCGCTGGAAAACAAGGCAGATAGACAGCCGTACCGTCGAAGGCACGAACAAAGAGCAGATTCAGAAATGGGTGGACGACTACGGCGAGGACAGCGACTTTGTGAAGGTCCGCGTGCGCGGGATTTTCCCTGACGCGTCAGAACTGCAGTTTATCCCTACCGGCCTGACCGACGAGGCCATGAAGCGAGTCGTCACCGCGGCGCAGGTGGCACATGCCCCGGTGATTATCGGCGTCGACCCGGCTTATTCCGGCGTGGATGATGCGGTGATATATCTGCGCCAGGGGCTGCACAGCAAGGTACTCTGGACCGGCAACAAGACCACCGACGATTTGATTATGGCAAAGCGTATCGCCGACTTTGAGGACGAATACAAAGCCGATGCGGTATTTATCGACTTCGGATACGGTACCGGCCTCAAGTCCATCGGTGACGGATGGGGCCGCTCATGGCAGCTTGTGCCGTTCGGCGGCGCATCGACGGATCCGCAGATGCTGAATAAGCGGGGCGAGATGTTCAACTCCTGCAAAACGTGGCTTAAACTCGGTGGTGCGCTGGATGACCAGGAGACGGCAGACGACCTGTCTGCGGCGGAGTACAAGGTCAGGGTTGACGGTAAAATAGTCATGGAGGCGAAGGAAGATATCAAAGAGCGCCTGGGTAGGTCGCCGGGCAAGGGCGATGCGCTGCTGCTAACGTTTGCCTTCCCGGTCGCCAAAAAGTTGAATATACCAGGACAGCAGCAGGGCAAGGCCATCACTGACTACGATCCTTGGGCGTAGCAACCGCATTATCTGACTTTGAAATATGGAGTATTGAGAATTGTTTCTGTTAATTCAAACTCACTATTCTTAATGCTTTGGTTAACTTCATGAATTTTGTCTGCAATTATTTTCATGTGCTCCATCACCAGCTTATCAGCCTCTTTCCGTTTTCTCTCCCTGGCTCCAATTCTTTTTTTTCGCATAACAACCTCGTTTAATTTGCCCGCGCATCGGCCGGCTGATGGTGACATGTCACGTCGTTATTTAGGTAAATTGTGTTTGGCCTTCGATTCGTCTATCACGTAACGCATTGCAGTGCGACCGAGATTACCAGGATCTTCATGTAGACTTACTCGCGCCTTTAGGAATACACATTCAGCCTTGACATAGTTTGCTGGAATTATTCCAACCTCGGCATTTTTAAATGCCTCCTTCACTGCCTCGCTGTTGTACTCGCCGCCAAGCAACTCTGAGCATGTCAGATTGTTATGGACAATAGCAACCTGGTCGTTAATCTCTTCGCGCAGGTTAACAATCGACATTGCTGCATTGATAGCTGCGGCATAACGTTCTGCAGTAGTCTTCTCTTTCATGATGTTCACCTTAAAAAAATGCCCGGCGAACCGGGCGAAATGGAAGCAATGAGGGGTGCCATCCTTGGCTGGGTGTCACAGGGTTTACAGCATGAAGTCATCGCAATGGCGTCCTGCTGTAAAAAGGGCGGTGGTCAGTAAGTGGGATAACTACTGCCACCGCCAAGACTGCATCACACTGGTACTGCATCACGGTCCTAAGGCGTGATTGGGTTGTGGTGGCTGGAGTCGAACCAGCTTCCATCGGTGCGCTGCCGATTGGGTTGCGCGCATCCTGCGGTTAGTTATCTAGAATCTTCACCGCAAAACTATTCCCTAGCTCGCCGTTGAGCTTCACCACAACGGAAAGAGCACTCCGATCTTCTACCAACGCCCCGTCGTAGCTTTTCGGCGCATCCACATGGCGCTTGGGTTTCAGCCTCGTGTGGCGAGAATGCTCTTACCTGTTGTGTCCCGGACTCTTCCCGGGAGTCACACCTTTTCGCCGCGCTGGTGGGGCGCACGTCGTGCCTGAAAACACCTGGCTTGCACATTCCGGGAACCCGCTCGGGGATAGGAATATCAAGGAACCCCGCCGGACCGCTTCGGCATAAATGCCGCGATGCATGTGCCATACATCGTTTAATTACCTTAAAGGTAATAATTGCATCTCATAAAGTCAATACACTACGCTAAATAAATCATATGTGATTAAATTGGTAATAATTTAAACGCGTATGGAGCATCGCTATGTGCATCGGAAGTTCGCCATCTGTACCCGCAGCGCCGGAGATTCAGGCAGCACCGCAGGAGCAGGATCAGGCCGTAGTCGATTCCCGTGATGAAGAAACCCGCCGCCGCCGTGCCGCCGCAGGCAGAGCATCGACTCTGCTCACTGGTGCCCAGGGTGACACCTCAACAGCCAATACCAGCGGTAAAACGCTGCTCGGCCAGTAACAGGAGCGCGGGGAATGGCAGCGGAAACCCTGAAAGAGCAACTGCAAAAACAGCAGGCTCAACTCACCAATGATCGTTCATCGTTCGAACCGCACTGGCGCGAACTGAGCGACTTCATCAATCCGCGTGGTTCCCGTTTCCTGGTCACCGATGTAAACCGCGATGACCGCCGCAATACGAAAATTGTTGACCCCACCGCCACACTGTCAGCCCGCACGCTGTCTAGCGGCATGATGTCGGGGATCACTTCACCGGCGCGCCCGTGGTTCAAGCTGGCAACGCCTGACCCTGACATGATGGACTATGGCCCGGTCAAGCTCTGGCTTGAAGTTGTCCAGCGCCGCATGAATGAAGTTTTCAACAAGTCGAATCTTTATCAGTCTTTACCGCTGCTTTACGCCAGCCTGGGGAATTACAGCACCGGCGCGATGGCCGTCCTTGAAGACGACAGCGATGTTATCCGCACGATGATGTTTCCGATCGGCAGTTACTACATGGCTAACTCCGCACGCGGCAGCGTTGATACCTGTTTCCGTAAGTTCTCAATGACTGTGCGTCAGCTGGTGATGGAATTTGGCATGAAAAATGTCAGCACCTCGGTGAAAAGTCTCTGGGATGCCGGGAGTTACGAAAGCTGGATCGAGGTGATTCACGCCGTTTATCCGAATATCGACCGCGATACTGCCAAGCTCAACAGCAAAAATAAGCCGGTCAAATCGGTTTACTACGAGGTTGGCGGCGACAGCGACAAGGTGCTGCGCGAGTCTGGTTTCGATGAATTCCCCATTATGGCGCCGCGCTGGGAAGTCAACGGCGAGGACGTTTACGGTTCTTCCTGCCCGGGCATGATTGCGCTGGGGCAGGTTAAGGCCCTGCAACTGGAGCAGAAGCGCAAGAGTCAGCTCATCGACAAAGCGACAAACCCGCCTATGGTAGGCCCGTCATCTCTTAAGAATCAGCGCGTTTCTCTTTTGCCTGGCGATATCACCTACATCGATCAGGTCACCGGCCAGGACGGATTTAAGCCCGCCTATCTGGTTAACCCGAATACCGCCGACCTGCTCGCCGATATCCAGGATACCCGGCAGATCATCAACAGCGCCTACTTTGTCGACCTCTTCATGATGTTGCAGAACATCAATACCCGCTCGATGCCGGTTGAAGCAGTGATCGAGATGAAAGAAGAGAAGTTGCTGATGCTGGGCCCGGTACTGGAACGTCTGAATGATGAATGCCTGAACCCGCTTATTGATCGCACCTTCTCCATCATGGCGCGTAAGAACCTTCTCCCGCCTCCGCCTGACGTCCTGCAGGGTATGCCGCTGCGCATCGAATACATCTCTGTTATGGCGCAGGCGCAGAAATCTATCGGGCTATCCAGTCTTTCATCCACCGTTGGCTTTATTGGCCAGCTCGCAGCGCTCGGTAAAACGGAGGCACTCGACAAGCTTGACGCTGATCAGGCTATCGATGCCTTCGCTGAAATGTCCGGCTCATCACCGACAGTCATCGTACCGCAAGAACAGGTCGAGCAGATTCGCCAACAGCGCGCGCAGCAGCAGCAACAGCAGCAGGCGATGGCAATGGGTATGGCCGCTGCGCAGGGTGCGAAGACTCTCAGCGAAGCGCAGACCGCAGATCCGAGTGTTCTCACCGCACTTTCTAACGCAGCAGGCGCTCCTGCAGGTGGTCAGCAATGACAGATTTTGACGATGACCAGTTAGCTGCTGAATCCGTGCGCAAGAAGGAAATCCTTCTACAGCGCGACATCGACGACATCCGTTTCGTGATGGATAGCGCGCAGGGCCGCCGGGTTATCTGGGCTGTTCTGGAGCAGGGAAAAGTGTTCTCTGCCTGCTTTGCCGGCGACCCACAGGTTACAGCTTTCAACGAAGGGCAGCGCAACCTGGCGCTGGCATTGTTTCAGCGCGTGATGGCGCACTGCCCGGATCAGTATCTGAAGATGGCCGCAGAGGCTAATGAGGAAACCAAATGAGCCAGTTACAGACCCAGCGTGTAGTTCGCCTGAATGGCGCAAAGCAGGTTGTCGAGGTTCCCGATCCGGCGGCTGCGGTAATTGGCGCGCCGACAACGACTGATTACGGCGGAGTAAAGCTTGGCGCCTCTATTGCGGCGGCAGCGGCTGCCACTGCAACGGCAGATACAGCTTCTGCTGCGACCGATGTCGCCGGACTTCTTGTTGACCATAACGACCTGGTGACGAAGTACAACGCGCTTCTTGCGGATGCTGCGGCGCTTCGTACAACGCTGAACGCTGTTCTTGCGCAGCTGAAAGCCAAAACGATCCCGGTTTAAGGAGATAACCAATGAATTTATTTGAGCGCCTGCTGTATCGCCGCCTTTGCAATGAGCAACCAGCTGATGGTGGCGCGGCGCCGGCGGCATCTGAACCTGCAGCACCTGCTGGCGAAACCTCTACTCCGGCATCAGACCCTGCGCAACAGGAAGGCGAAAAGCCTGCCGATGAAGGCGCAGAGCAGAACGATAAGGCCGATAAATCAGACGGCGAAAAGCCGGAAGAGAAGGACGAACAGAAACCGGAAGGCGCGCCGGAGAAATACGAATTCCAGGCAGGCGAAGGTGTCGAGCTGGACGCCGAAGCGCTGAAGGACTTCGAACCGGTTGCCCGTGAACTGAACCTGACCAATGAGCAGGCGCAGAAGCTGGTGGATGCATACCCGAAAATTCTGGCCGGTGTGCAGCAGCGTCAGACAGAAGCCTGGCAGGCGCAAACCGAGCAGTGGGCCGCTGACGTTAAGGCCGATAAAGAAGTAGGCGGAGACAAGCTGACGGCAAACCTCAGCGCAGCGCAGCGCGCGCTTGATCAGTTCGGTACTCCCGAGCTTCGCGAATATCTGGACGGCACTGGACTGGGTAACCATCCGGAGCTGGTGAAGGCATTCATTAAGGTCGGTAAAGCGATGTCGGAAGATGGCGTTATTACTGGCAAAGAAAGCGGCCAGCGTAGTGCTGCCGAAGTGCTCTATGGCAAATAAGAGAGGATATAACCATGGCTGTTAAAGGCTTAACTGCGCTGACGCTGGCAGACTGGGGCAAGCGCATCGACCCGAACGGGAAAGTCGATAAAATTATCGAGCTCCTTTCCCAGACCAACCCAATCCTGCAGGACATGCTGATCGTTGAAGGCAACCTGCCGACCGGTCACCGTACCACTATCCGCTCAGGCCTGCCGTCGGCAACCTGGCGCCTGTTGAACTACGGCGTGCAGCCGAGCAAATCGACGACTGTGCAGGTAACCGATGCCGTTGGCATGCTGGAAACCTACGCGGAAATTGATAAATCACTGGCAGATCTGAACGGAAATACTGCCGAATTCCGCCTGTCAGAAGACCGCGCCTTCATTGAAGCCATGAACCAGCAGATGGCGCAGACGCTTTTCTATGGTGATTCCAGCGTTAACCCGCAGCAGTTCATGGGCCTGTCTTCTCGCTACTCCAGCAAGTCAGCAGGTAACGGGCAGAACATCATCGACGCTGGCGGCACCGGTACCGATAACACCTCTATCTGGCTCGTTGTCTGGGGTGAAAACACGGTTCACGGCATCTTCCCGAAAGGTCAAAAGGCTGGACTGCAGATGGAAGATAAGGGCCAGCAGACCCTTAAAGATGCCAATGGCGGCCAGTATGAAGGCTACCGCACCCACTATAAGTGGGATAACGGGCTGACTCTTCGCGACTGGCGCTATGTTGTGCGCATCGCAAACATCGATGTGAGCGATCTGTCTGATCCGGCGGCGGCCGCAAATATCGTAAGCCTGATGGTAAAAGCACTGCACCGCATCCCTAACCGTGGCATGGGGAAACCGGTTTTCTACATGAACCGCACCGTGGCGCAGGCGCTTGACCTCCAGTCCCTGGATAAAGCCTCTCTGGCGCTGAGCGTTAAAGAGACAGAAGGCGAATGGTGGACCAGCTTCCGCGGCGTGCCGATTCGTGAAACTGATGCGCTGCTGGAAACCGAAGCTCGCGTGGTTTAACCCCTGACAATAACCAGCGGCCCGGGAACGGGCTGCTAACTGGAGAGACAAAGATGATCCTCGACAAACTGTTGATGTTCTCCGAAGCGCAGGCGGTTACGGCTACTGCTGCTTCAACTGATGTGATCGACCTTGGCCCAATCGACGGTACCCGCCGTGATATCGGTATTGGTTATCCGCTGGAATTCTGGGCGCTGGTGACCACCACCGCAACCGCTGCTGGCGCTGCTACTGTCAACGTGCAATTGCAGACCAGCCCGGACAACAGCACATGGACCACGCTGTATGACAGCGGTGCGCAGGCTCTGGCGGCACTCACTGCCGGTAAGCGCATTGTGTCGGCTAAAGTACCGGCGGGCGTTCTCCGCTATCTGCGCGTGAACTATTCCGTGGCAACCGGCCCGCTTACTGCTGGCGCGTTCACTTCCGGTATTAACCTGGATGTAGATGCAAACACGCCGTATCCGATCCGCTCCAAAGTGACAGGCTAAGGGGAAATCGATGTCTGGTGAAAAAGCAAAATACCGCGTTCTTCGCTTGTCACATATCAACAGCAATCTGTGGCCGGAAGGCTCAGAGGTTGAATATGACGGCGAGCCTGGTAGCGCTCTTGAGCCGCTGAACGATGCGGCAAAGGAAGCCAAGGCAAAGGCCAAATCTAAAGGCAAGGTAGCAGCGACTGTTAAGGCGGTTTCTGAGCCGCTGAACGATGCGGATCCTGATGATGATTTGGATAAGCTCCGCGAAGAGCATGAACTGCTCTTTAACGAGAAACCTCATCACAACACCAAAGCCGAAACGCTCCGCGAGAAAATCGCAGATAAGCGTAAAGATTTAGGCGTCTGAGCCTCGGAATAAAACAAGGGGGCTTAGGCCCCTTTCTTGTAGGAGCGTTCTATGGAAATGGTCAATCTCAAAACCGGCACCGACAGTTACCAGGATGAAAGCGGAGAGACTAAAACCCGCGACGAATACCCGTGGGGGCTGTGCATCACCCTGAATAACGATACGCTGAACAAGCTTAATGCTCAGCCTCAAAACGTCGGTACGGAAGTGATGATTACTGCCAAAGCGGTGATCAAAGGCATTTCTGCCCGTGAAGGTGATGATGGCACTTTCCGCAGCGCGGATCTGCAGATTACCGATATGGCGCTGGCGCCTGTTTCGGGTGAGGTGCCGAAGACGGCCGCACAAACTCTTTACGGTGAAGGGGGCGAATAATGGCCTCAGCGATCGATATCTGTAACCGGGCGTTGAGTAACATCGGCAACAACCGGAGCATTAACAGCCTGAAGGAAGCCAGCAAGGAGGCCGGGCAGTGCTCTCTTTATTATGAATCTATCCGGGATGCGGTACTGGCTGATTTTGAATGGAACTTTGCTACCAAAAATATTGCTCTCGCCGATACCAACAATCCGCCTCAGGACTGGGCTTTTGCATACACGTACCCTACTGACTGCCTGAAGATTATTGAAATTCCGGTTCCCGGTGTTCGTTACCCGACAGCTGCGATGCGTGTGGAATATGTGGTTGGCGCGGACAGTGCCGGCACCGGCCGCCTGATTTATACCGACATCCCGCAGGCATGGCTGCGCTATGTGGCCCGTATCACCGACGTGAACATGTTCGACCCCATCTTCCAGGAGGCTCTTTCCTGGCGGCTGGCGGCGGCAATCAACATGGTGATTACCGGTAATGCCGATCTCGGCAATAACGCGCTGAACATGTACAGCCGCGTAATCCTCAGCGCAGGCTCTCACAGCATGAACGAATCGCAGGAGCCGCAGTTGCCTGACGATCCGTTTACCGTAGCGAGGATGTGCTGATGGCTGTTAGCTGGATACAACCGAGCTTTTCTGGTGGCGAGATTGCACCATCATTGTATGGCCGCATCGATATGGCTAAATACCAGGTGGCGCTGCGCAAGTGCGACAACTTCATTGTCCGGCAGTATGGCGGGGTAGAGAACCGACCCGGCACACAGTTCATCGCTGCGGCGAAATACCCGGATCGCAAATGTCGCCTGATACCTTTCCAGTTTTCGACGGTGCAGACCTATGCGCTGGAGTTTGGTCACAATTACATGCGCGTCATCAAAGACGGCGGCCTGGTGCTGACCACCGGCGATGTGATTTACGAGCTGGCCACGCCGTATACAGAAAATGATGTTTTCGGCCTGAAGTTCACGCAAAGCGCCGACGTAATGACGATCGTGCATCCTTCCTACCCGCCTAAAGAGCTGCGCCGTTACGCGCATGACAACTGGCAGATCGTCGACGTCCAGACTACAAACGGCCCGTTTGAAGATATCAACGTCGATGAATCAGTAACCGTTTATGCCAGCGCTACCACCGGGACAATTACCCTTACCTCGAGCTCTGCAATATTCGGTGCCGAGCAGGTCGGAAAACTGTTCTATCTCGAGCAGCCGGCGGTAGATTCTGTTCCCGTCTGGGAGACCAGCAAAGATACCAGCATTGACGATATTCGCCGCGCGGACAGTAACTATTATCGTGCCAACACTGCAGGCAAAACCGGAACGCTGAGGCCCTCACATACAGAGGGTATGTCCTGGGATGGCTGGGGCGGTACCGGCGATGATGATACCGGCGTGCAGTGGGAGTATCTGCATAGCGGGTTCGGTATTGTAAGGATCACAGCCGTCGCCGGTGACGGGCTTACTGCAACCGCAGATGTTGTCTCGCGAGTGCCTGAAAATGCGGTGGGCGTCGACAAGGCCAGCTACAAGTGGGCGCGGTACGCCTGGAACAGCGTGGACGGCTACCCGGCGACAGTAGTCTATTACCAGCAGCGGCTGTACTTTGCTGCATCCCCAGCATATCCGCAAACAATCTGGGCCAGCCGCACCGGTGACTATAAAGACTTCGGCAAAAATAACCCAATTCAGGATGATGACCGGATTGTTTATACCTATGCCGGGCGACAGGTTAACGAGATCCGCCACCTTATCGATGTTGGATCGCTGGTTGTTCTGACTTCCGGCGGTGAGTTTGTTGTGACCGGCGACCAGAATAAGGTGCTTACGCCGTCGGCGTTCTCCCTGAGCTCTCAGGGTTCCAATGGCAGCAGCAATGTACCGCCTATCGCCGTTTCTAATATCGCGCTCTTTATCCAGGAAAAGGGTAGCGTGGTGCGGGATCTGGCCTACTCGTTTGATGTTGACGGCTTCCAGGGTAATGACCTGACTATCCTCGCCAATCACCTTTTCCAGAAACGCAGTATTGTCGACTGGGCATTTTGTATTGTCCCGTTCTCCAGCGCGTTCTGCGTGCGTGACGACGGCAAGCTGCTGGTGCTTACCTATCTGCGCGATCAGCAGGTTTTCGCCTGGTCTCCACAATCCAGCGCCGGGAAGTATGAAAGCACGTGCGGAATCAGCGAAGGTAGCGAAGACGCGATCTATTTCGTGGTTAACCGCACTATCAACGGCCAGACGAAACGCTACATCGAGCGGCTCGCCAGTCGCCAGTTTACTGATGACCTCGACGCTTTCTTTGTCGATAGTGGCCTGACTTATGACGGACGTAATACCGGCAGCCGGGCGGCAACTATCAGCGGCGGCAGCGGCGACTGGAGTTATCAGGTTCCGTATACCCTGACGATGAGCGGCAGCAGCTATTTCACTGCAGGTGATGTTGGCGCGCAGATCCAGTTCCCCTACACCGGCAGCGATCCGGACGATGGCAGTGATGTTGCCATGCAGTTGCGTTGCGACATTATTTCGGTGGAAAGCGGTAACTCTGTAACCGTGACGGCAAACCGTAATATTCCTCCTGTCCTGCGCAACACCGCCACCACTAACTGGTATATGGCCCGGCAGACATTTGCTGGACTCGATCACCTCGAAGGACAAACCGTCAATATTCTGTCTGATGCCAGCGTGGAGCCGCAGAAGGTGGTTGCCAGCGGTGCCGTCACGCTGGAGAAACCTGGCGCCGTGGTGCATATCGGCCTGCCGATTAACGCTCAGTTTGAAACCCTGGACATCAATATTAACGGGCAGGAGACGCTGCTCGATAAGAAACAGCTGATCAACACCGTAACGTTAGTGGTGAACGCCAGCCGCGGAATCTGGGCATCAACTCCCGGTGGCCAGTGGTACGAATACCCTCAGCGCGAATTCGAGTTTTACGACGATCCGGTTGACGACGCCACAGGAAAGGTTGAGGTCAAACTCGACAGCAACTGGGATAAAAACGGACGGGTAAAAATACGTCAGACTGACCCGCTGCCGCTCTCGGTGCTGGCGGTGATCCCTCGCATAACCGTGGGAGGTTTTTGATGATTAACGCTCAGATAGTCCCGGCCACCGCGGCGCACATCGCTGAAATTATCCCCCGCGTTCGCCTGGCCGACATCGAGGAGTTTGCCGCCACCAATGGCTGGAGTGCTGCCCGCGTCCTGGAGTGCGGTTTACGTACATCAACATTCTGTTGCGCCGGGCTGATCAATGGCCGGGTGGTAACTGTCTTCGGCGTTGCACCTAAATCTATGATTGGCGGCGCCGGCCTCCCATGGCTTGTTGGTACGGATGATCTGGAAAAATACCAGCGTACTTTCCTGCGCCGCTGCGGAAAGGTGGTCAGTGCAATGCTGATCGCTTATCCGCATCTTGAAAACTATGTTGATGCTCGCAACCACGTCGCCAAAGCGTGGCTTCACTGGCTTGGTTTTACCCTGGAAGACCCGGCACCGTACGGCGTGCAGGGGCTACCGTTTCACCGTTTCCACATGGAGAGAAAATAATGTGCGAACCAGCAACCATCGCCGCCGGTGCAACTCTGGTTTTAGGGGCAATGTCTGCCTACAACCAGAATCAGCAATCTAAATATCAGTCTGCAGTCGCAAACCAAAATGCCGACATTGCTGAAGCCCAGGCGCAGGACTCAATAAATCGCGGGAATATCCAGGCCGAAGAGGTGCGCCGCCGCAACCGGCAGGCAGCCGGGACGCAGGCAGCTACCATGGGAGCGACCGGCGCGGATCTTTCCTCTGGCAACGCTCTGGACATTTTCGGCGATACTGCCCAGTTCGGCACGCTGGATGCTCTGACGACTGTTAACAACGCTCAGCGTGAGGCTTACGGTTATCAGGTACAGGGAATGAATGCGATCGCAGAAGGGAATGCAGCAAAAAGTCAGTCCAACGCAGCAGTTACACAAACTTTGCTCACGGCCCCACTGAAAGCGTATGGCGCATACCAGACATTCGGCGGCACCTGGAGCCCGTTCACGCAGAGTAACGCAGCCCCTATCTCTGCCGCAGTTGGCACAAAAACCGGTCGATAAGGAGACAATTATGCCAGTTGTACCAACCGTCACCGGTCGCCAGGTTGAAAGCCGCGGCGTGCAGACCGGAGGATTTCAGGCTGTCGCTCAGCCAAATATCAGCGATGCGCTGGTGAATGTAGGTAGCCAGGCGCTTGACGTATTCGGCCAGGCTAAACAGCGCGCAAACGTAGCTCTTACTCAGGAGGCTTCACTGCAACTGAATGCCGTTGGCAATAATTTGCTGAATAACCCTGACTCAGGCTTCATGAATCTCCAGGGTAAAAATGCGATCGGAAAAGGCCAGGAATACGTACAGCAGTTCGATTCACAGGTACAGAGTATTGCTGCAAACCTCCCTGATGAACAGGCGAGAAATGCATTTCTACAGCAGGCACAACAGCAGAGGATCCAGTTTGCAACGACTGCCGGGCGCCATGAGATTGGTCAGGTTCGTCAGTTTGAGGCAGGTATGCAGGAAGGCACGCTTCGCGCACTTTCTCAGCAGGCTCTTTCTCCTGGTATGTTCGCACCAGCACTGATGAACGCTCGTAATTCAATTATTGCCTACGGTAAAGCCCATGGGCAGAGCGATGAAGAAATCGAGTCGAATTTCGTTCAGTGGCGTGAGCAGGCAGCCAACCGCGCCAGCGAGGCATGGTATACACCTACCTATCAGCAGATGATGGGACCAGAAGGCAAGATCGAAGTTACTGACACGTCGAGTGAATCGCAGCTTTTTTCCGCTATGATCTGGCAGGAGTCTGGCGGCAACCAGTACGGGAAAGACGGCGCTCCACTAGTATCGCCGAAAGGCGCGGTTGGCGTGGCTCAGGTCATGGAAGATACCGGCCCGGAAGCTGCTCGACTTGCTGGAGTGCCGTGGGACCGTGATAAGTGGCTGAATGATCCGCGCTATAACGCGAAGCTTGGGCAGGCGTACTTCGGAGCACAGATGAAGAGGTACGACAACAACCCAGTTCTGGCGGTGGCGGCATACAACGCCGGGCCAGGTTCAGTAGATAGTTGGATCAAACAGTTTGGCGACCCGCGCACTGGAGCTGTCAGTAATGAACAGTTCGCTGCGGCGATCCCTTACGATGAAACCCGAAATTATGTGGCTAAAGTAACCGGCAGCGCCCCGGCCATCCCCGGAGCGGCTACAATGGAAAATCTCATCAATCAGCCGTTTTGGGATGCAATGAGTCCACAGAACAAATCAGCGATGATGAGCAAGGTTGCTGGAATGTACGACATGCAGGCAGCGGCAGGTCGCGTATCATTGCAGAGTCGCATGCAGGATGACATGGCGAAGCTGGAGGCCGGGCAGTCGGTAAATCCGATCTCCGAGCGGGAATGGCTGGCGGTGATGCCTTTGCAGGCCAGCCCGGCGGAACGCATTCAGATGCGCGAGTCATTCCAGCAGTATCAGCAGGCGATGACGCTACAACCGATTTATCAAACCATTGTGCAGGGTTCAGCGCAGCAGGGTATTGCAGCGGTCCAGTCGATGGTGCCAAAGGAAGATGATCCGGACTTCAAATTTAAGCAGAGCCTTTATGCGACTGCGCAGGCCAAGCTGAATCAGGTGATGAAGGCGCGGGAGTCTGATCCTGGTACGTGGCTGCAAGCAAACTCTCAGGTGGTTAAGAACGCCTTTGAGCAGTACCAGAACAATCAGGCTCCAGGAGAATATCTGGTTTCCCGCCTACAAGCTGAAAAAGACCGCCTGGGTATCAACAGTAAGAAGGTCCTGCCTGACTCCATGGTCAATAGCCTGATTTCAAAGATCGACAACAATAAGGAATCAAGCGTTACCGCCATTCAGTCGGTGGCGCAGTCATTCGGGAAATACTCTGATCAGGTTATGCAGCAGGTGCAGAAAAGCGCGTACCCGGCGTTGCAGGTCATAATGGCGACCAATAACCCGCGAGCTGCAAACGCCCTCTGGCAAAACCGCAGTGTTAAAACCTCTGACCTCCGCGGAAGTTTTGAGAAGACCGATGCCGACAGTGCAGATTCATCTTGGAATGACCAGGCCAAAGACTTTGCCGGGACGATGGTTGTACAGCCTGGCGGGGCAGCCGTGTGGAACAATTTCAACGAGCAGGGTAAGCGCCTGACCTATATCTATATGCAACGTGGCATGTCGTCTGGCGATGCTGCGAAAAAGGCCTATCAGGACGTTCTCGGCGAACAGTATCAGACCAGCGGAACATGGCGTATTCCGAACACTGCTGGGCAGGATATACGCGACGTGAGAGACGGCGCCAATGTGTACCTGAAAAACCTGTCGGCGGATCAAATCATGCCGCTTATCGGCGATTCACGCTTGCCCGATGAGGTTAACCGCGAGCAGAGCATTTCCCGCATCCGTGATAATGCGCAGTGGGTTACCAACAGTGACGAGACAGGGCTGACTCTGATGATGAACGGCCTGCTGATCAACAATGCACAGGGGCAGCCGATAACAGTTCCGTTTGCTGACCTGGCGAAAATTGGCGCTGGCAACCGCACCCCATGGAACAGCCTGACCAAATTCGTGCAGACTCCGGTTAAGTACACTCCTGGCCAGTCGAAGAATTACACGGCGGAAAGCCAACGCGACAACTTGATCAACATTATCCAGAACGGACAGCAGGCGGGACGATAAGATGCCAATTTATACAGATGACCCGGGACAGGGTATAAACCAGCCGTTGTCGAATGCCCCGTCAGGGTTAGGTGAATCACTGTTTTCCTCCCTGAAAGAGGGCTTTAAAGAGGGGCCGGTAATATCCGGATATAGGTTCTCCCAAGCCGAACAGCTGGCTAACGATCAGAACTCGGCCGTTGTTGCAAAATCTGATGCTGATGCTCGTCTGAAAGAGTACGGCGTGAAAAGCATTAACGTTCCGGAAAGCGGCGTAACTCAGTCATATCTCGATCATGTAATCAGTGAACGCCGTGAATCGCTGGCAAAGCAGCAGATCGCCATGTCTGCCCCGTCAGGATGGATTGCCACTCCGCTGAATTTTGCCGCAAACCTTGCTGGCTCTATGGCTGATCCCGGTAACGTGGCGCTGGCGCTGGTCCCGTTTGGTGGAGAAGCTAAAGCGGCAACTATGCTCGGTAGATTTGGTGAACGTCTGGCTACCGGCGCGAGGCTTGGCGCTGGCCAAGCTGTTGCTACCGTGCCGCTTACAGCGCAGGCAGCGGCGGCTGAAGGCGATGACTTCACCTACGGCAATGCGCTGGAAAGCACATTCTTTAATACCCTGGCTGGCGGTCTAATGCATGCTGGTGGTGGCCTGATCGCTGATGTGGTCCGCTCACGTAGGGCTGGCACTGCTGAAAATCCTGCAGCCTCTCCAGACGTTAATCCCGTCGCTGATGCGCAGCCTACGCCAGTGGTAACGCCTGACAATATCCCGGCTGGCGTCAATATTCCTGAGTCCGGCACCAACGCCGATCTATCAGCAGCAATCGCGCGAGATGCAGAATCTTATGCCTATAGCCGCGCTTATGATGATGTCGTTCCTGAATATCTTGCACGCCAACAGGAGTTACAAACCGGGCGCATCGACAACGTTGCAGATTTGCGCACTGAACTGGCGTCCAACAGCCGACAAAGTGAAGCTCTTGATGCTACGCTGGACCAGCGCACTACGGAGTATCAGGCGCAACGCATGAACTTCAAGGCGGCGCGCGCTAGGGCCCAGCGTGATATTAAGAGTGAGAAAGACGCCATCACCGCGCGCAACCAGGAAATTAACCAGACGCTTGAGCGCAACGCCGCTGCAGAACAAGCTCGAGGCAGAGAGTCGCAATTGTCCCGCAAAGAGATCCCGGAAGACCTTGCTCCATTAATCGACCAGCGCGCACAGCAGATCCGCGAAAGCATGCAAATGTCACCGGTTGCCGGTGCCGTGCGCACTGCGTCGACAGCAGTGCGGGAGGCAGACTGGAGCGTAAACCAGCAGGCTTACCGCGGCGCACTGGCGCACATGATGGAAGGCCGCTCTCCGGACATTGAGCCTTTCTATGATCTGCACAAACCAGCGCTACGCGAGCGTGCCATCCAACGCATCCAGAATCCTGTGCGGCAGGCTGATGAAGCTTCCCGCGCCGTCAGTGAAACTGCTGATCGTGTGTGGCAGGATACGCAGAAGGCTGACCATGAAATCACAGCGGCCACTGCCGATCTGGAAAATGAATTCAATATCAGTGACGCGCTGTTGAACGATATTGCTACAGACAACCCTGAACTGGCTGCGTCGATGCGTGAGAATATTGCAGCGATCCGCGCAGAGGCCAGTGACGACTCTATCGGCAAAGCGTATCGCGCTTTCGCCTCCTGTATGATTAACCGAGGACTGTAATGGCTAACGAATTTCTGACGCAATGCGAAATGACCGTCAATACGGCAGCCGGGCGCAAGCTGTCTGAGGACGAAATGGAATCGCTGGTACGTGACATGAACGACACAACCAACCGGATCCTGGCTGGCAATGAAGCCCTGACGCTGGAAGAGGCTGCGATGCGCGCCGCGCAAGAGCTTGGCAACCGTGAGCAACTGGCAAAAGTAATCGAGGCACGCAACAAAGCTATAAACACGCGCATTGCAGCGCAGCGCCTTGGTGAGCTTCGCAGGACTTGGAAAGATCGACCTGACATCGGGCTGGAGGCAATGCTGGTAGGCCGTAATGACGCGCGTACCGGCTCACGCCGATCAGTATCGTCTGAGGTGGCCCAACTGCGCGGGAAGTATCACGCCGGTATCAACTACGATTTCGACCAGGCCGGACTGGTTAAATTTATTGCCAGTGGCAGCAACGACCGGGAGATCGCTGACGCTATGTGGCGCATCGGTCGCGGACAGAAAACGGACGGAATAACGCCGCAATCAGTAAGCGCCGCTAAAATCATCATGAAGTGGCAGGAAACTGCGCGCGTGGATGAAAACCGTGCTGGTGCGTGGATTGGCAAGATGCCCGGCTATATCGTCCGGCAGTCTCATGACATCCTGAAAATCCGTGCCGCCGGGTTTGAGTCCTGGCGCAATGCCATTCTACCGCGGCTGGATGATGCCACCTTTGACGGGATCACAGACCGAGAAGGGTTCCTGCGTGGTGTCTACGACGGCCTTGCCTCCGGTGTTCACCTGACATCTGAAAAGCCTGACTGGATGAATGGCTTCAAGGGATCGGCGAATGCGGCGAAACGCGCCAGCCAGGAGCGCGTGCTGCACTTCAAAGACGGTGTGAACTGGCACGAATACAATGAGCAATTCGGGACCGGCAGCCTGCGAGAAGCAGTATTTGGTGGCCTGAACAGCGCAGCGCGCACGACGGGCATGATGCGCGTGCTGGGCACCAACCCGCAGAACATGTTCAAGTACCTGACAGACACCATCGCAAAAGACGTGAGCAAGCAGAGCAACCCGGCGGCGCTGGCAGACTACATGACCAAAGTGCGTCGGCTGAATCGCACGGTGATGCCTCAGGTTGATGGGTCGCTGAATATCCCCGGCAGTGTCGGCTGGGCCAATGCCTCCGCTAACGTGCGCGGCTGGCTGCGCATGAGTCAGCTCGGCGGCGCAGTTATTTCGTCTTTTAACGACGTACCGATCTCGGCGACAGAAATGCGTTATCAGGGCCAGAACTTTATGCAGGCGCTGACTGGCGCAATGAAGGGCCGCTTTTCTCGTTATACCAGTGATGAGCAGAAGGAGATCCTGTCATCCATCGGCGTTTACTCCGATACGATGACGCAGGAAATCATCCGCCGCATGTCCGGCGATGACAGCATGAGCGGAAAGATGGGCCGCGCGCAGCAGTTGTTCTTCAAATACAACCTCATGAACTTCTGGACAGAATCCGGACGTAACAGCAACGCCATGATGATAACCAACTGGCTGGCGAAAAACGCTGATCAGCAGTTCTCTGCACTGCCTGAGGATCTGCGTCGAGTGCTGGACCTGCACGGCATCGGTAACGCTGAATGGAACATCTACCGCAGCATGGACATGGCAGACAGCGAGGGTCGCAAATTCATGACGACCAGCGGCATCCGTGCAGTTCCGGATGAGGTGATCGGTGACTATGTAGCGTCTAAAGGCCTTAAGGTCACCGAGCGCTCTATCTCCGATGCGCGCGATACGTTAGAAAGTCAACTTCGCGGCTATATTCTGGACCGACTTAATATCGCTATGTCAGAGCCTGGCGACCGCACGCAGGCGTTTATGAAGATGGGCACGGTTCCGGGCACGGTGGCGGGGGAAGCGGTGCGCTTCGCCGGGCAGTACAAATCTTTCACCGCCAGTTTCATGCAGAACGTGCTGGGCCGCGAGGTTTTCGGACGCGGCTACACTCCCGCCGGGCTGGGGGAGTCAAAAACTGGATCGCTGACCAATGCTCTGCTACGTAACGGGAAGGGGGCTTTCCTTGGCGCTGCAAACCTCTTTGTCTGGGCAACTATGTTTGGTTATATCTCTATGCAGTCAAAACTCATGCTGAAAGGACAGACGCCGCGCCCGGCAGATGCCAAGACATTCCTCGCAGCCGCATCCCAGGGCGGCGGCCTGGGCATCTTGGGCGACTTCATGTTTGGCGAAGTTAACCGCATGGGTGCTGGTCCAGTGACATCGCTGATGGGGCCGGCAGCATCAAACGCTGACAGCATTATTACGCTGTTCCAGCAGACTACGCGCGGCGACGCAGACCTTGGTGACTGGTATCGCACAGCGCTGGACAATACGCCTTTCCTTAACGTGTTCTGGCTACGCACAGCAATGAATGGTTTAATATTGAACCGTATACAGGATGCTCTTGACCCTGGATCACTGGAGCGCTATCAGCGCCGTGTCGAACGGGAGCAGGGTAACGACTTTATAATCCCGCCATCGCAGTTCATGCTAGGGAAGTAATATGAACAGAATTATATTAATGATTCTTCTTATGTTTTTAGTTGTAAAAGCTTCTGCTGATACTACATCATCTTTAATGATTCAGCCTAAAAATGGAGAAACATTGGAGGATTCTAAAAAGCATACAATGGAATACTTTGGATGCATAAAAGGGCAGGCCGTAAAGTATGCCAAGACAGGAGAAAGTGTTGATTCCATATCAAAAGCTTCGGTTGTATCCTGCGAGTCTTTCATACCAATGATCGCTGAGTCGAATATATATTATTTAAATTCCTCCCAAGATGGTAAGCGACAATTTACAGAAAGACTGAAATCAGATGGAGAGAGATTAGCAACAAAATTTGCCATGGATGAGAAGCTAAAAAAGAATTGACGTGACATGTCACAAAGGCCGCTTTCGCGGCCTAGTGTAACTGCAAAATTATGCAGCCACGCCACTAACTCCGATCATCTTCGCAAGCTTGGTGATTCCCTTCGGAGTAATCAGTACCTGCTCGACCACCTTCTCGCTGCCGTCGCTCCGGGTGACGGTGGTGACTTTGCTTTCCAGAACGCCAGACTGGATTTTATCCTGGTACGGTAGCCATGAGCGGCCGCCGGTGCGGCGATAAATCCAGTGGCTTTCCGACAGCAAACGGAAGAGGTACTTTGGCTGAACTTGCAGTATTTTAGCTGCGTTCGTGATGCACATGCTGCCTTCTGTTTTGGCGATGCGATCCAGTGCTTCGACGTCCGGCTGCATTTCCTCTACTTGATGCTTAAGAGCAATCACTTTTTCGGTATATACCAGGAGCGTACCGCGCAATAACTCTGGATCGTTCAGCGCTTCCATAGGATCATGATATGCCTGAAGCTTACCAGCTTTAAAATCAAGAAACGTTTGGTTAACCTGCAAGCGGAACGAAGGTGAGATCCATCCGGCATACTCGATAGCCAATAGTTCATGGGCGAAAGTTCCGCCGTTTCTTCCTTCGTCTGAAACTATGCAAATCTGCACAGTTTCTTTTTCCAGTTCGGCGAGCAAAGATTTAGCGGTTTGAGTACGCAACCACTGGGCAGGAGCTTTATTAGCGCCAAGACCACTCGCCTTATGCAGCGCATTCAAGTTAAAGCGCCCAGCGGTATCAGTTGTGATCTCAATACCGCAGATGACAGGAAGAGAGTTCTTTGTTACAGTCAGGTTAGTCATAGAAGACTCCTTAAGTAGTTTTAGGTATTTCGGTCGGCGTCTCACCGCCAACCACAGCAAGCGGGCGAAAGCCCGTTTGTTTTGCCTAAAAACATTACCACACGGTAATAGAATTGAATATATTTATTACCATTTTGGTAAATTTACATCACATAAACCTTGTGCCATAGTGATCGTGCATCGGCAAAATCCGGTGCCGGGATTGGCGTCCCGGATAACTAAAAGGCGCATTCACCGCGCAAGCGGTTTTTTTATGCGTTAACCACAGCCATATTCGCATTATGGTGGGCTGTGTGGGGGCGGAGAAATCCGCGCCGGGTCCTTTTAGCCGGTTACGCCAACCCTGCACAGTTCACCACCATTCTGATTGGCGTCAGCGGTGGTGATTAACCGAACTAAAAGGTGATCACTATGTTAGAAACCATTCCTGTTTCATCTCCTGAAATTTCCGTCATTAATGGAAAGCCCGTTACAACGTCCATGGCAGTCTCTTCCTATTTTGGAAAGCGGCATGACAACGTTTTGAGAAGCATCGTCAACCTTGATTGCTCACAGAAATTTCGTAACCTCAATTTTGAGGAGACATCAATTTCAGTTCCTCAGCCACGAGGAGGAGTGCGGGAAGTGGTTTCTTTTAATATGACCAAAAACGGTTTCGTGTTCCTGGTCATGGGGTTCACCGGCAAGCGCGCGGCGCAGTTCAAGGAAGCCTACATTGCCGAGTTCGATCGGATGGAAGCAGAGCTTAACCGATCCCGGTATTCTGGCACTCTCGGCGATATGGTCGGCACCGCGGCGCAGGACAACCTGAATCAGTTGGTGGAGCGCCTGCAGCGCATCGTTCTTGAAGGTGAGTTTATCCCGGGCGGCAGCCGGGCGGTGAGATACGTAATCGAACCCAGCCGCAAAACAGGTAAAGCGATGGTCGGCGATTTCATGACGCAGAGCGAAGCCAGCCCAATACAAAGCCTGCTGGCGCTGCTTGGCCACGATGGCCACGATATCAAATCAGTAGAGCAGGAGATGCACGCGCTGCGTGAGCACATCACCAGGCTATCTCGGGCCATCGGTGACATTCACACCCACGCCCAGTATATCAGCCACGCGGTGGGTAAAATCTGACATCGCCGGCGCAGGGAAGCGCCAACAAAAAAGCCCGCGGCGCGGGCTTAATTATCACTGACCGCCAGGGCGGGAGTCAGCAGAACGGCCGCCACAACGTGAGCCGTCAGCTGCAGTATCACTATCATGCTGGCAGTTTCCAGCGAAAGCTTGTGTAGCTGAACCCAGAGACAACAGAACAAACAGCACTGCTAATGCTTTTTTCATTTTCACTTACCATGTGTAGACCACTGAACGTGGCTTCATGAGTTTAGCGCTGCGCTTAGATTTCATCCATAAAAATCAAGTGCAGGTAGTTACTCACCACTAGCCTCGTCTTTTCCCTTGGCTTTACCAATATAAAAACCACCAAGTCCACCAATGATAAGCGGGACAACATACTTCATTAGCTCAATAACTATATCTTTAGCATCGTTTTTTATTGCAAAACCAATGAATATCAGAACGAAAAGAAATGCCAAAAGAAACCCGCCAACGCGGATTAGAATATTGGTTGTTTCTCTACGTCCTAGAGATACCTGGACTTTTTCCTGGGCCTCAATAGATCTGAGGCCAATTCTTTCATTGGCCTCAATTTCCTTAGATTTTGTTTCTACTTCTGCTCGCCTTACCTCAATATCAAGCCTTTGATTCTCGATAAGTTGCTCTAATACTTCAGCCTGATGCCTTTGCACTCCATTGTTATGGTCGGCCATTTACTTACTGAGCCTCATAATGTCTGGTTTTCATTCTGACTCTGAAGTAACCAAAACCTTTACCACCAATTTTTGGTGGTTCAAATTTTACAGACTCGATCTCGTTCCTGCTCTTGTTGGCTATGCTCAGGAAGGATGCGGCATCTGCAGTAACAACATTGTCTGTCATGATACCTTCCAGCATCATGGCTTTTCTGCCTGATTTTTTGATTCGCATACTGCCTCCTACACTCAACAAAAGGTTGAATTACCTTTGGTGTAAATATACGCATGGGTAATGTTGGTTGCAAGATGACTAGGGTAATAATTACGCGATATGAGTAGATATGAAGATGTAATACACATCATCTTGTAGGCGCGTCCTTGCACCATACAGCGACCACTAATCCCTATCTGAGTTGCTGCCGCAACTGCATCGCGCAGTAATCCAGGTGCGTTTGCAGGTCACGCATAGAGACCTGAGAACTTGTCACGTAATTAACCAGTGCCACCAGTTCCGCAGCCGCTCCGCTGACGTCGTGTCCGTCCATTTGCATCTCACGTAAGAGTTCCATCAACTGCGACTGCTCAACCAGAGATCTGACACCTTCCGGGGTATGAATGCGCTCTGCAAAACCTTCTTCAAGAGGATAACGGTACCGCTCTGGCATTAAGATAACTCCAAAAATACTGTATATATATACATATAGCAAAAGAGAAAACACATTTCCAGAGGATATTGATTACCTTTAAGGTAATAATGACTTATATCAAGGGCTGTAATATTCATATATGGGTTGTTGGGTAATAGAATGACGGTAGTGTGGCGCGCCGGGCGCTGCGAATGCCGGAGATTCATACATGACGGTCTCAACAGAAGTCGACCATAACGACTACGCAGGGAACGGCGTAACCACATCATTCCCGTATACCTTCCGTATATTCCAGAAAACGGATTTGATGGTTCAGGTAGTTGACCTGAGCGAAAACATTACCGCGCTGACTCTCGATACTGACTATAGCGTGACGGGGGCGGGAACGTATTCAGGCGGCAGCGTGGTGCTGTCATCGCCGCTGGCGAATGGCTGGCAGATTTCAATATCTCGATCGCTACCCGTTACCCAGGAGACAGACCTGCGTAACCAGGGCAAGTTCTTCGCCGAAGTCCACGAGGATGCTTTCGATAAGCTGACGATGCTGATCCAGCAGTGTTTCAGTTTTTTGCGGCTGGCGCTGCGCAAGCCATCATTCATCGCAAACTACTACGATGCACTGAATAATCGCATTCGTAACCTGCGTGACCCGTCACAGGCACAGGATGCGGCGACGAAGAAATATGTTGATGGTCAGATCATTGACAATACGAACGCCTGGAAAGCCGGAGATGCAGTACTTGATCAAAAAATTGATTCTAACTTTCTTAGGACCCTGAGGGTTGCTGAAGAATCTGTAAAGACTCTACCCCCACTTGAAGCTCGCAGGAATTCCTTGCTTGGCTGGAACAGTGAGGGAGATCCGGTACCAATATTCTCAATGACTGATACGGCTGATCTAGCCTTGAAGCTAGCATCTGGAGAGGCAGGGCTTGGTGATAATTTAGTAATGCATTTCCCTGGAGGCGCCTTCACCAGCCCCAGGACGGTAAATGCTGTACTAAATGAAGGTATTAGTATATTTAACTGGGATTCTGATAGTAAGAACGATGATACTCTACGTTTTAAAAAAGCCATGTTAGAAGGCCATAAAGTTATCAAAGTGCCACAACGTACGGTTAACGGTCCACTGAGGGTTGGAGAACTCGATATTACTGTTCCAATGGTTATAC
>OEPS010000154.1_pt1 | contig 25349 bp, 20 predicted proteins | sample 1539411 | NCBI WGS metagenome assembly OEPS01 (sample SAMN02671747, study PRJEB22543) | soil metagenome | biome: bacteria | place: China:Hunan Province, Lengshuijiang City | collected 2012-10-15 | depth 0.08m m
AAGCCAAAACGATCAATAAGTATCTGGGTAATGACTACGTGGTTAAGTCCAGCGTTGGTCATATCCGCGATTTGCCGACCAGTGGCTCAGCTTCCAAAAAGAGCGCCGACTCTACCTCCACCAAAGGGGCTAAAAAGCCTAAGAAGGATGAACGCGGCGCTCTGGTCAACCGTATGGGCGTGGACCCGTGGCATGACTGGAATGCGCACTATGAAATACTTCCGGGTAAAGAAAAGGTAGTCTCAGAACTCAAGCAGTTGGCAGAAAAAGCCGACCACATCTATCTCGCAACCGACCTTGACCGCGAAGGGGAAGCCATTGCATGGCACCTGCGGGAAGTTATCGGCGGTGATGAACAGCGCTATAGCCGCGTGGTGTTCAACGAGATCACCAAGAATGCTATCCGTCAGGCTTTTGAAAAGCCGGGCGAACTGAATATTGACCGTGTAAACGCTCAACAGGCGCGTCGTTTTATGGACCGCGTGGTGGGTTATATGGTTTCTCCACTGCTGTGGAAGAAAATTGCCCGCGGTCTGTCCGCAGGCCGCGTACAGTCGGTTGCCGTACGTCTGGTGGTTGAGCGCGAGCGTGAAATTAAAGCGTTCGTCCCGGAAGAGTACTGGGAAGTTGACGCCAGCACCACGACGCCAGGCGGCGATGCGTTGCCGCTGCAGGTGACGCATAACGGCGATAAGCCTTTCCGTCCGGTAAACCGTGATGAAACTATGGCAGCGGTAGCGCTGCTAGAGAAGGCCAGCTACAGCGTGCTGGAACGTGAAGATAAGCCGACCAGCAGCAAGCCGGGCGCGCCGTTTATCACCTCCACGCTCCAGCAGGCCGCCAGCACTCGTCTCGGCTTCGGCGTGAAGAAAACCATGATGATGGCGCAGCGTCTCTATGAAGCGGGCCACATTACCTATATGCGTACCGACTCAACGAACCTGAGCCAGGACGCGCTGAACATGGTGCGTGGTTACATCGGCGATAACTTCGGTAAAAAATATCTGCCGGAAAGCGCGAACCAGTACGCCAGCAAAGAAAACTCGCAGGAAGCGCACGAAGCGATTCGTCCTTCCGACGTCAACGTGCTGGCCGAAACGTTAAAAGATATGGAATCTGATGCGCAGAAACTGTATCAGCTGATCTGGCGCCAGTTCGTCGCCTGTCAGATGACTCCTGCACAGTACGACTCCACTACGCTGACGGTAAAAGCCGGCGATTTCAAACTGAAGGCTCGCGGCCGTACGCTGCGCTTTGACGGCTGGACCAAAGTCATGCCTGCTCTGCGTAAAGGCGATGAAGATCGTACTTTGCCGCTGGTAAACAAGGGCGACAGCCTGAGTCTGGTTGAGCTTACGCCAGCGCAGCACTTCACCAAGCCGCCTGCGCGTTTCAGCGAAGCCTCGCTGGTTAAAGAGCTGGAAAAACGCGGTATCGGCCGCCCGTCGACCTATGCATCGATCATTTCGACCATTCAGGATCGCGGCTATGTACGGGTAGAGAACCGTCGTTTTTATGCGGAAAAAATGGGCGAGATCGTCACCGATCGACTGGAAGAGAACTTCCGCGATCTGATGAACTATGACTTTACCGCGCAGATGGAAGATCGTCTTGACCAGGTGGCTAACCATCAGGCCGAGTGGAAACAGGTTCTCGATAGCTTCTTCGGCGATTTTACCTCTCAGCTCCAGACCGCAGAGAAAGATCCGGAAGAGGGCGGCATGCAGCCGAACCCGATGGTACTGACCAGCATCGATTGCCCAACCTGCGGGCGTAAGATGGGGATCCGTACCGCCAGTACCGGCGTATTCCTCGGCTGTTCGGGTTACGCGCTGTCGCCGAAAGAGCGCTGCAAAACCACCATTAACCTGGTGCCGGAAAACGAAGTCCTCAACGTGCTGGAAGGCGATGACGCTGAAACCAACGCGCTGCGCGCCAAACGTCGCTGTAAAAAATGCGGCACGGCGATGGACAGCTATCTCATCGATCCGAAGCGTAAGCTGCACGTCTGCGGTAATAATCCAACCTGCGACGGCTACGAGATTGAAGAGGGCGAGTTCCGCATCAAGGGCTATGATGGTCCGATCGTTGAGTGCGAAAAATGTGGTTCCGAAATGCACCTGAAGATGGGACGTTTTGGCAAGTATATGGCCTGCACCAACGACGAGTGTAAAAATACGCGTAAAATCCTGCGTAACGGGGAAGTGGCTCCGCCGAAAGAAGATCCGGTGCCGTTGCCGGAGCTGCCGTGCGAGAAATCGGACGCTTACTTTGTTCTGCGCGATGGTGCGGCGGGTGTTTTCCTGGCCGCCAACACCTTCCCGAAATCGCGCGAAACGCGTGCGCCGCTTGTTGAAGAGCTGTACCGTTTTCGCGATCGCCTGGCCGAGAAGCTGCGCTATCTGGCCGACGCCCCGCAGCAGGATCCGGAAGGCAACAAAACGATGGTGCGTTTCAGCCGTAAGACTAAGCAGCAGTACGTCGCCTCTGAGAAAGATGGTAAAGCGACCGGCTGGTCAGCTTTCTATATCGACGGCAAATGGACTGAAGCGAAGAAGTAAACGTTGTACTCTGATAAGGGCCGCATCGCGGCCCTTTTTAATATCTCATCCTACTGATATCCAAAGCTTTTCTCATTATCTTATCCGCCTTATAACCGGCTTATTATTTTTCGTTAGTATCTATACACAGTAGATATAAATGATATAGTGGTTATAGCTAATCTCTTTTTTATTATTAAATCGTCTTATACATCATCGTTTTCAGGATACGTTGTGGCGCCAGAATGGCGAGTCGCAGGGATGGTTGGGCCAAAATGCCGGCCAGGAAGTGACCTGAACGTAAAATGTATTAAGCGGGTTCATTTTACGCGCTATCGGATATCAGCCATGAAACTACAGCAGCTCCGCTATATCGTTGAGGTTGTTAACCATAATCTGAACGTCTCCTCTACCGCCGAAGGCCTGTATACCTCGCAACCCGGCATCAGCAAGCAGGTTCGCATGCTGGAAGATGAGCTGGGCATTCAGATTTTCGCCCGCAGCGGCAAACATCTGACCCAGGTTACCCCTGCGGGCCAGGAAATCATACGCATCGCTCGTGAAGTCTTATCGAAGGTGGATGCGATAAAGTCGGTGGCCGGCGAACATACCTGGCCTGACAAAGGGTCACTGTACGTTGCAACCACCCACACTCAGGCCCGCTACGCGCTACCCGGCGTCATCAAAGGTTTTATCGAACGCTATCCTCGCGTCTCGTTGCATATGCACCAGGGATCGCCAACGCAAATCGCTGAGGCGGTTTCGAAAGGTAATGCCGACTTTGCTATCGCAACCGAAGCGCTCCATCTCTACGATGATTTGGTGATGCTGCCGTGCTATCACTGGAATCGTTCGGTAGTCGTCACTCCCGAGCATCCTCTGGCGTCGCGAGAGGCGGTAACGATTGAGGAGCTGGCGCAGTATCCGCTGGTGACCTATACCTTCGGGTTCACCGGACGTTCTGAGCTGGATACCGCCTTTAATCGCGCCGGTCTAACGCCGCGAATCGTATTTACTGCTACTGACGCCGATGTGATTAAAACCTATGTGCGGCTTGGCCTGGGGGTCGGCGTGATAGCGAGCATGGCGGTGGATCCCGTGTCCGATCCGGATCTGGTCAAGCTGGATGCTAACGGTATTTTCAGCCACAGCACTACCAAGATAGGCTTCCGCCGAAGTACCTTTTTGCGAAGCTATATGTATGATTTTATTCAACGATTTGCTCCGCACCTGACGCGGGATGTGGTGGACACGGCCGTCGCTTTACGCTCAAATGAAGATATTGAAGCGATGTTTAAAGATATTAAATTGCCGGAAAAATAACCGAAAAAATAATGGCATCCTTTCGAGGATGCCAAAAAACTATAGTGGCTCCAAAATGAATATTTAAACCTCGCCTGAATCACAATTTTCATTAACTCCTCCTGGCACATTTGCAAATATCCCTGCCACGATCAAAATATTGATGAAAGATATCTTTTGGCGGGGGAATTCGCTGGATTAACGCTGAATACATAATTAATATTTATCTGTGGTTGGTTGATTCTAGCGATTGGTGGTGAAAAAATGATGAGTGATATCGATTATATGAAGTTAGCGATGTCACAGGAACGTGACAAGACCGAGATAGATCCGGTTTTGAGAAGTAAGGCCTGGAGCGCCGTTATCCTTGGGCTTGCGATGTTCTGGAGCGTCATTGCTCTGATTGTCTGCAATGTTTGGTTTCTTAGTTAGAGCGCATTTCCAGTCAGAATGGTTGTGTCAGTTTTGTGACAAATGAAATATTGAGAACTCTTTCTATTTGATAAAAAAACAGCAGTAAGGAAGATAGCGTTTTCTCTTTTTTGACTCTCTTGATAAATTCATCTGATAGAACTAATCGCCCATGTTAGAGGCGATTAGTTTTTCTTTGTCCTCGCGCATGAATACGATGCGAATGCCGAAACAAACCTTTCTTCTTCAACCTTTCGCAATATATCCGCTCTTATTATTCAAATTTCCTGTCTGAATGTTTTTTACCCATTTTAGCAATTTGAGTTGTTATCAAAGTGTTACGTGAAAGATGTGTTATCTTTAATAATGACCCTGAGGAGGATCAGGGGATGCTATCCCTAAGGTAAAGGAGGAGCTATGTCGTCAACCCTACGAGCAGCCAGCAAGGATACGTTACAGGTTAAAGATAAAATTTGGCATTACTACAGCTTACCGCTGGCTGCCAAAGAACTGGGCGATCTCTCGCGTTTGCCCAAATCCCTCAAAGTGCTACTGGAAAACCTTCTGCGCTGGCAGGATGGTGAATCAGTTACCGCCGAAGATATTCACGCCCTCGCCGGATGGCTGAAACATGCCCATGCCGACAAAGAAATTGCTTACCGTCCGGCGCGCGTCCTGATGCAGGACTTCACCGGCGTTCCCGCCGTGGTCGATCTGGCGGCGATGCGCGAAGCGGTAAAACGCCTGGGAGGAGATACCGCCAAAGTAAACCCGCTTTCTCCCGTCGATCTGGTGATTGACCACTCCGTCACGGTAGACCGTTTTGGCGATGATGATGCTTTTGAAGAGAACGTCCGTCTTGAGATGGAGCGCAACCATGAGCGCTACGTTTTTTTACGCTGGGGGCAGCAGGCGTTTAGCCGCTTCAGCGTAGTTCCGCCGGGGACAGGAATTTGTCACCAGGTTAACCTGGAATATCTTGGCCGGGCGGTATGGGGTGAGCAGCAAAACGGTGAATGGGTAGCTTTCCCGGACACGCTGGTCGGGACCGATTCGCATACTACCATGATCAACGGTCTGGGCGTGCTGGGTTGGGGGGTAGGCGGTATTGAAGCGGAAGCTGCGATGCTGGGTCAGCCGGTGTCGATGCTCATCCCCGACGTCGTCGGCTTTAAGCTAAGCGGAAAACTGCGGGAAGGTATCACCGCCACGGACCTGGTGCTGACCGTTACCCAGATGCTGCGCAAACATGGCGTAGTGGGTAAATTTGTTGAATTTTACGGCGATGGCCTCGATTCTCTGCCGCTGGCGGACCGCGCGACTATTGCCAATATGTCGCCGGAATATGGCGCGACCTGCGGTTTCTTCCCGATTGATGCCGTTACGCTTGACTATATGCGCCTGACCGGACGCAGCGAGGAGCAGGTGGCGCTGGTTGAAGCCTATGCGAAAGCGCAGGGGATGTGGCGTCAGCCCGGAGACGAGCCGGTGTTCACCAGTACTCTGGCGCTGGATATGGGGAGCGTCGAGGCCAGTCTGGCAGGTCCGAAGCGTCCTCAGGATCGCGTTGCCCTCGGAGACGTACCTAAAGCTTTTGCCGCCAGCACCGAGCTGGAGGTTAACCACGCGCAGAAAGATAAACGGCCAATCGACTATACGCTGAACGGACAGCAATATTCGTTACCGGACGGCGCGGTGGTGATTGCCGCTATTACCTCATGTACCAATACATCTAACCCTAGCGTGCTGATGGCCGCCAGCTTACTGGCGAAGAAAGCCGTTGAGCTGGGACTGAAGCCGCAGCCGTGGGTAAAAGCGTCGTTGGCGCCGGGTTCGAAGGTGGTTTCCGACTATCTGGCCCATGCGAAGCTAACCCCCTATCTGGATGAGCTGGGCTTTAACCTCGTCGGCTATGGCTGTACAACCTGCATTGGTAACTCAGGACCCTTGCCTGATCCGATCGAGCGCGCCATCAAGCAGGGCGATTTGACCGTTGGGGCCGTGCTTTCCGGGAACCGCAACTTTGAAGGCCGCATTCATCCTCTGGTAAAAACGAACTGGCTGGCTTCGCCGCCGCTGGTAGTTGCCTATGCTCTGGCAGGAAATATGAATCTCGATCTGACCCGTGAGCCTCTAGGTACGGGTAAAGATGGTCGACCGGTTTATTTAAAAGATATCTGGCCGAGCGGAAGCGAAGTCGCGCGTGCGGTTGAGCAAGTTTCAACGGAGATGTTCCGTAAAGAGTACGCCGAAGTCTTTGAAGGAACCGCCGAGTGGAAGGCGATCAAAGTAGAACGTTCTGATACCTACGACTGGCAGGATGATTCAACCTACATTCGCCTGTCGCCATTCTTCGACGATATGGGCGTTGAACCTAAACCGGTGGAGGATATTCAGGGAGCGCGTATTCTGGCCATGCTGGGCGATTCGGTGACCACCGACCATATCTCCCCGGCGGGGAGCATTAAAGCCGATAGTCCGGCGGGGCGTTATCTGCAAAATCACGGCGTCGAACGCATCGATTTTAACTCCTACGGCTCCCGTCGCGGGAACCATGAAGTGATGATGCGCGGTACGTTTGCCAATATCCGTATTCGTAACGAAATGGTCCCCGGCGTTGAAGGAGGGATGACGCGCCATCTTCCGGATAGTCAACCTGTCGCTATTTACGATGCCGCAATGCTCTATAAAAAAGAGGGCACGCCGCTGGCGGTTATTGCAGGCAAAGAGTACGGTTCTGGCTCCAGCCGCGACTGGGCGGCTAAAGGACCTCGTTTGCTTGGGGTCAGGGTGGTTATTGCCGAGTCCTTCGAACGAATCCACCGTTCCAACCTGATTGGGATGGGGATCCTGCCGCTGGAGTTTCCGCAGGGCGCGACGCGTAAAACGCTGGGGCTAAGCGGGGAAGAACGCATTGATATCCGCAACCTGCAGGCGTTAAAGCCCGGTATGACGGTGCCGGTTACGGTTACGCGTGCGGATGGCAAGCAGGAAATCATTGATTGCCGCTGCCGTATCGATACCGCCACTGAGCTGACCTACTACCAGAACGACGGTATTTTGCACTATGTGATCCGTAATATGCTGTAATTCATCTCGTTTTAAGCAAAAGGGCCAGCATATGCTGGCCCTTCATGTTTGCGGTGGATTATTTACTTAGCAGATGCCCCATTTTGGCCGCCTTAGTGTCGAGATAGTGCGCATTTTTGGGGTTACGGCCGACAATTAATGGAACGCGCTCAACAATGTTGATACCCGCTTCGGTGAGAATTTCAACCTTCTTCGGATTATTGGTTAACAAACGAACCTGGTCGACGTTGAGCAGCTTAAACATATCAGCACACAGGGTAAAATCGCGTTCATCAGCGGCAAAACCCAGCTGGTGGTTGGCTTCTACGGTATCGTAGCCTTGATCCTGTAAGGCGTAAGCGCGGATTTTGTTCAGCAGGCCAATGTTACGTCCTTCCTGACGATGGTACAGCAGGATGCCGCGACCCTCTTCGGCAATATGCGACAACGCCGCTTCCAGCTGAAATCCACAATCACAGCGCAGGCTAAAAAGGGCGTCGCCCGTTAGACACTCAGAGTGTACGCGAGCCAGAACCGGGGACTGCCCCGAAATATCGCCGAAAACCAGCGCGACGTGATCCTGCCCGGTTGCCAGTTCTTCAAAACCCACCATGAGAAAATCGCCCCATGGGGTTGGCAGTTTGGCTTCTGCCACACGTTTAAGCTGCATGTGATTCTCCAGATTCTATCAGCACCTGACTGTGCTTCTGTTTGCCGCTATTTTGCCACAACGGCGCGACGTTCTCCTAATTGCGTACGGTCACCTGCGCGCAAAGCGCACAAACGAGCTACTTTCCGTTATGATATTGAGTTCAATGATAAGGAGACAAGATGCTGTTGATTGCCAGACGAACCGCCGTAGGCGCGGCCTTGTTATTAATCATGCCCGCCGTGGTCTGGATTTCCGGCTGGAAATGGCATCCGGGACTATCGGCTGATGTCATGAAGCTGCTGTACTGGGTCACCGAGACCGTAACCCAGCCCTGGGGCATCATTACTCACGTTATCCTGTGCGCCTGGTTCCTCTGGTGCCTGCGTTTTCGTCTGCGAGCGGCGATAGTGCTGTTTCTCATTTTGGCCGCAGCGATACTGGTCGGGCAGGGAGTGAAGTCGTTGATTAAAGATCGGGTTCAGGAGCCACGTCCGTTTGTTATCTGGCTGGAAAAGGCGCATCAGCTACCGGTCAATCAATTCTACGCGTTGAAACGCAAAGATCGCGCTAAACTGGTGCATGAGCAGCTGGCGCAAGAGCAAAAAATTCCTCATTTTTTGCGTCAGCACTGGCAAAAAGAGACCGGCTTCGCTTTCCCTTCAGGGCATACGATGTTCGCTGCCAGCTGGGCCCTGCTCGGCGTGGGCCTGCTGTGGCCGCGACGTCGTTGGGTAACCATTGGGCTGCTGCTGACGTGGGCGACGGCGGTGATGGGAAGCCGTCTGGCGTTGGGTATGCACTGGCCGCAGGATTTAATCGTCGCGACGCTGATTTCCTGGCTACTGGTGACCCTTGCGACCTGGCTTGCCCAACGGTTCTGCGGACCATTATCGCCCCCGGGCGAAGAGGTTCAGGATATTAAAAAAAGGGCGGCAGCACCGGAATAATGTTGATATTACCAGTATCAGGCCGCATATCCTGTACTGGTGTCATGCATTTCCATTTCACCGCTGCGGCGAAAATGATACTTTATAGGGCTGAACGCGAGACTTTTCGCGCAACCCACATAACGGGAAGTCATGTGAAATATTTACTTATTTTCTTACTGGTGTTAGCAATCTTCGTCATTTCAGTAACGCTTGGTGCGCAGAACGATCAGATGGTCACGTTCAACTATTTGCTCGCGCAGGGTGAATTCCGGATTTCGACGCTGTTGGCCGTGCTTTTTGCCGCGGGTTTTGCCATCGGCTGGCTGGTTTGCGGCCTTTTCTGGCTACGCGTTCGCGTTTCGCTGGCGCGTGCCGAGCGTAAAATTAAGCGTCTGGAGCACCAGATTGCCCCCGTCAGCGCAGCACCTGTAGAAGCCGGTGTTCCTGCGGTGAAGGAATAATCATTTATGCTGGAGTTGTTGTTTCTGCTTTTGCCCGTTGCCGCTGCTTATGGCTGGTACATGGGGCGCAGAAGTGCACAACAGTCCAAACAGGACGATGCGAGCCGTCTGTCACGTGACTACGTTGCAGGGGTCAACTTCCTGCTGAGCAATCAGCAGGATAAAGCCGTCGATCTGTTCCTCGATATGCTGAAAGAAGATACCGGCACCGTCGAAGCCCACCTTACGCTTGGCAACCTGTTCCGCTCGCGCGGCGAAGTCGATCGCGCTATTCGTATTCACCAAAGCTTAATGGAAAGCGCGGCGCTAACTTACGACCAGCGCCTGCTGGCTGTTCAACAGCTGGGACGTGATTATATGGCCGCAGGTCTGTATGACCGGGCAGAGGGCATGTTTAAGCAGCTGGTGGATGAGACAGATTTCCGTCTGGGCGCTCTGCAGCAGCTGCTGCAAATTTACCAGGCAACCAGCGACTGGCAGTCGGCGATAGAAGTAGCCGAACGCCTGGTTAAGCTGGGGAAAGAGAAGCATCGCGGCGAAATTGCCAATTTCTGGTGCGAACTGGCGCTGCAGCAAATGGCGGGTAACGATCTCGATAAAGCGATGGCGTTGCTGAAAAAAGGCGCCGCCGCGGATCGCAACAGCGCGCGCGTTTCCATTATGATGGGGCGCGTGTGGATGGAAAAGGGCGACTACGCGAAAGCGATTGAGACTCTGGAACGGGTCCTCGAACAGGATAAAGAACTGGTCGGAGAAACTCTCGACATGCTGCAGGTCTGTTACCAGCAGTCGGGGAAAATCGACGAGTGGGAAGCTTTTTTGCGCCGCTGCGCGGAGGAAAATACCGGGGCCACGGCTGACCTTATGCTGGCGCAAATTCTTGAGCAGCGTGAAGGGATTGAGTCCGCGCAAAATTACGTCACCCGTCAGCTGGAGCAACATCCGACGATGCGCGTGTTCCATAAGTTGATCGATTACCACATCAATGAAGCCGAAGAGGGGCGTGCGAAACAGAGCCTGGGCGTTCTGCGTCATATGGTCGGAGAACAAGTCCGCAGCAAGCCGCGCTACCGCTGCCAGAAATGTGGTTTTACCGCGCATACGCTGTACTGGCACTGTCCGTCCTGCCGCTCCTGGTCAACCATTAAGCCTATTCGCGGGCTCGATGGGCAATAGCATCAAAAAAAAGCCGCATTTTAGTTACAACATACTTAAGTTTTTTAGTCATCTCCTCCGGCTACGGCACCCACTGCGTCCAGCAGGGAGGGAAAAGCAGCCTGTTATTTTCGGCGTATCGCAGGTAGAATGCTGCCCGTTTACCTTTTTTGCGCCGAACCGGCGCTCATCAACAATTAAGGTCCGGTCATGACGTCTACTGCTGCATCCTCTTCTCGAGTTGTCACATCCTCTCCCATCGTCGTTGCTCTCGATTATGATAACCGTGATAAAGCGCTGGCGTTTGTCGACCGTATCGACCCGCGCGACTGTCGCCTGAAGGTGGGTAAAGAGATGTTTACTTTGCTGGGGCCGCAGTTTGTTCGTGACCTGCACCAGCGCGGTTTCGACGTTTTCCTCGACCTTAAATTTCACGATATTCCGAATACGACCGCACGCGCGGTCGCCGCAGCGGCTGAGCTCGGCGTCTGGATGGTTAATGTCCACGCCTCCGGTGGCGCACGTATGATGACCGCCGCGCGTGAAGCCCTGCTACCATTCGGCAAGGATGCGCCGCTGCTGATCGCCGTTACCGTGTTAACCAGCATGGAAGCCAGCGATTTGCAGGATCTGGGGATTACGCTTTCTCCGGCCGACCATGCGGCGAAGCTGGCGGCGCTGACCCAGCGCTGCGGGCTGGATGGCGTAGTTTGTTCGGCTCAGGAAGCCGTGCGCTTCAAACAGGAGCTTGGTCAGGCGTTCAAACTGGTAACGCCGGGCATTCGCCCTCAGGGTAGCGATGCTGGCGATCAGCGTCGCATCATGACGCCTGAACAGGCACAGGCGGCGGGCGTTGATTACATGGTGATAGGTCGTCCCGTCACCCAGTCTGCCGATCCAGCCGCTACGCTGCGCGATATAAATGCATCATTGAACAAGGGGGCATAATGAGCGATTCCAACAGTCGTCTGGTTTATTCGACGGACGGCGGTCGTATTGATGAGCCCAGGCAGGTACAAGCGCGTCCAAAAGGTGACGGCATCGTACGTATTCAGCGTCAGACCAGCGGTCGTAAGGGAAAGGGCGTCTGCCTGATTAGCGGAATAGACGAAGATGACGAGACGCTGGCTAAGTTAGCTGCAGAGCTGAAAAAGAAATGCGGCTGCGGCGGGGCGGTTAAGGATGGCGTGATTGAGATTCAGGGCGATAAACGCGATTTGCTGAAATCGCTTCTGGAAGCCAAAGGAATGAAAGTTAAGCTTGCCGGCGGTTAACCAATAAATAAGGCCACGATAAATATCGTGGCCTTCATTTTTCTGCTGGTGTGCATGTCAGCTAATAAAAAGTTTCGCTTTATTGTTGGTGGTTAAAATTATTTGCCCACCTGGTGGCCGATAATACCGCCGACCGCTGCGCCGCCCAGGGTACCCAGGGTGCTGCCGTCAGTTAATACCGCACCACCGAGAGCACCGGCGCCTGCGCCGATAGCGGTGTTACGATCGCGTTTAGACCAGTTAGAACAAGCGCTCAGAGACATTGCAACAGTGACGGCCAGAACCACAGCGGCCATTTTTTTGTTCATTGAAGTCATCATTTTTTTCTCCTGAATAATCTATTCATGGATACAACTTCCCTTAAGCATAGCTGGTTACTCCTGCTCAGGGGTTATTCCATGAAGCTTTAGTTGCGCAGGTGTTACTCTATTCACGCAGGTGATAGTTACTTCCTGTTATATCGCTAACATTAATTCTACTTTCTATAAATTTTTCAGGGAGGTAAAAAGTCTGAATTCAGGTGTCGGAAAAGTCTCAGACAAAGCCTGTGCCGGATATCGCCGGCACAGTTGAGGTGGAATCGGAAGAGAAAATCAGGGATGTTTAACGATATCAACGGTTAATCCGCAATCAGTTAGCTGGCTGCGAACGACATCATTAAGATTATCGTCTGTAATAATGCGGTTAAAACGACCAACCGGGCCGAGTGGATAAGGATGAACAACGCTGAACTTTGAGCTGTCGCTCAGCACAATTGCCTCACAGCCTTTTTCCAGCACCGCGTTGACTACATCGGCGCGCATCATATCTCTTCCGGTAAAACCGGTTTCTGCCTGCCAGCCGTCAATGCCGATAAAGGCTTTGCTGAAATGGACGTGCTGGATAAACTGCCGCGTTAGCGGGCCCACCATGCTTTCGCTACGCTTTTGATAGATACCGCCCAGCAGAATGACTTCACCCGGCGTCTCTTTAAGCAGATGCGCAATATAGCTGCTGACGGTGATAATCGTGATATCGCCGCGTTCAGCAAGCGTACGGGCGAGCAGGGCATTACAGCTACCGTTCTCGATAAATATCGTCTCACCGGACGATACAAGCTCAGCTGCCCGCGCGGCCAGCTCTCGCTTTATAGCGAAATTGGTCATCATGCGGGTTTCCACATCTTCACTATCCAGCGGAACGGCATAGCCGTGGGTACGGCGCAGGTAGCTCTGCTTCTCTAATGAATTCAAATCCTGGCGAATGGTGACTTCAGAGACACCGGTCATCTTCGCGAGATCGGCCACGCTCATACGGCCTTTATCGATGACCATTTGCAAAATACTTTGTTGTCGGGCGTTCATAGCAACATCACAGTTAAGGGCTGTTTGGGCTAACGATCGGCTGTGTAAAACCGACCGCGGCGATAAGGATTATCAAATTTCCCACGGCGCTTTAGGCTGACCGGGTTTATTTTCCTGTTCGTCGCTGGAAAGCGCCAGTAGTTCGGCTTTGAGAATTTCCAGGTTATGGATCGCGGAGTGATAATCCCCGGCAACCAGAATATCCAGCACGGTATCGATACGTTGGGCGAGCAGACGGGCATTCAAATCTGACATGGCGTTATCCTGGTTACAAATATGAATAAAATCAATGATGCTAAAAACGGATGAAAAAGAGAAGCGAAAAAACGAACAATCTAACTCATCAATGATGATTAGCGGGCAAGGCGCGGAAAAATAACGGGTGGGACGATAATGCGGCTCCCTGTCCGGGAGCCGCAAAGGGCACTTTATCAGGCGGCAGGACGCGCTATAACGCTACGAGTTTCCATACGGACTTCGGCAATCGTCACATCGATCACATCCGTAACTTTATAGACAACTTCGCCTTTGATTTGCACAGTCCCGCTTTCCTGGCTGCACACCAGTTCATCACGCACGGCATGCAGGAACGGGGCCGGAATAAAGGCAACCGCGCCGTTATCAATCAGACGTACGCGCATACCGCCGCGGCTGACATCAATGATTTCAGCGGCAAAACGAGTATCCGTACCCGCTTGCGGATGCAAATAACGAGCGTACAGCCAGTCTCCGACGTCGCGCTCCGCCATGCGGTTAAGGCGACGACGCTCTGCCATTTGCACCGCAACATCATCCTGCGGACGTGAAATAGTTTCCCCTTTGATAATCGCTTTCAGCAGACGATGGTTAATCATATCGCCATACTTACGGATTGGAGAGGTCCAGGTTGCATAGGCTTCCAGACCCAGGCCAAAATGCGGGCCCGGTTCGGTGCTGATTTCGGCAAACGACTGGAAGCGGCGGATCCGGCTGTCGAGGAAACCGGACGGCTGCGCGTCCAGCTCGCGGCGTAGTTTACAGAAGCCCTCAAGCGTTAAAACTTCCACCGGATCCACATGTACATCGTGAGTTTTCAGTAAGGCTGCCAGCTGTTCAGTATTCGCCGGATCGAACCCGGTGTGGACGTTGTAAACGCCAAAGCCAAGCTTATCGCGCAGCACGCGGGCAGCGCAGATGTTAGCGGCAATCATCGACTCTTCAACGATGCGGTTAGCGATACGACGCGGTTCGGCAACGATATCCAGGACTTCGCCTTTTTCACCCAGCACAAAGCGGTAATCCGGGCGATCTTTGAAGACCAGAGCGTGGTTTTTCCGCCATTCGCTACGGCGCAGGCAGGCATCGTGCAGCAGGTTTATTTGCTGAGCGATAGTCTCGCTCTCCGGTTGCCAGCTGCCGGTTTTTTCCAGCCAGTCGGAAATGTCATCGTAGGCCAGCCTGGCTTTAGACTCGATGGTCGCGGCGAAGAATTCGATATCATCTTCAATGGTACCGTCAGCAGCCAGCGTCATGCAGCAGGCCAGTACCGGACGAACCTCGTTGGGGCGCAGGGAGCAGAGGTCATCAGACAGCTCGCGCGGCAGCATCGGGATATTGAAGCCCGGCAGGTAGTTGGTAAAGGCACGAATTTTTGCCGTATTGTCCAGCTTGCTGCCTTCGGCAATCCAGGCGGTCGGATCGGCAATAGCGACGGTCAGGTGCAGTTTACCGTCAGCGGCCAGCTCGGCGTACAGAGCATCGTCCATATCCTCGGTGCTGGCGCTGTCGATGGTCACGAAAGCCAGCGCCGTTAAGTCACGGCGATTAAGTCCTTCATCAAGCATCTCGGTTGAAACGCCGTCCGGCGCTTCTTTTTCCAGATTATGACGAGCCAGAGTGACCCACCACGGCACGAAATGATCGTCCCCATAGGTAATATACTGGGTGAGTTCAGCATAGAAACCGCGGTCGCCTTTTAACGGATGACGGCGCATTTCGGCAACGGCCCAGTCACCTTCTTTAAAATCATGCTCTACGCCGCGAGCGGCACGGCAGGGAATGGCATCTTTCAGCAGCGGATGATCAGGAACGATAGAGAGACGATCGTCTTTCTTATGAACTTTGCCGACAAAACGCGTCAGGAACGGCTCAACCAGTTCTTCCGGTTCAGCGCTTTCGCGTTCTTTTTCAGTGTTGACCACGGCGATAATACGATCGCCATGCATCACTTTCTTCATTTGCGGCGGCGGAATGAAATAGCTTTTCTGAGAGTCGACTTCGAGGAAGCCAAATCCTTTTTCCGTCCCCTTAACGACGCCTTCAACGCGTGGCGTCTGGGAATGCAGTTGCTGTTTAAGCTGCGCTAGCAGCGGGTTGTCCTGAAACATAATTTCGTATTTTCGTGGCTAAAAGAGCGGCTGACATTTTTACGCGAATATGCCTGCCGCAGCAAGCGCTGTTTCAGCATTTTACGTCTGCTGACTCACATTCCCGAGGGCGATTTTTAGACGATTCATCCATCCGCACAGCCCGCACCAGGCGAGAAGATCGATGGCAGATGTCCGGGAGAGCCCGTATTCAATCAGGGGATTCAGGTGGGCTGCGCTGAAGCGGTCAGGAGAACGGGTTAAAAGCTGGATGGATTGTAACAGCTGGCGCTCGAATGCCGGGTTTTCCCCCCACCGGTGAACGCCGGATGGATTGCCGCGTAACGCGTCTGAAAGCGCGGTCAGGTTCGGACATCGCGAAGCCCAGGCGTTAAAGCAGCTGATGCTACCGTTGATGCGCGCAGCGATCAGCGCCACCTGCGCGGCGAACGGCTGCGGCTCGCTGAGGTGGCTCAGAAGCTGTTCCTGAATATCCAGCGGAGGCTCCTGAGCCGCCAGCAGCGGAGCCAGCTCGAACAGGCCCGGATGTTTTTGCCAGCCCGCTAACAGCGACTGACGCTCATCGTCGGCATAGCGTAAATCTGCATCGTCGAGCCCTGGCCGCCAGTCGCAGTCACTGGCGACGAAAAGGGTTTCTGGCGCGTCGTCCTGCTGCGGCATTCCGGGGATCCAGCGCACCGGGTAACCAAGAGCCGCGTGGAACGCGGCGATAGCGCGGGCCTGGAAGCTAACGAAACCAATAATCTGATTGATAAGGATAATATCGCGACTGGTCAGGCCGACTTCATCAAGCTGATGGCGGGACTGCGCGTTAATCAGCGCAGGCGAGCTCGCGAGCTGGCGCGCGTACTGGGTAATTTGCGCCAGGCGACGATTGCTTTCACGCGAGGAGTCCGGGCCTGGAAGCGGCGCCAGCCGGGCCGCATAATGATTACACAGGCGCTGAACGCCATATACCTGAGCGACGGTCAGCGCCGTGCTGAGCCGGTCATACGCGCTAAATGTCTGCAGACGATTAACGCTCACCGTCGTGGGAAAAAGGGCATCGGCCAGCCGACGAGCCAGGGGAAGCCAGCGCGCATGTGCTTTGCGCAGCTCTTCAGGCAGAGCCAGATCGAGAAGAAAACGATCTTCGACATGGGCGGCTTCAGGGACGAGCGGCAAGACATCCACCGGGCAGATTGTTGACTGGGTCTCATGATACCAGTGGTTTTTGCCGTAAACGCGGCGTTGCTCCATGGGCGTTCCTTGTTCGATATGTGGCAAACCGCCATTTCGCGGTCATGCTATAGGGAACTATCCTGGCTTAACCCTGGTGCGGGAGAAAATATTGATACGTGCTAACAAATAGCGGATTGGAATAACAGAGGAAGAACGCGGGGATAAACCCTCCTCACCGGGGTGAGGAGGGTGGGCAACTTATTGCAGTTCCAGCTCGTTCATTGCGGCGATGCTGAAGCCGCCGTCAACGTGAACAACTTCACCGGAGATGCCTGCAGACAGGTCAGAGCACAGGAAGGCTGCGCTGTTACCGACGTCTTCAGTGGTGACGGTACGACGAATCGGGGTAACCGCTTCGCAGTGCGCCAGCATCTTACGGAAATCTTTAATACCGGAAGCCGCCAGAGTACGGATTGGACCGGCGGAGATGGCGTTAACGCGAACGCCTTCCGGACCCATGGCGTTAGCCATGTAACGGACGTTTGCTTCAAGAGAAGCTTTCGCCAGGCCCATTACGTTATAGTTCGGGATAGCGCGCTCTGCGCCCAGGTAGGAAAGGGTCAGCAGGGCGGAGCCCGGGTTCAGCATACCGCGGCAGGCTTTCGCCATCGCAACAAAGCTGTAGGCGCTGATATCGTGAGCGATTTTAAAACCTTCACGCGTTACTGCGTTAACGTAGTCGCCGTCCAGCTGATCTGCCGGAGCATAGCCGATGGAGTGTACGAAACCGTCGAATTTTGGCCACACTTTCGCCAGCTCGGTGAACAGTGACTCAATGCTCTCATCTTCAGATACGTCACACGGCAGGACGATGTTAGAGCCCAGCGCGGCGGCAAATTCTTCCACACGACCTTTCAGTTTTTCGTTCTGATAGGTGAACGCCAGTTCAGCCCCTTCACGGTGCATAGCTTGCGCGATGCCCCAGGCGATGGACAGTTTGCTGGCAAGGCCAGTCAACAGAATGCGCTTACCGGAAAGAAAACCCATAGCTTTTAATCCTTATCGTTATTGCTTATTTTTACTTTAACAATCATTTGATTAACGGTGTTATTTCAAAATAACTCAAATTTAGCCAGGAATTATATCTCACTGACGACCCCCTCTGTCACGATATTTTTCTGCCATTCCCCTCGCCATATGGCGCACATGGCTACCATCTGTACCAGAGTATCCCCTTTAAGATTATAGGTATCTGGCGCTAGCGGCGTTCTATTTCCACCAGTAGCAGGCGGGCATCCGCAGCGTGTGGATTCAGTTCGCCCGGCGGTTCGTCCTGCCACCAGATCCCCGACCCGGCCACACAGACGGTATCAGCCAATAGCCAATGGCCCTGCAGTATCCACGCGATGCCCTCCGCGCCGGGCCGCTGCCGCTGCGTGACGACGCTGACCCGGGCGCGGGCGCGCGAACGCTGGGTCATTATATTGAAGTCCAGACCGCGTCCGCTAATCCCCTCGCTGGCAAGAGGCCACTCACCGGCAAACGCCCAGGGTTGCCAGAGCTCCAGGCGCTGGGCGATATTATCGCCCCGTAGCCATAGCGGTTGCCCTTCAAGCAGGGTGATGACCCGGTCGACGCCGGGAAAAAGAGAAAACGGGCCGTCATTTTCCAGCGTGGCGATGCTCGCGCGCCAGATAAACGGCGCATCCGGCGAAGGGATGCTGACAATTTCGCGCGTTTCGCCCGCGCCGTTTTTCCACGGCGTGACGGGCAGGGTCGAAAACTGAACCGGAACAATCATCTGAATGTATGCCTCGGATTATTTACCGTCTTTACGCCAGGCATCGGCGGTAAGCGCCTCGCCGAAATGGCCGGCAATAAGACGTTTAGTCAGCTCGTGTAGAGGAGACGCCAGAACATCGGCGGTGCTGCCGCGCTCGACCACTTCACCGTGATGCATCACCAGTACCTGGTCGCTAATATGCTTCATCATCCCCAGATGCTGAGTCACGTAAATGTAGGAGATACCCTGCTTTTCCTGCAGCTCCAGCATCAGGTTTATCAGCTGCGAACGCATAGACATATCCAGCGACGCCAGCGCCTCATCGCAGACAATCACTTTCGGGCGCAGAATCAGCGCCCGCGCGAGGCCCAGACGCTGTTTTTGCCCCGGCGCCAGCATATGCGGATAGTAGCTGACATGGTCAGGCAATAGGCCAACCATGCGTAATGTTTCGATAATCTGCTTCTGCCGCGCCTCTGGCTCGAGGTCGGTATTCAGACGCAGCGGAAAATCGAGGATTTGCGAAATACGCTGCCGTGGGTTGAGTGATGTCGACGGATCCTGAAAGATCATGCGAATCTTCTGACTGCGAAAAGAGTAATCGCCAAACTCCAGCCGATGGTCATCAATCAGCAGTTCGCCGGTGCTGGGTTCGACCATTCCGGCGAGCATTTTCGCCAGCGTTGATTTGCCGGAGCCGTTCTCGCCGATGATCGCCAGCGTCTGGCGTTCACGCAGGGTGAAGCTCAGCGGCTTAACGGCTTCTACCGTTTGCCGATGAAACCAACCGGTACGGTAGCGAAAGGTCTTACTCAAATTGCGTACTTCAAGCAACGTTTCGACCATTTCACTCTTTCTCCATGTTCAGCGGGAAATGACAGGCATAGAGGTGGTTACGCGCGCCCACCAGGCGTGGCGTTTCGATACATTCGCGCTGGGCGTAGGGGCAACGGGGCCCGAGGCGGCAGCCGATAGGCAGTTGTTCGAGCAGCGGAATAGCTCCCGGCAGGGTGTTGAGCCGACTTTTGTGTTGCATGGCGCTACCGAAGTCCGGGATCGCCCGAATCAGCGCCTGCGTATATGGATGATGAGGAATGGTCACCAGTTCTTCGCTCGGCGCGCTTTCCACCGTTTGCCCGCAGTACATGACGTTAATTTTGTCCGCCCATTTACTGAGCATCTGCATATCGTGGCTGATTAGCAGAATCGTGGTGTTGTTATTTTGGTTCAATCGCGTCAGCAGGCGAATAATTTGCGCCTGAGTCGTCGGCTCCATGGCGTTGGTCGGTTCATCGGCGATAAGCAGGCGCGGCTGGTTTGCCAGCGCAATAGCAATCATGACCTTCTGGCACTCTCCGTCCGTCAGCTCGTAGGGAAAGCTGCGCATCGCATCTTTATGATCTTTGATCCCCACCCGGTGTAAGAGCTCAATCGCGCGCCGTTTACGCCAGCCAAAGCGCTGCCACCAGCGTCCTTTAAAGGTCCAGCCGGGAATGTTCTGCGTCAGCTGCTGGCCGATTCGTTCGGAAGGGTCGAGGCAGGACTGGGGCTCCTGAAAGATCATCGAGACGTTATGGCCCACCAGCTTACGCCGCTCGCGTACTGACAGGCGCAGCAGATCGATATCGTCGAAACGCATACGGTCGGCGGTCACCCGCCAGTTGTCTTTGGTGACGCCGCAAATCGCTTTGGCAATTAAGCTTTTACCTGAACCGGACTCTCCAACGAGGCCGCGAATTTCCCCTTCAGCCAGGGTCAGGCTGACGCGGTCGACGGCTTTCACCCAGCCTTCATTGGTTTTAAATTCAATCGTTAAATTACGAATATCGAGTAACGGCATTATTCCACCCCGGCGACGATTGCGCGGCGGATCCCGTCGCCCAGCAGGTTAACCAGCAGGACGCTTATCATAATTGCCGCGCCCGGCAGCATCACCGTCCACGGTGCGACGTAAATTAGCTCCAGCGCGTCGCCGAGCATTGCTCCCCATTCAGGGGAAGGAAGCTGAGCGCCGAGGTCGAGGAAACCCAGCGCGGCGATATCCAGGATCGCCATCGACAGCGCCCGGGTGATCTCGGTGACCAGGCCAGAGGTGATATTCGGCAGCACCGCGAACCATAAAATATTCAGCGTCGACGCCCCGTCGAGGCGCGCGGCGATGACGTACTCTTTTTCCAGTTCATCATGCACCATGCTGTAAACCGACCGCACCATGCGCGGCAGGAGCGCCAGCCATACGGCAAACATTGCGTGGCTAAGATGCGGGCCCGCGAAGGCGACGACGATAATCGCCAGCAGCAGGGAGGGAATCGACAGCAGGGTGTCGAGAATATGGTTCATCACCGCAGAACGCAGGCCGTGAGTCGCACCGGCAATCACGCCAAGTACCAGGCCCAGCAGAGAGGCGCCCAGCGTCACCACAAATGCGCCGCCGACCGTTGGCGCCGCGCCGCTCAGCAGACGGCTAAGAACGTCGCGACCCAGATCGTCAGTACCAAGGAAGAATGACACCTCACCGTAGCGCGACCATGACGGCGGCAGCAGCTGATAGCCAAGAAACTGCTGGTCGATGCAGTAAGGCGCGAACCAGCCGCCGAAAACGCACAACAGTACCAGGGCCGCGCAGCCGTACAGGCCGACCATAGCGGTAGTATCACCGTAGAATTTTCGCCATACGGTGCGCAGCGCACCCGGCGGGCGCTTCTCCAGATAGACGCTATCGTAGGGCATATAAACCTGTTTTATGTTTGTTAATCATGATTGATGTCTTTTAAAATTCTTCAATATCAACAATACGTTACTTCAATTTTGAGCTTTAAGATTCTTTATTTTGCATTAATTTGAAGGTTATCAATTTACGTATAATGTGTATATCATCTTCCGGAGTGTACACATTGCTTACCGACACAAAACTTAGAAAATCTCTTGGCAAAAAAAGAGACAAAATTGAGGTCATTTCAGACGCTCACGGCTTGAATGTCAGGTTCTCTACTTCCGGCAGTATAACATTCTTTTATCGTTACAGATGGAACGGGAAAGCCGTTCAGCTGACGATTGGCGATTATCCAACCATATCATTATCTCAGGCCCGAGAGCGCCGGCAGCAGTTCAGGGCGTGGTTGACGGAAGGACTGGATCCGAGACGGAAAACAGTGCTGGAGAAACAGAAAAAAACAGAAGCGCTGGCAGTTAAAGAAGCGTTCGACTACTGGGAAAAGTATTACTGCATTCCAGAAGGACTGGTCAAAATAAAAGTTAATCGCCGGGACTTTAATAACCATATCGCTCCTGTGCTCGGTGACATGATCGTTGACCAGACAACGAAGGCACACTGGCTAAGCCTCTTTGATGATATGGGAAGAAGGGTGGTTACCGGTCAGATGCTGGGTTTAATGCAGCGAACATTCCGTTTCTGCTCCAACCGAGGGGTTATTAACGTAAACCCCATAGAAAGCTTAAGGCGTTCTGACGTTGGGCTTACTGCTGCGGTTAAAGATCGCTGGTTAAGTGACGAAGAAATCAAAACGGTCTGGAATACGCTGCCGGAAATGAAGTACAGGCAGCAGCTGATTATGAAGTTTCTTATCCTGACCGGTTGCCGGAGTACTGAGATAAGAACGGCTAAATGGGAATGGTTTGATTTCCAGGAGGGAACCTGGACTATTCCAGCAAGTGATTACAAAACCGGTAAGTCAGTAAGGCGGGCGCTACCTGAAGCGGTGGTCAAAATGATGAAGACAGAAAAGGAAACATCCGTCTCAAATCATGTTGTGACACTGTCACGATACAAAGGGCCAGAAGACGACCGTCCCCCGCTTCAACCCAACGTTGCCTTATTCTCAGCTCAAATCATAGCCAAAACGGGAATGAAAACGTGGTCGCTCCACGACCTGAGAAGAACAATAGCAACGCGCCTTTCTGAATTAGGCGCGCCGCCACATGTGATTGAGAAATTGCTTGGTCATCATATGTCAGGGGTCATGGCGCGGTATAACCTGCATGATTACCTGGATGAACAGCGGCATTGGCTTGCGGTATGGCAGACTCATCTTGAAAAGCTGATAGGTCAGCCTCTGGTTTGATACCCACGTTATCTTCCCAGGCCAGAAGGTCTGAAAGTCTCCACCTCTTAGGACTGCCGTTTATTTTCGGCTTGGGGAATGTCTGAGAAAAGTAGGCCGGCATCCGGGAGGGGGTACTCCAGAAATACAGCGTGCTGCGTGAAATTTTGTACCTGGACAAAACGTCATCGGTTATCAATATCTCATCTTTAAAATGCGATGTGTTATTCATAAAAAAACCTTAATTAGATTGACCTGGCAGATGCTGTAGCCTGCGTGCGCAGTTCATTGCTGTGGCCACATAACTGCATTTTCTGTTTACTACCTCAACCGTAATCTTTGAGCCATTAACCTCAATGGTGTAGGTCCGCTTTGTCTTCTGACGTCCATAATCGCCGTACAGCTCAACGTGCTTCGCCAGTGCCGTTTCGCATGCCTGCGTCCGAGAGGAGATTGCTTGCTTCGGTTTATTAGTCGCATAAACATTCCTTAATCGGGAGGATGCCCCTCCCAATCTGGTTAGCTAACGTATTCCGGTTTCATGTCGTCCAGGGTGATGCGGAACTGGTCATACAGTTCATCACCAAGATGGCGTTTGGCGGCGGTGAGGGTGCCTTCAGCATTAGCAAACAGCTCGGCGGCTTCAGGTTCGCCAGGATTTGGCAGTGAGTTGATCGCAGCTTCAATCTTGTTACGTGCATCAACGAGGTAGTAGCGCTTCACTGCCTTGTTTTTCAATTCAGTAAAAAGTGCCGTCCCCAGTAATGCTTTTTGCGATTCGATATCTGCGCGAATGGCTTTGGCTTGATCAACGGAGCTTTGCGGGGTGATGCCTATGAAATTGCCTTAATTGGCGAACTCGCCATTCAACGCGCCAGCAAGAACCTCTCCCTGCAGGCTAGGCAGGAACAGCAGCGCACTGAGTTCTTGTGCGTAAGGGCTCCGGGATTATTTACTTAGCGCTGCCAGCCTGGTGACATGTTGCAGTTGCGGCGGATCTGGTTTTATTGACGCCGAGGTATTCACCAACAAAGTGACTTATCCGGACTGGGAAGAAGTAAAGCCCGTTCATGAGCAGGTGAGGGTAATCTGCAAAGCATATAATGGAAAAGGGCAACTCAAAAACGAATGTCGATGCCGGGACCGCGGTGAGGTACTGGATAAGAAAAAAACAGAGCTTCAGGGGCTACCGGTTTTTAAACAATGCCCCGCTGAAGTGGCCACGGTTATCCCAGATTAAAAGACACGGAAGTATTCAAGGCTCTTGGCGTGACAGAAACTACCTGGCGAAGAAACTTTAAATTGTACTTTGATCGTCTGGTGGAGTATTGCCACGTCGAGGAATCTTTTGCAGAAAAGATTCTTGAGAAGGTAACGAGATGATTTTTCATCAAGCTATTGCAAGCGTGGCGGAAATTGGTTAATCTCGTTCTAACGATGGGTTATTACGCCCGTGACGTTAAAGACATTCAGACCTCGCCTCGGCGGGGTTTTTTTATGCCTGTCGCAATTATCACTTGCTGGCTTAATGAACCAGAGTTATCTGTATGTCACACCACTTTTTTGAGGTAAAAGACATGCTAAATCAGCTGGATATGACGGAAACAGCAAAAATTTTTTCAATTAGCAAAGTGACAAACCGGCTACGGCTGGGGAGATTGCTCAGAATACTCACCTGACGCGCGAACGTTGCCAGTTGATACTGACGCAACTTGTGATGGCGGGATTACCTGATTATCAGAGCGGATGGTATAAGCACCTCCAGTAGATAGGGCTTCCTGGTGTGGAACTGGGGGCGAAGGATTTTACAAACGGTAGCCGAACTAAAGGGCTGAATGTCAAACATAGCACCGGTTTAGAAACACTTTGATTATTAATCAATGGGATCATCATGGTGTTCTAAATTATCAGAAAATATTTATTTTGGAAAAATCGATTATGACAAATATTCCAGAGGATAATTATGTTACTCCATTAATGTTTGGTGGGGTGGGAAATAGTAAATATACAGATAATACTAAAGCTGTTTTAGCGGCAGTTGATGCGGCAGTAAATAGAGGAGTTAGACTTGATTTAACCGGCGGGCCATGGAGAATCACAGAAACAATTGATTTAACTAATGTTAAAAGTATATGCACCGACTGGACTGGTCGTTTCTTAGTCGATTCTTCGAAATTCACTTCAAAGCATACTGCAAATTATGTAATTACATTCGGTAATCCTGATACTGTTTTTTCTGATTCTCGTTGTGTTAGTACTTGTGTTACTGGTTTATTAGCAGTGATAGCGGATAAAAGGAATATGGAATTGAATGGCGTTTTTATTAAAGGGCATTTGCTGTCATTTGATTCCATAAGGATTACAAATTTTAACGGAAAGGGGTTTTATGCTGGGGCAGTATGGGATAGTACCTTTGGATCTGTTTCTGTTGAGCTTTGTGGAAATGTAACTAACTATGCTTTATCGATTGCCCCATATGAAGATACCTCGAACTGCTTACATATCGGTCGCATTCAGTGTGAGCAGGCCTATCATAAACAGATTTATATCAATGCTATTCGTTCTGAGATTTACACTGTACATGCTGAGAGGATGTACGTACTAACAACTGACGACGGTACAACTGGTTTGCCATCAGGATTGAATTACGAAAATAGTCACTTTTTATTAAGCAACTCAGCCGTATATCAATGTATCATGGATGCGGCATCGTCTTCAGAGATTGGAACGGTTTCAACAACACCATCTGTACGATTAAGTCTGTACGCAAGTAAGATTGTTTCTTTCAATATGGGTAATTGCGTGGTTTCATCAATTTATGGGGATCACTCGACTGTAGATA
>OEPS010000155.1_pt1 | contig 25324 bp, 24 predicted proteins | sample 1539411 | NCBI WGS metagenome assembly OEPS01 (sample SAMN02671747, study PRJEB22543) | soil metagenome | biome: bacteria | place: China:Hunan Province, Lengshuijiang City | collected 2012-10-15 | depth 0.08m m
AGCGGTTTTGCCTACTTTTTCCAAGAAAAAAGTAGGCCGCCGTAAGGGCGGAAGGGGCCAGCAGCAGCGCCACACCAAATGGATAAGCTCACCGCCACAACCCAAAGCTCAGTTACGCGTACCCAGCACCACACCCTGCTCGCGCAGGCTCTCCAGCAGAGCCAGGCCTTGCGCCAGGATCGCTGCACTATCGACGCCAATCGCTTCTGCCAAGGCGTGCAGGTGCTCGCGGCCCGTGCAGTCACGCGCTTGCAACGACGCGAGCAGCGCATGGGCCAGCGGCGCCAGACGCGAAAAATGCACCTGCAGGTCGCTGCCGCGCCGTGCCAGCAGCAAGGTCGGCTGTTCTGGAGCCTGCTGCGGCAGGTAATTCGGGCCAATCTCACTGACCGGCCACTGGTAAGCTAACGGCCACGCCTGTGGCGACAACACGGGTACGCCCTCAAGCAGATCACCACCCGCGTTATGCGCGGACGCGGCGGTGTCGCTCAGCAGCAGCGCGGCTTCCACCCACTCGTAGTGCGCCAGTTCCAGCACCCAGGGCGGAAGGTCCAGGGCTTCGCCCGCGCCTTCTTCGAGAAAGCTCAGGAACTCCCCGCTTACCTCAGTGAACAGGGGCGTCTGGCAACGGTAGTCGGCGTAGAAGGACTCAATCAGTGCCTGCCATTGCGTCGCCCCGAGGCTGGCGCGAATCACCGGAAAGCCACCTGACAGCAACGACTCGACATTACCGAAGAACAACTGCCGGTACACAGCCAGGCGTCGCGCCTCGATTCCGGGCGGCGGCACGTTGTGCTGCGGGTCGCGCACGTAGCGCGCCATGCTCATCAATTGCTCATGCAGTCGCTCATGCATGGCGCACCTCCGGCCAGGCCTTGGCACGCTGTTGCCGCTGGCGAATCTGCCCGACCTCGGCCAGCAATTCAGCCAGTGGCGGGAAATTGAAATCGCGCTCGAGCAGCGTCGGCAGCGCACCAAAGCGCTGGTAGGCCTGCGCCAGCAGGTTCCAGACGGCGGTCTTGACCGTCGCCCCATGGGTATCGATCTTCAGGTCCGGCGCCTCATCGTAATGGCCGGCCACATGCATATAGACCACCCGCTCGACCGGCAGCGCCGCCAGGTACGCACTGGCGTCGTAACGGTGGTTGATCGCATTGACGAACAGATTGTTGACGTCCAGCAGCAAGTCGCAGTCGGCCTCCTCCAGCACCGCACGGAGGAAATCGATCTCCTCCAGTGCCTGATACGGCGCGGCGTAGTAGGAAATGTTCTCCACCGCGATACGCCGCTCCAGTGCATCCTGGGTCTGGCGAATGCGCGCAGCGACATGGCGTACGGCTTCATCGGTAAAGGGCAGCGGCAGCAGGTCGTACAGCTGGCCATCGTCCGAGCAATAGCTCAGGTGCTCGCTGAAGAACGCCACATTGTGCTGATCGAGAAAGGCCCGGGTGCGCCGCAGCAGCTCATGATCCAGCGGTGCCGGACCGCCCAGAGACAGCGACAGGCCGTGGCACGCCAGTGGGAATCGCTCGGCAAGGCGCGCCAGGTCATTGCCATGGCGGCCACCGACATTGATCCAGTTGTCCGGCGTGCATTCGAGGAAATCCACGGCAGCGGTCTCCATCGCCAGCAGTTCAGGCAGCAACGCACGACGCAGGCCGAGGCCTGCACCCTGGGGGAAATAGGGGGTGGTCATGGATACTCTCCAGAAGGGTCACCCTCCTGCGGCGAGCGCCAGGAGGGTGCGACACAGGGTGCGAATCAGTTCTTGGCCTGGCTCAGCTTGGTGAACAGTTCGGTAGGCACTGGTTTGCCGTTGGCGAGGAACTGGTTGCTGCGGAATTTGTAGACCTCGCCCTCGGACAGATAACCGTCTTTGTTTGTGTCCATCGCAGCGAACTCCGCACCACCCTGCGGTGCCACCGTCAGCAGTTCCTTGAGCGAGACCCGACCGTCGTCGTCGCTGTCAGTGCGGGCAAAGGAGGCATCGCCGCACTTGCCTTCACCGCACTTGCCTTCGGCGGCCTTGGTGTTGCTGGCTTGTTCGGCACCACACTTGCCTTCACCACATTTACCTTCAGCGGCCTTGTCGGCAGCGGCCAGCTGGTAGCCCTGAGGCAACGCCTCCACAGCGAAAGCGGCGGACGAGACCAGGTTCAGGCCGCCCACCAGGGCGACAGTGATCAGGCCGATACGGGTTTTGCTAGAGATCTGGCTACGGGACATGGTGTTTCTCCGGATACTGAGTGCGGCTTCGCCGCGAAGGTCATGCCACAAGGGCGTTGTAACCCTGGTTCGAGGCGCCGGGGCTGTCCTCGTTTGGGTGTGGCCATTTCGCCACGGCCATGTATCCGTGACGTATCCGGGGGGCAGTGCATTTGTAAGCGAATCGCTGCAGGTGGCGCGCAGATACAGTGGGATACATCAAACCCTGGCCGCCGATTGACTCGTTACGGCACGGGTTGCACACCCGCCAGGCCCAGGCCGGATTCAAGCAGCCCCTCCAGCCATTGGCGGAGTCGTCAGGGAATCCCCTCCAGCTTAGACGTCGCTCCTGCGTGGGAATTTCCGTAAGAAGAATTTAATCTGCTGCGGCTAGTTGCTCGAAGGCATACACACGCCTCCACTCGCGGGCCATATCCACAACGGTCCAGGCATTCTGCTCAGCGGCAACCAGTGCCTTGTCCAGGCGGCCGACTTTGCTGTTGCGGTCATAGGCCCATTCACGGTTTGCGTCGGTGTGATGGACCAGCCCGGCAAAGCGCTTGCCGGTCCCGGCCATGCTCCATTGCAACATTTGCAGGTCACCATCTGAGTTGCCGAACGCCAGGATCGGCCGACGACCGATAGCGGCATCGATACTCACCGGCTTGCCCGGCCCATCATTGCTGCGCTGCAGCGTGGGCAGGCGCTGAATCGACAGGCTGGCGTTACTGTCTTGCAGGCGACTGGCCAGGGTCATGCCGATGACTTGCTCTGGAGGAATGCCATAGACCTCCTCGGCGAACGCACGCATGAAGGCAACCTCCCCACCTGAAACGATGTAGGTCTTGAAACCATTGGCCCGCAGGTACTGCAGCAACTCCAGCATGGGCTGGTAGACCATCTCGGTGTAGGGTCGCTTGCTCTTTGGGTGTACGGCGGTGGTGAACCACTTCCGGGTTTGCGCGACAAACGCTTCGGTACTGACCCCGGCATGGGTAGCCGCGATGATTTTCCACATGCCTTCCTTGCCACTTTCGGCCAATGCCTTGTGGTCGCCATCGAGCACGGCCTTGAACGGTTGCTCTGTATTCCACTCAGGGTGTTGCGGGGCCATTCGCTTGACTTCGTCCAGGGCAAACAACACCTCGAAGTACATCGGCTGCTCGCTCCACAAGGTACCGTCATTATCGAACACCGCAATGCGCTCGGCCGGGGTGACATAATCCTTGCCCCCTTCCTCGGTCACCGCGCTGACAAACTGTTCGATCGCCGCGCGCGAGCTGCTATTGGTCCATGAAGGCAAAGGGTCCGCTGCCTGAGCCAGTAGCGGCAACAGTATGAGCAGGCTGAACAGTGAACGTAGCGTATGTGGCATAGGAGATCCTTGGTCGTGTTGTTTTTTTGGAAGCGCTCAGCGTATCGCCCCACGTTGGCGCAACGCGGCAATGTCCGCCTCGTTCAAGCCCAGCTGCTGAAGAATTTCCAGCGTATGCTCACCTGTCTTCGCTATCGGCCCCGCTTGCGCAGGTGTTCTGCTCAAGCGCGGGGCCGGTGCGGGATGCACCACGCCGTTGCTCTCGATAAAGTTGCTGCGAGCCTGGTGATGGGGGTGACGGGGCGCCTCGGAAAAATCCAGCACCGGCGCAAAGCAGACGTCCGTGCCTTCGAGCAATTCGCACCACTGATCGCGTGTTCGGGTGAGAAACAGTACTTCGAGCTTGACCCGCAGCGCTGGCCACTGCTGCTTGTTCCACTGGTCGAGGAAGGCCGGATCATCGATCTCGCACAGTTGCAGAAACAACCGGTAAAACTGCGGTTCAAGCGCGCCCAGCGAGATGTACTTGCCATCGGCACAGGTGTAGCAGCCGTAGAAAGGCGCTCCGCCGTCGAGCATGTTCGCCTCGCGCTGCAAGGACCATTTACCATTGGCCAAACCGTCGTGATACGTGCTCGCCATGAGTGACACACCATCGGTGATGGCCGCATCAACGACCTGGCCCTGCCCGGACTTCTGCGCCTCCAATACGGCGCACACCAGGCCGAACGCCAACATCATCGCCCCGCCACCCAGGTCTCCGACCAGGTGCAACGGCGGTGTCGGCGCCCTGTCGGCATGGCCCATGGCATGCAGGGCGCCGGTAAGCGCAGCGTAATTGAGGTCATGACCGGCGCTCGAGGCTAACGGCCCTGTCTGCCCCCAACCGGTCATGCGCCCGTAGACCAGGCGTGGATTACGCGCCAGACAGACCTCAGGCCCCAAGCCCAGGCGCTCCATCACCCCGGGGCGATTACCTTCAATCAGCACATCGGCGGCATCGATCAGGCGCAACAGAATATCGCTCACGCCGGGCGCTTTCAGGTCAATGGCCAGCGTACGCCGCCCGCGATCTACCACCGAATCGCCGCCACCTAGCGGACCGGTCACCAGCCTATCAATACGCGTCACTTCAGCGCCCATGTCAGCCAGCATCATGGCGCAGAACGGTCCGGGCCCGATCCCGGCAAACTCAACAACCTTAAGCCCTCGCAGTGGTCCTGGCATCACGCTCCCTCCGGTCTTATCGAGTGAAGATCACCCCGTCAGCCGAAACGGACTGGCGGGTACAGCAGCACGCAACTATGAAAGCCGCCTGAACCGCGAACCATCGTCCATTCGGGTGATTTGTCGCCACCGTGAGGCGGCAGGCGATCCCGTCCCTCGAATGGTCCGTTCGATCTACAGCCACACATGCCCTGCTCAATTAGTGTTTATCGACACAACAAAAATTGCCGGCCTGTTCACGGCACCGGCAGCGATCACGAGCCGAGGATGGAAGGCCCATGAACACGACCGAACACATCATCCGCCAGACCGCCATCCGCCTGATTTCGCGCTGCGGCTTCGAGTCCATGACCCTGCGCCAGCTCGCCAATGAGTCCGGGGTCAACTCATCGAGCCTGTACCTCTATTACAAAGGCAAAAGCGAACTGCTCCTGACCCTGGTACTGAGCTACCTGGAAACGCTAGCGCAGGCGTGGGAGCAGTGCCGGCCCGAGGCTGCCAGCGCCGATCAGTTACTCCAGGCCTTTGTCGCGTGCCATGTCCGTCATCACCTGCTGCACCGGGAAGAAGCGGTGCTGGGCCACATGGAACTCAGAAGCCTGGACAAGTCAGAGCTGGCGATCGTCAGGCTGGCTCGCCAACGTCATCTGGCCAAGCTGCAACGCATCCTCGAACAAGGTATACGCGAAGGCACGCTGCACTGTGATGAGCCGAAACTGCTTGCCCGCACGATTTTCATGCTGCTGGTCCACGCCAGCGCCTGGTACCAGGCCAATGGCCGCTTGAGCCTGGACGATGTCATCGAACATTACTGCACGCTCGTGCACCGGATGGTCGGGCGCAGCCCGCCGTTGCCACTCCCCCCCGCCCCAGAACACACCACCCCCACGACACGCTGGGTTTGAGCCACAAACACAGGCGCACTCCCCATTCCAGGAGCACTACAGAATGAGCAATAAAGTCATCGTCGCCGGCGTTGGCATGATCCCTTTCACCAAGCCGGGCGCCAGTGAGAGTTACACCGGCATGGGTGCCGAGGCCGTGCGCCTGGCGCTCAAGGATGCCGGTATCGGTTATGACAAGGTGCAACTGGCCTACGCCGGTTACGTGTACGGTGACTCCACCTGTGGCCAGACCGCGATCTATGAGGTCGGGCAGACCGGCATTCCGATCATCAACGTCAACAACAACTGCTCTACCGGCTCCACCGCCCTGTATCTGGCACGGGCGGCGGTGGCCAGCGGCCAGGCCGATTGCGTGCTGGCGCTAGGGTTCGAACAGATGCGCCCGGGCGCGCTGAAATCCAACTGGGATGACCGCCCGCTGACCCGCGCGCGCTTCCTGCCGATCGTCATGGGACTGACCGCCGATGCCGGCGACCTGCCCACGACCCTGCGGACCTTCGGCGGTGCTGGCCGCGAACACATGCAACGATACGGCACTCGCCTGGAGACCTTCGCGGCAATCCGCGCCAAGGCCAGCCGACACGCCGCCAACAACCCGCTGGCGCTGTTCAAAAAGGTCCTGAGCACCGAAGACGTAATGAACGATCAGGTGATCTGGCCAGGGGTGATGACCCGCCTGATGGCCTGCCCTCCGACCTGCGGCGCCGCAGCGGCGATCATCTGCAGCGAAAAATACGCCCGCCAGCACGGCCTGCGCAGCGATGTGCAGATCCTTGCCCAGGCGCTGACCACCGATCCTGTGGAGTCCTTCGAACCGCCGTCGATGATCAGCTATGTCGGCTTTCACATGGCCCAGGAAGCCGCCCGGCAAGTCTACGAGGCATCCGGATTCGGCCCCCAGGACGTGCGTGCGGTCGAACTGCATGACTGCTTCGCCCACAACGAACTACTCACCTACGAAGCCCTGGGCCTGTGCCCGCTCGGTGGTGCGGAGCAGTTCATCGTCGATGGCGATAACACCTATGGCGGACGCGTGGTGACCAACCCGTCCGGTGGCCTGCTTTCTAAAGGCCATCCCTTGGGGGCGACCGGCCTGGCGCAGTGCTACGAGCTGACCCACCAGCTACGCGGCAGCGCCGGTGCGCGTCAGGTCGACAACCTCAACATCGCCCTGCAACACAACCTGGGCCTGGGCGGTGCCTGCGTGGTCACCCTGTACGGTAAAAACTGAAATGGAGAATCAAGCGATGAAGCGTGCAAACCGCTGGCTGCCAAGGATGAGCCTGTTCGCCCTGGCGTTGATGGGGGCAGTGACGGGTGTCACTGCTGCCGACAAACCGAACATCCTGGTGATCTACGGCGACGACATCGGCCAGACCAACATCAGCGCCTATGCCGATGGCGTGGTCGGCTACAAGACGCCCAACATCGACCGCATCGCCAATGAAGGCATGAAGTTCACCGACTATTACGCGGAGAACAGTTGCACCGCCGGGCGTTCTACGTTCATCACCGGCCAGGCGTCATTGCGCACCGGGTTGACCAAAGTCGGCGTACCGGGTGCCCCGGTCGGCATCCAGGACCGTGACATCACCATCGCCCAGGCGCTCAAGTCCGAGGGTTACGCCACCGGGCAGTTCGGCAAGAATCACCTCGGCGACCGTGATCAGTTCCTGCCCACCAAGCACGGCTTCGACGAATTTTTCGGCAATCTCTATCACCTCAATGCCGAAGAAGAGCCCGAGCGCCCGTACTGGCCAAAACCCGGTAGCAAAGGCATCGATCCAAACTACGTCAAATCCCGCACCCCTCGCGGTGTGATCCATTCCTACGCCGACGGCAAGATCGAAGATACCGGTGCGTTGACCAAAAAGCGCATGGAAACCATCGATGATGAGACCACCGCCGCAGCCCAGGCCTTCATGGAGAAACAGGTCAAGGCCGAGAAACCGTTTTTTGTCTGGATGAACACCACCCGCATGCACTTCGTCACTCATGTGCGGGATGCGCACAAGGGCCAAAGCGGCATGCCCGGCAATGAGTATGCCGACGGCATGCTCGAGCACGACGGTGACGTCGGCAAACTGCTGAAAACCCTTGATGACTTGAAGATCAGCGACAACACCATTGTCGTCTATACCACCGACAACGGTCCGAACCGCTTCAGCTGGCCGGATGCCGCGACATCGCCGTTTCGCAACGAGAAGAACTCCAACTGGGAAGGCGCCTTCCGTGTGCCGGCTATGGTGCGCTGGCCAGGCAAGATCAAGGCCGGCGAAGTGGCTAACGGCATTGTCTCCGGGCTTGACTGGTTCCCTACCCTGCTCGCGGCGGCCGGCGTACCGGATGTGAAGGAAAAGCTGCTCGAGGGCTGGGCACCGGTTGCCGGTGGAACGAACTACAAGGTGCACCTTGATGGCTACAACCAACTGGATTACCTGACCGGCAAATCCCAGGAAAGCGCGCGCAACGATTTCTACTACTTCAACGATGAAGGCGAACTGGTCGCAATGCGTTTCGACAACTGGAAAGCGGTGTTCTGTGAGCAACGCAAGCCCGGCGGTTTTGATGTCTGGCGCGAACCCTTCGTGTGTCTGCGGATTCCGAAAATCTTCAACCTGCGCATGGACCCGTTCGAGACCGCCGACGTTGTCTCCAGTCAATACGACGACTGGCTGGTTGCCAACGCCTACCTGATCGGGATTGCCGGCAGCAAGGCCGCGCAGTTCTTGCAAACCTTCGTCGACTGGCCGCCAAGCCAGCTCCCGGCGAGCTTCAGCATTGAGCAGGTGCGCCGTGCGGTAGACGCCAAGATCGCGGAAAAAATCAAACAAAAAGCAGCCGGCCAATAACCCCCGACTGCCATCACGCGTGGAGAAGACGATGTCAGAGAAAGTGTATGTAGCAGGCGTGGGCATGATCCCGTTCCTCAAACCCGGTGCCAGCGGCAGCTACATCGAGATGGGCGCCGAGGCGACACGTCAGGCGCTCAAGGACGCCGGGGTCGATTACAACCTGGTGCAGCAAGCCTATGTCGGGCATGTGTATGGCGACTCGACCTGCGGTCAGTCGGCGCTTTACGAAGTCGGTCTCAGCGGATTGCCCATCGTCAACGTCAACAATAACTGCTCCACCGGTTCCAGCGCATTGTTCCTGGCACGTCAGGCCGTTGAATGCGGCATGGTCGAGTGCGCCCTGGCCCTGGGCTTCGAACAGATGCAGCCAGGCGCGCTGGGTTCGATGTACACCGACCGTCCGCCGACCATGGGCAAAGGCAAGGCCATCAGTGCCGAACTGACCGCCGATGCCATCGAAGTGCCCAGCGCCCTGCGCCTGTTCGGTGGCGCCGGCCGCGAGCACATGCAGCAGTACGGCACCGGCCTGGATACGTTCGCCGCCATCCGCGCCAAAGCCAGCCGCCATGCCGCTAACAACCCGTTGGCGCTGTTCCGCAAAGTGGTGAGCACCGAGGATGTGATGAACGACATGGTGGTCTGGCCGGGAGTCATGACCCGGCTGATGGCCTGCCCGCCGACCTGTGGTGCGGCGGCGGCGATTATCTGCAGTGAAGCCTTTGCCAAGAAGCATGGCCTGCGTACCGACGTGCGCATTCTGGCCCAGGCGATGACCACCGATACTCCGATCTCCTTCGAGCCGAAGTCGATGATCAGCGTTGTCGGTTTTGACATGGCCCGCTCCGCAGCCCAGCAAGTCTATGAAAAAGCCGGCATCGGTCCGCAGGACATCCGCGTTTGCGAACTGCATGACTGCTTCGCCCACAACGAGTTACTGACCTACGAAGCCCTGGGCTTTTGCCCGGTCGGTGGCGCACAGCAGTTTGTACTCGACGGCGACAACACCTATGGCGGCCGGGTGGTCACCAACCCGTCAGGCGGCCTGCTGTCCAAGGGGCATCCACTGGGCGCCACAGGCCTGGCGCAGTGCTATGAGCTGACCCACCAGCTGCGCGGCAGCGCCGAGGCGCGTCAGGTCGAGGACGCCAACCTGGCCTTGCAACACAACCTCGGGCTGGGCGGCGCCTGCGTCGTTACCCTTTATGGCCGCGGCTGACAGCGGTCACCCGGCGCGGTTAATCGAACAAGGGAGTCAAACACAATGGTTGATAAAAGCCTGATCGGGCGGTCGCTGGGCGTGACCAGTGCCGACGTTGAAAAAGGTCGTTTGCGTTTTTTTGCCAAAGCCATCGGCGAGACCGATCCGCTCTATACCGATGAATCAGCAGCCCAGGCAGCAGGCTACCGGTCCCTGCCGGTGCCGCCGACTTTCCTCACCTGCCTGCAAAGTGAAGGCCGCGACCTCAAAGACACTCTGGATGTGCTGGGCTTTGACCTCGGGCGCATCCTCCACGCCGAGCAGGCCTATACCTATCACCAGATGGCGTTCGCCGGCGACACCCTGACCTTCGACACGCGCATTGCCGATGTCTACGAGAAGAAAGGTGGCGCTCTGCAGTTTGCCGTCAACGAAACCCGGGTGACCAATCAGCATGGCGAGCACATCGCCGATATCCGTTCGTCCCTGGTCCAGCGCTGAGGAGCAGCCATGATGATTCCACAGTTCAACGACGTGCAGGTCGGCGACCCGTTGCCACTGCTGCACATGCCGGCGATCAACCGCACTACCCTGGCGCTGTATGCCGGCGCTTCCGGCGATCACAACCCGATCCATATCGATATCGACTTCGCCCGCAAGGCGCGCATGCCCGATGTGTTCGCCCACGGCATGTTGTCGGCGGGTTACCTCGGCCGCCTGCTGACCCGCTGGGTTCCGCAGTCGCAGATCCGCGGCTTTTCCACGCGTTTTACCGGCATTACCCAGCTCGGCCATACACCGCTGTGCAGTGGGCGCGTGATGGAAAAATTCGAGGAAAACGGCGAGCGACGCGTGCGGGTCGAAATCAGCTGCCGCAACCAGCACGGCGAGGACAAGCTGGTTGGCGAAGCCGTGATTGCCCTCGTTTAACTCATTGATGAAGAACAATAAGGAATACATCCCATGAACAAGCTTCAAGGCAAAGTCGCATTGGTGACGGGCTCGGGACGTGGTATCGGCCGCAGCGTCGCACTGAAGCTGGCCGCTGAAGGTGCCCGTCTGGTGATCAACGACCTGGACGCAGAACCTGCCAACGAGGTGGTCGAGGAAATCCGCAGTCTGGGCGGTGAAGCCGTTGCTTGTGTGGGCAGCGTGGGCGCGGTGGACTTCGCCGAGCGCTTCGTCAAGACCGCCATGGACAGCTTCGGCGGCATCGACATCATCGTCAACAACGCCGGTTTTACCTGGGACAACGTCATTCAGAAAATGACCGACGAACAGTGGTACGCGATCATCGACTGCCACCTGACCGCGCCGTTTCGCATCCTGCGCGCCGCCCAGCCGATCATCAGCGCGCTGGCCAAGCAAGAAGCGGCCGAAGGCCGCGAGGTGTTCCGCAAGATCGTCAATATTTCCTCGGGTGCCGCCGGCGGTAATGTCGGCCAGGCCAACTACTCGGCGGCCAAGGCCGGCATTCTCGGCATGACCAAGACCCTGGCCAAGGAATGGGGACGGCTGAAAGTCAACGTCAACGCCGTCGCCTTCGGGTTGATCGAGACCCGTCTGACCCAGGCACTGGCCGGTGATGACAGCAAGACCGTGAACATCGAAGGCCGCGAAATCAAGGTCGGCGTACAACAGGCGATGATCGACGGTGCCAGCCGCGCCATTGCCCTGGGTCGCCCGGGTAAACCACAGGAAGCTGCTGGTTCGGTGTATCTGTTCTGCATTCCCGAGTCCGACTTCTGCTCCGGCCAGGTGCTGTATTGCGGCGGCGGCCCGGGCAGCAATTTCTAAGCGTTTCCCCTTATTTTCTTAGCAGACGGCCGCCCTCGCTGGCGCGCCGTTCGCTGACTAGCACCCGACGTTGAGGCATTGGCAATGATTAATAACTATCGCTCGCCCTGGATGACTGATGATCTTGAGCACTTCACCGACACGGTCAAGCGCTTTGCCAAGGAGTACATGGAGCCGAACGAACTGAAATGGCGCGAGCAACATCAGGCTGACCGCTCGGCCTGGCTCAAGGCCGGCGAACTGGGACTGATTCTCCCGGACGTGCCCGAAATGTACGGCGGCAGCGGTGGTGACACTGCTCACTACGTCAGTGTCGTGCAAACTATGGCCGCCAACGGCAGCGGCCTGGGTACGGGCCTGAGCCATATCGTCGGGCACTACATTCTCGACTCGGGCACGGAGGCACAGAAACTGCACTGGCTGCCGAAAATCGCCTCGGGCGAGGTGATCTGCGCGATCGCCATGACCGAACCCGGTGCCGGCTCCGACCTGCAATCGGTGCGTACCCGTGCGGTGAAAAAAGGCGATAAATACGTCATCAACGGCGCCAAGACCTTTATCAGCAACGGTCAGACCTGCGACATGGTACTGGTGATCGCCAAGACCAACATCGGTGAAGGGGCCAAGGGCGTCTCGCTGTTCATGGTCGATACCACCACCTCGGGCTTTCGCCGCGGCAAGCTGTTGAGCAAAGTCGGCATGCATGCGCAGGACACCTCGGAGATGTTCTTCGATGACGTCGAAGTACCGGAAGACTGCCTGCTTGGTGGTGTAGAGGGCCAGGGTTTCTATACCCTGATGCGCCAGTTGCCGTATGAGCGTGCGCAAATCGGTGTCAGCGCCACGGCAGTCATGGAGCGTGCATTCCACCTGGCAGTGGAGTACACCAAGGACCGCACCGTGTTTGGCAAACCGGTCATCGACTTCCAGAACAGTCGCTTTGTGCTCGCTGATGTCAAGGCTACCGTCCTGGCCTCACGAACCTTCTGTGACCTGATCATTCAGCGCTGGATCGACGGCAGCCTGGACACCAACCTGGCGTCGATGGGCAAGTTCTGGCTGACCGAGCGCCAGGGCGAGGTGCTTGACCGCTGCCTGCAGCTGTTCGGTGGCTACGGCTACATGAACGAATACCCGATCGGGCGCATGTGGGCCGATGCACGAGTGGCGCGTATCTACGGCGGTTCCAACGAAATTCAGCGCGAAGTGGTCGGTCGCTCACTCTGACCTGACGATCGCCGGGCAGGTGCAAGCTGCCCACTTTTCTCTGTATTGAGCCGTTTACGCTGAGACCGATAGCCCATGACAGCACTTTACCCTGAACCTGTAACGCGCCAGCGCCTGCATACCCGTCAGGTATCCTGCATTGGTTACCTGCGCAGCGACGGCCTGTTCGAGATCGAAGGCCGCTTGCTCGACACCAAGACAATGCCCTCCAGCACCCCGTTCAAAGACATACCCACCGGCACCCCTTACCACCAGATGGTGGTGATAATGACCGTCGACAGCGAGTTCGTGATCCAACAACTGCAAGCCCTCACCGAAGTTGGCCCCACGCCCTACTGTGCCCAGGTAAATGCCGCCTATGCCGGCCTGAAGGGTGTAAAAATCGGCCCGGGATTCAAGAAGCAGGTGGCCCGCGTCGTCGGCGGCACCCTCGGTTGCACCCATCTGACCGAGTTGCTCGGCCCGATGGCGACCACCCTTTTTCAAACCACCTACCAGTTCAAGCGTGACGCCGAACGGCAGCGCATGAGCAGCGATCCGCATTACAATCGCCCCAAACCCTGGGTCATCGGCACCTGCCATGTCTATCAGGAAGGTAGCGAAGCCTCGCGGCGTATCTGGCCGGAGGGAGGTTGAGCAACCGGCACCCACAACAACAATGGATCACGCCATGTACATCACCCAAGGGCTGCACCGCCAGGTACAACAACAACCGGACGTCGTGGCGATACGCAGTGCCGCCCGCAACCTGACCTTTGCCGAGCTGGGGCAACGGGTTGCCCGGCTGGCTGGCGCGCTCAAAGCGCTTGGCGTGGCCAGTGGTGAGCGGGTGGCGATGCTCTCGCTCAATTCGCACCGCTATATCGAGTACTACCTGGCCGTGCCTTGGGCCGATGGCGTGGTCAATCCGCTGAACATCCGCTGGAGTTCGGCGGAAATCCTCTATGCACTGGACGACTCGCAAACCTCGGTACTGATTGTCGACGATACGTTCAAAGCCATCGCCACTGAGGTTATGGCGCAAGCCAGCAGCGTGCGCCAGCTGATCTATGCCGGTGAGGGTGAAACGCCTCAAGGCATGCTGTCATACGAAACGCTACTCGCCACAGCAGCGCCAATTGTCGATGCCCGCCCTCAGGGCGATGCGCTGTATGGCGTTTTCTACACCGGCGGTACCACCGGTTCGCCCAAAGGCGTAATGCTCAGCCATAACAACCTGACATTTTCCGCATTGACCGCGCTCAATGCCGGCAACTGCGAAGCCGGAGCAGTCTTTCTGCACGTCATGCCCATGTTCCACCTGGGCGGCTTTGCGGCGATCAATGCGTTGCTGATCAGTGGTGCAACCCATGTTGTGCTGCCCTCCTTCGCGGCACAACCGGTGCTCGAAGCCATCGCCCGAGAGCGCGCTACCCAGGTGTTGCTGGCACCGACCATGATCCAGATGCTGCTTGCCTGGTGCGACACGCATCCCCAGGTCGTTGCACAGCTCGACCTGACGTCGCTCAAGCGCATCATGTATGGCGCCTCGTCCATTACCCCGGCGCTGCTGGACCGGGCTTGCCAGACCTTTCAATCGGCTTCGTTCACCCAGGGCTATGGCATGACCGAACTCTCCGCCACCGCCTGCCGGCTGGATCCCGAACACCACAGTTCGGTCGGCCAGGCCAGCGGCAAAATGTATTCGGCCGGACGCGCGACGCTGTGTGTCGAAGTGCGCATCGTCGATGAGAACGACAACGAAGTACCGAACGGCACGGTCGGTGAGATCGTGGTTCGCGGCGCGACCGTGATGCTCGGTTACTGGAACTGGCCAGAGGCCACTGCAGAGGCGCTGCGTAATGGCTGGATGCACACCGGTGACGGCGCCTACATGGACGACGAGGGATTCGTGTATATAGTCGATCGTCTCAAGGACATGATTGTCAGTGGCGGCGAAAACGTCTATTCGGCCGAGGTTGAAAGTGCCTTGAGCAGCCACCCGGCGGTGGCCCAGTGCGCAGTGATCGGCATCCCCAGCGACACATGGGGCGAATCGGTGCACGCGGTGATCGTACTCAAGCCAGATGCCCGGACCGACCTCGAAGACCTGCAAAGGCACTGTCGCGAGCGTATTGCCGGCTACAAATGCCTGCGCAGTGTCGAGTTCCGCGATTCGCTGCCGCTGTCTGGTGTGGGCAAGGTGCTCAAGACCGAGCTGCGCAAACCCTATTGGACCAACCGTCGCCACCAGGTATAACCAGCATTGCCGCCCCGGCCCGCCGTTAATGGCGGGTCGGGGCGGCGCGTTCAGTGTTTCACCCGTTCCTGCAAGTTGCGCGCGGGAATGGCCAGCAACAGCACCACCACGCCCAGCACCAGGACCGCGCCAATCACATCGAACGCCAGGTACAGATCCCCGGTCGCCGACTTGATCGCACCGACCACCACCTGGCTGATCACCCCGGCCATGCCACCAATACAACTGACCACGGCGATACCCACCGCCGCTTGCGAAGGCTCGAGCAAGGCCGGAGGAATGGTCCAGAACAACCCCAGCGCCGCCAGCGCCGCCGCAGCGCCGATGCTCATCAGCACGACAGACAGCAGCAGATGCCCTTGGGCCGGGCCAAGCAAAAAGAAGCACAGCGCACTCACCAGCACCGTCAGCGCCACATGCCAGCGCCGTTCCAGGCGTCGGTCGGAGCTGCGCGCTAGCAGGTACATACCGAACAATGCACTGAGATAAGGGATACTGGCCAACAGACCAATGGTCTGCAGATCTTGTACACCGAAGCCGCGAATCAGCGTCGGCATCCAGTAGGACACCGTGTTCGAACCGCTGTAGATACAGAAAAACACCAGCCCGGCGATGTACACCCTGGGGTTGCGCAACACCTGGGTCAGTCCGGCATTGGCCGTTACTACCGGTTGTCCACGACCCAGTTCGATGGCCAGCCGTTGTTTTTCCTCGGCGCTCAGCCAGCGGGCATCGGCCGGCTTATCGACCAGCCAGAACCAGCCGAACACGCCCAGCAGCATCGCCGGAATGCCTTCGAGGACAAACAGCACCTGCCAATCGCGCAATCCCAGCCAACCGTCGAAGTGGGTCATGATAGCGCCGGCCAACGGGCCGCTGATGATCCCGGCCATCATTGCCGCCATCAGGAAAACTGCGGTGATACGCGCACGTAATGCCGGCGGGAACCAGTACGTCAGGTACAGGATGACACCTGGGAAGAACCCTGCTTCAGCGATACCCAGTAGAAAACGCGCAACGATCAGCTGGTTGGCCGTGGTCACAAATGCGGTGCCCACCGTGACCAGCCCCCACAACACCATAATGCGGGTCAAGGTTGCGCGGGCGCCGATACGTTGCAGATAGATATTGCTGGGCACCTCGAAGAGGATGTAACCGAGGTAGAAAATACCCGCACCAATGCCATAGGCCGCGTCCGTCAGGGCAATGTCTTCGGCCATGCGCAACTTGGCAAACGACACATTCAGGCGATCGATGGTATTGAGGGCATAGGCCAGAAACAGAAACGGCAACAAGCGCAGGATGACCTTGCGGTACACCGCAGCCGTTTGCTGTGCTTGAGCTTCGGTGCTTAGGGGCAGGACGACAGCGTCATTCATGAAGCACTCCTTGGGCGGTGCAGGTCACTGCCGTCGAAGACGGCAGCAACCTGAGGTATGCGTGTCGTTCAGAGCGCAGCCTGTAGCTCGGGCACGGCCTCGAACAGGTCGGCTACCAGGCCGTAATCGGCCACCTGGAAGATCGGCGCCTCCTCATCCTTGTTGATCGCAACGATCACTTTCGAGTCTTTCATCCCCGCCAGGTGTTGAATCGCGCCGGAGATACCGACGGCGATGTACAACTTCGGTGCGACGATCTTGCCGGTCTGGCCGATCTGCATGTCGTTGGGCACAAAACCGGCATCGACCGCCGCCCGCGAGGCGCCCACCCCCGCGCCGAGCTTGTCGGCCAGGCTATACAGGTGCTGGAAGTTTTCGCCATTCTGCATGCCGCGCCCGCCCGAAACGACGATATCGGCCGCCGTCAGTTCAGGCCGGTCAGAGCTGGCCAACGCTTCACCTACAAAGTTCGACAACTGGGCATCGTGCACCGCCGCAAGCACTTCTACTGCCGCCGAACCCGCCTCGGCGCTCGCCGGCTCGAAGCCGGTAGCACGTACGGTGATCACTTTCACGCACGCCGAAGACTGCACGGTGGCAATGGCGTTACCGGCATAGATCGGCCGCGTGAAGGTATCGGCGCTTTGCACCGAGATGATTTCGGAGATCTGATCGACATCCAGTTGTGCTGCCACCCGCGGCAGAATGTTCTTGCCGCTGGAAGTGGCGCTGGCCAGAACGTGGGTATAGATCGGCTGCTGAGCCATCACCAGTTCGGTTATCAAAGGCGCGACATTCTCGGGCAGTAGATGCGCGTACGCTAGGTTATCGGCGACCAGCACCTTGGCGACACCGGCAATTTTCACCGCGGCCTCGGCGACACTGCCAGCGTCAAAGCCAGCCACCAGCAGATGGACGTCACCGCCGATTTGCGCCGCCGCAGCAACAGTGTTCAGCGTGACTGGAGCCAGGATTTTATTGTTGTGTTCGGCAATTACCAGAATCGTCATTTAGATGACCTTCGCTTCGTTCTTCAGTTTTTCGACCAGTTCGGCCACCGATTTGACCTTGATTCCCGCGCTGCGCGTGGCTGGTGCTTCGACTTTCACCACGGTGAGGCTCGAAACGGTACGCACACCCAGGGCTTCCGGTGTCACCCGCTCCAGGGATTTTTTCTTGGCTTTCATGATGTTCGGCAGCGACGCATAGCGCGGTTCATTCAGGCGCAGGTCGGTGGTGACCACGGCCGGTAGTTTCAGCGAGACGGTCTGGGCACCGCCGTCGATTTCGCGAGTCACCGCGACGCTGTCGGCGCTGATCTCGACCTTCGAAGCGAACGTGCCCTGAGCGAAGCCGCTCAAGGCCGCAAGCATCTGACCGGTCTGATTGTTGTCGCTGTCGATGGCTTGCTTGCCGAGGATCACCAGTTGCGGCTGCTCTTTATCGACCACGGCCTTTAACAGCTTGGCCACCGCCAGAGAATTGAGTTCATCGGCAGTCTCGACAAGGATGCCGCGGTCAGCGCCGAGGGCCAGTGCAGTGCGCACCTGTTCCTGAGCGGCGGCCGGGCCGACGCAGACCACCACGATCTCCGTGGCAATGCCTTGCTCTTTCAGGCGCACCGCCTTTTCCACGGCGATTTCGCAGAAAGGGTTGAGGGCCATTTTAACGTTATCCAGGTCAACGCCGGAGTTGTCCGCCTTGACCCGGACCTTGACGTTGAAGTCGACCACGCGCTTGACCGCTACGAGGACTTTCATGGGGGTTACCTTCAAAAAAACCGGGCATGGCACGCCCGGTGATGTGGACTGAAACCGGCGAATGCTCAGGCGACCCGGAGCAAGCTGGCGTAGGCTTTGAGGTGATGATCATCGTCACCGAACTGATGGCTGATCATCACCAGGTGCTTGGCATGGTGTGACAGCACGTACTCCCAGGTCAGGCCGATGCCGCCGTGCAACTGAATGGCCTGCTCGGCAATGAAACGCCCGGCGCGGGTGACGATGAACTTGGCTGCCGCCAGGGTGCGGCTGCGCTGCTCGCTGGCCGGCTGATCGGCAACACAGGCGGCCAGAGTGATCATCGAAGTGGCTTGTTCCAGCTCAGTGCGCATGTCGACCATGCGGTGTTGCAATACCTGAAACTTGCCAATCGGCGCGCCGAACTGCTTGCGGGTTTTCAGGTAGTCCAGGGTCAGTTTGCAGGCTTCTTCCATGCTGCCTACCGCAGCGGCGCACTGCGCGGCAATGGCGCGCCCCTGCTGATACTGCAGCGCCGCCAACGCCTTGCCGGCTTCACCCAGGACCATGGCCTTGGCGACCGGGACGGCATCGAGAAACAGTTCGCAGCCCTTCTGGCCATCCACCGTCGGATAGTCGCGGCGGCTAACGCCTGCGGCCTGCGGGTCGACCAGGAACAGGCCAATGCCCTCCTCATCGCGCACGCTGCCATACACCCGTGCCGAGACCAGGATCAGGCCGGCACTATGGCCGCCGATGACAGCCACTTTGCGTCCGGACAGCAGCCAGGCGTTGTTGACCAGCTCGGCGCGGGTCTGCACGTCGTGCAAGTGATAGTGGCTTTGCGGCTCTTCGAAGGCGACAGCCAGTTGCAGCTGACCACTGGCCACCTGCGGCAACAGCTCCTGTTTCTGCGCCGTGCTGCCCAGCTGGGCGACCAGCCCACCGGCGTAAATCACCGATTGCAGCCAGGGCTCAAGGCACAGCCCGCGGCCCAGCTCGGTCATGATCAGCATGTTTTCCACACCGCTACCGCCAAAACCGCCGTATTCCTCGGCGAAGGGCAGCGCCGACAGGCCCAGGTCGCCCAGCTGTTGCCAGAACGCCTGGCTGAAACCGAGGGTGCTTTGGCGCAACTGCTCGCGCTGCTCGAAGCCATAGTCTTCGCGCACCAGGCGGGCAATGGTGTCTTGCAGCATGTGCTGCTCTTGAGTCAGTTTGAAATCCATGATCGCGACTACCTCTTACAGTTCGAGAATCATCTTCGAGACGATGTTCTTCTGAATTTCGTTGGAGCCACCGAAGATCGACACCTTGCGCATGATGAAATACTGGCTGGCCGGCGTGGCGCTGTACTCGGTGTGCAGCAACTCACCGGCATAGTCCAGGTCCATTTCCTCTTCGAGGAATGGCATGGCCTTTGCGCCGACGACCTTGCGCAACAGGTGGGTGATTGCCTGACGGATCTCGGTGCCCTTGATTTTCAGGATCGAACTTTCCGCACCGGGTACACCGCCTTCATGGGCTGCCGCCAGGATGCGCAAGGTGCTCATCTCGATGGCCAGCAACTGCATCTCGATCTCGGCGATCTGCCAGCGCAGCAGCGGGTCTTCAAGCATCGGCTTGCCATCGCATAACTCGCGGCTGGCGACCCGCTTGAGATGCTCGAGCAACGACTTGGACATACCGATGCCGGCCAGGCCCGTGCGCTCGTAGGTCAGCAGGTACTTGGCGCAGGTCCAGCCCTCGTTCTCGGCACCGACCAGATTGGCCACCGGCACGCGCACGTTGTCGAAGAACACTTCGTTGACATCATGCTCGCCATCGAGCGTGACGATGGGCCGAACGCTGACCCCGGGCGACTTCATATCGATCAGCAAAAACGAAATGCCGCGCTGCTGTTGCGCCTGCGGATCCGTACGTACCAGGCAGAACATCCAGTCGGCGTAGTGCGCCTGGGTGGTCCAGGTTTTCTGGCCATTGACGATGTAGTGATCACCGTCGCGCACGGCGCGGGTTTTCAGCGACGCCAGGTCCGACCCGGCGCCTGGCTCGGAGTAACCCTGGCACCACCAGTCCGTGCCATCGAGGATGCGCGGCAAGTAATGGGCTTTCTGCTCGGGCGTGCCGAACTTGATGATCACCGGCCCCACCATCATCACACCGAACGGCAATACCCGCGGCGCACCGAACGCCGCACACTCCTCGTCGAAGATGTGCTTTTGCACCACGCTCCAACCGGTGCCGCCCAGCTCTTTGGGCCAATGCGAGGCGTACCAGCCACGTTTGTTGAGGATTTGCATCCACAGCCCAAGGTCGGCCTTGCCCAGGCGCTTGCCCAGTTTGACCTTGGCGGCAAGATTGGCCGGTAGTTGTTTAACCAGAAAATCGCGCACCTCCTCACGGAAGGCGAGCTCATCCGGGGTGTAATGGATGTCCATTAATGCTCCTCAATCGATAGAAATAGTGCGTAGAGAACCGTTGCTTCCGCGCTTTTAAAGTGCCGCCTCGCTGCCCAGGAACGCCGTAACCTGGCTGGCCAGCGTTCCGCCGTTGCCATGCAACAAGGCGATATCGGCTTTCTTCAACTGCCGCGCGCCCGCCTCGCCGCGAATCTGCGCAACGGCCTCAATGATCAGAAACAGCCCGTACATCCCCGGGTGCACACAGGACAGACCACCGCCGTTGGTGTTTACCGCCAGCCCCCCGCCCGGTGCGATATGGCCGCCCTGGACGAAGCGCCCGCCCTCGCCCTTCGGACAGAAGCCGAGGTCTTCGAGGAAGAGGATGGTGTTGATGGTGAACGCGTCGTAAAGCATCACCAGATCGATGTCTGCATGGCTGACCCCGGCCATGTCCATGGCCCGTGGTCCGCTTTCCGAGGCGGCGGTGACGGTGAGGTCGGGCATGGCGACAATCGAGCGGTGCCACTGCGCGCCCGCCGCACCGAGGAAGTACGCCGGTTTTTGCGGCAGGTCGCGCGCCCGGTCAGCACGCACCAGCACGCAGGCCGCACCACCATCGGTGACCAGGCAGCAATCGGCGGAGGTCAATGGATCGCTGACCATGCGGCTGGCTAGTACATCGTCGACGCTCAACGGTCCGCGAGCGAACGCCTCAGGGTTGAGATTGGCCCATTGGCGTGCCGAGACAGCAACCTGAGCCAGCATCTCGCGGGTCGTACCAAATTGATGCATGTGGCGGCTGGCGGCCAGCGAATACGAGGTAATCGGATGCCGTGGCTTGTAGAACGTCTCATGCCACTGCGGTTCGCTCATCGACACCAGGCGCCCGCCCGCCGTGCGCTGGTTGGAGCCGTAGCAGATCAGCGCCGCGTTGCACAGCCCGGCTTCGAGCGCCAGGGTCGCCTGCAGCAAGTGCATCTCGAAGCTGGAACCGCCAATGTTGGTGCCATCCACATAGCTGGGCTTGATACCCAGGTACTCCGCCACTGACAGCGTCGGAAAGGCATGGGAGCTGGTGGCGGCGAAGATGCCGTCGATATCCTGCACCTGCAGGCCGGCGTCGGCGATGGCCTTCAGCGATGCCTGGCCAAGCAATTCCATGGCACTGAAGCCCTTGGCTTCACCGACGCCGGCAGTACCGATGCCGACGATGGCAGTCTTGCCGCGAATGGCCTTGTTCAAGGCTTGATCTCCTGTTCAATCACATCGAAAACCACGATGGCCACCCCTTCTTCCTCGACAATCCGCGCCTTCACCCGGCTGCCGATGGGCGCGGTTTCCCGCCCTTCGATGCGCGACATCATCCGCGGGCCTTCCTCCAGGTCGATCAATGCCACGTTGTGGCTGCCCTGGCGCGCACGGTTGACGGTGATGGCGTAAACCGTGCCATGGCCACTGGCCTGGACCCATTGCAGATCCGTCTCGCCCGTGCCCGGGATCATCACCCGTGGATAAAACACATAGCGTCCACTGGAACAGCTGCGTTGCAACATGAAGCGGCCCTGGCTCAGGTAGCGCAGGTACTGTGCTTGCGGGCCGATGAGCTCATCGGCGGGTTCGGCGATATCGTTCACAGGAGTCTCCTGACTGGAATGAGTGAGCGCTTACTGATCGAAAACGATCACTGAACGCGCCAGTTCGCCGCGACGCAGTTCGTCGAACGCCTCATTGATCTGTTCCAGCTTGATGCGCTGGGAAATCATTTCGTCGAGCTTGAGCCGGCCCTGCATGTAGAAATCGGTCAGGCGCGGCAGGTCCACCGGGAAGCGGTTGGAGCCCATGAAGGAGCCCTGGATGCGACGTTCATGAAGCAGTTGCAGTGGGTCGAGTTCCAGCTTCAAACCGGGTTTGATCATGCCGATGACCGTCGCCGTGCCACCCCGCGCAAGCATGCTGAACGCCTGTTCGGCAGTCTGTTTGAGGCCGATGCACTCAAAGGAGAAATGCACGCCGCCACGGGTCAGCTCCAGCACTTGTTGCACCGGATCGCCATTTTTCGGGTTGACCAGGTCGGTGGCGCCGAACTGCCTGGCCAGTTCCAGCTTGGAATCGAGCATATCGATGGCAATGATGCGCCCGGCACCAGCCAGCGCTGCACCATTGATGGTGGCCAGGCCAATGCCGCCGCAACCGATCACTGCCACGGTTTCGCCCGGCCGCACCTTGGCGGTATTGAACACCGCACCGGTACCGGTGGTGACCGCACATCCCAGCAGTGCTGCACGGTCCAGTGGCATGTCGCGACGGATAGCGACCAGCGCGTGTTCGTGCACCAGCATCTGTTCGGCATAGGCCGAGAGGTTGATGAACTGGGTCATCGGCTTTTGCACATAGGTCAGGCGCGGCTCTTCATCGGCACCGCGCTTGGTGTCCGGGGACACGCACAACGACAGATGACCGGTGACGCAATGCTCGCAATGCCCGCAATAGGCCGACAGGCAAGTGACCACGTGGTCGCCGGGCTTGACCGTGCGCACATCACAACCTACCTGTTCGACGATACCGGAGGCCTCGTGGCCGAGGACTACCGGCGTTGGGTGCGGGTAGGCACCCTCGACAAAGTGCAGGTCGGAATGGCAAACACCAACTGCCACGGTGCGGACCAGCACCTCCCGCGGACCTGGTTTGCTGATACGCACATCTTCAATCGTCAGGGGTGATCCGACCTGATGAAAAACGGCTGCTTTCATGACATACCTCAGAGATGGGGGGCTATATCGTGACGGGCCCTGCCCGTCACGCTCAGGTAACTCAGCGCTTGATCAGTGAGCCGACCAACTGGCGCATCGGCTCCACATAGGGCGGACGCATCAGGTCCGGCGCATCGACGGTGCGGTACACCGCCCGGGCATGGCTGAAAGTGCGGAAGCCGTCTTCGCCGTGATAAGCGCCCATGCCGCTGGCACCAACGCCGCCGAACGGCAGGGTCTCGACTCCGGCATGGCGCAGTACGTCATTGAGGGTCACACCGCCGGAGCAGGTGCGGCTGAGCACCAGGTCTTCCTCGGCCAGATCTTCGCCGAAGTAATACAGGCCCAACGGCCGCGGCCGGGCATTGATAAAGGCCAGCGCGTCGGTGATAGACACATAGGGTTTGATCGGCAGCAACGGACCGAAAAGCTCGTCCTGCATGACCTGCAAGTCGTCACCCGGATTACGCAGCAAGGTCGGCACCATCTTGTGGTGGGGCTGATCGCTGAAGTCTTCATTCGCAGGATTCAATTCGATCAGCTCGACTCCGGCCTCACGGGCTTCATCGAGGTAGCCCTGCAAGCGCTGGAAGTGGCGCGCATTGATCACCGAGGTGTAGTCCGGGTTGTCTTTCAGGGTCGGGAACAGGATCCCGACCGCCGCTTTGGCGAGGGCGATGAACTCGTCTTGCAGCTCTTCGGGCACCAGCACATAGTCCGGTGCCAGGCAGATCTGGCCGGCGTTGTGCAGTTTGGCGGTGATAATCTTGGTTACTGCCGACTTCAGGTCGGCGGACCGCGAAACCAAGGTCGGTGACTTGCCGCCCAACTCCAGGGTCACCGGTACCAGGTTGTCAGCGGCGGCGCGCATCACGTGCTTGCCGATGCTCGACGCGCCGGTGAACATCAAGTGGTCGAACGGCTGGCTGCAGAACTGCTGGCCGACTTCGGGGCCACCGGTGATAACCACGACTTCGTCTTCGGCATAAACAGAGCGGAACATGCGCGCCAGCAGTTCAGAGGTATGCGGGTTGAACTCAGAAACTTTGATCATCACCCGATTGCCGGCGGCCAGTGCGCCCGCCAGACCGTTGAAAACCATGTTCGCCGGGAAATTCCAGGCCGTCACGATACCCACCACGCCCATTGGTTGGTACTGCACCCAGGCCTGACCACGTTCGGTCTGGCGCGGCTCGGCGGCCATCCAGTCAACCAGCTTGGACTTGGCGTATTTGAGCGCCGCCAGCGGTGACAGCACATCGTAGACCCGGGAAAAATCCTTGCTGCGATGACCGAAATCTGCGGACAACGCCGCCAGCAGTTCATGCTCGTAGTCGACCAGCAGGCCAATGGCACGCTCGATCAGCTCGATGCGCTGAGCTGCGTTCCAGGGCTCGCTGGCCAGATACGCGGCCCGCTGTTTATCGAGGATCACGCGGATTTGCGCGCCATCCAGCGTCTCTTTTGCGCTCATGGAAAATCTCCTGTTGTTGTTATTCGTGAATCGAACGGACCAACGGCCATTGGTACAACGGTGCTTCCTTGCGCATGAAGCGTGCAGCGGCTTCGCGCGGGTAGGACGAGGACAACGCAACGGTCTGGACGTAGGCTTCGGCGTCCAGCTGGCTAGCCAGGTCGCTTTCCAGCGAGCGCGCCAGCAGGCGTTTGCTGGCACCGAAACCTGTGGCCGACATAGTGGCCATGCTGCGCGCCAGTTCTTCGGCGCGCCTGCGCAACGCAGGGACCGGCTGAACTTCGATGACGATCCCCAGCGCCAGGGCTTCCGGCGCCAGGACTTCTCGCGCCGAATACACCAGTTCCTTGGCTTTTTGCACGCCCACCATCCGCGGCAGCGTCCAGCTGGCGCCCAGGTCCGGTACCAGGCCGATGCGGGCAAAGACCATGCAAAAACGCGCACGCTCGGAAGCGATGATGAAATCGGCCGCCAGCGCCAGGCTGAATCCCGCGCCGAAGGCCACACCGTCGACAGCGGCAATCACTGGCCGGTCAAAATCAACCAGCGCCAGCAGCACCCGGTTGTACTCGAGCATGCGCGAGCGCAGCGCGGCGGCATCATCGCCGC